>Ga0209108_10000738_pt1 | contig 18401 bp, 15 predicted proteins | sample Rifsed10ft1_FD_184003 | JGI IMG/M metagenome (GOLD analysis project Ga0209108, IMG submission 184003) | Soil microbial communities from Rifle, Colorado, USA - sediment 10ft 1 (version 2) | ecosystem: Environmental > Terrestrial > Deep subsurface > Rock core/Sediment | place: Rifle, Colorado...
CGTCGCGACGCAGCAGGCCGCGCCCGCGGCCGCCACTCCGGCACCCGCGCCGGGTGACACCACGAAACCGGCCGCTCCGGTCATGCCGGAACTGGCGCGCTTCCGGCTGGTCGGCAACACGGTCGACATCCAGGCGCTCACGCGATTCATGAAGCTCCTCGAAGCCTCACCGTTCATTCAGAACGTCCAGCTGGCGCGCTCGGAAATGGCCCTGGTGGATGGAAAGGAAGTCACGGAGTTCACGCTCGACGCGCAGTACGAGCGCCCCGACAGCTCCATGATCGTGACTGCTCCCGTTTCGCTCTCGGTGAGGTAACCGCGATGGCCCTCCTGCCCAAGAACCCGCGCGACCAGAAGATGGTCGCTGCCGCCGTGGTGGCGTTCGCGCTCGCCGCCCTCTACTGGAATTTCGTCTGGACGCCGAAGCACACCCAGCTCGTCGAGTTGTCGACGCGCCTGGACACGCTCGACGCCCGGAATGCCATGGCCCGCACGCGCATCGCGCAGGGTACGGCAGCCGAACTCGAGGCCGAAGCCGTGCGCCTCAGCCGCGACCTGGAAGTCATGCGCCTGCTCGTCCCGACCGGCAACGAGTTGCCGTCGCTGCTCGAGCAGGTCTCCACGGCCGCGCGCCGCGAAGGCCTCGACATCGCCAGCGTCGAACCGCAGCCCGTGCTGCGGGGCGAGACCTTCGATACCTATCGCTACAAGATCTCGGTGACAGGCGGATACCACGCACTGGCTGAATTCATGACGAACGTCGGGTCGCTCACGCGAATCGTGGCCCCGGTGAACGTCAACCTGGTGCTGTCGACCAACAAGAACGCCAACGCGGTGAAGCTGGCCCCGGCGGGCACGGCAGCCGTCGAGTCCAAGTTCGAGATCCAGACCTATGTGATCCGGACCGCGCCGGCGGCGCAGGGAGGCAAGTCATGAAGATCGCGTCGCTGGTATTGGCGCTGTCGGTGGCGGGCGCAAACGTCGCGTCCGCGCAATCGCTGCCGCCGCTCACGAAATCAAAGGCCGCGGCCCAGAAAGCGGTGACTGCGACCAACGAGCACACGCGCCGGATGACGGCGCCGCAGGATTCGACCGCCGATTCAGCGCAGCGGCCGATGAGTACCGGCCGGGCCACCCAGGCTTCGGCGGGTTCCACGGAGGTCACGGCGGGAGCGGCGAGCTTCAGTCGCGAGTCCTTCCGCTACGATCGCAGTGGCCGTCGCGACCCGTTCGTGTCGCTCATGGCCTACGGCGAGTTGCGCCCCCTGATCACCGAACTTCGCGTCACGTCCATCGCGTATGACCCGCAGGGTGGGTCGGTGGCCGTGCTGCGCGACCTCGGGACCAAGGAGCAGTACCGCGTCCGCGTCGGCGAGTCGTTAGGCCGAATGCGCGTCGCTCGCATCGCCGCCAAGGCGATCACCTTCACCATCGAAGAGTTCGGCTACAGCCGGCAGGAAACGCTGGCGCTGGTCGATCCCAAAAAGGAGAGCTCGCAATGAGGCGAATTCGTACGCTGGCTGCAGTGGCGGCCGTCGCGCTGAGCACCGGCGCCGGCCCCGCGAGCGCCGCGCACATCGACGGGCGACCCACGCGCACCGCGCCTGACCCGGCGACGGGCGCCGTGACGGCCATCAGCGTCGTTCCCGGCAACGGGCGGGCGGATGTCGTCATCGCCCTTACCGGGCCGGTCACGGTCGCCGACTTCATCATCGAAGCCCCCGACCGCATCGTGCTCGACCTCACCGGCGCACGCCTGAACTCGTTAGGGCGTGCCTACGATCGCAAGATTCGCGGCGGAATCCGCAACATCCGCCTCAATCAATCCAGCCCGTCCGTCGTGCGCATCGTGCTCGACCTCGACGCGAAGCGGCAGTACGCCGTGACGCAGTCGGATTCCGAGATCCGCGTTTCGGTGGTCGGCGGCGACCGGTTCGTCGCCTGGTCGTCGAGCAACGACAAGGCCGTTCTCGCCGCCGCGGCGCCCGACGCAGCGAAGTCCGAGCCCGCGGAGAACATCGCCACGGGGTCCGTCGCTCCGACGTCGGCGCCGGCACCAGTCGTGCCGCCCCCAGCGCGAGTCGTGCCGCCGCCAGCGCCAGTCGTGCCGCCGCCAGCGCCAGAGCCCTCGGCTCCGGTTCGCGCGACGGCTGACACAGATTCCATGGTCGCATCGATGCTGGCTCGCCCGATGCCCGTCACGACCGTCGGCGCATTCGGCTCCCGGCGGTCGCAGGCGCGGCGCATCTCGATCACGTGGGAGGACGCGCCCGTCCAGGACGTCCTCGCCACCTTCGCCGAGTACTCCGGGCGCACGATCGTGCGCGGCAAGGCCGTCACCGGTACGGTGTCGGCCGAGATCAAGGACCAGCCGTGGGACGTCGCCATGAAGGCGATCCTCGACGCGCATGGCCTGGCCGCGACCGAGGAGAATTCGGGCATCATCGTCGTTGACAGCTACGAGAACATCCTGGCGCGGCAGTCCAGTGAGCCGCTGCAGATCCAGATGGTGAACATCAACTATGCCTCTGCCGCCTCGCTGGTCGAGACGGTGAGGGGCCTGCTGTCGAAGGATTGCGCCCAGGGCGGCGCCGCCGCGGCTCCGCAGGGGCCGTCCGGCCAGGCGTCCTGCATAACGCGTGGAAACGTGGCCGCCGACAGCGGCACGAACTCGCTGATCATCACCGAGGTGAACTCGCGCATCGGCGGGCTGATGCAGTACATCCGCCAGCTCGACGTCCGCACGACCCAGGTGGCCCTCAAGGCCAAGATCATCTCGGTCAGCCGCACCTCGATCGAGCAGCTCGGGCTCAGCTACGACCTGGGCAGCTCGGCCGCCTACTTCAACGCCCTGCTTCCGCGCAACCGTCCCGGCAGCGACGCCCAAGCCGACGACCGCGAAGGTCGCGTCACCCTTGGCGGCGAAGTGCTCGCCGGCATGGGCAACGCGTCGCGCAAATACAGGAATGGTTCCGCCCTCAACCTCCTGTTCTCGACGGCGCTGGGCAGGTACAGCCTGACCGCGTTCCTCGACGCGCTCCGCGAACAGCAACTGTCGGACATCCAGGCCGAGCCGAGCATCGTCACGCTCGACAATCGCGAGGCCAAGATCCTCGTCGGCGAAGAGACGCCGGTGCGCGTCATCGACGCCGGCGCCGCCGGGCAGGCCGGAGTGCCCGCCCGTGCCAACGTGACGTTCAAGGAAACGGGCATCATCCTCACCGTGACGCCGCACATCACGAGCAATCGCCAGATCCGCATGTCGATCGCGGCCGAGCAGTCCGAACTCCGCATCATCGGCGGCGACCTTGGCTTCACGATTCCGAAGCGCAACGCCACGACCCAGCTCCTGGTCAACGACGGGGAAACCGCGGTCATCGGCGGCCTGACGCAGACCCAGGTGGTCAAGAACAAGTCGGGCATCCCGCTGTTGTCGGACCTGCCGTTGCTGGGCCGTCTGTTCTCGCAGACAGACACGCGTGAGGAGAAGCGCGACCTGCTGATTCTCATCACGCCGCACATCATCGACGAAGGCGAGGCGGTCCGCCCGCCCGGCAGCAACCAGAACTAACCTCCACGGAGTCCCACACGATGAGGCAATTCAAGCATCGCGCGGCCTCTGTGGCCCTCGGCACGCTCGCCACCCTCGGGCTGGCAGCGTGCGGGGCGACCGAAGTCGCGTCATCCGGTGACGATCGCGTCATTCCCACGGTCTCGATCAGCATCGAGAGTGCCTTCGGGCCGGCGGGATTCGACACGGTCTCGGTGCGCACGCCGCTTCAGGTGCGCATCCAGGCCAGCGACAACGCCGCGCTCTATTACGCCGTAACCCGCATCTTCGCCGACACGATGCTGATCAAGGTTGACAGCGTCGCCCTTGGCGGAAGTCGCGAGCTCGATAAGGTCATTGATATCTCGCTGGCTGGTGTTCGCTCAGGACAACAGGTGGTCGTGCAGACGACGGTCTCCGACGGCGCCGGCAATGGCGCCGTCGCTCAGGCATTCGCCACGGCGTTCGATCCGAACGTGCCCCGCGTGGTCTTCCTGAACCCGGGTTCGACCGTCTTCGCGGGTGGCACCTACTCGTTCAACCTCTCTGTCAGTGACAGCATCGGCGTGGCCAAGGTCGGATTCCGTGCCACGGGCGCCGGTCTCAATCGCGCCGACAGCACCATCTTCGCCGAGCCGTTGCCGGCAGCAGACACGGTCAACTACCTGATCGCGGTCGCCAGCAGCGCGACCATCGGCGCGACGTTCACCGTCACGCCGTTCGCCGAGAATCGCGAAGGACTGCGCGCCTCGGGCGAAACGATCACCGTTCGCATCGTGGCGGCTGGCGTGGATGCGGCCCCGCCGCTCGTGTACCAGACCGTGCCGCCGCGTCTCGAAACGCCGGATTCCATCGACATCTTCGCGCGCGATACGGATGGTTTCGTTCACGTGATCGGTTTCGTGGCGAAGGACCAGGCAGGAGTGGTTCAGCATCGCAGAGCGGACACGCTTGCGGTACCGATCCAGCAGGTGTCACGCCGGATGGCGTTCAATGCACCGACGTCCCTGCGCGGCCGTTCGCTGTTCATTACCGCGTATGCGATCGACGTCGCGGGCCATTCCGGATACGCGGTGCCGACAGGCGCCAGCGTTCCAGTGAGTGCCGACACGCTGGGCAAGCGCGACGCCATCGTCTACGCGTACGGTCTCACCTACGCATTGCCACCCAATAGTCTCGGCGCCGATATCGCGGTTGATAGTGCTCGCCGAACCGTCTTTGTCTCGAACATCAACAAGAACCAGCTGGAAGCCTGGACGTATAGCACCACCCTGTCGCCGCTGCCGCCCGTTTCGGTGGGTGCGATGCCGTGGGGCATGACGATCGATAACTCAGGGTCGCTGCTCCTCGTGGCGAATTCGGGCGGTACGAATGTCTCGAAGGTCAATCTCCTTCAGCGGCGTGAGGATGGGCGAATCAAGACGGCGAACGAGTACGTATTCGACGTGACGTATTCCGTCGATCCGAGCTCGGGCGACTTCAAGTACAGCGTCTCTCCGCCGATTGACTACTCCGATCGCCCGCAATACATCGCTCAGTCGGCCAGCGGTGCGCTGTATTACAGCACACGGCCAACGAATACGGCCACGCCGGGCACATTGCGCCGCATCGACAACTTCCTGGACGAACGGACCGAGCCGCGACAGATCTGGCAGTATGCGTCGTTCCAGGCGGGGAAGTTCGTCGTCATCAACTCCGACGCGGTCTCAGTGCTGAAGGGCGCCAATGGCGCGCCCGACATCATAACGATCTGCGATCATACCCCCGGCGACAATCCGTCGACGGCGACCTGCTTCAGCGGGAACAAGGTTCCCGACATCATCGCTCTGTTGCAGGCAGCGCCGATCAATGGAAACGTCGTTGCAGTCCGGGACATCAGCGTTGAATCGCTGGCACTGCCGGACACCAACTTCGTCGCCGCCGGCGGTGACCGTCGCCGTATCGCTTTCGGCGAGGCGCACACCGGAGGTCGCGCCGGTCGTGTACTCGCCCTGTACGATCCGACGGGCACGCCGGCCGGGCAGGAGCAGTACTCCGCTCCGATCGAAGTCGCCGACCTGACGAACAACGCGTCGGACCAGGTCTTCGGCCTCGCCATCAACGGCAACAGCACGAACATCGGCGTGCACGGCGTGGAGACCTTCTTCGCCGACTCGTCGCTGCGACTGCAGGGCAAGTTCGCGACCTTCAACACCGGCGCGGGCATCGCCTTCCATCCGCTGAACATCGAAGAACTCACCCCGGACTCCCTGGCGCGCGTCGTCTTCGTGGCCTCGGGTGACTTCTCGATCCAGATCGTCGACAGTTACTCATACCGGCTTCGCGGCCGGATCCCGCTGCGCACGAACCTCTATGGTCCGCTCCGCGCGGCGCTTCCCACGCCGGCGGAACTGGCCAGCGACGGAAGCCTGGTCGTCAAGCTCTTCGGCTTGACCCCGGAGGGAATCGTGGTCATAGATGTGCGCAGGGGAGATATCGACAACGCGCGAACGCCGTAGGGGGGCCAAGGCCCGTAGGCCAAGGCCCGCAGCATCGCGCAGGCACGCACCAGTACCGCGAGCCCGGCCTTCCTGGTCGGGCTCGCGTCATTATGGGAGGATGATGCTCCGGTTTACCACCGCGGGTGAATCGCATGGACCTGGACTGGTCAGCGTGCTGGAAGGCATGGTCGCCGGACTGCCGCTGGTCGCGGAGGACGTGAACCGCGAGCTGGCCCGCCGCCAGCAAGGCTATGGCCGCGGACGTCGCATGCAGATCGAGCGCGACGAGATCGAGTTCGTCTCCGGCGTGCGCGCCGGCCAGACGATCGGATCGCCAATCGCGATGCTCATCAGGAATCGCGACTGGAAGAACTGGCAGGACATCATGGACCCCGCGCCGCGCGAGGGTGACCCGGACCCGCGTCGCCGGGCCGTCACCCGCGTCCGGCCTGGGCACGCCGACCTGACCGGGCTCCTCAAGTACGATCGTGACGATGCGCGCGACGTGCTGGAACGCGCCTCGGCGCGCGAAACCACGGCGCGGGTTGCAGCGGCGGCAATATGCCGCCGCTTTCTCATGGACTTCGGCGTGCGCATCGGCAGCCACGTCGTGCACCTCGGCGGCATCGACGCGCGACGGCCGGATCCCATGCCTGACGACATCAATGCGGCGGCTGACGGTTCGCAGGTGCGCATGCTGGATGCCCAGGCCGAGGCGAGTGTCATCGCCTGCATCGATGAGGCAAAGGCCGCCGGCAACACGCTCGGCGGAATTTGCGAAGTCGTCGCCGACGGGCTTCCCGCCGGACTTGGCTCGCATGTCTCGTGGGACCGGAAGCTCGATGGGCGGTTGGGCGCCGCGCTCATGTCCATTCCGGCGGTGAAGGGCGTCGAGATCGGGCTGGGATTCGAGACGTCGCGCCGGCTGGGCTCCGAGGTGCACGATGAGATCGTCCCCGCGCCGGGGAATCCGCGAATGGGCAACGTGCGCCGGAAGACGAACCGGGCGGGGGGGACAGAGGGCGGGATGACCACCGGGGAACCGCTGGTGGTGCGGGTGGCCATGAAGCCCATCAGCACGCTCATGCGCCCGTTAGGCACCGTCGATGTCGCCACCGGCGAGGAAGCCAGGGCGACGGCCGAACGCAGCGACGTCACGGCCGTCCCGGCCATGGGCGTGATCGCCGAAGCGATGGTGGCGTTCGTGCTCGCGCAGGCGTGGCTCGAGAAATTCGGCGGGGACTCGCTCGACGAAACGCGGCGCAACGTCAACGGCTACCTGGCGCGCATCGACGAGCGCATCCACGGGTGACGGCCGGAAAGGCGCCGTTGGCGGGCGGGCCGCCGCATCTGGTGCTGGTAGGCCTGCCGGGTTCGGGGAAGAGCACGGTGGGTCCACTGCTCGCCGCGGCGCTGGGAGCATCGTTCCTCGACATCGATGAGGAGATCGAACGTCGCGAAGGGCTGACCGTCGATCAGATCTTTGAGCAGCGAGGCGAAGACGAGTTTCGCGCCATGGAGCGGGCGGTCACGAAGGAGCTGGCGGCGAGACCCGGAATGGTGGTTTCCCCCGGTGGTGGCTGGATGGCTGATGAGAGCAATGTCCGGCTGCTCAGACCCCACGCCCGGATCATCCACCTCGACGTCAGCGTATCAACCGCACTGTCCAGACTCGGTCCGGACATCTTTCGGCGGCCCCTGCTTGCCGGGCCGGCAGCCGAGAGCCGATTGGCGGCTCTCGCGGCTGCCAGAATGCCACTCTATAGTAGGGCCGACGCGGTCATAAATTCAGAAAGCCTTACGCCACAACAAGTTGTAAGTTTTGGCCTCCGGCTTGCTTCTGCGTGGGGCTGGCCGATAGGTTAGCCCCTCCACCCAGCCTCGGGCCGTTTCCGGGCCGCCCCAAAGCCTCACGGAACCCCCGGAAGTTGTTGCCGACCAGCGGGTTGGGGTGTCGTCGAAATGCTGGCGGCTGCGTTCTCAGGATTGCGCCGTTCCGGGGAAGGAGCCGCAGCTTTGCGAACGTTGAGCCGCTCAAGGGGAATGACGGATGACGTTTCGCGTGATGGGCCCGCACGAGTGGGGGCGTTTCGCTCCGGAAGCGTGGGGTCATCTGCTTCGGTTGTCAGATACTGGGGCCTTGAACGGCCCTGAACTCGAACAAGTGATCGAGCGGGCGCTGGCGCACTTCGACGGGCGCATCGCTCTCGAGGACCTGCGTTCACTGATCGACGGGTCGGGCTTCGACGAATCGGGATCGGGGCTGGACCAGGTGAATGTGCACTGAAGGCGAGGCTCGAGGCTCGAGGGTCGAGGCTCGAGATATCAAAAGAGAGAGAAATGGCTGCGAAGAAGAAGACCACAGATGATGCGACCAAGCCGACTGTCCGGCGTATTGCCGGCCGGGGAGCTTCCGCGCGCGCGTCGTCTGTTGCGAAGAAGAAGAAAGCTTCGGCGGCGGCTTCGCGCGCGAAATCGGCGACGAAGTCGGCCTCGCGGCGTTCGAAAGTGTCGGAGGAATTGGTCGAGACCAACGGCTCCGGTGGCGGCGGGACGCTGGTGATCGTGGAGTCGCCGCACAAGGCGAAGACCATCGGCAAGTACCTGGGCCGCGGGTATCGCGTGAAGGCGACCGTCGGTCACGTGCGGGACCTGCCCGAGAAGAAGCTGGGCATCGATGTCGAGAAGGGCTTCGCGCCCGAATACGTCACGATTGCCGGCAAGGAAAAGACGCTCGCCGAGATCAAGGAAGCGGCGCATAACGCCGACGCCATCTACATCGCGACCGACCCTGATCGCGAAGGCGAGGCGATCGGCTGGCACGTCGCGGAGCAGATCAAACGGAAGTCGGGTCCTCGCGTCAGACGCGTCCTGTTCCATGAGATCACGAAGGAAGCGGTGCGCGCCGCCATGGAGCACCCGCGTGACATAGACTCGCGCCTCGTCGACGCGCAGCAGGCGCGGCGTGTGCTCGATCGTCTGGTGGGCTACAAGGCGAGTCCGATCCTCTGGAAGACGGTCAAGAAGGGGCTGTCGGCCGGTCGCGTTCAGACCGTTGCGCTGCGCATGCTGGTAGAGCGCGAGCGCGAGATCCGCGCGTTCAAGCCGCAGGAGTACTGGACCATCGCCGCCGCCATGGAGAAGGGCGGCCAGCGCTTCACCGCGCGACTTCACTCCGTGGACGACAAGAAGATCGAGATCCACGACCAGGCGCAGGCGCAGGCGATCGTCTCCGACGTCGAGCGCCTGGCGCGGGCGACCGCGCGTGCTGCCGGGATTCGCGCCCCGTTCGCGTTCCCGCTCACCGAGGTCAAGCGGCGCGAGCGCCGCAAGAATCCCGCAGCCCCGTTCACGACCAGCACGCTGCAGCAGGAAGCGGCCAAGAAACTCGGCTTCGGGTCCAAGCGCACCATGCGCGTCGCGCAATCGCTGTACGAGGGCGCGGATCTCGGGAGCGAAGGCGCAGCGGGGCTCATCACCTACATGCGTACGGACAGCACGCGTGTGGCGGAGAGTGCCGCGTTGGCGGCGCGTGATGTCGTCAAGCGCGACTACGGTGACGAGTACCTCGCGTCGGGGCCGCAGCTGTACGGCGGCGCCAAGCAGTCGGCGAATACGCAGGACGCTCATGAAGCCATTCGCCCGACTGATCCATCGCGGAAGCCTGACGACGTCAAGCGCTTCCTCAAGGACGAGCACTTCAAGCTCTACCAGCTCATCTGGCAGCGCTTCATGGCGTCGCAGATGGCACCCGCGGTCTTTGACACCACGACGCTCGACTTCATGCTCGGCGGCAACGAGAATGGCGAGACGTCCATTCATCGCTATCTGTTCCGCGCCACGGGAAGCATCGTGAAGTTCCCCGGCTTCCTTGCGCTCTACCGCGAGTCGCGCGAGGAGGGTGAAGGGAAGGCGCTCGAGGACGAACAGGCGCTACCGGTTGCGGAGAAGGGCGAGAAGGTGGCGATGAACGAGCTCACGCCCACACAGCATTTCACTGAGCCGCCGCCCCGTTTCTCCGAGGCCAGCCTGGTGAAGGAACTGGAGAAGCTCGGCATCGGTCGTCCCTCTACCTACGCACAGATCATTTCCACCTTGCAAGACAGGCACTACGTCAACCTCGAGCAGCGCCGCTTCTTCCCGACCGAGCTGGGGGAGAGCGTCGAGCGCGTCATGGTCAAGCAGTTCCCCGATGTGTTCAACGTCGGCTTCACCTCCGAGATGGAGGAGGAGCTCGATCGCGTCGAGGAAGGAAAGTTGGGCTGGCAGCGCGTCCTCAAGGACTTCTGGAAGCCATTCGAGTTGTCGTTGAACGACGTGCAGGTGGAATCGCTGATTGCCGAGGCGCACGATCTGTCGGCGCTCGCCACGCAACGTTGTCCCAACTGTGGCGGCAAGCTCGTTCCCAAGGGCGGTTTCTTCGGCCCGTTCGTCGCCTGCGAGAATCACCCGAAGGCGTGCAAGTACACGCGCCCCATCAAGGGTGAGCGCAAGCCGCCCGAGCTCACGGAACACAAGTGTCACGAATGCGGCGCACAGATGGTGGTCCGCCACGGACGCGCCGGCGACTTCCTCGGCTGTTCGCGGTTCCCGAAGTGTCGCGGTACGCGTTCGATGCCCACTGGAGTCATGTGCCCCAAGGACGGCGGCGAAATCGCACAGCGTCGGTCCAAAAAGCGCGGCAAAGCGTTTTACGGCTGCTCGAATTACCCGAACTGCGACTTCGTCTGCTGGGACAAGCCTGTGGCGGAGATCTGTCCCGAATGCGGATACCTCGGCGCCGAGATGAAGCGGAACAAGACGCGGGGTGAGTATCGTCGTTGCCTCAAGTGTGCCAACGAGTGGGATGTCGCGGCGCCGGCCGAGGCGGAAGCGCTCGCGGGCTAGCCTGACGATTTCGAGTCTGCAGCATCAGAATCGCCACGATCGAAAGGGCCCTTGGCTTCTCGCTGAGGGCCCTTTCGGCTGGGCACGACGCGTCATCCGTTCGTCGGAAAACAATTGAACCGCTGAGGTCGCAGAGTCACGCAGAGGGTGCTGGTTCGCGCGCGCAGTGACCAGGCCCAATAGTGTGAGACCCGAATCGACAATGGAATGAACAATCTCTGCGAAACTCTGCGTACTCTGCGTACTCTGCGGTTAAAGTGTTTTACGAATTGTTTGAAGCCACTTGAGAACAGCGGGCTCAAGTTGACTTCACCCAGCGTCAGGAAAGAAGTTCACCATTCTGGTGATACCGTGCCTGAGTTCTCGCACGTAAAAGTTGATGAGGAGGCCGACGCTGCGTTGGCTCAGCTTGAGATATGAGAGGAGTTGTGCCCGATGCACAGGAGTGATCCGCGTAACGGCCTTGAGCTCGACGACTGCTACTTGTTCCACCAGCAGATCCACACGATATCCCACGTCGAGCGACAAACCGCGATACGAGATGGGAAGCGCCAACTCGGCTTCATAGCGCAGGCCCTTGAAGCTGAGCTCCTCACAAAGGCATGCAAAAAGGGAATCTCTGCGAGACTCTGCGCACTCTGCGGTTGAAATGTGTTTCTGAGGCTTGCGTCTCCTCGACAGCTTAGGAGAGGCGCCCTACTGTTCTCCTAAACAGCATAGGAGAAGGGTGTGGCAAGTTCGGCGGAATTGCTGCCCGGCACGCTCGACGTCCTGATTCTCTAGGCCGTCTCACTCGGCAAGCTGCATGGATACGGCGTGCTGCTTCGCATCGAGCAGATCTCGGGCGGAGCCCTCCAGGTCCAGCAGGGCGCCCTCTATCCCGCACTGTACCGCCTCGAACACCACGGCTTCATCGAGAGCGAGTGGGGAACCTCGGACAACAATCGCAAGGCCAAGTTCTACCGCCTGACCGCCGCCGGACGGAAACGGCTCGGCGAAGAAACCGCGAGTTGGAACCGCCTCGCCCAGGCCATCGCCCGCTCCCTGGCCGCGACGCCGCAGGGGATCTGAAAACCAGGTCATAGGTCAGAGGTCAGAGGTCGCTGTTCAGGGACCTGAGTGGCACGGTGCTCAGCGTTTCGCGCCTGGAAACAGAATGGTGAACAACGTCCGGCGCTGTGCGGTGACTTCGGCGAGCGATCGGCCCGTGATCACCGCGGCCAACCACTCGCCGCGATCCGCATCCGCCCAGCGCGCCGCGAATCCATATGCGTTCACGGCAGTGCGGAACGAGATCGCTTCCACCGCCAGTCCGGCGATTTCGCCCATGCAGTGTCGGAAGGTATTGTCGGGCCGGTAGTGCTGCGCGAACAGGGTGCTGGCATCGTTATGCAGCCGCAATCGAAGTGTCGCCTGTCCCGAGCGGAAATGGAGCTCGTCCGGGCTGGGGAATGGCACGCGCCTGATCTCACGCGGCACCCTGATGCGCACCGAGCGCAGGTCGTACCGCGTCCACTCGAAGCTGTCCACCGAATCGCTCAGGCACGGCGAATAGAACCACGCGTCGGCGTTCGCGGTGGCTGTCTCGGCGACATTCGCGGTGCGCTGGATTGTGTGGAGCGCGAGGCGAAGCGCCTGCGCGTCTCTCAGCCGGGTCGTCCGGATCATCGCCTGCACTGAATTCCGCTCGTCGGGCTCGTTGAGACGCTCCCATCGGGCCACAGCCAGGTACTCACCGCGACCGCGCCACGAGAGTGCCTCGGTCAGGAAGCCGCCGTATTGCGCTTCGCAGACGACCTGGCCGGGTTGGTTGTAGCCCAACAGGCCGAATGCACTCTGCCTCCCCAACATGATCGCCATGCTCGACGTCCCGCGACTGAAACGCAGGCTGAATCCGTCGCTCCTGCCGCGCCGATACTCTCGAGGAACGGCAATGCTGATGTTCCCCAGTTGATACCGCGGCCATCCCGTCGTGTCGGGCGAAGCGGGATCGCAAACCGAACGGACCCACTCCTGGTCCGCGGTGAGCGAGATCGGCTCTGGAGGATCCTGTCTGGAAGCGCAGGCCGCGAGGGCGGCTGCGACGACCGGAAGCGCGAACCGACGCGCGCGTTTTCTACTGAAGTCGGGGATTTGTAAGCCCGCCATGACGCCCCCGTGAGTGAGTAAACTGCTTGCTGAAGAATGCTACGGCTTTGCTACCGCGATGGTATGCAGCATGTCGCGAATGAGCCTTGCTTCCTCGACCTTCGAAGCGCCCATTGAGGCAAACAGCCACTTGCCGACATCCTGCCCACCCCACGTGGCTTCCCAGCGCGCCACGAGGCTGAAGTAGCCGAGGTCTCTCCAGGCCAACACCTCTGTCGGGAAGCCGCCGTAACTCGCACGGCACCAGTTCTGGAAGCGTCGCGCGCGGTTCGCGTCGTCGAAATCGTACCGAGCGTTACGGTGAAGCCTGAGGAGGAAACCACCGGAGCCGCTCCGGAAGCTCAGCGTGTACGGTTGGGCCTCACTCACACGGTATTGCGGCGCCACCAGGATCGTGATGTCGCCGATCCGATACCGCTTCCACCCGGTCGTATCCGCCGGCGATCCCGCATCACACGTGCTCGCGACCCAGGCCTGGTCCGGCGTCAGGGGGACCGGTTCAGTGTATGGGTCAGGAGCCGGGGCACATCCCCATGCTGCTGCCAGCATGACCAGCTCGGGCCACCTCCGGGGCGCTATTCTTCGGACATGGCTGATCATGATCTGACTCCGGTGCGCGTCGTAGGGGGTGGACTGGCCGGAAGCGAGGCCGCCTGGCAACTCGCCCAGCGCGGGTGCCGCGTTGTACTCCAGGAGATGCGCCCGGTTCGCCGGACCCCCGCCCACCAGACGGAGCGCCTCGCGGAGTTGGTCTGCTCGAACACGTTCAAGAGTACGGAGACCAGCAACGCCCACGGCCTGCTGAAGGCGGAGATGCGGGTGCTGGGAAGCATGGTTCTCGAAGCCGCCGATGCGGCGCGCGTTCCGGGTGGTTCCGCGCTGACCGTGGATCGGGAAGTGTTCGCGCAGGCGGTTACGGATCGAGTCACGAGTCATCCGCTCGTCGAGGTCGTTCGCGAGGAGGTCACGTCCCTGCCGCAGCCAGGCATTGTCGCGACCGGGCCGCTCACTTCCGAAGCACTCTCCGAGGCGATTCGAGAGCGTACGGGCAGTGATGCGCTGTCGTTCTACGACGCCATCGCGCCCATCGTCGCGATCGATTCCATCGATCATGGCATCGTGTTCCGCGCTTCCCGGTACGGCAAGGAAACGATGGACGGCGCCGGTGACGAGGGCGCGTACCTCAACTGCCCGATGTCGCGCGACGAATACGAGGCTTTTCTCGACGCGCTGAGCACCGCCGACCAGTATCACGCGCACGAGTTCGACCAGGTGCCGTACTTCGAGGGCTGCATGCCCATCGAGGTCATGGCTCAGCGCGGGCGCGAGACGCTCCGCTTCGGTCCCATGAAGCCGGTTGGTCTCGACGACCCACGCACGGGACGAAGACCGTGGGCGGTCGTGCAGCTTCGACAGGAAGATCGCGCCGGAGCGATGTGGAACATGGTTGGATTCCAGACACGTCTGCGGATTGCCGAACAACAACGGGTCTTCCGCATGATCCCGGGGTTGGCGGGAGCGGAGTTCCTCCGGTATGGGCAGATCCACCGCAACGCCTACCTCAACGCGCCTGCCTCGCTCACGCCGCATCTCTCACTGCGCGACGACCCGATGGTGCTGTTCGCTGGCCAGCTCACCGGCGTCGAGGGCTACACCGAGAGCACCGCGACGGGACTCCTCGCCGGGATGAACCTGGCGCGGATGCTCCGTGGCGAGGAACCGGCCCTCCCGCCGCCGACCACGATGCTCGGCGCGCTGTACCGCTACCTCCGTGAGGCCGATCCACGCCACTTCCAGCCGATGAACGCCAACTTCGGGCTCGTCGAAGCGTTAGGCACGGAGGTTCGTGACAAGCGACGGAAGAAGGAACTGCTTGCCGGGCGGTCGCTGGCGGACCTGGCGGCCTGGCGGGACAACCTGGCGACTCCGATGCCCGCCTTCAGCGCGCTCGCGCCGTGAAGACCGCCCCCGCCCGCGCCCGCCCGCCTGACGAGACTTCACGCTCGCGACATCCGGATATCGAAGCGTTCCTCACGCACCTGGCCAAGGAGCGCGACGTTTCGCCGAACACCCTGAGGGCCTATCGACAGGACCTGGCGAACCTCGAGACATTCCTGGCATCGCAACTCGGCAGCGGCTGGACCTGGGACCAGGTCGACCGGCTGGTGCTGCGTGGTTTCCTTGGATTCCTGACACGGGCCGGACTGGCCCGGCGCAGCACTGCGCGATCGCTCTCCGCGGTCCGCACGCTGTTCAAGTTCCTCCATCGCGAGGAACTGGTGCCCACGAATCCGACTCGCACGGTTTCGAGCCCGAAGCTCGAGAAGTACCTGCCCGCGTGGCTCGATCGAAAACAGGTCGACGTGCTCTTCGACATGGCCGAACTCAGGGCGCGCGAGGGAGGATTTGCCGACGTGCGCAACCTGGCCATTCTCGAGCTGTTTTACTCGACCGGGATGCGGCTGTCCGAACTGCGCGGCGTCAATCGCGGTGACCTGGACCTGGTCGCTCAGCAGGTCAAGGTCCGCGGGAAGGGCAGGAAGGAGCGGATCATCCCTGTGGGCGACAAGGCGACGCTCGCGCTGCGGAACTACGAGTCGAAGCTTGATGAATTGGCTCGGAAGCTGGGCGGCCGGGTCGACAGAATGGCCTGGTTCCTCGGCCCACGCGGAAGACGGCTCTCGGTGCGCGGCATCCAGGATATCGTGACCCGGTTCCTGTCGCGGCTCGACGAGAACGCCGGCCTGTCCACGCACTCGCTGCGGCACTCGTTCGCGACACACCTGCTCGATGCCGGCGCCGACCTGCGCGCGGTGCAGGAGCTCCTGGGGCACGCGTCGATCTCGACGACGCAGATTTACACGCACACCAGCGTCGAGCGGCTTCGCGAAGTGTACAAGAAAGCGCATCCCAGAGCCTGAGTCAGAGCTCGGAGCTCAGAGGTTGCGCTGCCCTCTGCCCTCTGCCCTCTGCCCGCTGCCCTCAGTATCTTGGCTTTCCCTTTGCCCCGCCAATGTCCATGCGATCCCCTGGTCGAATTCGCTCGACAACCATCCTGAGCGTCCGTCGCGACGGCCAAGTCGCGCTCGGCGGCGATGGGCAGGTCACGGTGGGCGAAACGGTGATGAAGGCCACCGCGCAAAAGGTGCGGACGCTCGCCAATGGCCGGCTGCTGGCCGGATTCGCCGGCAGCGCCGCGGACGGGCTGACGCTCTTCCAGAAGTTCGAGGAAAAGATCGAGCGGTACCCCGACAACCTGCGGCGCGCGGCGGTTGAACTGGCGAAGGATTGGCGCAGTGACCGCGTGCTACGTCGGCTCGAAGCGTTACTGGCGGTTACCGACAAGGAAAGCAGCTTCATCCTGTCGGGCACGGGCGACATCATCGAACCCGATGACGGGGTACTCGCGATCGGATCCGGTGGTCCGTACGCCCTGGCGGCCGCGCGCGCCCTCGTCGCCAGTACCCCGCTGCCGGCCGTCGAGATCGTCAGGCGCGCGCTGGAAATCGCGGCCGACATCTGCATTTACACGAACAATCGCATCACGATTCTCGAAGCTTGAGATGGGAGATGGGAGAATCGAGGTAAACGGCAAACCCTGATCGCGTCGCTACTGCCCTGCGGCGATCAGGTCCCAATCGAAGATCCGATCTGATCGGAAGGCAGTTTCTCTCAGATCTCCCATCTCACCTCTCCCATCCCGATGGCAACGAACCGAACGGAGCAAGCCCTCGCCCGCCTCGCGGATTTGACCCCGCGCCAGATCGTGGCGGAGCTGGACCGCTACATCGTCGGGCAGAACGATGCCAAGAAGGCCGTGGCCATCGCGCTGCGGAACCGCTGGCGACGGCAGCGCGCCCCGGAATCGATTCGCGACGAGATCTCGCCTAACAACATCATCCTCATCGGCCCAACCGGGGTGGGGAAGACCGAGATTGCCCGCCGGCTGGCCCGCCTGGCCGGCGCGCCGTTCGTGAAGGTCGAGGCGTCGAAGTTCACCGAGGTGGGTTACGTTGGCCGCGACGTCGAAGGCATGGTGCGCGACCTCGTCGAAAGCGCGATCGACATGGTTCGCACCGAGCGTGAGACCGAGGTGGAGGACCTGGCGCAGGAGCGCGTCGAAGATCGCCTGCTCGACCTGCTGCTCCCCGTGCCCGGCGACGTGAAGCCGCGGGCGCCGGTCACCGCCGATACGGCGTCGCCAACCCCCTCCAGCGGCGGTGTGTTCGTCGTGTCACCGACCGGTGACATCCAGCAGGATCGGGACGCCGAGGCGGCGCGCGAACGGCACCATCGCACGCGCGACAAGCTCCGCCAGCTCCTCCGCGACGGGCAGCTCGAACAGCGCGAGGTCGATATCGAGGTGTCGCAAACCTCCTCGCCCATGCTGGAGATGATGACGTCGCAGGGCGCGCCCGAAGGCATGGAGAACTTCACCGAGATGCTGCGGGACATGCTTCCCCGCCGCAACAAGAAGCGCACGTTGAAGGTCGCCGAGGCCAGGCGCATCCTGCTCGAACAGGAGTACGACAAGCTCATCGACCACGAGGATGTTACCTCGGACGCCCTCGATCGCGTCGAGAAGCTGGGAATCATTTTCCTCGACGAGATCGACAAGATCGCGGGCATGCGCTCCGAAGGATCGGGGCCCGATGTGTCGCGCGAGGGCGTGCAGCGCGACCTCCTGCCCATCGTCGAAGGCTCGAACGTGCAGACCAAGCACGGTATGGTGAAGACCGACCACGTGCTCTTCATCGCCGCCGGCGCGTTCCACGTCTCCAAGCCGAGTGACCTGATCCCGGAAATGCAGGGGCGCTTCCCGATCCGCGTCGAGCTCAAGCCGCTCACCGAGGAGGACTTCGTCCGGATCATGACCGAACCCGAGAACGCCCTCACCAAGCAGTACGCGGCGCTCGTCGAGTCGGAGGCCGCGGTGCTGGAGTTCACAGCCGACGGCGTGGCCGAGGTGGCGCGCATCGCCGCCATCGCCAACCAGCGCATGGAGAACATCGGCGCGCGGCGACTTCACACGGTCATGACGACGCTTCTCGAAGACGTCCTTTACACGCTGCCTGACAAGTCGATCGAGAAGGTCACGGTCAACCGGGGGCTCGTTCAGCACCGGTTGAAGGCGATCCTGGAAGATGAAGATCTCCGCAAGTACATCCTCTGAGCCAATAGGCCAGAGGCCAGAGGCCAGAGGAACGGCTCCTCCGCGTCTCCTCTGGCCTCTGGCCTAGCCGTATGCGCCATTTCCTCTCCATCCCCGACTTCACCCGGCCCGAGCTCGAGCAACTGCTCGCGCTGGCCGAATCCATGCGCGCCGGGCGCTACAC
>Ga0209108_10000739_pt1 | contig 18399 bp, 12 predicted proteins | sample Rifsed10ft1_FD_184003 | JGI IMG/M metagenome (GOLD analysis project Ga0209108, IMG submission 184003) | Soil microbial communities from Rifle, Colorado, USA - sediment 10ft 1 (version 2) | ecosystem: Environmental > Terrestrial > Deep subsurface > Rock core/Sediment | place: Rifle, Colorado...
ATGGTCGCTGTCTGAGACCGAATCGATGGCTGGTGGCGCCGCAAGGTGACCACCGATGGACCGATGGAAAGCGAGCCTTGAGTTTTGCGCAAAGATCTCCTGGAAGGAAGAAGAAAAACACCGGTGCGACGCGATCCAAACGATTTCGGCGCGCCTCCGGTAAAGTGTCTCTTGACAACGCCGCCGTCGTCATCGACAGAATGACAACCGCACCGCATTTCGCGGATAATCGGGTCATCCGGCGCTCGATCGGCGACCTGCAATGCGCACCTACTACGTTTACATCCTGACGAATCCCTCTCGCGTCCTTTACATCGGTGTGACCAACGACATACAGCGGCGAGTCTGGGAGCACAAGCAGGGACGCATCAAGGGCTTCACCACAAAGTATGGCCTGAAGGAGCTGGTTTATTTCGAGACGTTCGGTAACATCCGGGCGGCAATCGCGCGCGAAAAGCAAATTAAAGGCTGGCTCCGAGCCCGAAAGACAAAGCTAATCTCTTCCGCCAATCCGTCCTGGAAAGATCTGAGCGAGGATTGGTATCCACGTGGCTAGGCATCGCCCGCGCCCTCTGTCATTCTGAGCGAAGCGATCGAAGATTCCGGCCTTGCCGGAAAGAATCCCTCTGCCGGCTTTCCTCAGGCCTCTACTTCTTGTCCCTGTCAGCGCTTGTCATTCTGAGGCCCCGACCTGGTCGGGCCGAAGAATCCCTCTGCTCCCTCTCATAACGTGGTCCTTCCGCGTCCGTTACCGCCTCCGCTGACACTTCCTGATAGTCGCCGCATCGTTTCGCGCTTGTCATTCTGAGGCCCGACGCTTTTGGTCGGGCCGAAGAATCCCTCTGCTCCCTCTCATAACGTGGTCCTTCCGCGTTCGTTACCGCCTCCGCTGAGCGAGCCCTCGCCAATCGCGATTCTTCTGCTCTCTTTTGCCTCCTCTGCCTCCCTTCCTTCCTCCCGCTGTCGGCTGAAGGCTGACGGCTATCCGCTGCTTTGCTAATTTTTCTCTTGACATCGTTTTAGCTTTCTGCTAATGTCTGCAACCATGATGTGCTCGCGAGTTAACCATCAACCGCAGGCCCGGCCCCTCTCTCACCTCCCGGCCGGGCCTGGTCGCTTCCTTTCCCGTTTTGGAACCCTCAGGGCGAGTACCATCAGTACCATCGATCCCGCAATCCCTTTCTCCTCTATCGCTTACAGAAACGATGCCCCCCCGGGGGGTAGGAGCATGCCATGAACTTCAAGTGTTACCACCGCTATCCTGCCGGTCATTTCTGCCGTCGCTGGGCCGAAGATTCCAAACGCTTCTGCGCTGCCCATGCCCATCTGCATCAAGAGCCCTCCGAGGGAAAGAAGCCGGACATCTCTCACCCCTTGTCGAACCTCTGGGAGCCGCCAGACCTTTTTGACGTGGTTCGGGAAGCGATCAGCGCCACACGTCTCGGCCACATCACTCCGGGCCAGGCCTACGCCATCGGCTACCTCGCCGATGTCTGGATGCGCGTTCACAGAAAGGTGAGCACCTGGCGCGGCGAACGCTCCCTCTATCGCCAGATGCTCACCGGTGTCCTGGTCGACCAGGCCGACCCTCTTGTTGAAGACCAGCCGGCCTCTTCGCCCGCCGTAGGCGGGCCCTCGCCTCAACCGCCAGAAGACGTCCCATCGGCCTCTGTTCCCGCGCTTCAATCGGCTGCCCACGTGACTCCCTTCCCCCTCCCAATTCCTCCTCCGACCGACCCTCCGGGTGGGGACCTTCCCTCGGACGATTCGCCGCAGGTCGATGTCACCAACGTCCTCTTCAATCTCATCAAGGCGGGGGCGAACAGCAGGCAACGATCCAGCAAAGGGCCCGCCTACGGCGGGCGCTCCCACGGCCCCGCCCCAAACGGCCGCGACTAGGAATTTCTGCGGGAATGGATGATCTGGTTCGCAGGAAAAGGGACGCCCCACTTTCCGAACGGGGACGTGTTGCGACTAACGAATCACGGATAACGGTTTACGTCTTTACAGCAGCACCCTCCGGCTCACAATCCGCTTCCGGTCCACGGCCGGCTTGGGCGGCTCGATCTCGACGTTCACCGTGACCTGCGAGCGGTTCCGCAGCACGCCCAGCGCGAACGTCTTCTTCTCCGCGCCCGCGCGCAGCTTCTCGCGCAAGTCGGAGACGCTCTTGACGCGCTCGCCGTTCACCTGCGTGATTACGTCGCCGGCCTTCAGCCCGCCCTTCTCCGCCGGCGAGCCTTCATTCACCGAGCGCACCAGCACGCCTTCGCCATCCGGCGCGCCGAAGTACGCGCCAAGCTGCCCGCTCAGGTCCTCGGCATCAATCCCGAGCAGCGGCCGGCCCATAAAGAGGGACCTGCCGGAGAGCTCGGGCAGCACAAGCAGCTGATCGAGTTGCGGCATCTCGAACTTGAAGTTGAAGTCCTTCGGCATCACGCGAAAGGCCGAGCGCGCTTGCCCGAGCGTCACCGAAGCAGTCTGCGCGCGGCCGTCGCGCCAGTAGGTGAGCTGCACGCTGCGCCCCGCCGGCGTTTCGCGCACGAAGCGCCGGAACTGCGCCGTGCCCTCCACCTTCTGGCCGTTGAACTCGCTGATGACGTCGCCTGACTTCAGCCCGGCCTTCGCCGCCGGGCTGTCGGCCTCGACGTCGGTGAGCAGCACGCCGCGCTCGGCGGGCAGCTTCAGCTCTTTGGCCTTGTCGGCGGTGACTTCTGAGATCGAAACGCCGAGCCAGCCGCGGTCATCGTCGTCGCTGAACCAGAAGCCGGTCGCGCCCTGCGCGAGCTCGCGCTCACGGGCGACCTCTTGTTCGATCGCGGCGAGCAGCTCGGCTCGTATGACCTTGCGAGCCGCGAGCTCCTGCGCCGCGGGCCCCGGCAGCGCAACCAGCGCAATCGCCAGCAGCGCGGCAACGGGAAGAATCCAGAACCATTTGTTTTTCATGACTGTTTTCTCCTTTTTGCAGTTCACTCAGATGGTGGGCCGCAGGGTGACCACCCGGATTCCACCATTCACCGTCCGAATCTGTATCGTGCTTCCGCCCTGCCCGATTTGCCCGCGGAACGCCTGCAACGGGCTTGCACCTTGCAGCGAGAGCGGCAGCTCAGAGCGAAAGTCACCATTGATTGTGCGGACATCAAGCTCGGCGTTGCTACCGGCGGGCAGCGCCAGCAGGATCGTGCCGTTGATCGTTTCGAGCACCACCGGCTCGCCGTCGTCCAGGCGCCGCATCTCGAGCCGCAGGTTGCCATTGGTTGTGTGCGCGCTCAGGCGGCCGGTGCAATCGAAGACGTCCACGTTGCCGTTGACGGCGCGCAGGTCGCCGGTGGCCTCGACGTTGGCCACACGCACCAGGCCGTTGACCGTGGCCACGCGCTCAAGCTGCACGCGCCGCGGCACGCGAATGCGATACTCCACATAGACTTCGACCCCGTCGTCCTGCGGGTAGCGCGTCTCAACCGCCACGCGGTTCGGCGAGGCCGAGACGTCAATGCGCACCCGCGCCAGGTCGCGTTGCGCGCCCAGCGCGGTCTTCACCGCGTGCACTTCCACCTCATTGCGGTCCCAGCCGCTGACGTGCACAGAGCCATTCACGTTGGTCAGCAGGAACGTCCCGCCGGCTTGCAGCGGGTAAGTCTGCTGGAAGACTTCATCAACCGCCCACGCCGGAGCGGCCAACATCACGGCCGCTGCTACCACTGCAAGGACCCTCAGAGCTTTGCTCATCTCTGCACCCCGGTCAGAAATGGCAGAATGCCCGCCAAAGCGGGAGCCCGGTTAATCCAAACGGAAGACGACCGTAACCTTGGTCACAACTTTCACCGGCTTGCCGTCAATCAACGTGGGCTGATAGCGCCACTGCCGGACGGCCGCCAGCGCCGCATCAGCCAGAATCTTCTCACCGGACATCACCCTCGCATCGCTCCCTGTGCCGTCCTCGGCGATTACAATCTGGAGGCGCACGCTGCCCTCAATGCCGGCTTCGCGCGCGACGTCCGGATAATCGGGCGGCACGTAGTAGCTGAGCTTTTTCTGCTGCTCCTCGGCGTCCACACGGACAGCTCCGATGACCATCATCTCCAGGCGTCGCTGGAGCCCAGCCAGACGACCAGCCTCGCGCTGCAGTTCGGCGGCCTGCTGCCGGGCTTGCTCGGCAATCTGCCGGCGGGCCTCGGCCAAAGCCTCCGCCTGCGGTTCTGCTTGGGCGCGGACTTGCTCCTGCAACTGAAGACGGCGCATCTCCTGCAGCTCGAGGCGCTGCTTGAACCGCTTCTTCATGCTTTCGTTCTGCTGCAGCTGGGTGGCCGGGTCGCTGAGCTTCAGGCGGATGTTGCCGGCGGTGGTGCGGATGCGGAGCAGATCACCGCCGCCATTGAGCGTGCATTCGCCGCGGACTTCCTGCTGGCCGCCGCCCGAGCTCGAGTAGCTGACCTTGAGGGGAAGCGCCGGGTCGGCTTCAATGCGGTGGTCGGCCGGGGTTTCGATAACCGCGTTGATGGTGATGGCCAGATCGCGCGGCAGATAGACGACCACGTCACCCAGACCGGAAATCAGTTGCGAGGGGCCGAAGGATTTTGATTCGGGCAGGAAGAATGCAGTGATTGTGCCGGCGCCGGTGGAGGCGCGTACGGCGCCCTGCACCTGGGTAAAGAAGATGCTGCCGCCGCCGGTGTTGAGATCAGTGGGGCCGGTCACGCGCAGGACGCGGATCACGCCGCCGCCGGTGCGCGCGCGGATCGGACCCGCGGCCTCGCCGATATCCACCTGTCCGCCGCCGGTGATGGCGGAGACTTCGGCCATAGCGCGCTGCACAGAGATGTTGCCGCCGCCGGTATCCAGGCGGGCAGCTCCGGCGATCGTGCCGACGCGGACGTGCCCGCCGCCAGTGCGCATGGTGGCTTCGCCTTGAACCGAATTGGCGGTGATGTGGCCGCCGGCGGTGACGGCGCGGAGCTCGCCGTTGACGTCCTGCACGTTGATGTGGCCGCCCTGCGTCTCCAAGCGCGCGCCCGCCGCAGAGGGACCGCCGACGCGGCCGGCGGAAACGTTGCCGCCGCCGGTGACAAAACTGACGCGGCCTTCGATATCCTCGGCCTGGATGTTGCCAGCGCTGGTGTTGATATCGAGCTCGTAGTTGTGCGGCACGTTGACGTCGAATTCCACCCACAGGCGGCCGCGGAAATCGCGCCAGGGCACCTGCCCGGTGAGACTTACACCAGCCGGCGTGCTCCGCGCTGTGACGACAAACTGCTGAATCAGCGCGCGCGCGTCCGGCTGGCGCGAGTCGGTCTCAATGCGTACCGAGTAACTCACCTGGCCGGACTCTTTGACGTGGATGCGAACGTTGCCGATATCGGTGACCATGCGGAGGCGCAGCCCATCTTTTGTTTCGACCACGCCGGACTTGACCTCGGAAATGCGATTGCCCTGCGGTACATCGGCCGGGACCGGTTCGGGGAGACGCTGGGGAGAAGTAACACTCTGGTCGGGCGCTGGCCATTCTCCCGCGGACGGCCCCTGCGCCGCCGGGACGAGCGCCGCTGCGCCCGTCTGCACCGCAAGAAATGCAGCGGCGAGCAGGATGGAGAGTGCTTTCTTGTGGAGTGAGCGATTCATCGTGCCAGTTTCCAAACTCAGTACGATTGCCGGGGACCGAGCTGGCGGACCGCGGCTGCGCTCTGCATGCGGATGTAGGTGTTGGGGTCTTTCTGCATGCGGTCGCGCAGGACGTCGATCACGCGCTGGTCATCGAAATCGGGGGACTTTTCCGTCAGGGTGCGCAAGGCATTGATGGCCTCAATGCGCACGCCGGGGTTGCTGTCTTCGACAAGTGCGGCAAGCAGGGTGTCGCGGACGAGCTCATCCTGCTCAAAGCCGCGCAGGGCCTCAAGGGCCTTCAGGCGCACGCCGGGATTGCGATCACTCTGCACCGCGTTGCAAAGCGCCTGGCGGACGGCGGCGTCGCCCGAACGCATGCGCAGCACGTCCACCGAGTCGAGGCGGATGCCCGAGTCGAAGCGCTGGCCGTTCTGGACAATAAAGGTGAGCACACGCCGGACGTCAGTGTCGTCGGTGGTGCCCTGCAAAATCAAAGGCTTCTCGGCGGTCACGTGCAACTCGATGCGTTGCGTGCCGGCATTCGAGTCGCCCACCCAGTTGATACCCGAGACGCCCAGCGTTTGCATGTCCTGGTCGGTGAGGCGCGGCGCAGAGACGATGACCCCGGCACCATTGATGGGTCCCGGCTCGGGGGTAAACCAGCGCGGAGCAACGGTGCCGAGGCTCACGCCGATCAGCACCAGCAGCGTGGCGGTCCAGGCCGGGCGGAGGACGAACCACTCCGAAGGCCGCAGCCAGCCAAACCAGCGGCGGCGCGCGGCCGGAGCAGCATCATCGTCGAGCTTCTCGGCCAACTTGCTGCGGCACTGCGCCAGAAGCAGCCCCGAGGGGTCAAGCCGGTCGGCAGGCCGGCCCGCCGAGGCCAAAACCTCGCGCATGCGCAGCTCACGGGCCAGGGTTGCGGCGCAGCCGGCGCACTGCTGCACGTGTTGCTCGACCGAGCTGCGCTCGGCTTCTTCCAACTCGTCGCAGGCGTAGAGAACGAGCAGGCGCTCGGTCGGTTCGCAGGCCGATTTGTTGATTTCGTTCACAGCAATCCTTCCAGCCGCGTGCGGAGTTTCCGCGTGGCGCGAAAGAGCGAATTCTTTACGGTCTCCTCAGTAGTGCCGAGCAGTTCTCCGATCGCTCGCAGCTTCAGGCCCTGGTAATGCTTCATCTCAAAGACCATGCGCTCGCGCGGCGTGAGGGTCTGCAGGGCCCCGTGGATGCGCCAGCCGATCTCTTTGCCCATGAAGCTGCGTTCGGGGTCGCCGATCAAGCGGTCTTCGGCCACGCGTTCGAAAAAGTTGGTCGGAGCCGTCTCGTCGGGCGAAGGCTCGGGAGCCTGGTCCTCGGGGCGGCTGATGCGGCGGCGAAGGTGGTCCAAGCAGACGTTGGTGACAATCCGATAGACCCAAGTGTAAAAGCTGCACTCGAAGCGAAAGCGGTGGATGTTCTTGTAAACCTTCAGGAAGGCTTCCTGATAGACGTCGCGGGCATCCTCGGTGCGGTGGAGCAGGTTGAGCGCAAGGCGGAGGACATCGCGGTCGTAGCGGTGGACGAGTTCCTCGAAGGCCGCGCGGTCTCCGGTCTGGGCCGCCCGGATGAGGGCCTGTTCATCCGCCGTCTTCACGATGCTCCGGGCGGCCGCGGCGCCCCCCTCACAACCTAGGTGCGTTCCTTGTCCTGGCACAACGAAGGCCAATCTTGTTAGCGGCATACCCTGGTTTCTCAACAAATGGCGTGAGATCCGGCCAGCCCGGCAGCCGTTCTCCAGGCCAGATTATGAAGCAACAGCCGGGGCGCGAGCCGTGCGCCACACCCTGTATAGACGATTGAGACTGACCGGGGTAAGCATAGCCTCCGCTTTTTCATAGCAGCGGAACACCTCAAGACACAACGCCCGATCAGCCCCTTCATGCCGCTACTCAATGGATGACGAGATGAACCGAAGAGATGTTTCAATGAGGGGCGAAAGACTGGATACATCGCCTACTGTACGACTTGGGTCGACAGGGGAGGTTCACCCACGGGGGGCGGCGCGTTGCGAGACCTGAGCCAGGCCAGCAGAGGCCAAGCCAGCAAGATGATCCCGAAGGCCACAGCGAAGTAACCATTCCACCGGAAGAATGAATTTGGCTGACGGACGAGCTCGAAGGCACTGCCGGAGAGCGAGAGCAACGTCGCCAGCAAGAAATAGCCGAGGAGATTGAACCGCACAATGCGGGCCACTCCCCAGCCGATGACGGCGATTGAAACCGAGAGCACCACGACCTGTTGAAGGAAGCTGGATGCGCCGATCCAGTTGCCAGCCAGTGCCATCGCGGCCAGCAGGACTAGCCCCGCCCGCATCCAGACCTTGCGCACATAGGCAGCGACGAACCCTGCTAGCAGAGCAACTAATCCGGCAATGAAGAGCCCGCTCTGTACCGAACCGGCTGCCTCGACAACGCTGGGAAAAACCAGGTCTAGCAGCCCGGGAACGTCCGCCGAAAGGGAACGTTGGGCCGCCGGCCAGAAGCGCGAGGCGAGCGAGGACAATCCGCTAAGTCCCGCCAGTGCACATGGGCCCGCGAGGGCGATCAACAGCGCGTCGCGGTAATAAGCGGCGGGCATTCCCCGCCACCCCGGCAGGCCGTCACTGCCAAAAGCCTGGGTGAGAAAAAACCAGCCCAGCCCGAAGAGGAAAAACAGAGCGGAATAGACGGCCGCAGAAGCGATCACCAGGCCGAGGACGAGCGTGAGCGCAAAGGTATTGAAAGGAATCTGCGTGTCGTACAGTGCAAGGATCCGGGGGATGCTGTTGGCAAACACAATCACGATAGTAATGAAACCCCACAACGCCCAGCGGGCCAGGCGCCGCCACGGGATGGCCGCTGCCGCGGGCTGGCGGATATTCATGAAAAAGAGAACTAGAACCAAGAGTGAGAGACCAGCGAAGAACGCATACTTGCCGATCTGCTGGGCGATTGCGCCGAATGATTGCGCTTTCTGGCGACGTTCCCATTCCTCGGGGATCTTGACGAAGATGCGGTAGCGGGTGACCTCGTCGCCCAGCACTTGCAGCTCGAAGCGGACATGGGCGGCCTCTTCGGCAGAAGGCGGCGAGCCGATGGGGGCAATCTCCTCCCAGGTGAATTCGTGGTCGGTGCGCGCGGGTCGTTTGTCCGATGTGGCAGAGACCAGCTTCCACTTGGAGAGATCGAGCTGCCTGGCCTCGCGCAGCCAGGCTTCGGCGCGGGACTGAGCTTCCTCCTTGGTGAGGTTGGCGCCGGGAGTTTTTTCGTCCAGCGTGTGATGGACGGAATGCAGCGAGCCGTCCGGCTTCAGGATGACGGCATACTCCTCTTTCTGCAGGCTGCGGAAATAACGAACGCGCCAGAAGGCCGAGGGGACCTGCTCCTGGTAGAGCTTGTTCGCGGCGGGAATGCCGATCTGGCGTTCGAGGAACTCGTTGGTGATGCCATTGAAGGTGAAGGCAGTGGTGACCGTGCGCCGGAAGGAGGCGGGATCGACCTTGCGCTCGCGCAAGATTTCATCAGCGCGGGCAGTGGCCTGGCGCGAATCGGTCTGGAAGCGGATGTACTTGCCGATGCTCTCCGACTTGCCCGCGGCAGCGATTGCAATTCCCGCGACAGCGCAGGCCAGCAGGATACCGATCGAGCGGCGCGTCATCGGCTCCCAGCCAGCCGCGCGAGTTTCGGTCGGAGCCGGCGCCGGGGCTTTTTCCTCAAGAGGAGCGGCGCGGTTGAGCTGATCCTCGACCGGTTCAAAGCGCCTTCGGATCAGGTACGACGCGCCCGCGATTGCAAGAGGCAACACAACCAGACCCGCCACGATTGCGCCCGAGAGCTTGAAGGAGAGGCTCTCCGAGCGCAGCAGGATCAGGCCGATCAGCAGGGCGTCCACGGTGTAATGCCAGACCAGCGTGGCCAGAATGCCCCAGCGAATCATCACCCAGCCGGCAACGATGCCGATCACGCCCACTTCCAGGCCGCGGACGTAGCCGGGCTGCTGCGGGTAGATGCTGTGGAGAAAGCCCCACACAAAGGCAGGCAGGAGTATCGCCAGCGCGCGCGAGCGCGTATAGCGCATCAGAAAGGGGATGGCGAAGAGGCGGAAGGTGAACTCTTCGTTGGTGGCGGCGTAGATGCTGATCACCAGTGGGTAAATCCACGGCAGCGCCGTGCTGACCGTTTCGCTGTACTTGATGTCCTGCGGCGCCCAGATGCCCAGCTTGCGGCCGATCAGGTAGAAGGCAACGACAAAGCCGATGTGCGCCGCGGCCATCGCGAGACCGATCACACAGGAACGGAAAAACTCCTTCGAGCGGAGGCCGCGCAGGCTCCAGGCCGCGCCCAGGCGCAACTTGTCCGGGTAGGCCTGGCGATAGAAGGGCTCGCCCGCGGTGAAGAACAGCGCCACCAGTATTCCAGTCAGCACGCTCAGGAGCAGGGCTGCGCCCATCTGCTCGGCGAAGAAGCCGGAGTAGGACGTGTTGGTGTCGTACCCGGCGCGGGTGATCGGCCACTGGTTGAAGTTCATCACCAGGTAGAGCACGGTGAGCGCCAGCCCCACCTTGAGCGCGCCCCGCCAGTGGACCAGGCCGCGGCGGGCAAGCTCGAACAGGACGAGAAGTGCCGCGCCAAGCAGGAAGAAGTAAGGCACCTGACCGACCCACTGCCAGAGCTCGTTGCTCGAACGCAGGCGGCGGAAATCGCGCTCCCAGGCTTCAGGGACCTTGAGGAAAGCGTCGTAGTCGCCGACGCGGTCGCCCAGGACCTGTACGCGCAGACGGTAGGTGGCGCCGTCGGGCCGGTCGGGGGCGCGGAAGCCGCGACGCTCCCAGGTAAAGCTCCAGTCACGACGGTGAGGGCGCTCGGTGGAGTTGGCCTCCTCGGGCAGAAAGTCATAGGCGGCAAATTGCGGGCCAAGCTGCGTGTGAAGAAATGCCTCCGCAATGGTGCGCGCGGCGGCCTGGTCGAGCTGGGCGCCAGCGCGGGCCTCTTCGATCACGTGGTCCATGCCCACCACGCGCCCGGCCGGGCTGACGCGCACGGAGAACTCTTCCTTCTGCTGCGGGCGGAAAAAGCGGACCGACCAGTACCAGATGTCCAGCTCGGAAGCCATCAGCCGGTTGGCTTGCTCGAGTCCGACTTCGCGCTCGAGATAGTTCTTGGCGTTGTCGTCCACGCGGAAGACGATGCTGGACTGATAGCCCTCGATCTGGAAGCCTTGGACGGCGAGGAAATTTCGCGCCTCCTCGACGGCGGCGGTGCGGGAGACGCGGAAATCCACCGAGGCCTCGGGGAACGCGACGAAAAAATATTTGAAGGAAATGAATACGCCGAGGAGGCCGACAGCAATCCAGATGAGGAGAGTTCTCAGGTCGCTGCGGTTGAGCCGTTCGTCGGGCTGAAGTCCGAACTGGGCAGAGCTCACTCGAATCCTCCGCGCGGGCTGGGCGGCGTTGGCACCCGGCTGCCGCCTGAGAGCAAGAACGGCGACACTCTATCTGTACAAATGCGCCGGGCGCAAGTATACGGGCACTGGCATCTTAGCCAATGAACGAAGCCGCCGGCGTGTGGCGATGATATAAAGAAGGCAGCCCGACGCGAGCCAGCCGCCATGAGTCTTCAACGATCGAGCGAGGTCATGTACCTGAAGGGAGTGGGCCCGCAGCGCGCCGCGAAGCTGGCCGAGCGCGGCATCTGCACGGTGGAAGACCTGCTCGGCTACCTGCCGTTCCGCTACGAAGACCGCATCCATTTCGCCGCGATCCGCGATGTGCGGCCCGGCGGCACCTACGTGGTGCAAGCAAAGGTAGAGAGCGGCGGCGCAGTGCGGTATGCGCGCAGCCCTTTCCGCCAGCGGGACGCGGTCTATCACCTGCTGGTGAGCGACTCGACCGGCGCACTGCACTGCAAGTTTTTCCACGGCGGATACCTCGAAGGGCGGCTGAAGGCCGGGCAGCGCCTGGTGCTCTACGGCAAGGCTGAGATGGACCCCATCCGGCCGTCGCGCCTCGAGATGATTAACCCGCAGTTCGAGCTGCTGGGAGAAGATTCCGCCGATTCGACCGAAGTTGGGCGGATCGTTCCCATTTACGAAGCGACTGCCGGGATTAGCTCGCGCCAGTTGCGACGCATGATTCACGCGGCGCTGAGCAATCTGAGCGAGACGCTGCCCGATCCGCTGCCGCCGGCGCTGCTCGGACGCCACGGCTTCCCCACGCGGCACCGGGCAATCGCGGCGGTGCACTTCCCGGACGCCAGCGAGCCGCTCGAGGCGCTGAACACCTTCCGCACGCCCGCGCATCAAAGGCTGATCTTCGAAGAGTTCTTTTTCTACCAGTTGGGCGTAGCGCTGCGCCGTCAGCAAACGCGCCACCAGACCGGCATCGCATTTCGCGTGCGCGAGGAACGCATCCGCGAGGCGCTCAAGCGGATCCTGCCGTTCAAGCCCACCGAGGCGCAGAAGCGCGTGCTGGCGGAAATCGCCGCGGACCTGGAGCAGCCGGTGCCGATGAACCGCCTGCTCGAAGGCGACGTGGGCAGCGGGAAGACGATTGTCGCGCTCGAAGCCGCGGCCATCGTGATCGAAAACGGCTACCAGGCGGCACTGATGGCACCGACCGAAATCCTGGCGGTGCAGCATTTTCTTTCGGCGCGGCGCATCTTTGCGCACGCGGGATACTCGGTGGAGCTGTTGATCAGCGGGCTGAAACCGTCGGAGAAAAAGGCGGCGCGAGAGCGCGTGCGGAAGGGCGAGACGCAGTTGGTGGTCGGTACCCACGCGCTGATCGAAGAAGAGGTTGCCTTCGCGCGGCTGGGACTGGTGATTGTGGACGAGCAGCACCGCTTCGGCGTGATGCAGCGAAAGCGTTTGATCGAAAAAGGAGCCCAGCCCGATGTGCTGGTGATGACGGCCACGCCGATTCCGCGCACGCTGGCGATGACGCTCTACGGCGACCTGGACGTCTCCGTGATCGACCAACTGCCGCCCGGGCGCACGCCGGTGGAGACGCGTTGGACCAGCGTGGAGCACCTGCCGGGCGTGTGGGAATTCCTGCGGCGCGAGGTGATGGCCGGGCGGCAGGCTTATGTGGTCTATCCGGTGATCGAGGAGTCGAAGCAGGAGCTGAAGGCGGCCATAGTGGAATACGAGCGGCTGGCGAAGCAGGTGCTGCCGAGGCTCAAGCTCGGGTTGCTGCACGGGCGGCTGCGCAGTGAAGAGAAAGAAGGGGTGATGGAGCGGTTCCGGCGGGGCGAGATCCAGGTGCTGGTCTCGACGACGGTGATCGAGGTGGGCGTGGACGTGCCCAACGCCACGGTGATGGTGATCGAGCACGCCGACCGCTTTGGCCTTGCGCAACTGCACCAGTTGCGCGGGCGGATCGGACGCGGCGCGGAACAGTCGCATTGCATCCTGGTGGCGCCGAAGAAGCTAACAGAAGAAGCGCAGACGCGGCTCGAGACGATGGCGCGCACGTCCAACGGCTTTGAAATCGCAGAAATCGACCTGAAGCTGCGCGGGCCGGGGGAGTTCTTCGGCACGCGGCAGCACGGCGAGCTGGGCTTCCACATCGCCAACCCGCTGCGCGACCGCGAACTGCTCGAGCTGGCACGGCGCGAGGCGCTGGCGATGGTGGAAGACTCCGCGCAAGAGCGCGAGGTGCAACGCCTGCTCGAATACCTGGGGCCGCAGTGGCAGCGTCGCTACGTGCTGGCGACGGTGGGGTGAACGTGCGCGTGGTGGGCGGCATCTACCGGAGCCGTGCGCTGAAGACGCTGCGCGGGCTGGCGCTGCGCCCCTCGAGTGACCGGCTGCGCGAGACACTCTTCAATATCCTCGGGCCGGCTGTGCGCGGTTCGATTTTCGTGGATGCCTACGCGGGCACCGGAGCGGTGGGCATCGAGGCCGCCAGCCGAGGCGCGCGCGAAGTGTATTTTTTTGAGCACCACGGGCTGGCGGTGGCGTTGATCCGCAAGAACCTCGCGTCTCTCGGCATCACGGGCGGAGTAACGCTGCTTTCCACCGACGCGGTGCGCGGCCTGGAGATGCTGGCCGGGCGGAGGGTGCATGCAGACTTCGTTTTCGTGGACCCGCCGTATGCCGCACGGGAGGAGTACGAGCGCGCGCTTGAAGCGCTGGACTGTTTGCCGCTGCTCGCGCCGGGCGGACGGGTGATCGTCGAACACAGCAAGCGGTGGCTGCCGCCGGAACGATTTACCACACTCGAGCGCGAGCGCGTGGTCGAACTGGGCGATTCCGGGCTGAGCTTTTACCGGCTGTCGATGGCGGCGTGAGCGCTGCGGCTAGGGTTTCTTGAAGATGTCGAAGATGCTGGGCTTTTTCGCAGGTTGCTGTTGCTGAGTGCTGCCCGTCTGCTGTGGCGCAGACGTCTCAAATCGCGGCTGGCCGCGGCCCGGACGGACTTTCGGGACGCTGAAGGTGCCGCCGATGGAAATGGGCACGCTGGCGCGGGTGACGTTTTTCTTGAGCACGGCGCCGAGAATGCCGGTGATGGCGTCGGCGGGCGTTTGTGCGCTGCCAGCCGCACCGGGAACGAGCGTAACCTCACCGTTGTAGTCGAGTGTGCCGTCCAGGCCAAAGCTGCCCTGCAGGTCCACGGTTCCTTGGGGCGAGTCCAGGTGGATCTGGCGACTGGCAACGCGCCTGGCGGCGATGTTGAGATCGCCAGCAATCGAGCGGAACGGCGTGTCTCCACCGAAGGCCTTGCCCACGCCCAGCGCGCCGGCTACCGATTGCATCGCATCGCCCAGATTGATTCCCGGCAGGCGGCCGTCGCGAATGGTGAAATTGCCCGACCCGGAAAGCGCCTGCATCCAGGCCGGACTGAGCGAGCCGACAAGCTGGAGATCCAGCTCGCCCGTGCCGGAGATTTTGCCGCGGGTGGATGGATCGGCTGCTGCAAATCCCGCCAGATCGAGGCCGCGAATCTGGATGTTGGCGGAGAAGCGCTCGGGCGACTGCGAGCGGTCGGTGCGGGCGGAAACCTGAATTGTGCCGCCATAGGACTGAAGCTGGACGGGCCACAATTCGACGCGATCGGTGAAGATGCGGACCTCGGCGGTGGCGTTGTTGCCCTGATAGCTCTGCCAGCGGATTCGGTCGGCTTTCAGACGCCCTTGGGCCACCAGCTCGCTCTTTCGCGCAACGTGTGCGGCGCCTGCGGTGCTTTCGCTCTGTGCGGCGAGAAACTGGTCCACGTCGAGTTGCGAGGCGCGAAGCTCAAAGACGGGCACGCCGCGCTCGACGTCGGCAAGATTGAGATTCCCTTCGAGCTCGGCGGCCTTGCCCATGCGGCCGCGGAACTCCGCGGAGAGTTTCCCTCGGTCGAGCTGCAGCTCACCGGAACGAAACTCGAAAGGCTCCTTCCAGGCTTCGAGCTCGAGCTTAACGCCGTTGAGCGGGACCTCAGACTTCCATTGCTTGAGGCGCAGCGGCGAAAGGGCGACGTCGCGCAGAGTGGCGTCCAGATTCTGTGCACGCAGGGTTGTGACCGGCGCACGGCCGCGGGCGACGCGGCCCAGGACAATCTCGGCGTCGGAGAGCTCGACGTTCTCAACGGCCGAAAGCTGAAACGAGGAGGCGTCGTCAGCAGCCGGGGCGGCATTTCCTTTGGTTGTGATGGGAGGTGTATCAAAGGAGTAGTTGGTGCGGCCGCGGTCGTCTTCAAGCAGGACGAGCCTGGGCTTGACCAACTCGACCGAAGTGAGCTTCAGCTCGCCGCCAAAGATCGCGCCCCAGGTCAGGCTGCCGCGAAGCGTCTTGACCGCGAGCACGTCGCCATCGGGGAAGCCGGGCGGGTTGGCCAGCCAGAACCCGTCCACCGAAAAGCCGGGAGTGGGCAGCAGGCGGGCGCGGATCTTGCCGATGGTGACTTTGCGACCGGTGGCGTCCTCGATGGCGCTGGCGATTGCCGGGCGGTAACGGTCGGCGTCGAAGAAATAAGGCAGAACCAGGGCCGCCACCAGCATCAGACCCAGGAGGACCAACCCAATCTTCAACCAGCGCGGACGGTCTTTGAAAAGGTTTGTCATCGCGGAAGCAGGCGGTTATCGTGGCAAATTCAAAGCGGCCGGGCAAGGCATTTCCGCCGACTCGAAAGCCGCAGGGTATAATCGAAAGGATATGCCGCAGCGCCGCATGACCGAGCTGGTGACAAAGATCAAGCCGCGGCCCCGACTGCGTGTTCCGCAACTGACGGTGACCTGGGAACCACGCTGGCAGATGTTTGCGGGCAGCCTGTGGGCGGTCATGAAAGGACCGAAAGCGCCGAAGGAGTTCCGCGGCGACCCGTACTTCCGCGATTGCTACGTTAAGAGGCCATTCCCGAAGGGGGCGATGCTGGCGTCGTCGCTGTGGTATGTGCTGCTTTTCCTGATCCCGATCCCCATCTGGCAGAGGCTGGCACCTCGGCAAGAGCAGCCCCAGTTTGCCCTGCCGCGGATCGAATTGACTTGGTACGAACCGGCGCGCGAGTTGCCGCCCATTTCCCAGCCGGGTGAGCCTGCAAGACCCAGCCCGCCCGGCGAGCCTGAGAAGCCGCTGCCGAAGCGGGGTGCGGACACTTTTCACCCGCGCCAGTCGATTCTTTCTTCGCCGCTCAAGCCGACGCATCCGCGTCAGACGCTCATCCGCCCGGACGCGCCTCTCGAGCCGCCCAAGCTGCTGCCGCAAATGCCGAACATCGTGCAGTGGGCGCAGTCAGTGAAGCCGGCGCGGCCGCGTCTGCAAATTGACACCGCGGCGCTGGCCAGGCTGCGCCCGAAGCGGCTGGCCCAGCGTTCGCTTTCGGAGATGGCCGTGCCGGAAATCCCTAACCAGGAAACCAACGTCGGCGAGCTGAACATTGCGTCGAGCGCGATGCAGGTCGAGCGGCCACTCCTGGCGATGAACCCGAGCTCGGCGCCGCGCGTCGGGCAGCGGCAGAACGGCACCGATGCCGGCCCGGCTCCGGACATTGCTCCCGACGTGAGCGGCGGCGACAGCGGCCTGCGGAGGCTGATTGCGCTCTCGGCCACGCCGGCACCGCCAGCCGAAAACTTGCCTCTGCCGGAGGGCAACCTCGCTGCGCACCTTTCCATTTCGCCGGAGGGCACGCAGCCGGGAGTCCCAGGTGGTTCACCCAACGGCGTGCCGGAGGCAACCGGCAACGCGGGCGGCGGGGCGGGCTCGCCGGGCGGCACCGGCGGCGCGGGAGGAACAAACTCAGGGACAGGCGGCGGAGGCGGCTCCGGTCTGCCGAACGTGAGCATCACCGGCGGCGACCCCCGAGCGCTGTCGTCTGTTACCGGACCGGGAGGCTCAGGCATACCCGGAGCGGGCGGCGTTTCGCCGGGGATGCCGGCGAAGCCTGAACCGCGGCCGGCGAATCCAGAGCCAAACCGCACGCGTCCGGCACCCGGGTTTGACCGCATCAAGCCGGGCATGGCGCCGGAAGAAGTCTTCGGCCCCAAGCGCGTCTATACGCTGCACGTCAACATGCCCAATCTCGCCAGCGTCACCGGCAGTTGGATACTGAGCTTTGTCGAAATGGGTGCCGACCCCGTGCCCGGCCAGCCGCGCGATAGCGACCTCACCGGCCCCGTACCCATGCGCAAGGTGGACCCGAAGTACCCGCCGGCGCTGGCTAGGGCGCGGGTCGAGGGCGAGGTGGTACTCTACGCGGTGATTCGTCGCGACGGCACGGTGGACAGCATTCAGTTGGTGAAAAGCCTGGACCCGCAACTCGACGAAAACGCCATGCTCGCGCTTTCGCGCTGGCGCTTCCGTCCCGCCGGGCGCAACGGCAACGCCGTCGAACTCGAAGCCATCGTTCACATCCCCTTCCGCGCTATCCTCCAGCCCTACTAAGCCTGTTTTTCTGTAGGGGCACGCCACGGCGTGCCCGTCCCGGTACCGCTGGCATCTTGCCGGCGAGTTCTCTGCAGGGGCCGGCACATTCGGGCAGCTTTCAGCTTCCCGACCGAATTCTGCCGCCGCACACTAAACCGCGGTCATCCTGAGCGAAGCGATCAAAGATTCCGGCCTGGCCGGAAAGGATCTCTCGGTCAAACGCGGGCAAGCGGTGATAGGTTACGAATTCTCTTCGAGCAGCTTCACCAGCGCGTAAAGCGTGTGGTTGACGGGTGTGGGGACGCCGAGGGCGGCGCCGCGGCGGGTGATGTAGCCGTTGAGCGCATCGATCTCGGTGCGCTTGCCGCGCTGAATGTCTTGAGCGGTGGACGAAGTGGCAGGGCCGAGGTTTTTCGCCAGATCGAGGCCGGCGGCGACGAAGTCGGCCGGCGGGAGTTGGATGCCGACAGCATGGGCGACAGCGATGGCTTCCTCAGCGGTGGCGCGCATCACCTGGCGTGCCAGCTCGTGCTGGGCGGCGCGGCCGTAGCTCGAGCGGCCGAGCGCGGTAAGAGCGTTGCCGGCACAATTGAGGATGAGCTTGACCCACAGGTCGCCTTCGATGTTCTCAGAAATGCGGCAGGGCACACCAGCGCGCTCGAACGTTTGCGCGACGCGTTCGGCCTCGGCGCGGCCCGCGCTGTGGCCGACCACCAGATCGCCGCGGCCGGAGTGCTTCACGCGGCCGGGCGCGGACATGGCCGCTGCGACGTACACGACGGCGGGAAGTGCTTCGATGCCGTTCTTTCCAGACGCCGTGCGCGTCGCACCGCGGATGCGCTCGACGTTGTCCACGCCATTCTGCAGGCTGACGACGATTGCGCCGGGCTTCAGGTGCGGCTGGAGCAGGCGGGCGGACTCCTCGGTATCGAG
>Ga0209108_10000741_pt1 | contig 18356 bp, 17 predicted proteins | sample Rifsed10ft1_FD_184003 | JGI IMG/M metagenome (GOLD analysis project Ga0209108, IMG submission 184003) | Soil microbial communities from Rifle, Colorado, USA - sediment 10ft 1 (version 2) | ecosystem: Environmental > Terrestrial > Deep subsurface > Rock core/Sediment | place: Rifle, Colorado...
AGTCACTTCTTCTAAGTAGACACTGCCCTTTGCATTGTGAGCAAGCTTTGTCCCACCAGCGCAACCGCTGATGACGAGGGTAAGAGCGGCGATCCCAACGAGGCCCTGCATGATCGGACGCCGCACATTCGTCAGCGTGAGATAGCTCTTCATCGGGACTCTCCTTCTTTCAGAACGTTTTGTGTGTGATTGTCCGTGGCGAGGTGCAATGTTGGTCCGCCTGGGGCGCTTACCAGATTCCCAGGCCCATCAGTGCCATGCTCACTGCAATCCATCCGAAGAGTCCCACAGCAATGAGAGTTTCCAGGCTTATGGAGGTATCTGTTTTTTCTTTCACGCTCTGATCTTTTTTCTCGATCATGCTTCGTCTCCAGGGAGTGAGGGTGTATGGTGACGTACAGGCAATCCATTGCAAAGCAAAGATTGTGCCTCTAGTAGGGGGTGAAGCAGACTCAGCGATGTACTAGGGCAATATCAGGAGAAGATAGGAATTGATACGGAATGGACTGGCTAAATACGGACAAGGATTAGCACGGGAGGTACTGAGTATAAGTGCATGATAATACTGTACAAAATAGGAACATTGCGCCGAGCTATTTCTTTGATTCCAGGAAAGAAATCTCCCGTTCCATGACAGGTCATTATGTGAATGGCGACTCACGTTAGTTTTTGAGAACTGTGAAGGACGGTGGGATTCACAAACAGATCTTGTTCGGAAGTGTTCGTTTTTGGAGCGTATTCTACAGAAATGATTCCTGGGAAAGTAGGGCGGGCAACAACGATTCAACTTACCGACGGACGTTTCGCATACAACGTTGTGGACGACGCATCGTAGATGGCAAGGGGGACCACGTCTCCCGGTTGAGAGGGTACCGCACTCTTGTCCCAGATGACAGTGATGTTGCCATCCGATTTTCCCATGCCCTGCGCGGCGGATCGTTTGGCATCCCCTTCGACCAAAACGAGAACTGTCGTCTTAAGATATTCCCGGTTGCGCTCGTAGGAAATGTTTCGTTGGAGATCGAAAAGTCGCGTCACCCGTTCGGTCTTTACCGGGTCGGAAATATTGTCTGAAAACTTGCGTGCGGCAATGGTGTTCTTTCGCTCAGAATATTTAAAGATAAACGCTGAGTGAAACCGCGTCTCTTCGACAAGCCGGTACGTCTCGGCAAACTCCGCATCGCTTTCCCCACAGAAACCACAAATGATATCGGTGCTGAGGACGATGTCCGACCGCAGGGTGCGGATACGGTCGACCAAGGCACGATACTCTTTATTGGTATAGGTGCGATTCATCAAGCCGAGCATGCGGTCGCTGCCGGATTGCAGGGGCAAATGAATTTGCTTGCAGATGTTGGGATGGGACACGACGGCTTCCAATAATGAAAGCGGAAAGTCTTTGGGGTGCGGGGAGGTGAATCGCACGCGTTTGATACCAGGCACATCCGCAACGGCCGTGATCAATCGTGCAAAATCCCAGTCGCCGAATCGGTACGAATTGACGTTTTGCCCCAGGAGCGTGATCTGCTTGAATCCTTGCTCGGCAATCCGGCGAGCTTCCTGGACGATTCCTTCTGGATTGCGGGAACGTTCGCGCCCTCGAGTGTAGGGGACCACACAGAAGCTGCAGAAGTTGTCACAGCCTCGCATGACGGCGATCCAGGCGTTCACCCCGTCGTTTCGGTCCGGTATGACATCGTGATAGGTTTCATATTCTGAAAGGTCGACCGCGAGTCCCTTCTGATCCAGCCCCTCTTCTTGCGAGAGCAGCGCGTTGCGGATCAACATCGGTAACTGGCGATAGGTATCAGGGCCGGCGAGCACATCGACCAGCGGTTGAATGTCCGTCAGCTCTTCTTTCAGGTTTTGTGCCATACAACCCAAGACTCCTACGACCAACGGACGTTGCCGCTTGAGTTTCTTGAGCTCAGATAAGTGTTTATAGACCTTATTGTGGGCATTCTCGCGAATCGCGCAGGTGTTCATCAGAATCACGTCCGCGCGCTCTCGCTCGTCGGTAAAGACAAATCCATCCTGTTTCATCAGCGAGCGAACGAGTTCTGAGTCGTACTCGTTCATCTGACAGCCGAAGGTTTCAAGGTGCACCTGAGTCGGTGTGGATTTGGTCTTCATAGAAGAACCGGCACCCTTCGCATGAGCTGACGCTCCGCTATCAGCTGACCCACCGCCCAACGGTCCGACGTTCCGATAATCCGCACCTCTTTCAGGTGATTGGTGAGGTCGATGTTTGAGGGAACACTTACTTTCAAGAAGTTTGCTGTCATTCCCAACCTGAAGCCGTCCATTTCTCCTGACTCGAAGAGGACGGACACGGTGGATCCGATATACCTCTCTGCAAAGGCCAGGCGTTTAAGGCGGGACAGCTCGGCGAGTATTTTTGCACGTTCTCGAGCGACTGTGATCGGCACCTGGTCTGGCAATTTCGTGGCAGCAGTGCCGGGCCGTTGCGAATAGGTGAAGACATGGAAGTACGAGAAGGGAAGCTCGCGCGCGATGCCCAGAGTATGCTCGAATGCTTCCTCAGTTTCTCCGGGGAACCCGACCATGACATCCGTTCCCAGCCCGAGTTGAGGAATCGCCGCTACGGCTCGGTGGATCAGCTGGATAAACTCTTCCGCATTGTACGGACGATTCATGGCCGACAAGATGGTGTCATCTCCGCTTTGCAGGGGGATATGGAGATAGGGACAGAGTTTCGCCGAGGAAGCCATCCGATCTATGAGGGCGTTCGTGATCGTCGTCGGCTCAATGGACGAAATCCTGATTCGCTCAAGTCCTTCAATCGCTTCCAATTGTGCGATCAACCCGACCAGATCGAGCTCGCCCTGGCAGTATTGCCCGATGTTGACGCCGGTCAGCACAATTTCCCGGTAACCTCCTGCCACAAGGATTTCGGCTTCTCGGATCACGTCATCTCGGAGGCGGCTCCGCTCATGCCCGCGCGCGAACGGGATGAGACAGAAACTGCACATGACGTTACAACCGTCCTGGATCTTGAGCAGCGCTCTGGTGGAGTCTGGTTCGCCATACTCCGGCAGGGTGAAATCCGCCCGGTCGATGGTGCGAGTATGGAGCACTTCCGGGTCCGGCTGCTTCTTGAGAGCTTGGGGGGCTGGAAGAAATGAGGGTAAATCCCATTTGAATTGATTGCCGACGATGAGATCGATTCCGGAAATAGTACGCAGCTCTTGAACGCCGGTCTGGGCGTAACAGCCGGTCACCGCCACAAAGGCATCGGGGGAATGTCTCAACGTCTTGCGGATGACGTATCGGCAGGTCCGTTCTGCATCCTCTGTCACGGAACAGGTGTTCACGATGAGCAAGTCTGTCGGTTCACCGAACTCGACGACGCGATAGCCATCGCGCCGCAAGCGAGCTTCGAGGACGGCTGTCTCTGCTTGGTTCAGTCGGCAGCCGAGTGTATGGAGAGAGGCACGTTTCATGATAATCGTGCCATTATAGGGAGGTCCTTGCGATGGGAGCAAGGACCTCCCGCGAGTTCTTCAGGTTGCACGCTGTCCCGGGTTGAAGGCCTTGGAAGGCCATGGTAGAATTTAATAACCGGCCCGCCCCATTATCGTGAGTCTGTTGTGACACCTTCGCAGTTGGCGGCTTCCGTCTTCACGATATCTCTTCTTCTCCTTCTTCCTGGGTCTGGAGGGTGGACGAAGGAGGTCCTTCCTATCGAACCTGACCTCGCGACAAGAATTGACGAACACTACGATCACGAGGCTCGGCTCTTCTTGATGTTGTATTCACTCAATGGCAACGGTTACGTCGATTACGTGACGGGCCGGTTGGTCCAGGAATATGCCCGCAGCAACTATGGGAATCCGGTGTATCAGACGGAGGTCTATCCCTTGTTCTACTGGTGGAACCACACCATGTATAACGATCCGGAGCAGGATGGCGTAAACGGGAACGAACGGGTCTACCAAGAAAACGTGGAATTTGATATTTCACGCTACAAGCCCTGCACCTTCAATGGACAACCCTGCTGAGGTTCGATGCGCTGCTGCGCGGGGTGGTTCCCCGGCGCCTCTTTGACCTGCTCCTCCTTCCTATCGAGCGATTGATTTCGAGAATGTCCTGAGCCGCCCCTCCGTTCCGATGCTATGCTACTTCCTCATGCGTACTGAAACGGCTCGATGAAAACAGCGTCGTTCATTCAGATCCTTGCGAACCGGCGCATTGGCATTATGCTGCCCTTGGGTTTTGCTTCGGGGTTGCCGTTGGCCCTCACGGCCGGGACGCTCCAGGCCTGGCTGACGGTTGTCGGACTCGACCTGAAGACCATCGGCGTCTTTACGCTCGTCGGTCTCCCGTACACACTGAAATTCTTGTGGGCCCCGTTGATGGATCGCCTGGTCCCTCCCTGGCTGGGACGCCGACGCGGATGGATGCTGGTGATGCAGCTCAGTGTCGCTCTCGGCTTGGTAGCCATGGCAGTGACTGGTCCAGGCCAGCGTCCGGAAATACTCGGGATCCTGGCCCTCGTGGTGGCCTTTCTCTCCGCCTCACTCGACATTGTCTTCGACGCTTATCGGACCGATCTGCTCTTACGGCAGGAACGGGGATTCGGCGCAGCTGTCTGGGTGAATGGCTATCGATTTGCGCTGTTGTTTGCGAGCGCCGGCGCCCTCTTGTTGGCCGATCATATTGGATGGCAAAATACCTACTTGCTGCTTGCCGCGTTAATGGCGGCTGGAGTCGTCACGATTCTCGTCAGTCCGGAACCATCGGAGCCAAGTGCCATACCGGCCAGTCTGGCCGAAGCGGTTGGCGGACCGCTGAAGGAACTCTTCGCCCGCCCAGGCGTGGCCGGGCTCCTCGCCCTCATTGTCCTCTACAAAATTGGAGACGCCATCGCGGCTTCGCTTCAAACGGCGTTTCTCATTGGAGAGATCGGCTTCTCCGTCAGCGATGTCGGGTATGCGAAGGGGCTTGGGCTCGGGGCCACGCTCATCGGCGCATTGGTCGGGGGCGTCGCCATGGCCAAGATAGGGATGGTCCGGTCGTTACTGCTCTTTGGTGCCTTGCAAGCAGTCTCAAACTTGGGATTTATGTGGCTGGCCTGGATGGGTCAGAGTTACGCGGCGCTCACGATATCGATTCTCGTCGAGAATGTGACCGGTGGCATGGGCACCGCAGCGTTTGTCGCACTGATTATGTCGCTGTGCGACCATCGCTATACGGCAACCCAGTTTGCGTTGCTCTCTTCCCTGGAAGCGCTTGGGCGAGTGTTCTCCGGCCGTCCGTCGGCCGAGTTGGTCGAAATGGTCGGCTGGGCACAATTTTTCTTTTGGTCATTTCTGGTCGCTCTACCCGGTATCTGGCTGGTGTGGGCTCTCCGAGGGCAGTTGCATCAAGAAGCCGCGCGCGATGCAACTGCCAAAGCCGGCTTTGCCGATCTATGACGACTGTATGCGGCGCTGGAGGAACAAGACGAACAGCATTAACGTGGGAAGAGGTGCTAGGACGAAGGGGATAAGCCAAACCCAGACCTGTTTCCCGCGCATGCGGGCTTGATCGATCATCCAGACAAAGACCCACGCACCCAAGCCGAGATAGTTGAGGGCCATCCAGCCTGTTGTATGAATCTTGAGGCCGCTCGTGCTGTCCGGATCTGCATTGAGGAGAAAGACTCCCAGCATGAGCACAAATAATCCCAACAAGGTTGCGACAAGGCGTTTGCTCCAGACAAACATGATGATCCTCCTGATACAAGCAATGTGAGCAGCATGATTGCCGCAACAGACTTGTCGAGCGTAGGCTAATCATGCGCCATTCGTTTGTCAAAGGGCGAGTGCGCGCCTCCTTTTCCATTGAATCTGTCGCGACATCGGTTCAGTAGCAATCAATCTAACTAAGGGTCTGTATGAGCCTCCTGCGTTTGAGCCTGGTTGCGACGGTATTGGCTGTGAGTGTCGCACTGGCACTGACGAATCCCACCACGGATCAATATCTGGGCTTCGTGCAAGCCGAATTATCCAAGGCCATGGATCGAATGGATCAGTCCATACCAGAACGGGAAGGAACGGTGGTCAGAAATATCTTTCGCAGGCATAGTCAGGAGTTGCTCAATAGCATGGTGCGTCCTCACACCATGCGTCAAAATTGGGGAGTCCTCAGCCGGTTTGAAACAACGGTTCTGGGTACTCGGGTTGTGGTCATCGGCATCGGTAACCAGTTCATTCCCGTTGAGGGAGTGGATGAAGCCATTTTGATCCTCGGCCGCCGTGTATTTTAGTTTTTTTGTCTGTGGGTATCCATTGGATCTCAAAACGAGGTCTATTTTCGATCACAACATTGTGGATAAGTCGGTTTAATTTCCCGAGAGCTGGCGGTTCCCAATCATTTGCAGTTATCCACAGGCTTTCCTCTGTTTCCCCAGCCTAACCACTACAGTTGGTATTGACAATCCATCCTGATAGCTATATGTAGATGCTTCGTAGTGGATCAATCGTCGAGACACAAAATTTAGGACGCTCAAAGTACTTCGCCATATTGATATTGAAGCCTGATTGTTCCTGTTTTGGATCGAGAGCAGTCCCATACCAACTACGCAGGCTGGAGGAGGGAAAACCGTGAGAATAGAACGCCGATTTACATGTCGCGGGCAAAGTCCTTATGAAGGTCTGCCGTTCGTGAAACGTTCGTCGGAAATTCGCAATCCCGACGGATCGACCGTGTTTAAGTTGGAAGACATCGATATTCCCGAGCCCTGGTCCCAGCTCGCAATCGATATTCTCGCCCAGAAATATTTCCGGAAAGCCGGAGTGCCGCAGCGAGATGAGCAGGGGAATCCGATCATCGGACCAGACGGCAAGCCGCAATTGGGAGGAGAGCGTGACTCCCGACAAGTGTTTGAACGGCTCGCCGGTTGTTGGACCTCCTGGGGGAAGGACTTCGGCTATTTCAAGACCCCGGAAGATACGGCTACCTTCCACGATGAGCTCTGTTACATGCTTGCGCATCAAATGGCCGCCCCCAATTCTCCCCAGTGGTTTAACACGGGGCTTCATTACGCCTATGGGCTCTCAGGGCCTGCTCAAGGGCATTATTACGTCGATCCCAAGACCCGTGAAGTGGTCAAAGCCACCAACGCATTTGAGCATCCGCAGCCGCACGCTTGCTTCATTCAATCCATTGAAGACGACTTGGTGAGTGAGGGCGGCATCATGGATCTCTGGGTGCGGGAGGCGCGCCTCTTCAAGTACGGATCAGGGACCGGAACCAACTTTTCCAAGCTTCGTGGCGATGCCGAACCGTTGTCCGGCGGCGGCCGTTCGTCCGGATTAATGTCCTTCCTGCGCATCGGCGATCGAGCGGCAGGCGCCATTAAGTCCGGCGGGACGACCAGGCGGGCTGCCAAAATGGTCTGCCTCGATTTGGATCACCCCGACATCGAAGAATTTATCAACTGGAAGGTGGTAGAAGAGCAAAAAGTCGCCGCCATGGTGACCGGCTCGAAAATCTGCGCACAGCGCCTCAACGCCGTCCTCAAGGCCTGCCACGTTGTCGATGGCGCCGGTCAGATGAAAATCGAGATCGATGCTAAGCAGAATCTGATCCTCAAGGAGTCCCTGGCCGCCGCTCGGCGGGATGCGGTTCCAGAGTCCTACATCCAGCGGATGTTTTCCTATGCGCAGCAAGGGTTCACGCATTTTGTATTTCATGAGTACGACACGAATTGGGATGGCAAGGCCTACCAAACGGTGTCCGGCCAGAACTCAAATAATAGCGTGCGCATTCCCAATAATTTCTTTGCTACGTTGGAGGCGGACGGCGATTGGCAACTCAAGCGACGGATCGATGGCAAAGTCTCCAAGACCATCAAGGCGCGGGACCTTTGGGATCAGATTGCTTGGGCCGCCTGGATTTGCGCGGATCCCGGCACGCAATACGACACCACCATCAACGAATGGCATACGTGTCCGGAGGATGGGCGTATCAATGCCTCCAATCCTTGCTCCGAATACATGTTCCTCGACGATACGGCATGCAATTTGGCTTCGCTCAACCTCGCCCAATTCTTCTCGGCCGACGCCCAATTCGAGCTGGAGAATTTCCGCCACGCCGTGCGCCTCTGGACGATCGTACTGGAGATCAGCGTACTCATGGCTTCGTTTCCCAGCCGCTCTATTGCCGAGAGGAGTTTTGAGTTCCGAACGCTGGGGCTCGGCTATGCCAACTTAGGTACTGTGCTGATGCGGCAAGGCATTCCTTACGATTCTCCCAAAGCACTGGCCATCAGCGGCGCGCTGACCGCCATCATGACCGGCGAGGCCTACGGCACATCGGCTGAAATGGCCGCAGAGCTGTGGCCCTTCCCGGGCTATGCCAAAAATCGCGAGGCCATGTTGCGTGTCATCCGTAATCACCGACGAGCCGCGTACAATGCCGCTCCAGAAGAATATGAAGATTTGACGATTACACCGATGGGGATCCAGCCGGAGCATTGCTCGCCCGAACTGCTCGTGGCCGCACGTCGGGCCTGGGACCGTGCCCTCGAATTGGGAACGGCCTACGGGTATCGCAATGCGCAGGTCACGGTGATTGCTCCTACGGGCACGATCGGACTCGTGATGGACTGTGATACGACGGGCATCGAACCGGATTTCGCGCTGGTGAAATTCAAGAAATTGGCCGGCGGAGGTTATTTTAAGATCATCAATCAAAGTATACCCGCTGCCCTCAGATCCTTAGGGTATACCGAGGCTCAGATTCAGGACATCGTGAACTATTGTGTTGGCCGGCAAACCTTGCAGACCGCACCATTCATTAACCATGATACCCTGCGACAGAAGGGGTTCGACGACGCCGCACTCGCGCGAATGGAAGGCGGTTTGGCCCAAGCTTTTGAGATTCAATTTACGTTTAATAAGTATGCGTTGGGTGAGGACTTCTGCCGGGAGAAGTTGGGATTGACCGACGCGCAATTGAATGAGTCCAACTTCAACATGCTGAAAGTGCTGGGATTTACACAGGAAGAAATCGCCGCTGCCAATGATTATTGCTGCGGTACCATGACGGTGGAAGGGGCCCCACATCTCAAAGCCGAGCACCTTCCGATCTTCGATTGTGCCAACCGCTGTGGCCGGATCGGTCAGCGGTATATCGCCGTCGATGCGCACATCCGTATGATGGCGGCGGCACAGCCATTCATCAGTGGCGCCATCAGCAAAACGATCAACATGCCGGCCGATGCGACGCTGGAAGAAGTGAAATCGGCCTATTTATTTGCCTGGAAGAGCATGGTCAAAGCCGTAGCTCTGTATCGCGATGGTTCGAAATTGAGCCAGCCGTTATCGGCCTCAACGGACAGCGGCAAGACCGTCGAAGCCTCGTCCGAAATATTGTCGATTGCGGAAAAGATCACAGAGCGAGTGTTGGTACGGTACCTAGCAAAACGCCGACCGCTCCCGGCTAGACGCAATGGGTACACGCAGAAAGCCGTCGTCGGGGGGCACAAGCTTTATCTACGGACGGGTGAGTATGAGGACGGCACGTGTGGAGAAATCTTCCTCGATATGCACAAAGAAGGGGCCGCATTCCGCAGCCTCATGAACTGTTTCGCCATTGCGATTTCACTGGGCCTCCAACATGGCGTCCCGCTGGAGGAGTTCGTCGAAGCATTCGTGTTTACCCGCTTCGAGCCGAACGGGCCGGTCAAATTGAACGACCGTATCAAAATGTCCACGTCGATCATCGATTACATCTTCCGAGAGCTTGCGGTGACCTATCTCGACCGCTATGACTTGGCACAAGTCCAGGAAGAAGATCTTCGAATGGACTCGGTCAAGATGGACCAGCAAGATCCTGAATGTGTCGCGGAGGAAGCCACTCCCGAAACGCTGGCTTCGGCCTCAATCAGCACAGAGATGTTTCCAGCACGACGCGGGGCGATACCGCGTCATAAGGGCAATGGCCACGGAAATGGAAACGTTAGCGTAGCCCACACCGTCGAACTGAAGCGCGAAACGCTGACCTTGACCGCCATCCAAATGGCGCGCCAAAAAGGCTATGAGGGAGATCCCTGCTCCGAGTGTAAACAGTTCACCATGGTACGAAATGGGACCTGCCTCAAGTGTGAAACCTGCGGCACCACGAGCGGCTGTTCGTAAGAGCGAGGACTCAATGAGTACCGTGCTTCGCGAGCAAGGGATCGTCACAGTCCACGATCAGGTCGTCAGTTTGGTCGCGCAGCGCTGGGCGAAGGCCTTTCATTGTAAGGTCACGATCCATACCAGTCTTGAGCAAAACCCCTGGGCTGATCCTCAGCAACAGTGCGATATCGTCGGGTGGCAGGTGAGTTCCGCCGGTAATACGATGGAATGGATGGCTGAGGTGGAAACCGATGAATCGATCAGGGATGCCGAAACCGTTTCTGGATGGAAGAAGGCGGTCGTGCGAGGAATTCCATTCTATCTATTTGTTCCGCGCGGCCTCAAGGAGTCGGCACAGGAGCTGGCAGGGGACGCCTGTGTGTCCTTTAGCGGTATTTACGAATACACGTTTGTGAACGATCTATGTCAGGTGCTCTAGCTGATAGTTTCTACAACGATTCGAAGTGCTTCTTTGTCCGACGTTCTCAGCGATGGTGATGAGATGAGCTTTCTGAGACTTCTTCCCCAAATTAGCGTTCCCTCGATCGAGCCCAGGGGCCTTGACGAGTCGTTCCTGGCCGAACAGTTTGTCGATCGGCTCAAAGCACGCCTCATAGAGATGCAGCGTGCCCTGGCAGAGCATGAACAACTGGACGTGGTTACGTTTCTCCCTTCCGGTCAAGCCATTTCCGTGGAAGTCGTGGGCTATGCGAATCCAGCACTCGTTACACTTGGCGGCAGAGAACAGGGGGGCCGGGAGGGCCTGTACGTTGCTGGCTCATCAATCATCGATACAGGTCTTGGTCTCGGTAGAATCGATTCCCTCCGGCTCACAAAGGAGGGTGGTAACCTTTGAAACCCGGTAAGGAGATCGTCATCGTCATGTGCTCCCACGCAACGGAGTAACTTCCATGCCCACAACGACGCAATTGGTCATTAGCGGATTGAGCAGGCCCGGCGTCCTGGCTCAAGTAGCCCAGGTCCTCGGTGAGGCGAAGGTCAACATCAAGGCATTTTCTGCTCCAGAAGTCACTGGACCGGGAAAGTTGAGGCTGTTAGTCGCGGATCTGGAAGGGGCCCGTGCGGCGCTGAAAGCAGCGAAGATCAAGTTTACGGAGGAAACCGCCTTACTGTTGAGCCTTGAAAACAAGCCAGGCGCCTTGAAAGAAGTGGCGGATCTGCTGACCAAGGCTCGCATCAATATTAAATGCGGCTATTGCACCCCATCCCGCGAGGGGAAACGCGCGATCGTGGTCCTGACAGTCTCAAACACAGCTAAAGCGCTCACTATCCTGCGAGATCAATCGCTCGACGAGTTCTAGGCATGCCTAGCGGACCTCAATCCTGCTGGTCCCGCTGGCTGGTCTTTCTTCTCGTGACCTTCCTGGCCGCTTGTGGCGGCGCCCCCAAACCTATCTATTTCCCTGGCTATCCTGTTGGCTTCGTCGAGCGAGGTGTCGCCTCATGGTATGGCCCAGGATTTCATGGGAACAAGACGGCAAATGGCGAGCGGTATGACATGCATCAGCTGACGGCTGCACATCGGACCTTGCCACTCGGTTCAATTGCTGTGGTTCGATCAATGAGTACTGGTCGACAGGTGACCGTCCGCATTAACGATCGTGGCCCCTTCGCCAGGGGGCGGGTGCTCGATCTCTCGCTCGCTGGGGCACACGCGTTGGGGATGACCGGGACTGGAACCGACCAGATTGAATTACGAGTGGTTGGGTATCAAGGGCGGACTGCTGATATGGGGGTCTTACGAGTGCAAGTCGGGTCCTTTTCCGATCAGCAGAATGCCCTTAATCTTTTGGAGCGAGCGAAACATCTCTACTCAGGCGGCAGAGTCCAGGTTGTCGATCTGCCAGAAGGAATGCGATATCGAGTTCAGATTGGTCAGTTTTCCAGGGAAGCCCAGGCAGAAGCCGCCGCCTCCCACCTCGAATCCTTCCTGGGGCTCCAGGCCTTTGTATTTCGAGATGACTCATAATAACAGTGCCCGCTTCATCCAGCCTGCCTTTCAAATTCTTCAGTTTTCCTGCGGACATGCAATGCAACTATTTGATATTGTGGCATGTTTTCAGCATATGCTTGCTCGTTACCCCGTCCTTATGGTACATGTACAGTCCAATGGATACAGGTCCGATAGGCCCCTATCAAGTCACGTTGTTCTACCAAATCTCACCTTGCCGGTCCAAGGCGGTAGGGGACACCCCCTGGACTCTCTGGCATTCCAGGCCGATCGGCATGGTCGGTCACCTCTAAGCCATGGATGTTCTAATCCTCTTGGGTCTTATTGTTCTTTCAGCCGTGATATCCACGGCTGAAATCGGTTTTTTTTCGGTCAACTCAACGAAGCTGCTGGCGCTCGCCCAAACTGGTAATACTCGAGCAAAGTTGGCCCTCCATCTCCGTAGTGACCCCCAAAGGCTCCTGTCGACTATTTTGGTCGGCGACCGCCTGGTCGGTGTGGCGACGCCGATGTATGCCACCTTTCTGACCCTGAATATCTATGGAGGCCAGACATCTTTTGATGAGGCGATTGCCGTCATGGTCGGCCTGCTGACCTTTGTGCTCTTGGTGGCCGTCGATGTGATCCCTAAAACATTAGCCGCCAAGTTCGCGGTTCCGGTCACTCTGAACATGGCCTACCCCGTCTACGTGGTTCAGTTACTTCTCAAACCATTCTTGTTTGTGATGGTGCCGTTAATCTACAAATTGACCGGCGGGAAAGGTCTGACGCTTCCCCTCGTGACCGAGGAAGAGCTGAAGATCATGCTGGATGAGGGGGGGAAGACTGGGGCCATTGAGGTCGAGAAGGTGAAGATGATCAAAAACGTTTTCCAGCTCAAAGACATCACAGCTGAAGACGCGATGACTCCTCGGCTCTATGTCTTTTCATTGAATGGTAACCTGCGCCTGAAAGAGGCTCAGGAACTTCTCTATAACTCGAAATACTCGCGGATCCCCGTGTATGACGAGACGCTCGATAACATCACGGGCATTCTTTACAAGACGAGGGCATTGACCGAACTCGCCAAGGGGCAGAATGAGGCAAAACTTAAAGACATTGCCTATCCCCCACTGTTCGTTCCCTCAGGCAAGACGGCGGACGACCTCATGAAGCAGTTTCAGCAGGAGAAACGGCATATGGCCGTCGTGGTCAACGAGTTCGGCGGCGTGATGGGGATTGTCACGCTTGAAGATCTTCTCGAAGAAGTGGTCGGGGAGATCATGGACGAAACCGATATCACAGAAGAACTGATCAAACGGTTAGGGAAGAACCATATCCTTGTTCACAGTAGAACCGAAGTGCGCAAGGTCAATGATTTCCTGAAAGTCGACCTTGGCGATGAAGCCGTGACGATCGGTGGCCTTATTCAACAGGAACTAGGTCGAATTCCCAAGGTTGGAGAAGAAGTGCGGATCGCCAACTGCCGGATCCTCATCCATGAAGCCGAGCCTCGATCCATCCGCAGTGTCCAAATATTTCGTGAAGAGAAATCACCGGCTCACGTTGAAGCCCCGAACCTCGACCTCGTCAGTTAAGTCCTTTTCTCATCCTTCCCAATCAGGGCGGCAAACTCCTGTTCCGTCAGTATCGGCACCCCCAGCGCACGGGCTTGGTCAAGTTTCGAGCCAGCGTCTCGCCCCACAACCAGATAGGACGTCTTTTTACTCACGCTTGAGGACATACGCGCTCCTGCCGTTTCCACAGCCTGTTGTGCGCCGTCTCGCGTGAAATGATCCAGCCCACCGGTAAACACGAACGTCTTCCCTGCGAGCGGGGATTTCCTCCGGTCGCCCGTTGCCATGCCCGGTGCAACTTGTACGCCGGATTCCAGGATCTGTGCGATGACCTCCCGGTTGCGCGGTTCAGACCAATAGACCACCAAGCTCTCTGAAATTTCAGGACCAATCTCACGAATCTCTTGAAATCGTTCCTGATCCGCCGACATGATCTCCTCGAGAGACCCAAACTCACGAGCCAGAACTTTGGCGATATGTTGTCCGACTTGCCGGATCCCGAGTCCCATCAGAAAGCGATCCAGGGATACTGTCTTACTGCCTGCAATCGATTCCACGAGGAGCGTGGCGGATCGATCGGCAAATCCTTCAAGTCGGACGAGATCGTTGTTGGTCAGGCGATAGAGGTCGGCGAGTGATCGTACCAATCCCTTGTCGACCAGCTGTGCCACGGTCTTCTTCCCTAAACCTTCGATGTTGAGTGCATGTTTTGAAGCAAAATGTTCGATAGCCCCCTTCAATTGAGCGCCACAGACCAATTGACCGGTACAGTAGAAATAGGCGCCTTCGCGACCGACATTCGATCCACAAACCGGGCAGTGATCAGGCATGCGGAAGGGGGTACTGCGGTGCTCACCAGGGACGGGGACACGCTCGGTAATCGCGGGAATCACATCGCCGGCCCGTTCTACTTTGACGGTATCGCCAATCCGAATGTCTTTCCGCGCCACTTCATCGGCATTGTGCAACGTGGCTCGGCTGATGGTGACGCCACCGACCTCCACCGGTTTCAATAACGCGACGGGCGTGAGGCTCCCGGTTCTTCCGACAGAGACAACGATATCCTGCACGGAGGTGACTTCCTTGCGCGGCGTAAATTTGTAGGCGATGGCCCAGCGGGGACTACGAGACTTCATTCCGAGGCGGTCCTGCCAGTCTCGACGATTCACCTTCACTACCACGCCATCGATTTCATAGGGCAGCTGATCCCGCACCGATTCCGTTTCGCGATGAAACGACACCACCTCATCGATCGAAGCACAGAGCTGCCGACGCACAGGAGTCGGGAGACCCCACCGGGCCAATGTCTCCAGTTCATCCCAATGTGTTGGTGGGACGGGCATGGACAGGGCCATGATTTCGTAACAGGTCACGACCAACGGACGGGTCGCGGTAATCGTGGAATCCAGTTGTCGGAGCGAACCAGAGGCCGCATTGCGTGGATTGGCAAAGGCGTCGTCGCCCCGTTCCGTCATGCGCCGATTCAAAGCTTGGAAATCATCGAGGCGCATATACACTTCGCCACGCACGACAAGACGATCAGGGAGGCCGGATTGCGTGTGCAACCGAAGCGGCAGGGAACGAATCGTGCGAAGATTAATAGTCACATCCTCTCCGATCGTTCCGTCGCCTCTGGTCGCTCCTCGGGTAAAGATTCCATGGTCATACATCAGTTCGACTGATAACCCATCGAATTTTGGTTCCGCGCTATACTCAACGGACAGGGTTTCTAGTTCGCGTTTGATCCGTTGGTCGAATGCCTGCACCTCGCTCTGATCTACAATTGAGTCTAGACTGAGCATCGGCTGTTCGTGGGGAACCTTGACCAATTCCTCGAGCGGCGGTGCGCCGACTCGTTGTGACGGAGAATCTGGCGTTACCAACTCAGGGTGAGCCTGTTCCAGTTCGATCAGCTCTCGAAAGAGGCGATCGTACTTAGAATCAGAAATCTCTGGGCGATCCTTGACGTAGTACAGATAGTCGTGGCACCTGATTTCGTCCCTGAGGGCAATCAGTCTGGCAAGGATGTCGGCGTGGGTCATAGGACTGGATAGTGACGAACACAGGACGTAACGGCTGGACCGTATCATAGGGCTAGGGAGTGGGTCAAACGACGAAGGCGCCATATTCGCTTTGACTTTCACCGCGATAGACATTATTGTAAGAAACCTAATTGAGTCGATTTCCCATTGAAAGGCAGCCGGTGGTCACCCCTTGCTGCGAGAGGGAAACTCCCTCACGACAGTCAGAGGAGGTATCTATGAAAGGGGATAATTGCGTGAATAAGTTGATGCCCAGATCTAGCTATCGAATCGTCACCATCATCTGTGGAGTGCTATTGTTGAGCGGATGTGTCATGGCAGAGAAATACGATGCGGAAAAGGCGCGCAGCCTGAATTTCCAGCGCCTTTTGGCCCAAGAAGAGAAGCGAACCGGCGAGCTCGATAGTGAAGCGAAGCGGAGCAAAAGTGAATTGATGGAGTATGAAGCCAGGAATCGGGAACTCACGACGCAGGTGCAAGACATGCGGGAACAAATGGCTCAGGTGCAGGAAGAAGCCGAAGCCATGAAGGAATCGTCGCTGCTGGAACGCAAAGCCAGAGGCGATATGAAGCGGGCGCTCACACCGATGCGCAAGGCACCGCCGGTTGAATCGATGCCTGACCTGGAACGCAGTGCGGCGGCCCTCGGAATCGATCCTGAAATATCGGCTGTTCCCGGGTCAACAGATTCGTTGATGGGAAGTATGCGATCGCCCGTCGTTCATGTTGTGAAGCCTGGCGAAACGCTCTATCGGATCAGTCGGCGGTATGGCGTCACGGTCGACAAGGTCAAAAAGTGGAACAAGCTGCCGGACGACATTATCGAGGTAGGACAGAGGCTCATCGTGGGCCAAGAGTAATAGGGCGACCACGTGGCCCCGCCACAATACTCACTCAGCCTCGACCAACTTCGGCAATATGCCGAAGAGGGCAATCTCGTTCCGCTCTATCGAGAGATTCTCGCAGACTATGAGACCCCCGTCTCTGCCTTTGCAAAAATTAATCATGGCCCTTCAGCCTATCTCCTTGAAAGCATTGAGGGAGGTGAGAAGTGGGCACGCTATTCTTTTCTCGGCAGTGGTTCGCCCGTTGTCGTATACGAGGATGGAGGCGACCTTCTTGTCGTGCAAGGCACACGCAAGAAGCGCATCCCTAGCCGTGGGAACCCTCTCGAACGTCTGCGGGAGATGATGGTTGGCTATCGTCCGGTGACCGTGCCGGACCTTCCCCCGTTTGTCGGCGGCGCCGTCGGATATCTGAGCTACGACATGGTGCGCACGTTCGAGGACTTGGCTGCCCGGCAGAAGGACTCACTCAATTTTCCTGACTTTGCCTTTCTGCTCACCGATACGATGCTGATCTTCGACAATGTCGCTCACAAGATCAAAGTCGTGGCCACCGCCCATGTCACGGCAAAGGGGGAACGTGGCATCAAAGCCGCTTACCGATCGGCAACGGAACGAATCGAACGCACGATCACGAGGCTCAAACGTCCGCTCCGCCGAGCGCGTCCGCATCGCCGCCGCCGCCCGGTAACCTTTACGGCGAACATGAGCAAGGCAGACTTTGAGAAGATGGTCGTGCGGACGAAGGAATACATTCGGGCGGGCGATATCGTACAAACGGTGTTATCTCAGCGATGGGAGACCAACGTGCAGGCGGCGCCATTCCAACTCTATCGCGCGTTGCGCGTGGTGAATCCATCTCCCTATATGTATTACCTGCGTATCGCGGGGGTCGAATTGGTTGGTTCCTCTCCGGAGACGCTCGTCCGTTGCGAAAACGGTGTTATTTCCGTCCGTCCCATTGCCGGCACGCGCCGCCGCGGCGTCACGCCTGAAGAAGATCAACAGATGGAACGGCGGCTATTGGCGGATAAAAAGGAACGGGCCGAGCATGTGATGCTCGTCGATCTTGGGCGGAATGATGTCGGCCGCGTGGCGAAACCAGGCTCGGTCACAGTGGATTCGCTCATGCACGTCGAGCGGTATTCGCATGTGATGCACATTGTGTCTAATGTGACGGGACAATTGGATGAGTCTAAGACCTCGTACGACGTGTTGCGAGCCTGTTTCCCTGCCGGCACGGTCTCCGGTGCGCCGAAGATTCGAGCGATGCAGATCATCGACGAACTCGAGCCCACGAGGCGCGGTCCCTATGCCGGCGCAGTGGGCTACTTTAGCTTCTCCGGCAACATGGATATGTGCATTAATATCCGGACGGTCATCGTGAAAAAGCACCAGGCTTTCATTCAAGCCGGGGCCGGCATCGTCGCTGATTCAAATCCTGAACATGAATATGAAGAGACTTGTAACAAGGCTCAGGCCATGATGAAGGCGATCGAACTGGCAGAGCAGGGACTGGAGTAGGAAGAGTCGAACGTTGAAAGGTCTTTACGCCCATCAAGTCTCCGGAGACTTGTTTATATGCCTTGTGACCTGACGACTTTCGACCTTCAGACTGTACGACTATTATGCTACTGATGATCGACAACTATGATTCCTTCACCTATAACCTCGTACAATACTTCGGGGAACTGGGTGAAGACGTGCAGGTGTATCGCAACAATAAGATTACGATCGACCAGATCGAGTCGCTGCAACCCAGCCGCATCGTCATTTCACCGGGACCCTGCACACCGATGGAGGCGGGTGTA
>Ga0209108_10000742_pt1 | contig 18339 bp, 16 predicted proteins | sample Rifsed10ft1_FD_184003 | JGI IMG/M metagenome (GOLD analysis project Ga0209108, IMG submission 184003) | Soil microbial communities from Rifle, Colorado, USA - sediment 10ft 1 (version 2) | ecosystem: Environmental > Terrestrial > Deep subsurface > Rock core/Sediment | place: Rifle, Colorado...
GAGGAGGTATGGGTCGTCGAGCCGCATCCCGTCGAGGCGCCGACCGTGTCCGCGCCGGCGACGCGGACGGTCGAGAAGGATGCGCGCGCGGCGGGAGCTGGACACGTGCCCGCGGTTGCCAGTGGCGCCACGTCCGCCGCCGCCCCCTGAGCGGGGCGATACCGGATCGCAACCTTCCCGAACCCATGATGTGGCCGACACCGGCGCCGCCGTCCCGTACCGTGGCAAACGGGAGGCACTTCCACCTCAGCTCCAGCCGACGAGGAAGCCGATGTATCGGTCCGATCCAGCCCCGCGCTATTCGTTCGGCGCCCGCGACGACCGTGTGGGGCCGGTCACCTGCGAGGTCTGCGGGTGTCGCCTACAGCCGAGCGGCACGGAAGGCACCTGGGTGCACTTCGGGGCGCTAGGTGGCCGCGATGCCATGGGCTGCCGCGTTGCCTGCGTCGGTCTGGTGCACGACGGGAGCGGCCGCGCGGCCCAGGTGTCGGTCGCGATCTGACGGCGCCGGCGGGCGGTGCCCGCCGCTGCGCCACGCGTGCCGTCAGCGATCGTCGGTCACGAGCCTGTAGCCCACGCCCCGGACCGCGACGACCGCCGGCCCCCCGGCCTCCAGGACCTTGCTGCGGAGGCGCGTGAGGTGCGGCTTGAGCCAGAGGACGTCCGGATCCGGCTCGGCGGGCCATCCGCCCCGGGCGAGCCGATGGTGCGGCACGACGTCGCCCCCGGAGCGTGCGAGCGCCTCGAGCAGCCGGAACTCGATGGGTGTCAGGCGGAGTGTCACGTCGCCCACCCGCGCCTCATGGCGGCCGGGCTCGACCGTGAGGTCGCCTACCCGCAGCACGCCACCCTCGGCCGTGCCACCGGCGCTCCCGGCCATCTCGGAACGCCGCACCAGCGCATTGATCCGGGCGAGCAGCTCGGCACGCCCGAATGGCTTGGTCAGGTAGTCGTCGGCGCCGATCTGGAGCGCCCGGACCTTGGCCGGTTCACCGCTCTCACCCGACACCACGAGGATCGGAGCCGTGCCGGCGGCGCGCATCAGGCCGGCCACGGTGAAGCCGTCGGGTCCCGGCATGGCCAGGTCGAGCAGGACGATGTCGGGCCGCTCTTCGGCGAAGCGCTTCACCGCGGTCAGGCCGTCGTAGGCGGTGACGACCTGGTGTCCCTCGAGGCCCACCAGCGCGGTGATCGCGCCGACCATGGCCGGGTCGTCGTCCACGACGAGGATCCGCAGCGACCGCCGGGCCGTCATCGCGGCAGTCTGCTACAGCGCCGCGGTGGCCGGCAGGGCCACCACGAACCTCGCGCCCGCGGGCCGACCCGGCTCGCACCAGAGTCGCGCGCCCATCGCCTCGCCCAGTCGCCGGGCCGCGTAGAGGCCGATCCCCGAGCCGCGCGCGGTGTGCGTCTCGCGGCGCGTGTACGGCTCGAAGATCCTCTCGCGCCATTCGGGCGGCACGCCCGGTCCCTGGTCGCTCACCGCCAGCTGGACCACCCCCTCGACGAGCGTCGTCTCGATGGTGATGGTCGTGTCGGGTGGCGCGTACTTGACGGCGTTCTCCATGAGGTGCTCAAGGATCTGGCGCAGCTTGGGCGGGTCGGCGAGGACGTGGCGCCGCACGTCCATGCACACCTCGACCCGGTGGTGCCGCAGGAGTGGGGCGAGCTCGGCGACGACCTCGTCCACCAGGCTCGCCGGGTCGACCGGCACGACCTCGGCCGACGCCTCGTCCTCGGCCGCCGGTCGGACGGAGGCGATGATGGAGTCGACGAGGCGATCGATCCGTTCGATCTGGCCGGTGGCCGCCTCATGCCATTCGGCGCGGGCCGCCCGCCGCGCCGCATCCCGCGACCGGCGACCCTTCAGCGGGGGCTCCTCGGCCAGCAGGTCGGCATACGCTCGCACCACGGCCAGCGGGGTCCGCAGCTCGTGCGTGACGAGCGCGATGAGCTCCACGCGGGCCTGGTCGATGGCGCGCAGCTGTGCCACCCGGCCCTCCGCCTCGCGCTGCAGCCGGACCCGCTCGACGATGCCGGCCAGGAGGTCGGCGATCGCCCGCAGCTGGTCGACATCGGATGCCGTGAAGTCCCGCGGCTGCTCGGTCTGCACGTTGAGCACGCCCACGACCCCGTCGTGCCAGATGAGCGGGACCGAGAGCATCGAGGCGATGAAACGGCGCTGGTCGAGGCCGCGCACCCACAGGAAGCGCGGGTCGGCTCCGACGTCCGGGATGATCAACGGCTCGCGCGCCGCCGCGACGTGGCCGGTGACGCCCCGGCCGAAGGGAACGCGGGCGCGACCGATCTGGAACCTGTCCAGCCCGTTGGTGGCGGCGAGGGTCAGGTTCTCCCCGTCGCGATCGAGCAGGTAGAGCGAGCTGACGGTCGCGCGCAGCGCGTCGCGGGTCCCGTCCACGACGGTCTCCAGGAGCTCGTCCCACGTCCGTGCGGTCGTGGCCAGCCGGATGACGCGGTAGAGGAAGCGGAGCTGCTCGAGCTGCTCGGAAGCCGGCGTCGTCGCCGGCGCCTGCGCCGGGGCCGGCTCACGTGCCGGCTCGTCCGAGCCGGGGTCCAGGTCGAGGATGGCCATGCGCTCCACGATACAGAGAGTACGGAAACCGGCAGCGGGCGAAGGTTGCGGCCCGGTTCCGGCAGCGTGGCAAAACGGCTCCGCCGCGGCGCGCCATGATGTCGCCGATGAGAGGCAGGAGCGTTCGGCGCAACCCGGCCGTGCGTGCCGAGCCGCGCGGCATCGGCACCGCGCGTGCCCGCGACCCGCTCGCCCGCGAGGTGAAGCTGCTGGGCGCGCTCCTCGGCCAGGTCATCGTCGAGCAGGAGGGGCCTGAGCTGCTCGAGCTGGTGGAGCGGATCCGGCGCCGGACCATCGCCCTTCGTCGGGCCGACGACCCGGTCGACCGGGCGCGCTTGGCGGCCGACCTCGACGGCCTCGACGCCGAGGGGGCCGAAACGGTCATCCGCGCCTTCGCGCTGTACTTCCAGCTCGCCAACCTGGCCGAGGAGCGCCACCGCGTTCGAACGCTCCGGCGCCGCGAACGGGCGGCCCGCGGCGGCGCGCTCGACGGCTCGGTCGCCGAGGCGGTCCTCCGTCTCGGCGCGAGCGCCGTGCCCGGAGCGGATCCGGTGGCGATCATCGGACGGCTGGCCATCACGCCCGTCCTCACCGCCCACCCGACCGAGGCGCGACGGCGCACCCTCCTCGTCGCCCTGCGGCGCTGTCGGCGACTGCTCGAGCGGCTGGACGACCTTCGCCTGACGCCCGACGAAGACCGCGACGTCCGCCGCCGGCTGCGCGAGGAGATCACCATCCTGTGGCGCACGGCCGGCCTCCGGTCGGTGGTGCCGAGCCCACTCGACGAGGTCCGGGCGGCGCTGGTCTTCTTCGACGAGACGCTCTTCACGGTCGTGCCCCGCCTCTACCGCGCGCTCGACGCGGCGCTCGACCGGCTGGCCGGCGAGACCACCCGACGGGACCGGCGCAGGGACCGGGGGGCCATGCCCGATCCGCCCGCCGGCGACACAGGCCGGACCGGCGCGCGGCCGCCCCGGGTGCCGGCCTTCCTGCGCTGGGGCTCGTGGATCGGCGGCGACCGCGACGGCAATCCCAGCGTCACCGCCGAGGTGACGGCCCAGACGCTGCGCATCTGCAGCGACCACGTCCTGCGGGGCTACGAGGCCGTCTGCGCCCGGCTCATGCAGACGATCTCGGCCACGGTCCCGCCGGAGCGGCTGGCCGGATCGCTCGCTCGGCAGCTCGCCCGTGACGAGGAGGAGCTGCCCGAGACGATGCGCATGCTCCGGCGACGCTTCCCCGAAGAGCCCTATCGCCGGCGACTCGGCGCGATGGTCGAGCGGCTGCGCCGGACGCGCGCGCAGCTGACCGAGACCCGTGCACCGCTGGCGGGCCGCTACCCGTCTGCCGACCGCTTCCGGGCCGAGCTCCGTGAGCTGGCCGAGGCACTCACCGAGGATGGCCTGGGTCGCGTCGCCTGGGGAGAGGTCGCCGACCTGCGCTGGCAGGCCGAGACGTTCGGCTTCCACCTCGCCTCGCTCGAGGTCCGCCAGCACGCCGCCGTCCACGAGGCGACGCTGGCCGCGCTGCGCGAGCCGGACGCGAACCTCGCCGCCGACCTTCCCGTGGCGCCGTCCGTTTCGGCCGCGGAGGTCCTGGCCACCTTCCGGGCCATGGCCGAGGTCCAGCGACGCTTCGGCGAGGACGCCTGCCGGCGCTACATCGTCAGCTTCACGCGTGGCGCCGGCGACGTCGCCGCCGTGCTCGAGCTCGCGCAGCGCGCCGGTGAGCCGGTCCCGGAGGCGGCGGCCACGGCGGGCTTCGCCCCCGCCACGCCGGTCGTCGACGTCGTGCCGCTCCTCGAGACCGCCGACGCCCTCACCGCGGCGGCGACGATCCTCGGCGACATGCTCGGAGACCCGGCCTACCGGGCGCACCTGGCGCGGCGTGGCGACCGGCAGGAGGTGATGCTGGGCTACTCCGACTCGAACAAGGAGTCCGGTTTCCTCGCCGCGAGCTGGATGCTTTACCGGGCGCAGGAGGCGCTCGTCGCGATGGCGCGGCGGCAGGGGGTCGAGGTGACCCTCTTCCACGGGCGCGGGGGCGCCACGGGCCGCGGCGGAGGGCCGGCTCGCCGGGCGATCCTCGCCCAGGCGCCGGGCTCGATCGACGGGCGGCTGAAGCTGACCGAGCAGGGTGAGGTCATCGCGGCCCGCTACGGCGATCCGGTCATCGCCCGGCGACACCTGGAGCAGATGACCGGGGCGGTCCTGCTGGCATCCTCGCCCGAGCACGAGGCGACCATCGCGGCCGCCGCCGCCTCCGGGGCCGCGCTGATGGATGAGCTGGCGCAGCGGTCGCGCGACGCGTACCGCGCCCTCGTCTGGGAGGAGCCGGATTTCGCCGCGTTCTTCCGCGACGTTACGCCCATCGCGGAGATCTCGGCGCTGCGCCTGGGTTCGCGCTCGGCCGCCAGGCAGGACGCCGTGGGCGTCGCCGCCGACGCCCACGGCCAGCCACCGCCCATCGAGGCGCTGCGAGCCATCCCCTGGGTCTTCGCCTGGTCGCAGTCGCGCCTCTCGCTGCCCGGCTGGTACGGCCTCGGCTCCGCCCTCGAGAGCTTCCGGACGGAGCACGGCGAAGCCGGCCTCGACGACCTCGCCCGCCTGTACCGCACGTGGCCGTTCTTCGAGTCGCTGCTCGACAACGCCGAGCTGGTCCTGGCGCGGAGCGACCTCGGGGTGGCCCGCGCTTACGCGGCCCTCGCCGGGGGACCGGATGCGCCGCGGCTCTGGGAACGGATCGAGCGGGAGCATCGGTCGACCGTGGCACTGCTGCTTCGCGTGACCGGCCGCGGCGCCCTCCTCGACGGCCAGCCCGCGCTCCAGCGCTCGATCGCCCTGCGCAACCCGTATGTCGACTCCCTTTCCGAGCTCCAGGTACGACTGCTCCGTCGCCTGAGGACGCTCCCGGTCGAAGATCCCGAGCGCGAGCGGCTGCTCCGCCTCGTCCAGCTGACCGTCAACGGGGTGGCGGCGGGCCTCCAGGGGACCGGCTAGGCCCGCCGGTTCCGCGCGCGCCCCCGGGCCGAGTCCCATCTCCCCGGGGCATAGGATCTGCGCTAAGACCCGCTCGGCCGCGTCCCCGGGCCGTGTTCCATCGCCCCGGGGCATGGATTCGGCGCCAGGGATCCCCTTCGGGTCCAGCTGGCGGGAATCCTATGCCTGTGGCGAATGGTCCGCCCGCGTGCGCGGGTCCTCGCCCGCGTTCGCGGGTTGCGGCTAGGCCGCCGACCGGCTAGGCCGAGCGCAGCGCCTCGGCGAAGATGGCCAGCGCCTCGTCGATCTCGGCCGCCGTGACGTCGAGCGGCGCGATCCAGCGCACGACGTCGTGATCCACGCCGCAGGACAGGACCAGCAGCCCGAGGTCGGCGCAGCGCTGGATGACGCGCTCGGCGCGCTCGCCGTCGGGGGCGCGCGTGGTCCGATCGCGCACCAACGCCGTGCCCACCATGAGGCCCGGGCCGCGCACGTCGCCGATGCCGGGGTCCGTGGCCATCAGCGCGCGCAGGCCGGCCGTCAGCTGCGCCCCGCGCTCCGCCGCGTTGGCCACCAGTCCCTCGGCGCGGATGGTCTCGAGCACCGCGATGCCCGCCGCGCACGAGACCGGGTTGCCGCCGAAGGTCGTGCCGTGGGCGCTCCGTCCCCAGCGCTCCTGCAGCTCGCGGCGCGAGACGATCGCCGACAAGGGCAAGCCGTTGGCGATGCTCTTGGCCAGGCAGACCACGTCGGGCACGATCCCCGCGTGCTCGAAGCCCCACATCCGGCCCGTGCGCCCGAAGCCGCACTGGACCTCGTCGGCGATGAGCAGGATGCCGTGCTCGTCGCAGAACTCCCGCAGCCCGCGCAGGAACGTCGCCGGCGCCGGGCGATAGCCGCCCTCGCCCTGGATCGGCTCGATGAGCACGGAGGCGATCGCCGAGGCCGGCAGCGTCGTCCGGGTCAGCTCGCGCAATGCGGCCAGGCACTCGCGGGTCGCGCGCGCCTCGTCGCCGGCGAACTCGCGGTAGACGTCCGGGAAGGGGACGATGTGGACCCCGGGCAGCAGCGGCTCGTAGCCCTCACGGTAGTTGGGGTTCGAGCTGGTCACCGAGGTCGCGCCGTACGTCCGCCCGTGGAACCCGCCGCGGAAGGCCACGATCCCCGGCCGGCCGGAGACGCGCCGCGCCATCTTCAGCGCGGCCTCGATGGCCTCCGAACCGGAGTTGAGGAAGAAGACCGTGTCGAGCGGCGCCGGCATCTCCTCGGCGATCATCGTCGCGAGCCGGTCCACCGGCTCGACGAAGCCGACAGCGCTGATGGGCGCGATGAGCCGGTCCACCTGGGCGTGGATCGCGGCGGTCACCGCCGGATGGTGATGGCCCAGCCCCGCCACGGCGATGCCGTTGGCGAAGTCGAGGTAGGCGCGGCCCTCCGTGTCGACGAGGCGGTGACCCTCGCCGTGGCTCCACGTCCGGGTGAAATAGCGGCCCAGGACGGGCGTGAGGTGGTCGGGGGCGGTGGCCGTGGTCGAGGTCGTCGATCGCATGGTGCGGAGTCTAACGGTCACGGCAGACCTAGAATGGGCCCGACCCGGCCCCCTGACCGAAAGGACCGCGCCGACCCGTGATCGACCTCGCCCTGACCCCCGAGAACACGCTCGTCCAGCAGGCCGTCCGCGCCTTCGCCGAGGCGGAGATCCTGCCCCACATCCGCGAGTGGGACGAGCGTCACGAGGTGCCCCTGCCCACCTTCCGCAAGATGGGCGAGCTGGGCTTCCTCGGCGCGCCGATCCCCGAGCGCTACGGCGGTGCGGGCATGGACTACATCAGCCTGGGCCTCCTGTGCGAGGAGCTGGAGCGGGCGGACACGGCCTTCAGGGTGATCATGAGCGTCCACGTCGGGCTGAACTCGCTGACGCTCCTGCAGTGGGGCACGGAGGACCAGAAGCGGCGCTTCCTCGTGCCGCAGGCCAAGGGCGAGAAGCTGGCGACCTTCGCCCTTACCGAGCCGGGCGTCGGGACGGACGCGGCCAACCTCCAGACGACAGCCCGTCGCGAGGGCGACACGTACATCCTCAACGGCGCCAAGATCTGGATCAGCCTGGGCGACGTGGCCGACCATTTCCTCCTCTTCGCCACGCTCGACCGGGCGAAGAAGCACCGGGGCATCACGGCCTTCATCGTCGAGCGCGGCATGCCCGGCTTCACGACCAGCACCATCCACGGCAAGCTCGGCATCAACGCCGGCAACACCGGCCAGCTCTTCCTCGACGAGGTCCGGGTCCCCGCGGCCAACCGCGTTGGAGAGGAGGGCGAGGGCTTCACCATCGCCATGAGCGCCATCGACCAGGGCCGCTTCACGGTGGCCACCGGTGCCGTGGGGCTGGCCCAGGCCTGCCTCGATGCCTCGCTGAAGTACGCCCACGAGCGCCACACCTTCGGCGTCGAGATCGGCGAGCACCAGCTCGTGAAGCAGATGATCGCGCGCATGGGCCAGGGCATCGAGGCCGGCCGGCTGCTCTGCTGGCAGGCCGCCTGGCTGAAGAACCGCGGCCTGCGCAACACCCGCGAGACGAGCCTGGCCAAGTGGTTCGCGACCGATCACGCGGTGCAGAGCGCGCTCGACGCGATCCAGATCCACGGCGCCTACGGCTACTCTAACGAGTACCCCGTCGAGCGCTACCTGCGCAACTCCAAGGCGGCCGTCATCTACGAGGGCACGAGCCAGCTGCACACGCTCATCCAGGCCGACTACCTGCTCGGCTACCGCGAGGACCGGCCGCTGCGCTGCCCGCCGCTGCCCGCGCCCGGCTTCGAGCCGGGGTGACGATCCCCGAGCCCGCGGCGCCGCCGGGCTGGTCGGAGGCCGATGTCTAGCCGGCGGCCAGGCGCTGCGCCGGGACCTCCCCGCCGCGGGCGTAGGCGACCGCCTCGTCGAGGGAGAGCGATCGTCCCTCCGCCGCGTGGCGGGCGACGTCATCCGCTGAGAGGTCGCCAGCCGGTACGCCGCCGGCGCGCATGAACTCGTTGGCCAGGCCGGCCAGGTTCGTGCCGGTCTGCTCCTGGAGCGTCCGGGCGGCCGCCTGCAAGCGGAGAGCCCGGGGCAGATCCCCGCTGCGCCAGGCCAGCTCCGCGAAGTCATCGAGGACGAGGACGATGCCGGTGATCTCGCCGCTGGCGACCATCATGGCCAGGCCTTCGTCGAGGTGCCCTCGCGACGCGTCAAGCTCGCCCAGGGCGGCCTCCGAACCTCCGAGCATGTGCAGCGACCAGGCCGTCCAATAGGAATCGTGCAGTGCGCGCGCACGCGCCAGGGCGTCGCTGAAGGTCGCCTTGGCGCGTTGCCAGTCCGAGCTGCGGTAGTCGACGGTCGCCCGCGCCCATGTCGTGCGCATCACGCCCCCCTCGTCGTCCAGCTCGCGGAAGAGCGCCACGCTCTCATCCAGCAGCTCGGCCGCGCCGGCCACGTCGCCCCTCCCGAACATGTGGGCGAAGGACAGGTTGAAGAGCGCCTGCGCCAGGTCGGCCGGCGCGCCGAGCTCACGTGCGATCGCCAGCGCCTCCTCGTAGAAGACGCCCGCCCCGGCCATGTCGCCCAGCCAGTAGGCCATGCCCCCGGCAGCCTCCAAGGCCCGCAGCCGCAGGACCGGGAAGGCGGCGCAGCCGGGGATGTCGAGGACCGCCTGGAGCCGCATGAGGCCCTCGCGCAGATGGCCCCGCGTCTGCCAGAAGCGCCACAGGGCGGCCCCCAGGCGGGCCCCGACGCTCGGCTCGGAGGTCTCGACCGCCCAAGTGATCGCGGCCCGCAGGTTGTCGTGCTCGTGCTCGACGTAGTCGAGCCACTCGCCGCGATCCTCGGCCGTGAGGTGGGGCAGTGCCCGCTCCGCGAAATCGGCGAAGTACCCGGCGTGCCGGCGCCGGATCTCATCGCGCTCGCCGCATTCTCCGAGTGCGTCCCAGGCGTACTCGCGGATGGTCCCGAGCATGACGAAGCGGGCGTGCGCATGCTGGTCCGACTGCCGCAGCAGGCTCTGGTCGACCAGCGCGCCGAGGCCTTCGAGGACGTCGGTGGCCGGTCCAGCCGAACCCTCCGCGGCCGGTCCGCAGATCGCCTCGGCTGCCTCGAGCACGAAGCCGCCCACGAAGACCGAGAGGCGCCGGAAGAGGCGCCGAGAATCCTCGTCTAGGAGGTCGTAGCTCCACGCGATCGCCCCGCGCAGCGTCTGCTGACGGGCCGGAAGGTCGCGTGCGACCCCACCCCCGAAGAGATCGAGACGGCTCTGCAGCCGGGCCAGCATCGCCTGCGGGCTGAACAGCTTGATGCGGGCGGCGGCGAGCTCGATGGCCAGGGGCAGGCCGTCGAGCCGGGAGCACACCTCGGCCACGGCCGGCGCGTTCTCGTTGTCCACCTGGAAGTCCGGCCGGACCGTGCGCGCGCGGGCGATGAACAGGGCCACCGCCTCGTACTGCGTGAGCGCCTCGAGCGGTGGCAGGTGCATGGTGTCCGGCACACCGAGTGGCGGGACGGGGAACTCCTGCTCCCCGTAGAGGTGCAGCACGGCCCGGCTCGTGACGAGGCACTTCAGCTCGGGCGCGGACCGCAGCAGGTCGTTGATCAGCGGTGCGGCGTCGGTCACCTGCTCGAAGTTGTCGAGCACCAGCAACAGGCGCCGCGGGGCCAGGTAATCGGCAAGTCGCTGCTCGATCGGTGCGCCGCCGACGTCCTGGATGCCGAGCACCGATGCGATCGTGCCGGCCACGAGCGTGTGGTCACTGATCGGTCCGAGGGCAACGAAGAAGACGCCGTCGGGGAAGGCATCGATGGCCTCCGCAGCGAGCTGCAGCGACAGGCGGGTCTTGCCCGTGCCGGCGGGCCCGGTGAGCGTCAGCAGGCGAGACTCCGCGAGGAGCTCGCGGACCCGGGCCACCTCCGCCCCCCGGCCGACGAACGTGGTCAGCATCACGGGCAAGTTGTTGGGCAGGTTGGACAGCGTCTTCAGGGCCGGGAAGTGGTCGGGCAGGCCGACGATGACGAGCTGGCCGATCCGCTCGGGCCGCGAGAGGTCCTTCAGGCGGTGCTCGCCGAGGTCGCGCAACTCCACGCCGGCCGGCAGCGCCCCGTCGACGAGAGCGCGCGTCGTGGAGGAGACGAGCACCTGACCGCCGTGGCCGGCCGAGGCGACGCGGGCGGCGCGGTGGACATCCAGGCCGACGTAGTCCCCATCGGACACCAGCACGCCCTCGCCCGTGTGCAGGCCCATGCGCACGCGTACAGCGGCCCCGTCCGGCCAGGCGTGCGCGGCGAGCGCGCGCTGCGCGTCGACGGTCGCCCCCACCGCCGCCTGGGCGCTGCGGAAGACGACGAAGAAGGAGTCGCCCTCGGTCTTGATCTCGCGGCCGTCAGACGCCGCGAACGCCTGGCGCAGGATCGCCTGGTGCGCCTCGAGCAGCTCGCTCCAGGTCGCCGTCCCGAGCCGCTCGGCGAGCTTGGTCGAGCCCTCGATGTCCGTGAACAGGAAAGTGACCGTGCCCGTGGGCAGGGCGTCGACGGGGTTCATCGATCAGGGCGTCGTGCGAGGGTTCACGGCGGGGATGGTGAGCGTCGGGCGTGCCGCCGTCAACCGGGACCGATGTTAGCCGTTGACGGCTACTCCGCGCGCCCGGTAGCCTCCGCCGAGTGGAGGGCAGGGTCACCATCGCGGGCGAGTTCCTGCGGCGCACCGACGCGCCCGACGACTCGCGCCTGCCGCCCCGAAGCGCTGGCGTGGACGATCCGTTCCCGGCTGCCCTCGAGGCACTGCTCGACCCGGCCTCCGCGCCGATGCGCTGGGCAGTCGTGCGTGGCTCCGAGGCCGACGCGCGTGCGGCCCTGGAGCTGGCTCGTCGTCGGCGCGATCGGCTCATCGTCGTCACCGGCGAGCCGGACGCGGACGCCCTCCTGGCCGACCTCGCGCCCGTCCTCGGCACGCTGCTGGCGGACATGACGCCGGCCCAGCGGCGCATCGCGCGGGCCGTCCTGGTGGAGGGCCGACGGCAGTCGGAGGTCGCCGACGCACTCGGCATCAGCCGGCCCAGCGTATCGGTGGCCCACGCCCGCGCTCATGTCCGCGAGGCCGCGCTGCTCCTGCGCGCGATCCGGGCGACGTGGGCCGCCGGGCTGGCCCTCCCGGACTGATCAGGCGGGAGCGCTTCTCGTACCGGTGGCCGCGGGGCGGCGCCGGGTTGACGTTCGGTGGTAGGGTCGGACGGTGACCGGAACCGAGAGGGGGGACGCCTCTTCGACCGACGAGCGGTCGCACGATGGCCTGCTGCGCATCCTCGTGCTCGCGCTTTTCGCGCGCGCGGTGCTCAGCTTCGCCGACGCGGCGTGGCTGGCCGTGAGCGGCGTGGGCTTCTTCCGCCTGGGCGGTATCGCCCAGGCGGACTCCTCGCCGTCGTGGTCGTTTCTGTGGGGCGCGCTGGCGCTGGCCGCGGCCATCCTTCTCGGTCGCCGGCAGGCGCTCGGCTGGATCTTCGGGGCAGCCGTCTGCGTCGTCTATCTCGTCGTCGGCGTGGCCCATGCCGTGATGGTGAACGTTTCCGACGGTGTGCTGAGCACGGGCGTCTGGTTCGTCTTCGGCGCTGACGTGGCCGTCCCGGCGCTCGTGCTGGCCGGCCTGTTCACCGTGCGGCCCTGGTTCCTCGCCCACGCCCGACGCGGCCGGTCGGTCGGCGCAGCGCGCGGCGCGTCGGCGCGCACAGCCGTGCTGGAGCGGGAGCGCCGGCGGGGTTGAGGCAGCCGCTTCCGGCGCGGGCCGCTGGGCCGGGCTACTCGGTGACGGTGATCGACCCCTTCATCGAGCCGTGGATGCCACAGACGTAGGTGAACGTGCCTGGCGCGTCGAAGGTGCGCTCGTAGGGCGCGCCGCCCTCGGTCAGGCGATCGCTCGCCGGCGTGCCGTCGTCCCATTTCACGGTGTGCGGTGCGTTGCCGGTGTTGGTCCAGGCCACGGTGTCGCCCACCTTCACGGTCAGATCGGCGGGCTGGAAGGCGAAGTCGACGATGGTCACGGCCGCGCCAGTGGCCGGCGGCGCGGTGCTCGCGCTCGGCGTGGGCGAGGCGCCGCCCGACGAGCACGCGGCGAGGGCCAGCGCGAGCATGAGTGTCAGGCCGAATGCGATCGTGGAACGCACGGGTCGGGTCTCCTCCTTGGTGGTGGCGACGGCCAGGGACCATCGCGCCTCGATACGGTAGCGCTTCATCGAGAGGTTTCCGGCAGACTCGCGGCGATGCCGTTGAAGAGCGCCGACCTCCTCTCGTCCCTGCAAGGGCGCGGGCTCGAGGTTTCTCCGGGCATGGTGCCGGTGGCCTGGGGCTGGGCGACCGTCGATCGGGAGCGCGCCGCCCTCGACTTCGCGCCGCTGCGCTTCCGCGCGGCCCCCGACGAGGAGGCCCTGGGCGCCTCCACCTCGCGGACGACGCTGTCGGATAGCACGGTCCTCGTGCTGCTCGAACCGAGCACCGAGGGGCGCCTCGCCGCGGCGCTGGCCCGGCACGGCGAGGGCCCGGTGGCCGTGTGGCTGGCCGACCCCGTGCCGGACTCGGCCTCGGCATCGCCCTCCAGGCCGACCGCGATCGGCGGGCGCGCCCGGCTCCTGAGGCCCGAGCATCCATGGGGGCCCTTCGTCCTCTACCATCAGCCTGTGATCAGCAACGAGCCGACCGTCCGCCCCGCGATCGATGCCGACGCGGAGGCGATCGCCGCGCTCTTCACCGACGAGGGCTACCCGGCCGGCCCGAGCGACATCCGCGAGCGGCTCAGCCGCTTCAGCTCGCCGTTCTCGACGGTGCGCGTGGCCGAGATCGGCGGCGAGCTGGTCGGTTTCGTGGCCGTCCACGCCATGCCCCGTTTCGAGCACGGCGACCGGATCGCGCGCGTGCTCGCGCTGGTCGTGGACGCCGGCGTGCGCGAGCGGGGCATCGGTCACCTGCTCATGTCGGCCGCCGAGGGGATCGCCCGGGAGACCGGCTGCGCCTTCATCGAGGTGACCGCCGGCCGTCACCGACCGGATGCCCAACACCTCTACGAATCGCTCGGCTACGACGCGGGGATCGCCACCTACCTGCGCAAGCGGCTGTAGTCTCCGGGGCTACGCTCCGGAGAAGCGGATCTCGAGGATCTCGAGGCGCGCCGCCGCCGGGCCGCGCTCGGCGTGCAGGATGCCCACGACCTCGACCGGACCCCAGGTGATCGGCGCAAGGCCGGCCGGAGCGTGCTCGAGGCGACCGAGGACGTCGGCCGGCACCGAGCCCTCCAGCAGGATCGCCGACTCGCGCACGATCTGGGGCGGGAAGGATTTGAGCAGGATGTCGCTCAGGAAGGCGCTCTGGCCGTCGCTCCAGTAGGTGCCCAGGATGCGGACGTGCTGCCCATCCAGCTCGAGCTGGCGAGCGAGGGCGTCGGTAACGGTCATGGTCGGCGCGGTATCAGCCGTGGAGGAGGGCGGCGGGGCGCCCGGAGAGCAGGCGGTCAGGAGCCCAAGCAGTGCGAACAGGGCGATCCCCGCGGTCATGGCCCGCCGACGTCGGCGGGCGCGGGCTGGTTCCTTGGGGCCGGGCTCGACGGCCCGTCGTATCGTTGCCCCCATGCCCGTACGGCGCGAGGTGCTCGAGATCGTCGGCCGCGAGGTCGTGGTCACGAACCCGGACAAGGTCTTCTTCCCCGAGATCGGGGCGACCAAGCTCGACCTCGTGCGCTACTACCTCGCCGTCGCCGACGGGGCGCTGCGCGGCGTGGCCGGCCGGCCGATGGCCCTCAAGCGCTTCGTGAACGGCGCCGGCGGCGACTTCTTCTTCCAGAAGCGGGCGCCCGAGTCGCGGCCGGCGTGGATCGAGACGGTGGAGCTGAGCTTCCCGTCCGGTCGGACCGCCTCGGAGATCGTCGTGCGCGACGCTGCCCAGCTGGCCTGGATCGTCAACCTCGGCTGCATCGACCTCAATCCGCACCCGGTGCGCGCTGACGACCTCGAGCACCCGGACGAATTGCGGGTCGACCTGGACCCCGTGCCGGGCGTGCCCTTCTCCCAGGTGCGTGAGGTGGCGCTGGTCGTCCGCGAGGCGCTGGCTGAGCACGGGCTGGTCGGCTGGCCGAAGACCTCGGGCTCGCGCGGTATCCACGTCAACGTGCGCATCGAGCGCCGCTGGACGTTCCCCGAGGTGCGCCGCGCGGCGCTGGCCCTGGCGCGGGACGTGGAGCGGCGCGCCCCGGCAATCGCCACCAGCCGCTGGTGGAAGGAGGAGCGCCATGGCGTCTTCCTCGACTACAACCAGAACGCGAAGGACCGCACGGTCGCGTCCGCCTACTCTGTCCGCCCCACGCCTGATGCCCGGGTGTCGGCGCCGCTCACGTGGGACGAGCTGCCGGCGGCCGAGCTGGGCGACTTCACCATCTGGACCGTGCCCGAGCGGTATGGGCGTCTGGGCGACCCCGGTGCCGGGATCGACGGGGCGGCCGGGTCGCTCGAATCCTTGCTGGAGCTTTCCGCACGGCACGAGACCGAGGGGCTGGGCGACGCGCCCTGGCCGCCGAACTACGCGAAGACGTTCGACGAGCCGCCACGGGTACAGCCCTCCAGGCGACGGATGTCGTCGAAGCCGCTGATCGAGATCGGGCGGGCGGCGAAGCAGGCCGAGGCGATGGAGGGGCTGAAGCGCTGGAAGGACCGGCATCCCGACGTGTGGCCCTATCTGGAGCCGCCGGACGTGCTGGTCGACGCCATGCGCGGGCGCTCCACGACGTGGACGCGCATCCGCGTCAACCTGGAGCATGTGCCCCCGGCTTTGCGCCCGGCGCAGGAGCCGCTCGACCCGGACTACGACCCATGGGAGGGCTACGAGTGGCCGGACCGGGCCGGTCAGCTGGAGCGGGCGCCTCGCAGGACGAAGCGGACCGATTGAGCTCGGGTCAGCGCCCACCATTCCGCCCGGCCAGGTCCTCTGGGCCGATCGGCACTTGCAGTGCCACCGCACCGGCGCATTCTGCCCGCCGGGGTGTGCCGGGCCGAATGGCGTCGCGACGAAGCGCGGTGCGCCTCGAAGGAGGTCACGATGGGACACACATCAGCCACCGGGTCCATTTCGACGCGCCACCCGAGCTCGTGTTCGCGCGTGGCACGGATCCCGAGTTCATGCCCCAGTACTGGCCGAAGATGGCGCGCATCTGGGACGTCGTGGGCAGGCCCGACGAGGTCGGCAGCAGTTTCCGGTTCCGCGAGCGGCTTCTCGGGCGGTACTACGAGGGCCGCACCGTGGTCGTCGCGGTCGATGCGCCCCGCATGCAGACGACCCTGACGACCTACAACAACGGCGTCCGGGTCCGCTGGGAGATGCGCATGACGCCAACCGATCACGGGATCGACGGGGTCGACGAGTCGACTACGAGGTACCGCGGGGCCTGCTGTTTGCGATCGCAGACCGGCTCGTGCTCCGCCGTATTCTCGAGAACGCACTGACGCACGGCGGCGAGAAGTTCAAGGCGCTGGTCGAGGCCGAGGCGGCAGCACCCCCACACGCCTGATCTGCGCTCTGAGCCTTGACATACATGGCCTTTGGTGGCTAGATATGGCCATGCGGCGCGTCGGCGTGGCGGAGTTGAAGAATCAGCTCTCGAAGCATTTGCGCGCGGTCGAAGCTGGTGCCGAGGTTGAGGTGACCGATCGGGATCGCCCGATCGCACGGATCGTCCCAGTGCGCCCCGCCTCGCGGGTCGCTGTTCAGCCACCCCGCACGCCCTTCGCGTCCATACGTGCCCGAAGCTACCCACGCGCGGGATGGACGGTGAGTTCGACCGAGCTGCTGCTCCAGGAACGCCAAGGGCGTTGATCGCCTACATCGACTCCTCGGTGCTCCTGCGGGTCGTCCTCGGCGAGCCCGGGTCGCTGCCATCCTGGGGCCTCATCGATCAAGCGCTGTCGAGCGAACTGATCCGTCTCGAATGCCTGCGGACGATCGACAGGGCTCGTGTTCAGCTTCGGCTCGGCGACGATGCCGTCTCGCGCCAGCGGGCCGATGTGCTGGAGGCGATCGACAGCCTCAGCCTCATACCGCTCAACAGGCTCGTGCTCGAACGCGCCGCTGATCCCTTTCCTACCTTGGTTGGATCGCTCGATGCGATCCATCTCGCGAGCGCACTGCTCGTCCGAGAGCAGTACGACGAGCTGTTCTTTGCGACCCACGACCAGGAGCTTGCGGTTGCGGCACGCGCGATGGGCCTTCCCGTGGCGGGCGTCTCGACGTAGCGGCCCGTGGCCATGAGGCGTTTCGCTGTCGCCGCCTTGCTGCTCGCGCGGATCGCGACCGGCGTTCATGACGTCATCCCGGCGCCAAGCCCGGCCTCGCGGGACGTGACGGCCGACCGCTCGAGTCCGGACCGACCTCGGGCGCGATCGCCTGCCGTCGGTCCCTGCTGCCGAATCCTCCGCCCGGGCACCGCGGGCTGACAAGGGCCATCCGGTGTGACCTCGGGTCGCATCCCGCCGCGCTGTCGACCCCCGGCTACGACCCCTGAGCGGCGGCGGGCCCCTGGTCCTCAGCGAAGCCGAAACGCTCGTAGATCCGCTCGGCAGGCACATTGCCCGCGGTCACCCAGAGGTGGGCGTGTCGATGGCCGCTCGCAGCGAGGGCATTCAGACTCAGCTGCAGGAGTGCGCTGCCGAGGCCGCGGCCCTTCCAGCGCGCCGCCGTGAAGGCATAGGCGATCAAGGGCAGCCCGTCGTCGAGCGAGACGAGGCACGCGCTGACCAGATCCGCGCCGTCGATGGCGACGAAGGAGGCCTCGAGGTGCGGTTCCCCGGCCGCGCCGGCGAAGTAGCCCGTGACCTCGGCCCGGGCGTCCGCCAGCGTCTCGCCGTCGTCGTCGATCGAGCCGCGGTAGGCGTCGAGCAGCAGGGACGCAAGTCGCTCGCGATCTCCCGGCACGGGATGGCCGGTCGGCAGGAGGGGTGCGACTTTTCGACGCCTGTTCGTGGCGAACAGGTGTCGACGGGCGCGCCGGTTCATGCGCCGAAGATGCGTGCCAGCTCGAAGGGCGGCGTGACCTCCAGCTGGTCGTAGCGGCAGGACTCGGGCGTCCGGTCGGGGCGCCAGCGCTGGAAGGTCGTGGCGTGGCGGAAGCGGTCGCCCTGAAGGTGGTCGTAGGCAACCTCGCAGACGCGCTCGGGGCGCAACGGCTCCCAGGAGAGGTCTTTGCCGCGGTTCCAGCGACTAGTCGCGCCGGGAACGCGCTGCCCCGCGGCCATGGCTGCCTCGGCCCACTCGGCCCACTCGGCCCACTTTGCCCAGGGGTGGCCTTCAAGCGCGTCCTGGCGCAGCGGGGCCAGCTCCTCGACGAGTTGCGCCCGGCGGGCCTCAGTGAAGCTGGCCGTGACGCCGACGTGGTGCAGCGTGCCCGCGTCGTCGAAGAGGCCGAGCAGCAGCGACCCGACGAGCGTGCCGGGACCGTTCTTGTGCCAGCGGAAGCCGGCCACCACGCAGTCGGCTGTGCGCTGGTGCTTGATCTTCGTCATGGCCCGTTTGCCGGGCCGGTACGGTGCGTCGAGCGGCTTGGCGATGACCCCGTCGAGGCCGGCGCCCTCGAAACGATGGAACCAATCCTCGGCGGTGGCGGCGTCGCGCGTGGCGGGCGTCAGGTGGATCGGGGGCCGTGCCCCGGCGAGGGCGTCCTCGAGTCGGGCCCGGCGCTCGCTCTGGGGACGGCTGCGCATGTCCTCGTCGCCCAGCGCCAGCAGG
>Ga0209108_10000744_pt1 | contig 18329 bp, 6 predicted proteins | sample Rifsed10ft1_FD_184003 | JGI IMG/M metagenome (GOLD analysis project Ga0209108, IMG submission 184003) | Soil microbial communities from Rifle, Colorado, USA - sediment 10ft 1 (version 2) | ecosystem: Environmental > Terrestrial > Deep subsurface > Rock core/Sediment | place: Rifle, Colorado...
GCTTCGACCTGTACGGCCAGAGCTCCCGTCTTCTCGGCCATCTCCAATGAGCGGCTGATAATCGGGAGCGCTTCAGCGGCCTGACCGTTGAAGTAATAGGCTCGGCCTGCCTCGTGGTAGAGGTCGGCCAGACCCGGACTTTCCGCCGCGCCATCCAGGGCCTGCATCCCTTCCTTGCCCAAAGCCAGACCGCGCGGCACATCTCCGGCTTCCCAGGCGGCGCGGGTCGCCCGAGCGTAGTAGCGGGCCATCGAATCCTGTGCTCCGAGCGCACGGTACAACTCAATCCCCTCGAGCCATTTCTCAATGGCGAGCCCGAACTTTCCCACGCGCGACAGGACCAATGCGAGCTCGCCGAGCAGCCGGGCCCGCTTCGGTCCAGCCTCAACGAGGTCGAGCGCCGCGAGGAAATGCCTCTCCGCCTCAGGATTGGCGTAGGCCTTGGCCGCCCGTTCCCCAGCCTTAAGGTAATACTCCAATGAGAGGGCTTCCTCGCCAGCCTCCTCGTAGTGATAGGCGATCGCTTCGAAATTCTGAGGACGAATCTTCTGGATCGCGTCGGCCGCCCTACGATGCAGCCGGCGCCGCCGAAGGGATCGGACTCCCTCTGCCACCGTGCTGGGGATCAGTGCGTGGGCGAAAGTAAAACTGACCTCGCTTCCACCATTCACTTCCTCGATCAGCTGCGCCCGCTGGGCGGATTCCAGAGCGTCGATCAATGTCTCCTCATCCAGCTCACTAGCTTCCGCCAACGTCTCATATTCGAACTCCCGGCCCAGAATCGCCGCGAGCCGCAGGACCTCTTGGGTCGACTCAGGCAAGGCAGTGACTCGAGACTGGACGGCCATCCGTACGCTCTGCGGGATCTCCAACTCATCCATGCTCGGGCGCTGCCAGCGGCCGTTCTCGAAATAGAGCTTTCCGCCTTCGACCAGCGCCTTGCAGACCTCTTCGACGAAGAACGGGTTCCCCTCAGTCTGGCGGTAGATGCCATCGAGAAATTCAGGAGTGATTTCTTCTTCGAAGATGGCATGCAGTAGTTCGTGGGTTTCCTCCCGAGTGAAGCGGCCCAACTTTATGCGAGCCGCCAGCCGGTTTCGATCGAGATCGAGCAGGACCTCGTGGAGCGGGCGGGCCTCGTCGAGCTCGACTTCCCGGTAGCTGGCGGCAAGCAGCAGGCGCTGGCGGCGGGCCCTTCTCGCCAGGTGCCGCAGGAGCGCCAGCGAGCCGCTGTCTGCCCAGTGGGCGTCGTCGATGACGAGCAGTAGGGGAGCGTGCTCGGTGAGTGAGGAGCAGAAAGCGACGACGCTCTCGAACTGCCGCTGCTGCTCCGCTTCGGGCTTGAGGGCTGGGTTAGGTGGGACGTCTGGATAATAGGGCAGCAGCTCGGGAGTCAGCGCCAGCAGATCGGCAAGGATGACCTGGGGTAGCTTCAGCCCGTATTGGGTGGCTCGCTGCAGACCCCTTCGCAGCACTTGTCCGAAGGCTGCATAAGGAGCGCCGCCTTCTTCGTACGCTTCCCCTACAAGACTCAATCCCCCGGAAACCTCCACATGGGTGGCCAGCTCCCGAAGGAAGCGGCTCTTCCCAATCCCGGTTTCTCCGCTGATCAGCAGGGTCTGGCCCTGACCGGCGTCTGCCTGGGCCCAGAGGGCTTTGGCCTGCTTCAGCTCTGCCGAGCGGCCGACGAACTTCCCCCGCACGATGCGGGCGACTAACGAGAGCTCGCGATCGGTCTCCGCTTGTGGATCGAGCAGCGAGGCGCCCTCCAGCATTTTGAGGACGGCTTCGGCTGATTCGGGACGGTCGGCCCGATCCTTGCTCAGCAGCTGCAGCACCAGCTGTTCCAGCAGAGGTGGGATCTTTGCGTTCTTCGAGCGAGGTGGGACGGGGTTGGCGTGGATATGTTGCGAGATTACCGTCAGCGGATCGCCCTTGGAAAATGGGAGTTCGCCGGTCGTCAGCTCGTAGAGCATTACTCCCAGGGAGTACAGGTCGGCCCGCCCATCGAAATCCTGGCCGAGGGCCAGCTCCGGGGCCAGGTAGAAGACGGTTCCGGTGATCTCCCCTTCGGTCGTCAACCGAGAGGCGACCGACCGGGCCAGGCCAAAATCCATGAGTTTGGCGGAACCGTCCGGCCCGAGGATTACATTCTCGGGCTTGAGGTCGCGATGGATGATGCCGTGCTGATGGGCATGCTCCAGCGCCGCGCAAATCTGGCGGGCAACCTCGACAATCCCAGGCAAATCCCGGGACGGACGATCGTGCAAGCTGACTCCCTCGACGAGTTCCATGACGATGAAGGGGGTGCCGTCCAACTGACCGGCGTCGTGAACCTGAACGATGTTGGGATGGTTGAGCTTGGCGATGGCCTGGGCTTCCCGCAGCATCCGTTCGCGGCCCTCGGTTCCCAGCCCGCTCGCACTGAGCAGCTTCACCGCCACGTCTCGGTCGAGGACCGCGTCGTGCGCCCGGTAGACCGCGCCCATTCCGCCCCGGCCGAGCTCGGCATCGATCCGGTACCGATCCTGAAGCAGGGAGCCAATCATTGCCCCGGCAGCTCTGTTGGCGCGCGCAAACGAGGCGAGGAATTCGGCTCAACTGCCATCAATGACCTTCCTCAACCGGCGCATTACCCAGCTCAGCCAGGGCGGCCTGGGTGCGAATTACGTCGGGGCCGGCGCCCTGGCTACGGAATTGCGCCAGCGCATCCGTGAAGTGTCGAATGGCTGCGGCCTCGTCCGCCCGGGCCTGAGCCAACCTGCCCAACTCAAAGTATGTTCGCCCCAGCTGCCAGCGCGCCTCGACCTCGGCGAAAAGCTCAACTGCCTGGCGCAAGCGGGCCTCGGCCTCCGCGGGTTCGCCCGCCAGCCGGTGGGCCACTCCAAATGCACGGTGGGCGATCGCCAGGTACAGGCGGTGGTCATAGCGGACTGCCCTCTCCTCCGCAAGGGGGGCGTAACGCTGCAGGGCCGGCAGATCGCCTTCCCGAGCGGCGGCGTCGGCCAGCATCGCATAGAGGTCGTGGTCGCCGACCCAGTCGGCCGTCTGGGGAAGAGCCGCCTCCAGGTGCTGCCGGACGAGGGCGAACTCGCCCTCCGCCATCAAGGGCTGGCACAGTCAGTAGTGATTGTCCCGCCCCCACCGTTCCGGTGGGCCGGTTGCCTCGGACATGATGGCTTGCGATTCCGCCCGGAGCCGCGCCGCCTTGTCGTGTTCGCCCCGCAGGGCATGAACGCTGGCGTTCAACGCAACCATGAAACACATGGGCCCAATCCGCTGAAAAAAGTTCACGTATGCTGGCTCCAGAGCACGCCACTTTTCGTCGGTTTCCATCACTTTGTCCCACCGGTCTAGGCGGAACCAGCTGAAGGCTTGAATGCGCAAGGCGGCCACCTGCAGGTCGACCGCCCGTATCTCTCGGGCAAGGCCTTCGGCCTGCTCCCCGTACGGTATGCCTTGGGCGAATTCGCCGACGTGGTTATACGCCCGGCTCACATCGACCAGGATCTTGGCCTTCTCCTGGAGGTTGCCGAAGTGTGGGTCCTGGCTCAGGGCCAACCGGTTGAGGGAGACCTGTAGCAGTTCACGGAATAGGCCCCGGGCTCCGGAGACCGAAGCCAGGGCGTCGAACGCGGTGGAGAGCATGCCCGGGTCGCCCAGCTTGTTCGCAGTTGCCATCGCCGCTTGGGCACAGCGTTCCGCTTCATCCCAATTCGGAGGAACGCGATACGAGCTGGCGTCGTTGAAAAGCGCGATCCAAAAGCGGACGATCTCCTCGCTGGGCAGTTCGCTCTCGACCAGCGTCAGCCCCGCCTGCCGGCTTGATTGCGAGGCGGGCTCGAAGCGCTGCCGGTCGGCGTACCAGGTCATCCAGGCTACGGTATCGATGATCTTGCGATGCAGCCGGATGGCGCTCAACCTTCTGGCACCCGCCAGGCCTCGCCAGACCTCCAAGGCTTCTTGGTAGTGGGGGATTGCCTCTCCGGGTTCGCCCAGCATGGTGTGCGTGTCTGCCAATTCCTCCAACAGGCCCAGGCGGGTTTCGGGCATTTCTCCGGCATCCAGCAGGCCAAGGGCGGTCGTGAGATATCGTTTGGACGCGTCGTACGCATGAACTCCGTTGGATCGGCCCGCCGCCTTGCGCGAGTAATCGATCGCTTTGACCCGATCCCCCGCAGCGGCGAAGTGGTGTGCCAGCGACTCGTAATCGTCGGGACGCAGCGCTTCGATGGATTCTGCGGCCCGCCGGTGCATCGGCCGGCGGCGCAGGGCGCTGATTCCTTCATACAGCGTGGAGGGAATCAGGGCATGAGTGAAGGAGAACGACACTTCGCGGCTGGTGCTCAGCTCTTCGATCAGTTGGGCACGCTGGGCACGTTCCAGCCCGTCGATCAGGGTCTGTTCGTCCTGGTCGGAGGCGTGCGCAAGGGATTGGTAGTCAAACTCCCGACCGAAAGTTGCGGCAAGCTGGAGCGTTTCTTGGGTCGTCTCGGGGAGCCTGCGGACTCGGGTCTGGACCGCCAGGCGGACGCTCTGGGGAATTTCCAGTTCCTCGATTCCAGGTCGGTGCCAGCGCCCATCCGCGAAATAGAGCTTGCCGCTGTCGATCAGGGCCTTGCAAACTTCCTCAATGAAAAACGGATTGCCCTCGGTCTCTCGGTAAATGCCGTCCAGGAATTCGGGCGTGATTTCCTCGTGGAAAAGAGCCGCGAGCAAATTCTGAGTTTCCTGCCGGTCCAAGCGGGTGAGTTTGATCCGGTTCGCCAGCCGCTCACGGTCCAGGTCGTGCAGCAGTTCGGTAAGGGGGAGGGCCTCGTCCAGTTCGATCTCGCGGTAGGCGGCGACGATCAGAGTCCGACTTTGGCGGAGGCGCCGCGCCAGGTGGCGTAGCAGCGACAGAGTCCCTCCGTCGGCCCAATGAGCGTCATCGAGGATCAACATGAGCGGCGTCTGGTCGGCGAGAACCATGCACAAGGCCGTGACGCTCTCGAAGAGTCGCTGCTTTTCTGCCTGCGGGTCGAGCGGTTGATTGGTGGGTAGGTCCGCATTCAGGGTTCGCAGATCCGGTGAGATGGTCGCCAGATCCGCCAGGACTGGGGTCGGCAATGACAGGTCCAGTCTTAGCTTCAAGGCCGCCCGGATCATCTGAGCAATGGGTGCGTACGGCGCACCGCCTTCTGCATAGCACTCGCCGACCAGGGCACTGCCCCTGGACAACTCAACCCAGGTGGCCAGCTCGCGCACCAGCCGGGTCTTACCGACGCCCGGTTCGCCGCTGATCAGCAGCACCTGGCCCTGGCCTTGGTTGGCGCGTTGCCAGCTGGCCCTGACTTCGTCCAGCTCGCGCTCGCGCCCTACCAGGCGGCCACGCACGATGCGGTCGAGAAGCGAAAACTCGGTACCAACCAGGTCGAGGGCCTCGCCAGTCTGCAGCCGTTCTAAGGACTGGGAGACCTCCCGGGCCGAAGCCGGTCGATCGTCCGGGCGTTTGCTCAGCAGTTGGACGATGAGACCATCCAGGCCCGGGTTAATGCGATTATTGTGGGCTTGCGGGGGCACAACGGTGGCATGCAAGTGTTGGGAGATGATCGCTAGCGGGTCACCGTCCGCGAAGGGGAGTATGCCAGCGGTGAGCTCATAGAGCATCACGCCCAGCGAATATAAATCGGCGCGGCCATCGACTGTCTGGCCGAGGGCAACCTCGGGTGCCAGGTAGAAGACCGTTCCCGTAATCTGCCCTTCTGTCGTGAGCCGAGAAGCCATCGAGCGGGCCAGGCCGAAGTCCATCAGCTTGGCAGTCCCGTCTGGCCCGATGAGCACGTTTTCGGGCTTGAGATCGCGGTGGATGATCCCGTGCGAGTGAGCGTGCTCCAGGGCAGCGCAGATCTGGCGGGCGACGGCCACGATTCCCTGGGGGGCTTTCGGCGGGTGATCGTGCAGACTCTGCCCCTCAACCAGCTCCATCACGATGAAGGGGGTGCCGTCCAACTGACCGGCGTCGTGGACCTGAACGATGTTCGGATGGTTGAGCTTGGCGATGGCCTGAGCTTCCCGCAGCATCCGCTCGCGGCCCTCGGTGCCCAGGCCGCTCGCACTGAGCAGCTTCACCGCCACATTCCGGTCGAGGACCGCGTCGTGGGCCCGATACACCACGCCCATCCCGCCCATCCCCAGTTCGGCATCCAGCCGGTAGCGGTTTTGAAGCAGGGTGCCAATCACTCGGGTCTCTGTTCCAGCGCGTAGACGACCGCCCGTTCAGTCGTCATTGACCGTCCTGCCTCCCAGGCCGCGCTAAACGCCGCATCGTCAAGCCGTGCCCGCGCCGCAGCCAGATCGTGGTTGACATCCGCCCGGCGGTAAGGGGGCAACGGAGTGCTGGCCAAGTCTCGCAGGGCGTCGGCAGCCCCAAGTAGCCGAGCCGCTCTTTCGGCCCGCTGGGCGTTCCGATCAGGCAGAAGTTTCCCGGCGGCCACGCTGGCCAACCCTTCGAGGCACTCGGCGATGCCCATCTTATTCCCAAGCTCGGCGAAGAGTTTCAGGCTCTCTTCGAAGAGGGCGGCAGCTTGCACGGAATCGCCTTGACGCTGCGCCAAATGCCCCAGGTTTTGCAGCGACCAGGCGATCCCAGATTTGTTCCCCATCTCTTCGCGTAGTTTCAATCCCTTCTCGATCAGAACCTTTGCCTGTGGATAGTCGCCCTGGCGCAACGCCACGTCGCCAAGCAGGTTGAGGGCAATGGCCACCCCCACTCGGTAGCCCATTTCCTGGCGCAGCGCCAGGCTCTCCTCAAGCCGGGTCCGGGCGGTGAGGAAGTCGCCTTCCGACAACGCCAACCAGCCCAGCTCGCTCAAAGACATCGCGATCCCCGACCTGCTTCCCAGTTCCCGGAAGGCGGTCAGGCTCTCTTCCAAGACCGAGCGAGCCAGGGCATAGTCGCCGCGCCGAAAGGCTTCCTCCCCCAGCGCGCTGAGGGAGTAGGACAGATTCCATCGGTCGCCGAGCTGGCGAAAGATAGTTGCACTCTCTTCGAAACGCGGGCGGGCCTCGGGATAATCTCCCTGGATCAGGCTCACCATACCGAGCCGATAGAGTGCCAGGGCGCTGCCCCATGGGTAGCTGGCCGCCCGGCTGACCGCCAGGCTCTCTTGAAAGAGGGAGCGGGCCGACTCATAGTCTCCTTCAAAGTAGGCCGCCCGACCGAGGGCGTATAGCGACTCGGCGGCGCCCTGCTCGTCGCCCAGCTCCCGTGCGATCGCCAGGCTCTCCTCGGCCCGCGATCGCCCGGCAACCAGGTCTCCGTGGCCGACGGCCAGGTATCCCGCGCCGCGCAGCGCCTTCGCCCTAGCCCTGGTGCCCTCGGTCGCCGGAGCCCGGTTCAGCATTCCCTCCAGCCAGTGCCGCCCCTCTTCAACGTGCCCGCTCAGCAGCCAGAAGAGAAACAATCCGCCGACCAGCCGCAACCCGGCCTCCGAGTCCCCGCTTGCCTGGGACCAATCCAGCGCGACCCGCAGATTGTCGTGCTCGGACTCCAGCCGGTCCAGCCAGCCTGCCTGCCCATGACCGCGGAGCCCGGTGTCAGCCTCTTCGACCAGTCTCAGGAAATAGAGGAGATGGTGAGTACGCGCCGGCTCCGCCTCGCCGGCCTCCAGGTTCTTCAGCCGGGCATACTGGCGGATTGTGTCCAGCATTCGGTAGCGCGCTTCGCCACTGCGTTGCTCGACCAGGACCAAGGACCGCTCGACCAGGCCGGTCAGCAAGTCCAATACCTGGGCTGTCTCGATCCCATCTCCGGCACAGACCGCATCGGCAGCGTCCAATGTCCACCCGCCCGCAAACACCGATAGGCGGCGCAACAGCACCCGCTCTGCACCGGACAACAAATCATGGCTCCAGTCGATGAGCGCCTGCAGGGTTTGGTGCCGTGGTAGGGCGGTCCGGCTCCCGCCTGTCAGTAGCCGGAAGCGATCATCTAACCGGGCCGCGATCTGATCGACCGATAGAGCCTTCACTCTCGCCGCGGCCAGCTCGAGCGCCAGCGGGATCCCATCCAGCCGATAACAGATCTGAGCCACGGCGGAGGCATTCCCGCTGGTCAGTTGGAAGTCCGGCTGCACGGTGAGGGCCCGGTCCAGGAACAAGCGCACGCCTTCGTAGGGCAAGAGCAGGGCGGGAAGGTCCGCCCCCTCGACCGTGAACGACTCTGGATCGGGAACTGCAAGCGGCGGCACTCCGAGGACGCTCTCTCCCGCGATCCCCAAGGATTCCCGGCTGGTCGCCAAGATCCTCAAGTTGGGGCAGGCCTGTAGCAGCCGCTCGGCCAGCTGGGCGCAAGCGGCAATCAGGTGCTCACAGTTGTCGAGCAGCAAGAGCAGGTTCTTGGTGTGCAGGTAGTCAGTGAGCTGGTCGGGCATCGGGCGGTCGGCCTCTTCGCCGAGGGCCAAAGTCGAGGCGACCGTATTGGCAACCAAGTTCGAATCGGAAAGCGCGCCGAGCCCCACCAGCCAGACGCCATCCGGAATCTCGGGGCCGACCGCGGCCGCGGCCTCGATGGCGAGCCGAGTTTTCCCGCAGCCCCCGGCCCCGATCAGCGTGACCAGGCGGGAACTGGCGAGCAGGCGTTTGAGTTGCGCTAGCTCGCGCTCGCGCCCGATGAAACTGTTCAATTGGATCGGCAGGTTGCTGCGCCGTTCCTTCGGCGAGTGCAGTTGGACTGCAATCCCGGCCAGCGCCTCCCCCGCCTCGCGGGCGGAGGCAAATCGATCATCGGGTGACTTGGCCATCAGCTTGAGGATGATGGCTTCAAGCGTCGGCGGCAGGTCGGGGCGATGGGTGCTTGGAGGGACCGCCGGCGCGTGAACGTGCTGGGTGATGACGCTCATTGGATTGTCACCGGTGAATGGCAGCTGACCGGTGGTCAGCTCGTAGAGCATCACGCCCAACGCGTAGAGGTCCGCCCGGCCGTCACTGGCCTGGCCCAGTGCCAGTTCCGGGGCGAGGTAAAAGACGGTACCGCCGATCTCGCCTTGGGCCGCGGTGCGCGCACCGGAACGGGCCAGTCCCAGGTCGGTCAGCTTAGCTGTGCCGTCATCCGCAACCAGCACGTTCTCCGGTTTGAGATCGCGGTGGACGATGCCGTGGGCGTGAGCATGCTCGAGCGCCGCGCACACCTGCCGGGCGATGGAGAGGATGTCGACCAGGTCGGTCGGCCGGCGGCGATGGAGCGAATCACCTTCGACGAGTTCCATGACAATGAAGGGTGCCCCTTCCAGTTCACCGGCGTCGTGCACCTGCACGATGTTGGGGTGATTGAGCTTGGCAATGACCTGGGCCTCCCGCAGCAAGTGGGCGTGCGGTCCGCCGTCTGCGCCTGTCTTTCGCAGCACCTTGATAGCCACATCCCGTTGGAGCAGGCTGTCGTGGGCCCGGTGGACGGTCCCCATCCCGCCGCGGCCGAGCTCCTCGCCTAGGCGGTAGCGGTCATTCAGGATTTTGGGGATCGGTACGGAGATCACTTAGCGAGGCTGGAGCTGGTCGATCCGCATCATACGGACCTATGGCGCTAGTTTCCGATCTCTTTCAATTGGGCGTCAATCTTGTCGACGTAGGCCAGGGCACCCATGGCCTGGAATTCGGCCCGGGCCTCGGCCAGGAGCTCTCGGGCTCGGGGGCCGTCCTCCGGCTCGCCGCGGGCAAGGTGGGCCGCCGCTAGCTCGCGCAGGGCGCGGGCGCGGCCGAGCCGCAGGCCCATGCTCGCCATTTGCTCGAGGTGGCTGGCAAACTCGCTCCAGGCCGCCTCCCAGCGACTTTCCAATCGGGCGAGCTCGGCCCTGGCCAGGGCCGTCTGCGCGGTTTCCAGCACAGCGGGCCTCAGGGCCATCTTCTGCTCAGCCTCTTGGAGGAAGCGAAGTGACTGATCGCGGTCTCCCCCCTTACTGTGCAGGCGCGACATGAGCAGCCGGGCCCAGCCGGGTATCCCGATCTGGTCGCCAATCGTGAGCGCTTCAAGCAGGGCTGCTTCTGCCTCTTCAAGTTCGCCAGTTTCGATCAGCGCTTCGCCGAGCGAGGTGCCAGTCGCCCACACATCTTGGAGCTGCCCGCCAGCGCGGGCCTCGGCCAGGATCTCGCGATAGCGATGGATGGCAGCGTCTAGCTGACCGCGGGCGTCCCAGAGGCCGGCTTCCAGCCTGCGGAAGACGTGCCCGGCCGTGCCGGATTGGGAGATCTGCTCGGAGAGGGCGGCCAACCGTCCGATTTCTGCCTCCGCGTAGGCCAGCTCGCCCTGCGAGATCGCCCAGCTCACTTCATTTGAAGTGAAGAAGAGCTCGCTCGCGACCTGGCCGGTCTTATGGGCAAGCTCCTGCGCCCGTCGAAGGTGCTGGCGGGCGGAACCGATCTGCCCTTGGTAAACGCTTACCCAGAGGGCGAGATTGTTGTGGGCCCGGGCCTCCTGCTCCGGAAGCTGGTTCGCCCTGGCAAGTTCGACTGCCCGCCCGAGGGCGGCGATGGCTTCATCCGTCGGCACTTTGTCGAAGAGCGCCCAAGTGATCAGCGCCTCGGCTTGAATCTTCGTGGCGCTCTGCCTCTCCGCCATCTCAAGCGCCTGTCGGGAGAGCGGTTCGCCCTCCGCTTCTATTCCATTGAAATAGCAGGCCCGGGCCGCCTCGTGCAGCAGGTCGGCCAGTTCAGCACTCTCGGCGGTGCCCTCGACGGCCGCGATTCCCTCCCTGGAAAGTGCCAGGCCCCGCGGGAAATCGCCGGCCTCCCAGCCGGCCCGCGCCGCCCGGGCGTAGCACCAGGCCACCTGCGCCTTCTCGCCCAACAATTGGAAGATGCTAATCGCCGACTTCCAAGTCTCAATCGCCTCTTCGAATCGAGCTTGATTGGATTGCGCAACGCCGAGTTGGGCGAGAAGCGGCGCCCGCTGGGCGTCGGTCTTTACCAGGTTGAGGGCCGCCCGAAAATCGTTCTCGGCCTCCCGATTGGCATAGGCCCGGGCGGCCGCCTCGCCGGCCTGGCTGTAGTAGCCGAGGGCCTTGGCCTCGTCGCCGGCCTCACCATAGTGGTAGGCCAGCGCCTCGTGATCCTCGGGTCGCAGCCCTTCGATCGCGGCCGCGGCCTGGCGATGCAGCTTGCGTCGGCGCAAGGTGTGCACACTCTCCTCGAGGGTTGCGGGGATCAGGGCGTGCAGGAAGGAGAAGGTCACGCCGCCCTTGCCGCTCACTTCTTCGATGAGCTGGGCATGCTCGGCGGCCTCCAGGGCTTCGATCAACTCGTCTTCGCTGACCTCGCTGGCCTTCGCCAGGGTGTCGTAATCGAACTCCCGACCCAGGATGGCCGCCAGACGCAAGGTCTCCTGGAACGGCTCAGGCATGGTCGTGATCCGGGATTGGATGGCCACCCGCACGCTCTGGGGGATCTCGAGCTCATCCATGCTGGGCCGGTGCCAGCTGCCGTTCTCGAAATAAAGCTTGCCTTCCTCGACCAGGGTCTTGCAGACCTCTTCGATGAAGAAGGGGTTGCCTTCGGTCTCGCGGTAGATGCCGTCCAGGAAATCCGATGTGATCTCTTCCTCGAAGATGGCAGCCAGCAGCGCTTCGGTTTCCTCGCGGGTCAAGCGGGCGAGCTTCAAGCGGGTGGCCAGCCGCTCCCGATTCAGGTCGAGCATCACTTCGTGGAAGGGTCGGGATTCGTTTAGCTCGACTTCCCGGTACGTGGCCATCAACAAGACCCGGTTGCGCCGGGTCCGGCGAGCCAGGTGACGCAGCATCGAGAGCGAGCCGCTGTCGGCCCAGTGCGCGTCGTCCAGAACCAGCAAAACCGGGTTCTCTTCGCTGAGCGTGCCGCAAAACGCCACCACGTTCTCGAAGAGCCGCTGCTGCTCGGCCTGCGGTTCTAGTGCCGGATTGGGGGCGAGCTCTGGGTAGTAGGGTTTAAGGTCTGGGGCTAGGCTGACCAGGTCGGCCAACACAAACTGCGGCAGGGGGTGGCCATTCTGCCCGCCTTTTCCAAGGGTCCGCCGGACGATCTGGGCAAACGGCGCGTAGGGCGCGCCGCCCTCGGCGTAGCAGGTCCCGATCAGGACCCGGCCTCCGGTGACCTCCACGTGGGTCGCCAATTCACGCATCAGCCGGGTCTTGCCGATGCCCGGTTCGCCGCTGATCAACAGGGTCTGCCCCTGACCACCCGAAGCCTTGCCCCATAGTTCGCGGGCTTCATTCAACTCTTGCTCGCGCCCGACAAAACGACCGCGGGCGATGCGGTCGATCACCCGCAGCTCTTGCTCGGCCCTGGCCTCCGGGTCGAGCAGGTCGGAACGCCCCAGCGCCTCGAGCACTTCTGCCGCCGAGGCCGGACGGTCCTCCGGCCGCTTGCTCATCAGACGCAGGATGAGCTCATCGAGCAGGGGTGGGACTTCGGGCCGCTTGGCACGCGGCGGGACGACTGAGGCGTGCAAATGTTGAGAGATGACCGCCAACGGATCGCTGTGGGAGAAGGGAAGGGTGCCGGTCGCAAGCTCGTACAGCATTACCCCGAGCGCATACAGGTCGGCCCGGCCGTCGAACTCCTGGCCCAACGCCAGCTCCGGCGCCAGGTAGAACACCGTCCCGATGATGTTCCCCTCGGAAGTCATCCGAGAGGTCACCGAGCGGGCGATTCCGAAGTCCATCAGTTTGGCGGTCCCGTCCGGCAGCAGGACCACGTTCTCGGGCTTGAGATCGCGGTGCACGATGCCCTGGGCGTGGGCGTGTTCAAGCGCCCGGCAGATGTCGGCGGCGACTGCAACGATGCTCGTGAAATCTATCGGTGAATTCTCGTGCAGGCTCTTGCCGGCGATCAACTCCATGACGACGAAGGGTGACTTTTCGATCTCTCCGGCGTCATAGACTGCGACGATGTGGGGATGATTGAGTTTGGCGATGGCCTTCGCCTCACCCAGGAGGCGAGCCCGGCCCTCGGTGCCGAGGTTTAGGCCGGAGACCATCTTGACGGCCACGTCCCGGTCGAGCAGCGTATCGTGAGCCCGGTACACGATGCCCATGCCGCCCCGGCCCAGCTCTCCCATGAGCTGGTAGCGATCGTTGAGCAGGGTGCCGACGGCCAGATCGGTCATGAGCGCTTGGCGACCAGCAGTGTGATGTCGTCGAAGGGATCGGCCCCGCCGATGAATTCCTGCAGTGCATGAAGCAACCCCTGGGCGATTGTCTGGGCCGAACCGGAGGCACCGCGCTGAATCGCGCCGCGCAGCCGTTGCTCCCCAAAGGGCTGCTCGGCGGCATTCAAGGCGTCGGTCACTCCGTCGGTGTACAGCACGAGGCAGTCGCCCGGTTCGAGGCTGGTGGAATGCTGGTCGAGCTGGATCGACGAATCCACTCCTAACACCAGGCCGGTCCGCCCCAACTCTTCAAAGGACCCCGAACTGGAACGGTACAGCAAGGGTGGATTGTGGCCCGCATTCACATAGATCAGCCCGCCGCCGGAAGGCGTCACTCTTCCATAGAAGAGGGTCACCGGCATGGCGGTCGTGGAATTGGCGCAGATTAGCCGATTGGCCTTGGTGATGGCTTCGGCCGCAGTGGTTTCTCCCTCCAGGCTGGCCCGCACCATGCTGCGGGTGAGCGCCATGAAGAGCGCGGCGCCCATCCCCTTGTCGGTGACATCGGCGATGACCAAACCGAGATCGCGGCCCTCGCGGGGGATGAAGTCGTAGAAATCCCCGGCGACCTCCCTGGCCGGCAGCCAGCTGGCGGCGAATTCCCAGCCCGCGAGCTCCGGGATCGCATCCGGGATCAGGCCGGTCTGCACCCGGCGGGCCATCGACAGCTCGCGTTCCATACGACCCTTGTCGACTGCCACCTGGTAGAGCCGGGCGTTCTCGATGGCAGTGGCTGCGCTGGAGGCTATCGCATTGAGCAGTTCCAAGTCGGCGGGCATGAAGATTCCGGCGTGCAGCCGGTTGTCGACGTAAATAGCCCCCAGCACCTTTTCTTTGACCCGCAGCGGCGCACATAGGATCGACCGCAGGCCGAGACTCATCACGCTTTGGCGTGACATGAACCGCTCATCTTGTTGGGCGTCGCTGGTGAGTACGCCTTCGCCATCCCGGGCAACCCGCTCCATCACGCCCCGCGAAATCTGAAACTCCGGTTGACCGATGGTCGCCTGATCCACCCCTCGGGCGGCGCTGAACTCCAGCTGCCCGTCGTCCGCCCGCAGCACCACGAAGCCGCGCTCAGCATGGGTGGCGGAGATCACCTCGTCCATCACCGAATTGAGCACGTCTTCCAGGTTGAGGGAAGAGTTGAAGGTCTTCGAGAGCTGATAGACCAGCGCTAACCGGTCAGCGGGCAGTTTTGAGGAGGGTTCGGTCGCCATACTCGGTAGTGGAACATGATGCTTGAGTTGCAAGCATCATGGGCTGATGTCAGTATAATCGCAAGGATGGCCGACAGTCAGGCAGTCCGAGCTCCGGTCAGGCCGGTGACCGCCTTCGATTGGACCGAAGTGGCCCGGCTGATGCTCCGTTCGCGGGCGCTCGACGAGCTGGAAGAGGCCGAGTTGGCGCCCAGCGGAGAGGTACCGTACCAATTCTCGGCTAAGGGCCATGAGATGGCCCAGGTCCTGCTGGCGCTCAGCCTGGATCGTCCCCACGACGCGGCGGGCGTGTACTACCGCTCCCGACCGTTCATGCTAAGCGTCGGACTGACCCTGGAAGAGGCGCTGGCGGCCGGAATGGGGAAGCCCGCCAGTCCATCCGAGGGCCGGGACGTCGGTGTAGTCTTCTCGTTGCCGCCCCGCGGTGGGCCAACCGTGCTGCCCGCCTCTGGGGGCGTCGGGGCGCAATTCACGCCGGTGGCCGGTTGGGCCCAGGCCATCCGTTACCGTGCGGAGGTCCTCAGCGAGCCAGAATGGGACGGCGCTCTGGCGGTCGCCCTCGGAGGAGATGGCTCGGTGGCCACCAACGGATTCTGGGCCGCCCTCACCATTGCTTCCACCCTCCGGCTGCCGATGCTGTTCTTCATCGAGGACAACGGATACGGGATCTCGGTGCCCAGCTCACTGCAGACCCCCGGCGGCAACATCGCTGAGAACCTGGCCGCCTTTCGGAACCTGCTGAGCTTAAGCGGAAGCGGCTTCGATCCGGCCCGCACCCCGGACCTGATCCAAGAGGCGATCCACTATGTGCGGGCGGGCTCCGGGCCGTGTCTGCTGCATCTGCGAGTGCCGCGCCTGTCGGGCCACACCTTCATCGACAATCAGGCTTATCGGAGTCAGGCAGAGCTCCAGGCGGAGAGTGAGCGGGATCCGCTGCTGGGTCTCGAGCCGATCCTGGGCTCGGAGAGCCTTCGCTCCTTGCAGGCCGAAGCGGAAGCGGAGTTGCGGGAAGCGTTGGAACGCGCCAGGCAGCTGCCTGAGCCCGCTGCGGCTGCGGTTGCGGAGCACCTGTTTTTCGCGGGGGTACCTCAGCAAGTTGGCGGGTTACTGCCAGAGCTGGGCTCCCGAACCCTGCCCTCGACTCCGCCGGCGCCGAGTGCCGGGCCACGGGTCAATCTGATCGAGGCGGTCCGGGCGGTCCTGGAGCAGGAGCTGGATCGAAATCCGCGGGCGTTGGTCTTTGGCGAGGATGTTGGGCTTAAGGGCGGCGTCCATGGGGCCACCGTGGGGCTGCAGGAACGCTTTGGGGCGGGGCGGGTGTTCGACACTTCGCTCTCGGAGGAGGGAATCATTGGCAGGGCAGTGGGCCTAGCGCTCGCCGGACTGCTGCCGATCCCCGAGATCCAGTTCCGCAAATACGCCGACCCGGCGACCGAGCAGCTCAACGACTGCGGAACGATCCGCTGGCGAACGGCGGGCAAGTTTGCCGCGCCTCTGGTGGTCCGGATTCCTGTGGGCCATGGGAAGAAAGTCGGCGACCCCTGGCACTCGGTCACCGGCGAGGCCATTTATGCTCACACCCCGGGCTGGAGGTTGGCCTTCCCTTCCAACGCGGCCGACGCGGCCGGATTGATGCGGACCGCCCTACGCGGCGAGGACCCCTGTTTCTTCTTCGAGCACCGGGCGCTGCTGGATGCGGCCGACGCCCGCCGCCCAGATCCCGGTCCAGAGCATGCCGTTCCTTTCGGCCAGGCTGCAATTCTGACCGAGGGCGACGAACTGACCCTGGTAACCTGGGGTGCGATGGTCTACCCGGCAGCGACCGCCGCGGCCAGTTTCGCCAGCCGGGTGGAGCTGATCGACTTACGAACGATCAGCCCATGGGACCAGGCGGCGGTCCTGGCTTCGGTGCGCAAGACCGGGCGCTGCCTGGTGGTCCATGAGGACGGCTGGACCGCCGGCTTCGGCGCTGAGATCCTGGCCACCCTTGCGGAGGAGGCGTTCTTCGAGCTGGACGCGCCGCTGCGGCGGGTGGCGGTCCGGGACGTGCCGATCCCCTACAGCGCCGGACTGATGAGCGCGGTGCTTCCCAACGCCGAGCAGCTCGCTGCGGCAATTGCAGGCCTGCTCGCCCTCTAGATCCAATCCCCCAGCGAGTGAGGCAGATGGCCATCGAAGTTCGAGAACGGACGCAGATCCCGAAGCAATTCACCTGGAACGCCGAGAGTGTGTTTGCCACTCCGCAAGACTGGGAGACCGAGTTCAAGGCACTCGGCGAAGATCTGGAAGGCCTGGGCCAATATCACGGAAAGCTGGCGGAAGGGCCTGCCACTTTACTGGCGGCGCTGGAGCTGTTCCAGCAGCTGGCCATTCGGGCCTGGAAGCTCGTGATCTACGCGATGTTTTCGTATTCGGTCGACACCCGCCAGCAGGAAGCCGCCCGGCGGCAGGGCCGGGCCGAGGGGACCTTTGCCCGGGCGACGGCAGCCGTCGCGTTCGTCAATCCAGAGCTGCTTTCGATCGGCGAGCCGAAGCTCCGCGAATGGATCCGAGCTGATCCGCGGCTAGTGCTCTACGATCACTACGTCAGCAATCTCTTCCGCATCCAGCGGCATATCCGTTCGGCAGAAGTCGAGGAATTGCTCGGCAGGGTGATGGATCCATTCCTGGCGGTCTTTACCACGATCTCGGCGCTGGTCGATTCCGACTTCCAGTTCCAGCCGGCCAGATCGCCGGATGGTCGAGAGATCCCGCTGACCCAGGGCAATGTGGACACGATTCTTCGGGATCCGGATCAGGAAACCCGGCGGACCGCCTGGGAGAGTTATGCCGACACCTACTTGAATTACAAGAATACGCTGGCCAGCAATCTGGCGGCCTCCATCCGGCAGAATGTGTATCTCATGCGCGCCCGGCGGCACAAGTCCAGCGTGCAGATGGCGCTCTTCAAAGACAACATTCCCGAGCAGGTCTTCCACAATTTGATTGAGACGTTTCGCAAGCACGTCGGGACTTGGCATCGCTATTGGAAGGTTCGGCGCGCCGCGCTGGGGGTTGAGCAGCTCCATCCTTACGATGTCTGGGCCCCGTTGACCGATAGTCTACCGACCGTCAGCTATCAGCAGGCGGTGGACTGGGTATGCGAGGGCTTGGCGCCGCTGGGGGAGGAGTACGTCGCGCGGATGAGGAGAGGCTGTCTGGAAGAGCGCTGGGTGGATGTCTACCCCAACCTGGGCAAGCGCCAGGGAGCCTTCTCCTCCGGTTCGCCCGGCACCTATCCGTTCATCGTGATGAGCTTCGCGGACGATGTGTCCGGCCTCAGCACCCTGGCCCATGAGCTCGGGCACTCGATGCATTCCTACCTGGCCTGGAAGCACCAGCCAATGATCTACTCCGAATACTCGCTCTTCGCGGCGGAGGTGGCCTCGAATTTCCATCAGGCGATGGTGCGGGCGTATCTGCTCGAGAACAACCCCGATGTCCAGCTGCAGATTTCGATCATTGAAGATGCAATGGACAACTTCCACCGCTACTTCTTGATCATGCCCACCTTGGCCCGCTTCGAGCTGGAGACCCACCAGCGAGTGGAACGGGGTGAGGGCTTCAGCGCCGACGGGTTGATCGAGCTGATGGCCGACCTGTTTGAGGAGCCATTTGGGGCTGAGATGCAGCTCGACCGGCAGCGGGTCGGGATCACCTGGGCTCAGTTCCTCCATCTTTATCAGGACTACTATGTCTATCAATACGCCACCGGGATTTCCGGAGCGCATTCGCTGGCCGCTCGCATTCTGGCGGGCGAAACCGGCGCGGCGGAGGCCTACCTGGAATTCCTCAAGGCCGGCGCCTCGGTCTATCCCTTGGACGCCCTGCGGGGAGCCGGCGTGGACTTGAGCTCGCCGGAGCCGGTCGAGCAGACCTTTAAGGTTCTCGACGATCTGATAGATCGGCTGGGG
>Ga0209108_10000745_pt1 | contig 18316 bp, 19 predicted proteins | sample Rifsed10ft1_FD_184003 | JGI IMG/M metagenome (GOLD analysis project Ga0209108, IMG submission 184003) | Soil microbial communities from Rifle, Colorado, USA - sediment 10ft 1 (version 2) | ecosystem: Environmental > Terrestrial > Deep subsurface > Rock core/Sediment | place: Rifle, Colorado...
AAGGGCAGGGTGAAGCCCAGGATCATCTGCGCGGCCTTGGGTATGTTGAGCGCCCAGGCGCTGGTGACTGCCACTGTTGCGCCACCGGCCAGTTCTTGTTTCAGAGCGACGTCCGCCGCGATGATCATATCGCGCATCACCGCCAGCGCCACTTCGACGCCGGCGAGGATCAGCAGGATCATGAACGAGATCCACACCATCCACAGGCGCATCTTGTTACTGATGTTGTTGAGCGGGAACAGATGGGTGTAGCCCAACGATTCCATCAGGAACAAACCCATGAGCGTCTCAAAAAAGATAATCACCATCGCCGCCATGTAAGACGCCTGGATACCGCCGTAGATGTATTCGGAACCGCCCACCATGGCTTCCATCGGACGCTCGATGAGCCAGAAGTTCACGAACGCGCCGCCGGCCGCGATCAGGATCACCAGCAGCGAGATCACGAACAGGATGGATGCCGAGGAGGTGAGTTCGTGTTCGGCCTTTTCTGATTTGGCATTGATCTGAACGAACTTCTCCATCTGTTCGTCAATTCTCGCGGCACTATCCCGCAAGCCGGTTAAATCCTTGTCCACGCGCTTCAGGCTTTTGTCCACGGAGCGCCAAAAGGGCATGAAGCTTTCGAGAATATTGTGCCGCTCTTCGTACGATTTGCGGTATTCGGCCACAACCTTTTCGTATACCTCTTCGATGGAAACGCGAATATCGTCCAGGATCTGCTCCACCAGGCCGTCACCGGTGGGTTTGATCTTGGCGATGGCGCTGATCGCCTTGGTCCATTCCGGCGGAGGCGGGGGCACCTCGCCGCATTTTTGAAAATCTTCTTCAATATGCGTGATCTCGTCCATGAGTTTGCGCTGCAACGCCGGGTACCCGTGCAAATCGCGCTGCACCATGTTGGTGACGCGTTCGAATTCCTTGCCGATGTTTTGAGAAACTTCTCGGTGCCCGTGATCGAACAGCACCGCCTTGTTACGCTGGCGCATTTCCTCGGCGGCTTTGAAAAGCCAGCGGGCACCGAGTCGCAGTGGATTACTGACACCGCGGAACAGCGCCCGCAGCAGTCCGTGCATGCCATTGCGCGCGCCGTAGAGGAGCGGCACGACGATGACGAACAATACCAGCCACGACAGGACCGGATTTCCCGGCCACATCATTACCGATTCCCAGTTGCCCATAAGATTCTCCCCGCGTGAACCACGGATATGCCCAGTTCCAAGGCTTGATTAGTTAATTATGAGTACTTTTATACGTTATCCCAGACCGGGCGTAGCCCTAATCTGACCAAAGGCGCTAAATACGGGGACTATCGGTCATCCAAAATAGGGCATGGAAATTGTTGGATTAAGGGACTGTTCGCTGCTTCGCATTGCGTATCGACCCGATTAAATCGTTTGAAGAAACTGCACAGGCACGGACGACAACAGCAATGCCGTTCGATAATAACAGTGCTGGATGGCGCGTTTTCAAATTCTGGTCATTGCCAGGCCAAGGCCAAGCAGGCTATTATTTGTCGGGCAATTCAGCGGTGAAAACGAACTAAACTAATAACATGAAATTCTCGATTTACCGTTTTAATCCCGAGACCGACAACAAACCACGGATGCAGGCCTACGAGCTGCCGGATGACGCCGGGGCCGTCATGCTGCTTGATGCGTTGCTGTTGTTGAAACAACAGGATGACAGTCTGGGCTTCCGTCGCTCCTGCCGTGAAGGGGTGTGCGGTTCGGATGGGATGAATATCAACGGCCGCAATGGGTTGGCGTGCATCAAGCCACTCAAGGACCTGCGCCAGCCCATTGTGCTCAGGCCACTTCCCGGGGTGCCGGTCATTCGCGATTTAATCGTGGATTTGAGCCAGTTTTACAGTCACTACCGGGCAGTGAAACCATGGCTGATCAACAACGACCCGGAACCGGAAATCGAACGGCTCCAGTCCCCCGAGGAGCGAGACAAACTCGACGGACTATACGAGTGCATCCTGTGCGCCTGTTGCACCACATCGTGCCCGTCGTTCTGGTGGAATCCGGACAAATTTCTGGGGCCGGCGGCTTTGCTCCAATCCTTGCGGTTTTTGGCGGACAGCCGCGATCAGGCCACCGGCGAGCGCTTGGACGACCTCGAAGATCCCTATAAACTTTTCCGCTGCCATACCATCATGAATTGCGCCGAGGTTTGCCCCAAAGGCCTGAACCCCACACGCGCCATCGGGCACATCAAGATGATGTTGGCGAAACGGGTATTGTGACGGGTAAATCGCCTTTCCCCTCATCCTCATCCCTTCTCCCTCCAGTGGAGAAGGGGGTGAGCCGAAGCGCACAAGACGCGCGTCAATTCGAACGGCTACGCTGGCGCTGCCGGCGCGGATTGCTCGAACTCGATTTAATCCTTCTGGATTTTCTGGAACACCGCTTTCACTCCCTGACGCCATCGGAGCAAGAGGCATTCACTCAATTGCTGTCGACGCCGGACAACACCCTGCTGGCCTATATTCAGGGCGCACAAAATCCTGCCGAAAAAGAATTAATGCAAATTATCACTAAAATAAGGTAATAAACTGATTATAAACATAAAAGAATCGCGTATTTTGGCGTGCCTTTTTGCCGTGATCCACGCCGGCGGAGTAGTGGTCACGGCGGTTGTTCCAATGCCTTGGGCGATTAGGATTCTGATTTGGCTCGCGCTTGGTTTAAGTTTTATCCAGGTTATTACGATCCATGCTTGGCGCCGAAGTACCTCGGCAGTCGCTGTCATTGAAATGGACAGCGAAAGTTATGTGGCCTTGCGTTATGTCGGCGAGGAGCTGTGGCATCCCGCACTCATCACGTCACGCTTTATCCACCCGTGGCTAACGGTGATGTCCTTGCGCGTCGAAGGGCGCCGGTGGCCTGTGAAGTTGGTGATCGCTGTGGATGCCGTTGAGCCGGAGCCCTTCAGGCGCTGGCGTGCCGCCCTGAAGCTTCAAACTGAGGTGACGTAAGAATCGTATTTTGTGGCATGCCCGGTGACGCTTGCGGATAATCGCGAGTGTAATGCAAGCCGCGTGACTCCTTGCGCGACATGGCAGAATGAATGGTCAATTCGGCCACTAATAATAAGTTACGTAATTCAATAAGATCGTTCGTTATCTTAAAGTTACTGTAGAACTCCCGGACCTCCTCTTTCAGCAGGTTCACGCGGTGCAGCGCGCGTTGCAGCCGCTTCGTGGAGCGCACGATGCCGACATAGTCCCACATGCAGCGGCGCATTTCGTCCCAATTGTGCGAGACCACAACCTGTTCATCCGGGTCCGTCACCCGGCTCTCGTCCCAGGGCGGCAGGATTTCGGATGCCGGCCCAGAAGACGGTAACTGCTTGAGGATATCCTCGGCCGCCGTCTGCGCGAATACCAGGCACTCGAGCAAGGAGTTGCTGGCCAGCCGATTGGCCCCGTGCAGGCCGGTAAATGCGCATTCTCCGACGGCGTAAAGCCGCTCCAGGTCGGTATGCGCGTAGTGATCGGTCATGATGCCGCCGCACGTATAGTGCGCCGCCGGCACCACCGGGATGGGCTCGCGGGTAATGTCATAGCCGTACTCCCGGCACCGCTGGTAAATCGTGGGAAAGTGACTTTTGATGAAATCCGCTGGTTTGTGGCTGATATCGAGGCGCACGTAATCCAGGCCGCGGCGTTTCATTTCATAGTCAATGGCGCGGGCCACGATATCGCGGGGGGCCAATTCGGCCCGTGGATCGTGTTCCTCCATGAAGGTTTTCCCGTCCGGCAAAATCAGTCGACCACCTTCGCCACGCATGGATTCGGATATCAGAAATGACTTGGCCCGGGGATGATAGAGGCACGTGGGGTGAAACTGCACAAATTCCATATTGGCCACGCGGCACCCGGCGCGCCAGGCCATGGCAATCCCGTCCCCCGTGGAGGTATCCGGATTGCTGCTGTACAAATAGGCCTTGGAGGCGCCGCCGGTGGCCAGCGCCAGGAATTTGGCGCTGAAGGCGTGAGTCTGGCCCGTGGCCTTGTCCAGCGCATAGACGCCCAGGCAACGCTTTGGCCCGGGCCGGCCGATTTTGTGGCTGGTGATCAGGTCAATCGCGATGTGGTTTTCATGCAGCGTGATATTCGGGTGCTGGCGTACCAGGGCTTCCAGGGTGGTCTCCACGGCACGGCCGGTAGCATCCGCGGCATGGATCACGCGCCGGTGGGTATGACCGCCTTCGCGGGTCAGGTGGTATTCGAGTCCGCCGCCGAGTTGTTTTTCCTTGCTGAAGGGCACGCCCCGATCGATGAGCCAGCGTATTGCCCCGGGCCCCTGGCGGACGACAAATTCAACCGTGTCCTGGCGGCAGAGACCGACGCCGGCGTCGATCGTGTCCTGGATGTGCGACTCGAAAGTGTCTTCCTTCCCGTCCAGGACCGCGGCGACACCGCCCTGGGCATACAAACTTGCACCTTCCGTGAGCGCCGCCTTGGCGAGAATGGTGACTCGCGCTTTGTCGGCTACGCGCAACGCCAGGCCGAGCCCGGCCAAGCCACCGCCGACGATCAGGACGTCGGAAGAAAGAGAGGTCTGCATGCGCGGCGTAATTGAATAGGATAGGGCGCGGTTTTCGTGATTACGATATCCTATCACACGGACGTACCCCGGTTTGCCTTGCCGCGTTACTTCAGGGATGGAGAATTGAACAAAAAATACCCATTTATCCGGCCTTTTTCATCGAACTTTGCCCTTTCGCCGCGGTCTCTAATTGACAGAATACACCCGCTGCGGGCTCACGAAGGCAGGTCCGCGTGAGCGAGCGGAGTATCGACCAGAAACTGGTTTTACGGGTGCAGCAGGGCGATAAAGCCGCTTTTGATCTGCTGGTCCGGAAATATCAGCACAAGATCGCCAAGCTGATTTCGCGCTACGTACGCGACCTGAGGGAAGTGGAAGACGTGACACAGGAGGCCCTGATCAAGGCCTATCGTGCGATCGGAGGGTTTCGGGGTGACAGTGCATTCTATACTTGGTTGTACCGGATCGCCGTGAACACCGCCAAAAATTATCTGGAGACGCAGGCACGGCGGCCTCCCGGCTCGGATATGGAAATCGAGGGTGCCGAACTCATCGAAAGCGGTGAAGGCCTGCGTGATCAGGCGACGCCGGAGCGCCAATTGCTCACCAATGAGATCGCCAGTACGGTACAACGAGTGATGACCAATCTGCCTGCCGATCTGCGAACGGCGATTACCCTGCGCGAAATCGAGGGCATGAGTTACGAGGAAATCGCCGGGATCATGGAATGTCCGATCGGTACGGTGCGGTCACGCATTTTCCGGGCGCGCGAAGCCATCGATCAGGAACTGCGGCCGTTGCTTGAGAGGTAAACTTTATGACGGATGAACACATGAAAGAAAAGCTATCGGCATTGGTCGATAACGAGCTTGATGAACTGGAAGAACGCCGAGTTTTTGCGGCGCTCGAAAGCAATGCCCTGCTGCGTCAAACGTGGCAGCGTTATCACTTGGCAAGGTCGATTTTGCAGGGAGATTTGAGCGCCGCAGCCGCTCCGGATGTGTCGGAGGAATTAGCGAAAAGAATTGCCGCGGATCCATCTGCCACCTCCTTATTTCAACCCCACAAGGTAATCCGTTTCGTGGGGACGCTGGCCATTGCCGCATCCGTGGCCGCCATTGCCATCGTCGGCGTTCAGTGGCTGAATCAATCACCACCCGCGCCGTTAGCGCTGCTGGCTGACACCAAACCGGCACCGGAGGCAATAGTTCGAGCCGTTACCACATCCTCGGATGCAGGCGATGAGGAAACGGTGAATGCCCTGAATGCCTACCTGGTTGAACACGAAGAGTTTGCCTCGACTCCCGGGATCGGCGGCATGATGTCATATGTACGAGTCGTCAGTTCTGATGAAAGATAAATGATCCACCGGTTTTCAAACCGTTTCTTGCTTGTTTTCCTCGGTCTATCCTTCAGCACTCTTGCTTACGCGGCGGACTCGGCACAGCAGTGGCTGATGAAAATCAACCACGCGGCGCGCAATCTCGATTACGACGGGGTGTTTGTGTACCAGCATGACACCCAACTCGAGGCCATGCGCATCATTCACAAGGCCGTGAACAAATCGTCAAAAGAGCGACTGGTATCATTGAACGGCGCTCCGCGTGAGGTCATTCGTGACGACCGTGAAGTCAGATGTTATTGGCCGGACAAAAACTCGGTGTTGGTGGAATATCGCAAGGCTGGCAGCTCGGGGTTTCCCGCCATTCTCCCCGAGCGGCTGCAGGATCTGGAGAAATATTACGGAATCAAACTGGGGAAGGAACAACGCATCATCGATCGTGTCGCGCAACTGGTCATCGTCAAGCCCGCGGATAATTTCCGGTATGGCTATAATCTGTGGGCGGACAAAGAAACCGGATTATTGCTGAAAGCCGATTTGCTGAATAGTAACGGTAAAATCCTCGAACAATTCATGTTCACTCAGGTCAATATTGGCGGTACTATTCCTGACGCTGCGCTCGCTCCCGCGGTCAGCACCAAGAATATGGTCTGGTATCGGGAAGGCGGGGATACCCGGAAGTCCCCGGCGAAACCCGGTTGGACCGTTACAAATCTTCCCGAGGGTTTTATGCTTTCAGCGCGCATGATGCGCCAGATGCCGATGCGTAATCAGCCTGTCGAGCATCTGGTTTACACGGACGGACTGGCGGCCGTGTCGATATTCATCGAGAAACAGGAAAAAGGCGTCAAGCCTGTCAAGCCGGGAACGAGCAGCATGGGTGCGGTTCATGCCTATGGTACAAACATTGACGATTACCAGATCACGGCGGTGGGGGCAGTTCCGGCAAGTACCGTGTCGCTTATTGGCGGGTCCGTGATGCCCGCCAGGTGAATCGGTCAAACGTGATCCTTACTCGTCGTTTCACTCTCCTGTTGTTGCCGCTGTTCGTGAACCTGGTCCAGGCTGCGCCCCGCGAATTGCCGGATTTCAGCCGGCTGGTTTCCCAGCATGGCAAAGCCGTTGTGAATATCAGCGCTATCCGGGATATCAAACGACCGGGGTTTACGTCTGAACCCAAGAATCAGACGACACCGAATGAACCTCCGGCGCGCGACCTGGGGCGCCGTTATTTCGAGGAATCGCCTGAATCCACGGACGAGAAATCACTTGGATCCGGTTTTATTATCTCGCCTGACGGCTACATCCTTACCTGCGCGCACGTCATAGAAAACGCCCGGGAAGTTCTGGTGCGATTCACCGATCGGCGTGAATTCAGTGCGCGCGTGGTGGGTTCGGATCGCCGCAGCGACGTGGCGCTGATAAAAATCGAGGCCTCAGGACTGCCAACCGTGAAAATCGGCGATGCCGGAAAATTGCGGGTCGGTGAGTGGGTGCTGGCCATCGGTTCACCGTTTGGTTTCGACAGTTCTGCCACCTCGGGGATTATTTCCGCCAAGGACCGGACCTTGCCGGACGAAAACTATATTTCCTTTCTGCAAACGGATGTACCCATCAATCCGGGAAATTCCGGCGGGCCGCTGTTCAATCTGAATGGCGAGGTGGTCGGGATCAATTCGCAGATTTACAGTGGCACCGGCGGATTCATGGGTTTGTCCTTCGCCATCCCGATCGACGCCGCGATGAAAATCGGCTCGCAATTGAAAAGCGAAGGGCGGGTACGGCGCGGATGGCTGGGCGTGAGCCTGCAAGAGGTATCGCGCCCGCTGGCGAATGCATACGGATTGCACCGACCCCGGGGCGCGCTGGTTTCGGATATTCTCGCCAACAGCCCGGCGGCGAAATCCGACTTGCGCGCAGGGGACATCGTGCTCGAATTCGAAGGGCGCACGATAAACCGATCCACGGATTTGCCTCCGCTGGTCGGTTTATCGTCGCCGGGGACGCGCGCGGAGTTCAGTGTGTTTCGGCGCAATGAAGGGATACAAACCGTAGTCGTCACGTTAGGCGAGCTGAGAGAAGAGGCATCAGACCGCCCACCCGCGCGACCGGAGCGCAGCGAGAAAATTTCGCGTTTTGGCCTGCGTCTAAACGAAATAAGCTCCATCCAGCGGAAAAATCTCGATATCGACCATGGCGTGTCCGTGGCCGGCGTGGAGGAGGGCCAGGCGCGAGCTGCCGGGTTGCGTCCCGGCGATGTGATTCTGGACGTGGACGGCAAACGGGTCAGCGACATTTCCAGCTTTCACCGATTGATGGATCACACGCCACGCGGCCGCGCGGTCGTGTTGCGGATTCGCCGCGGGATGGGAACGCTGTTCCTGGCGCTCAACCCGGCGGGCTGATTTTGCGAAAAATATTTATGCAACCCCTGAAATGAGGTATTCTTCGTCCATCCAGGGCAGTCGCAACAGCCGTAATGGCCCTAAAGCCTAATTGACGGAATACAGAACTCAAGGCGCCGCGGGCGCCTTTTTCACATCTCCGACACAGGCGGTGTCCGCCGGCGCCGAATCGGCGGGAGTATCGCAATTTTCATGAATGGCTTAAAACAGGATCTGATCCGAAATTTTTCGATCATAGCCCATATCGACCACGGCAAGTCCACGTTGGCGGACCGGTTTATCCAGACTTGCGGGGCGCTGGAGGCGCGCGAGATGCAGGAGCAGGTGCTCGATTCGATGGACCTCGAGCGCGAGCGCGGTATCACTATCAAGGCCCAGAGTGTCGCGCTCGATTACATGGCGCGCAACGGCACTGTCTACCGCCTGAACATGATCGATACCCCGGGACACGTGGATTTTTCCTATGAAGTCTCGCGCTCGCTCACGGCTTGCGAGGGCGCAGTGCTGGTTGTCGATGCCACACAAGGTGTGCAGGCGCAGACCGTCGCCAACTGCTATACCGCATCCGAGCTGAATCTCGAAATCCTGCCGGTGCTGAATAAAATCGATCTTCCTTCCGCTGACCCGGAAAGATCAATCGCCGAGATTGAGGAAATCATCGGCATCAATGCCAAGGATGCCATTCGCGCCAGCGCCAAGACCGGCGAGGGCGTGGTGGATATTCTTGAAGCCATCGTAAATGGTATTCCCGCGCCGACGGGCAATGCGGAAGCCCCGCTCAAGGCGCTGATCGTCGATTCCTGGTTCGATAATTATCTTGGTACGATCTCGCTGGTGCGTGTGATCGACGGACGCCTCAAATCCAAGGATAAAATCCGCCTGATGGCCATTGGGCGGGATCATATTGTCGAACAGATCGGCATTTTTACCCCCAAGCGCAAACCGGTGCAAGTGCTGGGTCCCGGTGAGGTGGGATACGTCATTGCCGGTATCAAGGATGTCCGAGGCGCCCGCGTCGGCGACACCATCACTCACGTTGATCGCCCGGCGGCCCATGCCTTGCCCGGTTTCAAGGAAATCAAGCCGCGCGTTTTTGCCGGTTTGTATCCGGTTGATTCCGCGGATTACGAAGCCTTCCGTGAAGCATTGGCAAAACTGCAACTCAACGATGCTTCGCTGCATTACGAGCCGGAAACTTCCCAGGCGCTTGGCCTTGGTTTCCGCTGCGGTTTTCTCGGCATGCTGCACATGGAGATCATCCAGGAACGTCTTGAGCGTGAGTATGGCATGCATCTCATCACCACCGCGCCCACGGTAATATACGAAGTGGTTCTTGCGAATGAAGTGCTGCTTGTCGAGAATCCGGCCAAAATGCCGGATCCTTCCCGAATCCTGGAAACCCGCGAACCCATCATCCGCGCGACCATACTGGTACCACAAGAATTCGTCGGCAATGTCATCGGCCTGTGCGTGGAAAAACGCGGCATCCAGAAAGACATGACCTACCATGGCCGTCAGGCCATGCTTATCTATGAATTGCCGTTGAACGAAGTCGTGCTTGATTTTTTTGACCGACTGAAATCATCAAGCCGCGGATACGCCTCGTTCGACTACGATTTTCTGGAATTCCGTGCCTCCGATCTGTGCAAGCTTGACGTACTGATCAATGGCGATAAAGTGGATGCCCTGTCCGTGGTCGTGCATCGCGGGCAAAGCCTATACCGCGGCCGGGAGCTGGTGAAAAAATTGCGGGAACTGATTCCGAGGCAAATGTTCGACGTGGCGATTCAGGCGGCGATCGGTTCCAAAATTATCGCTCGCGAAACCGTGAAGGCACTGCGCAAGAATGTCACGGCCAAATGTTATGGTGGCGATGTCACGCGCAAGCGTAAATTGCTGGAAAAACAGAAAGCAGGTAAAAAACGCATGAAACAACTGGGTACCGTGGAAATTCCTCAGGAGGCGTTTCTCGCAGTTCTGCGCGTGAGCGAAAAGTAAACATGGATTTCGCCCTTATCATGCTGCTGATTCTGGTCGGCACCGGAGCCATCTGGGGGCTCGACCGCTTGTTGTGGATGGATGGTCGCGAACGCAAGGCCAAAGCCTTGTTGCAGGCCGGAAAAGGCGAAGAGGCTGCTCAGGCACGCCGAGATCCGGTTTATGTGGAGTATGCCCGCGCCTTTTTCCCCGTGATACTTATCGTGTTTCTGATTCGGTCATTTATTGTCGAACCGTTTCGCATTCCCTCGGGTTCCATGCTGCCCAGCCTCTATATCGGTGATTTTATACTGGTAAACAAGTCTTCCTACGGCGTGCGGTTGCCGATCGTCAATGCCAAGATATTCGACGTCGGCAGCCCGAAGCGCGGGGACGTCATGGTGTTCCGATTTCCCAAAGAGCCCTCGATCAATTATATAAAGCGCGTGGTTGGCATTCCCGGAGACCGTATCCTATATAAGGATAAGAAGCTATATATCAATGGAAGATTGATGACGCAGTCTGACGGCCGCCCGTATTTTTTCACTCCCGGCGGTGAGGAGCGCGGAGAGGCGCTGCGGGTAACGGAAAATCTGGATGGAGTGAAACATGATATTCTGAAAACGGACCAGTCGGAATTGTCGCGCCCGGAGATAGTGGTTCCGAAAGGCAATTATTTCGTCATGGGCGATAATCGCGATCACAGCAATGACAGCCGCTATTGGGATTTCGTGCCGGATGAGAACCTGGTCGGGAAGGCCTTTCTGATCTGGTTCAGCTGGGACATGTCATGGCAGGACAGGAAGTTCTGGCAGCGCATTGTATGGGAACGCATTGGTTCGCCGATCAAATGATGTTGAAGCGTGTATCGGCTTAATGAAGGAGATGAAGATGCATAATCCAAAGCGCCAAGCGGGTATGACCATGTGGAGCTTGTTGTTTGTTCTTGGCACACTGGCTTTTTTCCTGTTTATCATTTTCAAGCTGTTCTCGCCCTATATGGATGACTTCAAGGTACAAAGCGCCCTCTCGAGTCTGGGCCGGCAGCCCGATGCGGCATCGATGTCGCAGCCGGAGATTGCGGAAGCCATCCGCAAGCGGCTTGAAATCGACAGCGCGGATAATTTCAATCTCGCGGACACGATGACAATACAGATGCGGGGCAAGACTAAAGTCGTTCGCATCAAGTATGAAACGATTGTCCCGTTGTTTTTCAACATCTCTTTGTTGCTTGATTTTGACCACGTCGCCGAACTCAGTGGGTCAAAGTAAGCAATCTGCGGAGCTTGGCCGCCGGTTAAATTACACTTTCCGGCATGATGAGCTGCTTGAACAGGCATTGACCCACCGAAGCAAAAGCACGACCAATTATGAACGACTGGAATTTCTTGGCGACAGCGTCCTCGGCTTTACAATATCTTCCGAGCTTTTCAACCGTTATCCGAAACTGGATGAAGGTGAGCTGACGCGGTTGCGCGCCAGCCTGGTAAATAAAAACACCCTCGCCGCACTCGCGCGCGATATCAATATCGGTGCTCATCTGATTCTCGGTGAAGGGGAACTGAAAAGCGGCGGATACGACCGGGATTCGATCCTTGCCGATTCATTGGAAGCGGTGATCGGCGCAATCTCCAAGGACAGTTCCGTGGATGAGGCCATGCGCGTCATCCGGCACCTGTATCGCGACCGCCTGGAGAATCTCGATCCCGCTTCGATACCTAAAGATCCCAAGACCCAATTGCAGGAATTCCTGCAAAAAAATTCGTTGCCTCCACCTACCTATGTTATCCGGGAAATTACCGGAGAACCGCATAGTCAAAACTTTGTGGTGGAGTGCCTCGTCACCGGCGTGAATACCGTCGTACAGGGTGAAGGCAGCAGCCGCCGTCATGCGGAACAGGAAGCCGCCGCCAAGGCGTTGGATCTGCTTGTCCGTTCTGATGCCTGAAACGATCACATGTTCCGGACTGATCACGCTTGCCGGACGTCCAAATGTCGGCAAATCCACGCTGCTAAACCGCCTGATCGGACAGAAAATCAGCGTTACTTCTTCGAGGGCCCAGACGACGCGTCACCGGCTGCTGGGAATCAAGACGACCGGGCAAGCGCAAATTATCTATGTGGATACGCCCGGCCTGCATGCGCATAATAAAGGTCTGTTCAACCGTCACCTGAATCGTGTGGCCGGATCGAGCCTGCTCGGTGTTGATTGTATCGTTCTGCTGATCACCTCCAAAGGCTGGACCGAAGCGGATGAATATCCGTTGCGGCTTGTTTCCAAGACCGGCGTTCCCGTGATCCTGGTCATCAATAAAATTGACCAATTGAAGGATCGTCGCCTATTGTTGCCGCTTATTGCGCAATCGAACCAGAAAATGGCGTTTAAAGAGATTGTTCCCGTTTCCGCCAGAACCGGTGAAAATACTCACGATCTGGAAAATATCATCCTGAAGTATCTTCCTGAACAACCGCCTTTATATCCCGTGGACCGGATCAGTGATCGTGGCGAACGGTTTCTTGCAGCGGAATTGGTCCGCGAGCAGATTTTCCGCGGCTTTCAACAGGAAGTGCCTTATGCCACGGCCGTCAGCATTGACCGGTTCGAAAGAATCAGGCAGACATTGCATATCCAGGCAACGATCTGGGTGGAAAGGGACGGGCAAAAACCCATACTGATCGGAAAAGACGGGAAACGGCTTAAGACTGTTGGAAGCCGCGCGCGCCAGGCTATGGAAAAACTTTTCGACAACAAAGTCCATCTCCGCCTGTGGGTCAAGGTGCGTGAAGGCTGGTCGGACAACGAGCGTGCCTTGCGCAGCCTGGGATATCTCGACGAGACCTGATGCATGAGAATCCATCAGCAACCCGGCTATATTCTGCACCACCGTGATTACAGCGAGACCAGCCTTCTGCTCGAAGTTTTCACGGCCAGCCACGGTCGCCTGGGGCTTATCGCCAAGGGCGCGCGCCGCGCGAGCAGCCGCATGCGCGGCATACTCAAGCCGTTTCAGCGTCTGCTGATTGGCTGGAGCGGCAAGGGCGATCTCGCGGTGCTGACCAACGCCGAGATGGAAGATGCCGGAAGCACTCCGGAAGGTCATGCGTTGTACTGCGGTTTTTACATGAATGAGGTGCTGTTGCGGTTATTGCACCGGCATGATCCGCACGAAAATTTATTCGATGCCTATCAGGCGGCATTGCAAAATCTCCAACGGGACGATACCAATGAAAAGGTCTTGCGCATCTTTGAAAAAAAACTTCTGCGCGAGCTGGGTTACGGTCTGGTGCTCGACCATGACGTTGCCGACAAGACACCGATTGATGCCGAGGCCACATACGATTACATTCTCGATCGCGGCCCGGTACGCCTGGCCCGCCCGCAATTAAATGGCCAGACGGAAGGGGTGCGGATACGCGGAGCCAGTCTGATCGCGCTGGAGCGGGACAGTATGACCGATCCTGTCGTGCTGCGGGACGTGAAAACGCTCATGCGTTCCGTGCTGGCGGTGCATTTGGGAGACCGCCCATTGCACAGCCGGAAATTATTTCGCCGCATCGCTGCATCGCATTCCACGGATACCGAGGCGGAGGCGGATCTTGATAAAGTTGGGAGTTAACATCGACCATGTGGCCACATTGCGCCAGGCGCGCGGGACGCGTTATCCCGATCCGGTCCAGGCCGCCATCGAAGCAGAGCAAGCCGGTGCCGACGCCATTACGCTCCATTTGCGCGAGGACCGGCGTCACATCCAGGATCAGGACGTCGAGATTATCCGCAATTTAATCCAGACCCGGCTGAATCTTGAAATGTCGGTAGCGGATGAAATCGTGGCGTTTGCCGCCCGGGTCCAGCCACATGACTGCTGTGTAGTCCCGGAACGACGCCAGGAGTTGACCACCGAAGGCGGGCTGGATGTTGTCGGTGGTTATGAAAAAATCGCCGCTGCGTGCACGCGACTTGCCCAGGCGGGTGTGCGGGTATCGCTGTTTGTAGACGCGGAATCTGATCAGATCGAGGCGGCCGCCAGAATGGGTGTGCCCGTGATCGAAATTCATACCGGACATTATGCGGATGCTGAAAACGAAGCAATACAAAGACGGGAGCTGGCGCGCATCGAGCAGGCAGTGCAACAGGGCCTCAAGCTAAGGCTTCAGGTCAACGCCGGTCACGGGCTTAACTATCACAACGTTCAGGCCGTCGCCGCCATTCCGGGAATTTCCGAACTCAATATCGGGCATGCCATCGTTGCGCGCGCAGTCTTCACGGGCATGCGCGAAGCGGTCCGCGAAATGAAGCGGCTCATGCAGGAGGTCGCGGCGTGAACCGATTTATCACAGTGCCTTTATGCAGCGCATGTCCATTCAGCCGTCCCGATGCAGCGCAAACATGATATTCGGAATCGGCACCGATATAGTTCGGATTCAGCGCATCGAGGAGGATCTGATTCGATTCGGCGACCGATTTGCCGAACGAATCCTTACTGATGGAGAATTTAGAGAGTTTCAGCTTGAAGCCAAGAAGGCAAATTACCTGGCGCGCCGTTTTGCCGCCAAGGAAGCCGCAGCCAAAGCCATGGGAACCGGCTTCAGCAACGGTTTAACATGGCGTGACATCGAAGTGACGCATAACCCGCAGGGAAGACCCCTGCTGAAATTTCACGGACAGGCGCGACGGTTTGCCGACGAACAACACATTGTTGTCGCCCATCTGAGCCTGGCCGACGAACACGACCATGCCGTGGCTTTTGTAACGCTTGAAACGGAACCGTAAGTCTTATATACACGGTTTATTCTTGGGGGAGTAATGCAACAGGGTTCTCCATGAGGAATATCGGGCGGGGCGGATTTCAAGACAACCGTGATACATGACAGAATACGCATCTATTCCAAAGTCATGCCGAGACATGTGAATGCTCGCTAACACAGTACATCTGGGATTTAAATCGATCGAGATTTGGCCGGAGCAACGCGAGGTGGAAATCTGTGGCGATCCGGTCGTCCGCAGGATCTTTTTTACCGATATCCAAGAGTATCATCCGCGTCTCGTCGCCAAAATCCTGGAACTTGAGGAAAACCAGCGCCTCCGCAAACGCTATTTTCGCGGCGCCTGTGGCACGAAGATTCATCATTTGGAGAAATGGGTGAATTCCGAGGCCGAGTTGATCACCGCCCGCGCGAAAGCCTTATTCATGAAAGTGCTTGATTGCCAAGACGCCGTGGTCGACCTCAGTTGGGCCAACGTGTATCGCACGGGAGATTATTGCATGCCACACAGTCACGTGCGCTCCACGGCGAGCGTGGTTTATTGTCTGGATCCCGGTGACGAAGACCCTGAAGATCAGCAAAGCGGCCGTTTTTGCTTTGTAGATCCCCGATTGAAGTGTTGTTGCCAGGATCAAGAAGAATGCATGACCACGCCTTTCCTCCCCGGCATGCCGTCGGGCACCATGCTTATTTTCCCGAGCCAACTGGTCCATGCCGTGAACCCTTATACCGGGAAACGGCCGCGCATTACCTTGTCATGGAATATCAATAAAAATGCATTGCCCGACGCCCCGTTGCCTCCAGAAGCCGGGTGAAATTTTTTTGGTTTTTTTAAAGAAGGAATTACGTCAGGGGACAGGATAATTATTCAGACTTTCGCTGCGTCGTTTTGCCTTGCATCTTTACGGCGTCTGAACTCGGAGCAGTTTCGTAGGTTTCGCTTTTTCGAAAAAATTTCATCATGTCGGCTGAGGCTGGGAGTGGTTCCTCGTCGTAAGATGAATTGTTTTCCCGAATTGCTTTCCCAAACAAGATGGCTGCCATCAAACCGGCCACCGTCCATACCAGCAAGATCACAACTAGCGTATCCAGGCTCATGTCTTACCTCCATGTAGGTGGGCCTAGAATCCCTTAGAATTTCTTTTGATGCAACTAAAATTAACTGTACAAATACAGCTTCTTTCCCAACGGTATCTATTTTCAGACAGGTGGTGCACGCACGCAACAAATTGTCACGGAAATGCTCGATTTGTTGCTCACCGGGAAAACCAAGTAGTTGACTCTGATTTTCACTATTTAAAAACTCCTCACATCTCTGGCGAAACGCTGCGATTCAGCGCCCTACATAGGTCCGTTCGGAATGTTCAACACGGACATTCATCTCGCGTAGAATAATTAATTCGCTTGTTCGGCTGCCTTGTCAAAGGCGGCTTGGGCTCCCGGATAATCGCCACGTTTCAGACGCGACTCGCCGATGAGGCGCCAGTTTTCGGCCTGCAATGTCTTGTTATTGACTGACCAACCGTTCGATCTGGCGGCAAGTCCTTCGGCTTGCTGATATTGGCCTTGTTGCATGCGGAGTTTTGCCAGTTGATGCCACAGCGCGGGGTTACGCGGTTCAAGGCGCAAAGCCCGTTCAAGCGTGGCCGCGGCCGCGTCGTATTTTCCGTCGCTGATATTCGATTGGGCGGCATTAACCAGCGAGACAACAGCGTCGTTGCCGGAAACCGGTGTTATTCCCGGTTCCCGGCCGGGGAAACCGGCGCAGCCTGAAAGCACGCACAACGTCAACAGCACCGATCTTGCGCGGATTTTTTCCATTTATTCAAACAGCCTTTTGAACCAACTTTTTATGGGTTCCGACGGCGCCTGGGATACGCACGGCGATGTTTCCGTGGGTACCGAGCCTCGAATGAATGGCAGCAATTTTGCGTTTTGACAATTTTCATCGGCTTTTAAACCATTCGCCGGATCCGTCCAGGCCAGCTCGATGTTATCTGGCTGGGGCGGCTGGAGCGGTTCGGGATCGAGTTTTGCCATCATATCACCCCAGACCGTCATGGCTCCGCTCGCGCCGGTCATGTTAATCGGCTGGTTATCGTCGCGCCCGATCCAGACCACGGCCAGTCGGTCGCCCGTGTAACCGGCAAACCAGCTGTCTCGAAGGTCATTCGTGGTGCCGGTCTTTCCGGCGATTTGTAAATCCGGCGGGAGATACCGGCTCAGTCCGTCGGCGGTCCCCTCGCGCACGACATATTGCAACGCAGCGGTTGTGAGAAAAGCCGGGCCCGGATCGATGACTTGTTGCACGGAAAGCGAGAAACGCTGCAATGGTTGACCGTCCGCGGTGAGCACTTCGCGTATCGAACGAAGGGGCAGGCGGAATCCACCGCTGGCCAGCGGCTGATAAAGTTGCGCGACTTCAAAGGGGGAAAGGCCATCGGCGCCCAGCAAACTTGATGCAAAAGCATTCAAATTTCGGTCTATGCCGAGGCGCTGGACATTGTCCATTACCTTGCGCACGCCCAGCGACAACCCCAGTCGCGCGGCAGACACATTGTATGAATTGGCTAACGCAGAATACAACGGTACTTTGCCATGGAACGTCTTGTCGTAGTTGCGCGGTTCCCAATCCGGGGCGCCACGCTCGCGCCAGACAAGCGGGCTGTCATCCAGCAGCGTGGCCAGCGTATAAGCATAAGGCTGTTCAAGCGCGCTGAGATAAATCACCGGCTTGAGCAACGAACCGATGGGCCGTTGCGCGTCGAGCGCGCGGTTGAAGCCTTCGTATCGCGTGTCTCGTCCTCCCACCAAAGCTTGCACTTCACCGTTTTGAGAATGCGTAACGACAACCGCCCCATCAAGCGCGTTGGGAACGATTTTCCTGGATTTTTCAAGCTGACCCAGGCGGGAGGTGAGTGCATGTTCGGCGGTAAATTGCGCCAGCGGGTCAAGCGTCGTGAAAATCAGCAATCCTTCCGATCGCAAGTCCGTCTCGCGGTAATCGCTGCGAAGTTGCCGGTGCACGAGCTCGACAAACGCAGGGTAAATGGAGGTTCCCACGGGCGCATGGTCCACGACGTCCAACGGGGCGGAACGGGCGCTGATAAGTTGTTGCTGCGTGATGACTTGCTGTTGCGCCATCTCCTGGAGCACCAGGTTGCGCCGCGACAGGGCGCGCGCGGGGTGCCGGCGCGGATCGTAATATGACGGGCCCTTAATCAAACCTACGAGCAAAGCAATCTCATTGAGGCCGAGCCGGGATACCG
>Ga0209108_10000748_pt1 | contig 18286 bp, 12 predicted proteins | sample Rifsed10ft1_FD_184003 | JGI IMG/M metagenome (GOLD analysis project Ga0209108, IMG submission 184003) | Soil microbial communities from Rifle, Colorado, USA - sediment 10ft 1 (version 2) | ecosystem: Environmental > Terrestrial > Deep subsurface > Rock core/Sediment | place: Rifle, Colorado...
GGGTCGCGCTCTTCGAGCAGAAGGCGCTCCCGCGCTACAAGCCATGCGGCGGGTGCCTGTCGCTCAAGATCGATCGGATTCTGGAGCTCGACTTCCGGCCGGTCGTGGAGCGGACGGTCTATGGCGCCACGTTCACCTTCGAAGGGCTCGATGAATTCCACGTGAAATCCGAGCGGCCGGTCGCGTACCTGGTGATGCGCGACCGATTCGACCATTTCCTGGCCCAGCAGGCGCGGCAGGCCGGGGCCGAGATCCACGAGGGGGTACGCGTGCTCGATGCCACGGAGAGCGCTGAAGGCGTGCACGTCACCACCGACCGGGGGGTGCACGAGGCCCAGTACCTCGTGGGCGCGGACGGCGCCAACGGGATCGTGGCCCGCGCCCTGGGATTGGCCCCGCGGCGGCGCGTCGCGGTCTGTGTGGAGGCCGAGGTGGCGACCGTGCCCGAGGCGTCGACGACGCCCCGCGACGAGGTCCGGATCGAGTTCGGCGCCATCCCGTTCGGGTACGGCTGGGTCTTTCCCAAAGGGGATCACCTTTCCATCGGGGTGGGCGGACTGCGCGACAAGATCGGAAACCCCCGTGCCCTCTATGACGAGTTCCTGGTGGATCAAGACCTCGTGGACGCGATCACGGAGGAGAAGCGCCGGGGCTACATCATTCCGGTCTTCGCCGGAGGCCGGGAGCCGATCGCCGGCCGGCGGACCCTCCTCGTCGGCGATGCGGCGGCGCTGGTCGATCCGTTTCTGGGCGAGGGGATCTACTACGCCATCCGGAGCGGCCAGCTCGCGGCGCGGGCGATCGCCGAGGCGCTGGCGACCCGACAGCCGGCGGCCCTGGCCGACTACGAGGAGCAGGTCGACGGGGAGATCTACCGCGAGTTCCGGCCAGCGCGGAGCCTGTCGGTCTTCCTCTACGCCTTCCCCCGCACCGGCTACGAGATCCTCAAGCGCCGGCGCGCGTTCGTAGAGCGCTACTTCGAGGTCCTTCGGGGGGATGCGAGCTATGCGGACCTCTGGCGAGACCTGCGCGGATTCGCCGTCGGCGACCTGCTGCGCTCTCTCTGGCCGAGCTCGACGGTGCCCCGGGATGTGGCCGCGCACTACGATCGGCTCGCGCGGCGGTACGACTCGGCCCTGCCGCTCTGGCGGAGCCTGGTGACCGCGCCCGCCTGGCAGGCCGTGGGCGGCCTGCTGGAGCGGCACGTGCGGGACGGTGGGGTGGTGCTCGATGCGGGCACCGGCACCGGTGAGGCGGTGCGCCTGCTGCTGGAGCGCGCCAACCCGGCACGGGTGGTCGGCGCCGACGTGTCCAAGGGCATGCTCCGCGCCGCGCGGAAGCGGATCGCGGATCGCCGGGTCCGCTGGGAGGTCGAGGACATCACGAAGCTCCGGTACCCGGATCAATCCTTCGATGTGGCGCTGTGCACCTGGACGCTGGAGACCCTCGCCGATCCACGCCAAGCCGTCCAGGAGCTCCTGCGCGTGATCGCGGACGACGGGTTCGTCATCTACGCCTTCTCGAGCCGACCAGAGGGGGGCGTGGAACGCCTCTACGGCCGCCTCCTGGAGGAGTGGTCGGCGGGGACCCTTCGAGGCCGCTTTCTCTCCGCGGCAGAACGCCCGTACCATAACTGCGAGCACTCGCGGCTCGTGACGTTCGCCGGGGGTCTGGCGACCGTTGTCGTGCTCCGGAAGTGCTGCCGGGTCGATCACCCGCAGGATCCCTGCCTGCCCGCGGCGCCCGTGTCCGCGAGGCCTGGAGGCTAGAACATGGAGCCCAAGCAGCGACACTTCTCGATCGGGTACTTCGTCCTCGCCTTCGTGGGCCTGCTGGTGGTCCAGTCCGTGCTGTTCGCCCCACACACGGAGAACGTGTCCTACAACGAGTTCAAGGCGCTGGTGAAGCGAGGCAAAGTGACCGATCTCCTCCTGGACCGGCAGAGCATCACGGGCACGCTGTCTTCGGAGGGGCTCGAGGGCCTGCTGTCGAAGGAGAAGATCGAGGAGCTGAAGCGGTACGGCAAGGGGGTGCACCGCTTCATCACGGTGCGGGTCGAGGATCCGGGGCTCGTGCCCGAGCTCGAGGCCGCCAAGGTGCGCTTCTCGGGGCGCGTGGAGAACACGTGGTTCTCGCTCCTGCTGTCCTGGGTGGTCCCGGCCCTGATCTTCGTCGGGCTGTGGGCGTTCCTGATACGCCGGATGAACCCGCAGAGCGGGCTCATGAGCATTGGCAAGAGCCGGGCGAAGGTCTACGTCGAGCGGAGCACGGGGTGAGCTTCGACGATGTAGCCGGCATCGACGAGGCGCGGGGCGAGCTGGTGGAGATCGTGGACTTCCTCAAGCGTCCCGCGCGCTATCAGCGGCTCGGGGGGAAGATCCCCAAGGGCGTGCTGCTGGTGGGCGCACCCGGCACGGGCAAGACCCTGCTCGCCAAGGCCGTGGCCGGGGAGGCGGCGGTGCCGTTCTTCAGCCTGAGCGGGTCGGACTTCGTCGAGATGTTCGTGGGGGTGGGCGCCGCCCGGGTGCGCGACCTCTTCGCCCAGGCGCAGGCCAAGGCGCCGAGCATCGTCTTCATCGACGAGCTGGACGCGCTCGGCAAGGCGCGCGGGATCAGCCCGATCATGGGCGGCCACGACGAGCGCGAGCAGACGTTGAACCAGCTCCTGGCCGAGCTGGACGGCTTCGACACCCAGAAGGGCGTCATCATCATGGCGGCCACGAACCGGCCCGAGATCCTGGATCCGGCGCTCCTGCGGCCGGGCCGCTTCGACCGCAAGGTGGTGATTGACCGTCCTGATCTGAAGGGGCGCGAGAAGATCCTCCGGGTGCACGTCCGCGGGGTCAAGCTCACTCCGGATCTCGACCTGTCCCAGGTCGCCGCCCGGACGCCTGGGTTCGTGGGGGCCGATCTCGCCAACCTCGTCAACGAGGCGGCGCTCGGGGCGGCGCGGGTGGAGAAGGACGCGGTCGAGATGGCCGACTTCGACGAGGCGATCGACCGCGTGGTCGCGGGGCTCGAGCGCAAGTCCCGGGTGATCAATCCCCGGGAGAAGGGCATCGTCGCCCATCACGAGGCGGGCCATGCGCTCGTCGCGGAGCTCCGGCCCTACGCCGACCGGGTGGCCAAGATCTCCATCATCCCGCGGGGGGTGGCCGCCCTCGGCTACACGCAGCAGCAGCCCACGGAGGACCGCTACCTCATGACCCGGGCGGAGCTGCTCGACCGGCTGGACGTGCTGCTCGGCGGGCGCGTGGCCGAGGAGATCATCTTCGACGACGTGTCCACGGGGGCGGCGGACGATTTGCAGCGGGCGACGGATCTGGTGCGGCACATGATCACGCGCTACGGGATGAGCGAGGCACTGGGGCTCGCCACGCTGGAGGAGCCGCGGCAGGCGTTGTTCCTGCAGATCCCCGGGGGCGGCCAGAAGGAGTACAGCGAGGAGACTGGCACGCTGATCGACGCCGAGATCCGGCAGATGCTCGCGGCTGCCCACGCGCGGGTGCGGGAGACGCTGACGGCGAAGCGTCCCGTGCTGGAGCGCCTGGCGAAGCTCCTGATCGACAAGGAGGTCGTCGGGCGGGAGGCGCTGACCGAGCTGCTCACCCGGGTGGACGCGGCCTAGCGATGCCGGCCCCTGGCGGCGGTCGGCTCGGGGCGAGATAGGCGCGGAGGGTTCCATGGAACGCGCGACCGGGATCGGGTTCTGGCAGCTCACGGTGCTGATGATCGTGATCGCCTCGTGGCTCCTGTACCGTTACGTTGCCCCCAAGAGCTGGCGGGAGTGGACGCGGGCGGGCCTCGTGCAGGCCTTCATCATCGCGCTCTACGCCGAGATGTACGGCTTTCCCCTCACGATCTACGTCCTGAGCGGCTTCCTCGGCTGGGACATCCCGTGGCTGCACGAGAGCGGGCATCTGTGGGCCACGCTGTTCGGGTGGGGGGACCTCGGCGCGATGGTCGAGATGGTCATCGGCTATGCCTTCGTATTCGTCGGCGTCTCTTTGCTGATCGAGGGGTGGCGCGAGGTCCACCAGGCGAGCCGGGACGGGCGTCTGGCGGTGGACCGGCTGTACGGGGTCGTCCGGCACCCGCAGTACACGGGGATCTTCGTCGCGCTGTTCGGCCAGCTCCTCCACTGGCCGACGATCCCGACCGTGGTGCTGTTCCCGGTGATCGTGTGGGCGTATGTCCGCCTGGCTCGGCGGGAAGAGCGGGTGATGCTTGAGCGGTTCGGGGAAGAGTACGGGGAGTACCGGCGGCGGGTCCCCATGTTCTTCCCGCGCCGGGGGGAGTGGCGGCGGCTGCTGGACGAGACGCGGGCATCACGCGGGGAGCGACCCTGATGGGACCTCTGCTGCTCGCGGAGGAGAAGATGAGATGAGCGCCACGCCAGGACGCAGACCGGGGCGCGGCACACGCAGGGTGCTGAAGGTCGGCGGCGGCGCCGTCTTGGCCCTCGTCCTCGGATACCTGGTCTACGCTGGGGGCCAGAGCCTGCTCGGGAGGGCGTCCGTGCCGCCCCCGGTTCCGCCGGCCATTCCCGCGGTCGTCGCTCCCGCGCGGCCGGACTCGTTCGTCGGCGTCGTGGACGCCGCCCGCGCCGCCGTCGTCAACATCAGCACCGTGCGCGGCCCGCGGCAGGGCGGGGTCGATTCCTACCGGGAATTTCTCGAGCGATACTTCGGCGAGCGCATCCCGGAGGAGCCGACGCAGAGCCTCGGCTCGGGCGTGATCGTCGATCCGACGGGGTTCGTCCTCACCAATAACCACGTGATCGAGGGCGCGCAGATAATCATGGTGCGGCTGGCCGACGAGCGCGAGCTCGAGGCGCAGGTGGTCGGACGGGACGCGCGGACCGACGTGGCCCTGCTGCGGCTCCGGGAGGGGGGGCAGTTCCCGACGGCGCGCCTCGGCGACTCCGACGCGCTCCGGGTCGGGGAGTGGGTGGTCGCGATCGGGAACCCCTTCGGGCTGGAGCAGACCGTCACGGCGGGCATCGTGAGCGCGAAGGGCCGGGTGATCGGGGCGGGCCCCTACGACGACTTCATCCAGACGGACGCGGCGATCAACCCCGGCAACTCCGGGGGTCCCTTGTTTAACACGCAGGGGGAGGTCGTGGGGATCAACAGCGCCATCTTCAGTCAATCCGGGGGGTCGGTGGGCATCGGCTTTGCGATCCCCATCAATCTCGTCAGGGAGCTGCTCCCCCAGCTCAAGGACAAGGGGCGCGTCTCCCGGGGGTGGCTCGGCCTCGCGATCGCGCCGGTCACGCCGGACCTCGCGCGGAGACTCAATCGGCCGACGCGGGACGGGGCCGTGGTCGGGGAGGTTGTGCCGGGCGGGCCCGCCGCGCGCGCGGGCGTGCGGACGGGCGATGTGATCGTGGCCTTCCAGGGCCGGGCGCTGCGGCGGGCCGACGAGCTTCCGCGGCTCACGGCGAAGACGCCCGTGGGCAGCGAAATCACGCTCACGTTGCTTCGTGGCGGGCAAGAGCTGGCCGTGAAGGTGAGGCTCGGGGAGCTCCCGGAGACGCCCCGGCGATGAGCGCTGCCGGGCGGGCAGGCTGGCGGAGGCCCGAATGGTGGAGGCGGAACGGTGACCCGCGTCGGGCCGCAAGAGGAGGGGGCATTCCTCTGCGCGTCGGTGCGAGAAGGGAGGTCGATCAGTGAGCGAGTTTCTTGCCAGCTACGGCTTTTTCATCCTCGTCCTGGTGCTGTTTCTGGGTTGCCACCTCTTCCACTTCGGCGGCCACGGGGGGCATGGAGGCGGCGCGGATCGCGACAAAGACAAGGGCTCCGGAGCTGGGGGCCACCAGCACTGATGGAGCGCCGATGACCGCGTCGTCCCGGGGGGCGCCTAGGGAGGACAGGATGGGCGGACCGTTGTCAGCCGCCGAGCTGCAAGCGATCGACGCGTACTGGCGCGCCGCCAATTACCTCTCCGTCGGGCAGATCTATCTCCTCGCGAACCCGTTGCTCCGGAAGCCGCTGAGCTTGGCGCACGTCAAGCCGCGCCTGCTCGGGCACTGGGGCACGACCCCGGGGCTGAACTTCATCTATGTCCACCTGAACCGGGTGATCAAGCGGGCCGATCTCGACATGCTCTTCGTCTGTGGCCCCGGCCACGGCGGCCCCGGTGTGGTGGCGAACACCTATCTCGAGGGCACCTACAGCGAGGTGTACCCCAGCGTCTCTCCGGATGCCGAGGGGATGGCGAAGCTGTTCAAGCAGTTCTCGTTCCCGGGCGGGATCCCGAGCCATGCGGCGCCGGAGACGCCGGGATCCATCCACGAGGGTGGCGAGCTCGGGTATGCCCTTTCTCACGCGTACGGGGCCGCCTTCGACAACCCCGACCTGATCGTCGCCTGCGTCGTGGGGGACGGCGAGGCGGAGACGGGCCCGCTTGCGACGGCGTGGCACTCGAACAAGTTCCTCAATCCGGTCACGGACGGCGCCGTGCTGCCCATCCTGCATCTGAACGGGTACAAGATCGCCAACCCGACCGTCCTGGCGCGGATCAGTGAGGAGGAGATTGAGAGCCTCTTCGTCGGCTACGGGTATCACCCCTACGTGGTCGAGGGCTCGGATCCCGCGCCCATGCATCAGCAGATGGCCGCGACGCTCGAGACGGTCGTCGCGGAGATCCGCGCGATCCAGATGGACGCCCGCACCAAGGGCCAGGGGACGCGTCCCCGGTGGCCGATGATCATCCTTCGCACACCCAAGGGGTGGACCGGTCCCAAGACGGTCGACGGCAAGAAGACCGAGGGCTCGTGGCGCTCCCACCAGGTGCCACTCGCGGAGATGGCCACGAAGCCCGAGCACGTGGGCTTGCTCGAGGAGTGGATGAAGAGCTATCGGCCGGAAGAACTATTCGACGACGCGGGGACGCTGCGGCCGGAGCTGGCCGAGCTCGCGCCGAAGGGGCCTCGTCGGATGGGGGCCAATCGCCATGCCAACGGCGGTGTGCTGCTCAAGGACCTCAGGATGCCGGATTTCCGGGACCACGGCGTCGAGGTCCCGGCGCCCGGGATCGTGGTGGCGGAGGCGACGCGCCTCCTGGGCGGCTTCCTGCGCGACGTGATGAAGCTCAACGAGGTCCAGCGGAACTTCCGGGTGTTCGGTCCGGACGAGACGGCCTCGAACCGGCTCGGCGCCCTCTTCGAGGTGACGGATCGAACCTGGATGGCCGAGAGGCTCCCCGAGGACGACCATCTCGCGCCGGGCGGCCGCGTGATGGAGATCCTCAGCGAGCACACGTGTGAGGGCTGGCTGGAAGGGTATCTGCTGACGGGTCGCCACGGCCTCTTCTCCTGCTATGAGGCCTTCATCCATATCGTGGGCTCGATGTTCAACCAGCACGCGAAGTGGCTCAAGGTGACCCGGGAGATCCCCTGGCGGGCGCCGATCGCGTCGCTCAACTATCTCCTGACGTCTCACGTCTGGCGCCAGGACCACAACGGCTTCTCCCACCAGGATCCGGGGTTCATCGACCTTGTCGTGAACAAGAAGGCGGACGTCATCCGGGTCTACCTGCCCCCTGATGCGAACACGCTGCTTTCGGTGGCTGGCCACTGCCTGCGCAGCCGGCATTACGTGAATCTCATTGTCGCGGGCAAGCAGCCGGCGCTCCAGTACCTGGACATGGACGCGGCGATCAAGCACTGCACGGCCGGCATTGGGATCTGGGACTGGGCGAGCAACGAGGACGGAGCCGAACCCGACGTCGTCATGGCGTGTGCCGGCGACGTGCCCACGCTCGAGACGCTGGCGGCCGTCCGGCTCCTGCGCCGGGAGTTCCCGGCCCTCAAGGTGAGGGTGATCAACGTCGTGGACCTCATGAAGCTCCAACCCACGAGCGAGCATCCCCACGGGCTCTCCGACCGGGAGTTCGACACCCTGTTCACGACGGACAAGCCGATCATCTTCGCCTTCCACGGATATCCGTGGCTGATCCATCGGCTGACCTACCGGCGGACGAACCACAAGAATCTCCACGTCCGCGGCTACAAGGAGGAGGGCACGACGACGACCCCGTTCGACATGGTCGTACGGAACGACCTCGATCGCTTCCACCTGGTGGCCGACGTGATCGACCGCGTGCCGGGCCTGGGAGCGGCCGCGGCCTACACGAAGCAGGCCCTGCGCGACAAGCTCGTCGAGCACCGGCAGTACATCGAGCGCTACGGCGAGGACATGCCGGAAATCCGGGAGTGGACGTGGACCTGCGGGGAAGCGCCGTGAGCCTGGGGAGGAGGTCGCATGACAGAGCACCCTCACGTGAGCCGTGAGCCGTTCACCGGTGTCCAGATCCGCGTCGGGGTGATGGGCTCGGCTGGCGAGCCGCTGGAGCCGACCGTCGCCAGCCTTTGCCGGGGGTTGGGGCGGGCGATCGCCGAGCGCGGGTGCTGCCTGCTGACGGGTGCGTGTCCGGGACTCCCGCACGAGGCCGTGCTGGGTGCCAAGGAGGTCGGCGGACACGTCGTGGGGATCTCGCCCGCCAGCTCGCTCCGGGAGCACGTCGAGGCCTTCGACTCGCCCTACCGCGAGTACGACGTGCTGATCTTCACCGGCCTCGGCCTCATGGGACGTGAGCTGGTGAACATCCGGAGCAGTGACATCGTGGTGGTCATGGGCGGGAGGTCGGGCACGCTCGGCGAGTTCGCCATCGCCTACGAAGAGGGCAAGCTCATCGGCGTGCTCACGGGCACGGGCGGCATCACGGACGCGTTGCGCGTCGTCGAGGCGAGTCTCCGCAAGGCGACCGGGGCCGAGGTGATGTATGACGCCGAGCCGTCCCAGCTCGTGGATCGTCTGCTGGGCCGGTACAGGTCTCAGGACTACGTCTGCCCGTGCCGACCGGGCGGGCAGCAGGGGAAGAGGAGATAAGGGCGCATGGCCACACTCGACTTCCTCGGCGCGACAGGCACCGTCACGGGATCGAAGTTTCTCGTCGAGACCGGCGCCGGTCGCCTGCTGGTCGATTGCGGGCTCTACCAGGGCCTGAAGGCACTCCGCCAGCGCAACTGGGAGCGGCTGCCGGTGGACCCGGCATCGATCGACTGGGTCATGCTGACCCACGGCCACATCGACCACACAGGTTATCTGCCACGCCTCGTGAAGGACGGTTTTCGGGGCCGGGTCTGCGCGACCCGGGCGACAGCCGACCTCCTCAAGATCCTCCTGCCGGACTCCGGACACCTGCAGGAGGAGGAGGCCGCCTATCACAACAAGCGCGGGACGACGAAGCACAAGCCGGCCCTGCCGCTCTACACGGCCGAGGAAGGGCTGGCCGCCGCCGAGCGCGTCGAGGGCGTCGACTACCGTGCGCCGCTCGTGCTGGCGGCGGGGCTGCGGGCCACGTTCCGACGGGCCGGCCACATGCTGGGCTCGGCCACCGTGACGGTGGACGTTCGGGGCCGGCGGGTGGTCTTCTCCGGCGACCTCGGACGCTACGGCGCGCCGATTCTCCCCGACCCGATGCCGATCGAGGAGGCCGACGACGTCGTCGTGGAGTCCACCTACGGCGACCGCCGCCACGATCCCGAGCCGATCCCCGACCAGCTCGAGCGCGTGATCAAAGATGCCGTGGACCGCGAGGGGGCGGTCGTCGTCCCCGCCTTCGCGATCGGCCGCACGCAGGAGCTGATGTATCACCTGGCCGGGCTCGAGAAGGCCGGGCGGATCCCACGGCTGCCGGTCTACATGGACAGCCCCATGGCCATCAAGGCGACGGAGATCTACTGCGCCCACCCCGAGGACTTCGAGGGCGACATGCGCGGCATGGTCATGAACCGCAACTGCCCGCTCCACTGCGGCGACTTCCGTCTCGCGCGGACGCCCGAGGAGTCACGCGCCATCAATGACGTCAAGGGGCCCGTCCTCATCATCTCGGCCAGCGGGATGGCGACCGGCGGGCGCGTGCTCCATCACCTGAAGCAGCGGCTGCCCGACCGTCGCACGACCGTGCTGCTCGTCGGTTACCAGGCGATGGGCACGCGGGGCCGGCGGCTCCAGAACGGAGAGGAGACGCTCAGGATCTTCGGCGAGGATATTCCCGTGCGCGCGCGAGTCGAGACGATCCACGGGCTTTCCGCACACGCCGACGCCGACGGCCTCCTGCGCTGGCTCGGAACGGCGCCGCGGCCGCCGGAGCGCGTCTTCGTAGTCCACGGCGACCCGGAACCGGCGGCCGCCCTGACGGCGCGAATCCGGAAGGACCTTGGATGGCAGGCCCACGTGCCCGCCTACCGCGACCGGGTTGTGCTGGACGGCGCCGGGAGAGCATGACGTGCAGTCCATCGACCGGCAACACATCGATGCGCTCCTATTCGACCTCGACGGGGTCGTGACCAAGACGGCGGTCGTGCACGCCGCGGCGTGGAAGCGGCTGTTCGACGAGTTCCTCCGCCGGGGGGCGTCGGGCCAGCCCTGGCAGCCCTTCGACATCGAACGGGACTACCGGGCACACGTGGATGGCAAGCCGCGCCGCGACGGCGTGAGGAGCTTTCTGGAGTCACGTGGGATCTTCCTGCCCGAGGGTACGCCGGACGACGGCCCCGATGCGGAGACGATCCACGGGCTGGCCGAGCGAAAGAACGGGTACGTCCTGGCACACGTGGAACAGAAGGGTGTCGAGCCCTACGAGGCTGCCGTTGCCGTCATCCGCGCGGCGCGGGCGCTCGGGTTCAAGACCGCCGTGGTCTCCGCCAGCGAGAACTGCGCCGCCGTGCTGGCAGCCGCGAGCCTGGCGGAGCTGTTCGACGTCAGGGTGGACGGCACCGACATCGACCGCCTGGGCTTGCGGGGCAAACCGGCCCCGGACACTTTCCTCGAGGCCGCGCGGCGTCTCGGCGTCGAGCCGGGCCGTGCCGTGGTCCTCGAAGACGCGATCGCGGGCGTGCAGGCCGGCCGCGCCGGCGGGTTCGCGCTCGTGGTCGGCGTGGACCGGGTCGGTCACGCGGAGACCCTGCGCCGCAACGGGGCCGACGTCGTGGTGACGCAGCTCAGCGAGCTCGAGCTCGCCGGCGGTGCTGCTGCGAGAAGGGGCGAGCGGCGCCCGTGAGTGGCTGGGCGCTCGTCTACGACGGCTACGATGCGGCCCAGGAGGGCCTGCGGGAGAGTCTGTGCACGCTCGGTAACGGCTACTTCGCCACGCGTGGCGCGGCGCCGGAAGCGGCGGCCGACGGCGTGCACTATCCTGGCACCTACATCGCAGGCTGCTACGACCGGGTGCCGACCGTGGTCGACGGCCGCGTCCTGGAACACGAAGACCTGGTCAACGCGCCGAACTGGCTGCCCCTCACATTCCGCCCGGTCGGCGCCGAGTGGTTCAGCCTCGACGCCGTGGAGATCCTGAGCTACCGGCAGGAACTCGACCTCAAGCGGGGCATCCTGGTGCGCCATGTGCGCGTCCGTGACGGGCAGGGGCGCCGCACGCGCGTGACCAGCCGCCGGCTCGTCCACATGGCCGAGCCTCATTTGGCGGCACTCGAGACCACGGTCACGGCGGAGAACTGGTCCGGACAGGTCGAGGTGCGGTCCGCGCTCGACGGCCGGGTCGCGAATCGGGGGGTCGAGCGCTACCGCCACCTGAACAGCCAGCACCTGGCCCCCGTCGAGGCTCGCGACTTCGGCGGGGGCACCGTCCTCCTCAAGGTCCAGACGGTCCAGTCCCAGATCCAGATCGCCCAAGCAGCGCGGACACGCGTCCTCGAGGAAGGCGTCGCGCGCGCCTGCGATCGCCGCACGGCCACCGCCGAGCAGTTCGTCGCCGAAGACCTCGTGTTCGAGCTTGCGGCGCCGCGGCCGGTGACGATCGAGAAGATCGTCGCGCTCTACACGTCACGAGACCGCGCGATCTCCGAGGCCGGTCTCGCCGCCGTCGAGGCGGTGGCCGACGCCGGCGACTTCGGGGCCCTGCTGAGCTCCCACGCTGCCGCGTGGGATCATCTCTGGCGCTCGTTCGACATCGGCATCGACGTCGCCGCGAGCGGCCTGCGGTCCACGGCGGGGGACGCCCGTGTGATTCTCCGCTTGCACCTGTTCCACCTGCTTCAGACCGCGTCGCCGAACTCGACCGACCTTGACGTGAGCGTGGGGGCACGGGGTCTCCACGGCGAAGGGTATCGGGGTCACATTTTCTGGGACGAGCTCTTCGTCTTCCCCGTCCTGAATTTCCGCATGCCGGACATCACGCGGAGCCTGCTGATGTACCGCTACCGTCGGCTCGACGCGGCGCGCCGGGCCGCGCGAGCGGCGGGTCATCGCGGGGCGATGTATCCGTGGCAGAGTGGCAGCGCCGGCCGCGAGGAAACGCCGAAGGTCTACTTCAATTCGCGCTCGACGCGATGGATCCCCGACCACTCGTACCTGCAGCGGCACGTGGGGGCCGCGATCGTCTACAACGTCTGGCAGTACTACCAGGTGACCGGCGACGTGAAGTTCCTGGCCGAGGCAGGAGCGGAGATGGTGCTCGAGATCGCCCGGTTCCTGGCGAGCCTCGCGGCGCACAATGCCGACCTCGATCGCTACGAGATCCGTGGCGTAATGGGCCCGGACGAGTATCACACGGGGTACCCCGAGGCGGACCGCCCCGGTCTCGACAACAACGCCTACACGAACCTCATGGCGGTGTGGGCGCTCTGCCGGGCTCTGGAGACGCTGCAGCTCCTGCCGCACGATCGCCGCGGCGAGCTCTGCGAGCGGCTGGCCCTCGGCGACGACGAGATCGCCCGGTGGGACACGATCAGCCGGCGGATGCGCCTCGTCTTCCTCGACGGCGGGATTCTGGCGCAGTTCGAGGGCTACGATCGCCTGAGCGAGTTCGACTGGGACCGCTACCGGGCGCGCTACGGCGACATCCACCGCCTGGATTTCATCCTCGAGGCCGAGGGGGACACGCCGAACCGCTACCAGCTCTCGAAGCAGTGCGACGTCCTGATGCTGTTCTACCTGTTCTCCACGGAGGAGCTGGGCGCGCTGTTCGCGCGTCTGGGTTACCCGTTCGAGGGCGAGGTCATTCCCCGCACGATCGACTATTACCGGCGCCGGAGCGCCCATGGCTCGACCCTCTGCCGCGTGACGCAGGCCTGGGTGCTCGCCCGGTCCGACCGGGTCCGCTCCTGGGACACCTTCATCGAGGCGCTCGGGAGCGACGTCGCCGACATCCAGGGGGGAACCACGCGGGAAGGGATCCACCTCGGCGCCATGGCTGGAACCGTCGACCTGCTCCAGCGGTGCTACACGGGGCTCGAGCTGCGCGGCGACGTGCTGTGGGTGAACCCGCGGCTGCCCGAGGGCCTGCGCCGACTGCGGCTGCTGGTTCGCTACCGTGGCCACACCCTCGAGGTCGCGATCGATCATCAGGCACTCGAGGTGAACGCCGCGCGCTGTCCGATGCCGTCGATGCGGATCGGGGTTCGCGACACGGTCCACGAGCTCGCGGCCGGCGAGCGCCGGGAGTTCGCGCTGGCGCCGGCCGACACGACGGCCGCGCCGCGAGAGGCGACACCATGACCGCCGCCGCGTCCCGGCGCGTGCCCGCCTCCTGGGCGAGGCTCGAAGGGCTGCCGTTCCCTCTCGGGGCGACGTGGATCGCCGAGGAGGAGGCCTGGAACTTCGCCGTCTACTCCGAGCACGCCGAACGCGTGACGCTGCTCCTCTACGGAGAGGAGGATGCCGCCAACCCGATCCTCACTCGGCGGCTGGACCACCTTGCGAACAAGTCCGGTCCCGTCTGGCACTGCCGCATCCCGACGACGGAGATGAAGGGCGCGCGCTTCTACGCCTATCAGGTCGACGGACCGCGCGAGCCGCATCATGGCTTCGACCCGGACAAGATCCTGTTCGATCCCTACGCGCGCGCCCTCCATTTCCCGGCTGGCTTCGACCGGAAGGCGGCGATCGGGCCGGGCGCGAATGCCGGCCGGGCGCCCCTGGGCCTGATCGCGGCTGACCGGGAGTCGTTCGACTGGGGTGACGACCGCCGGCGCCGGCACGAGGCCGATGCCGTGATCTACGAGCTCCACGTCCGCGGCTTCACGGCGCACCCGAGTTCGGGACTGGCCGATGACAGACGCGGGACCTTCGCGGGCCTGATCGACAAGATCCCGTACCTCGTCGAGCTGGGCGTGACCGTGGTGGAGCTGATGCCCGTGTTTCAGTTTGACCCCGGGGAGGGTAACTACTGGGGCTACAACCCGATCGGTTTCTTCGCGCCTCACAACGCTTACGCGCACCGATGCGAGATGTGCGATCAGCACACCGAGTTCCGGGAGCTGGTCCGGGCGCTGCACGCGGCCGGGCTGGAGGTGGTCCTGGACGTCGTCTACAACCACACGGGCGAGGGGAACCATACCGGCCCCGTCTACAGCTTCAAGGGGCTCGACAACGACACCTACTACATCCTCTCGGACCGGACGGACGCCCCCTACGCGGACTTCTCTGGCACGGGCAACACGCTCGACTGCGCGCACCGCTATGTCCGGCGCATGATTTTGGACAGCCTGCGTTACTGGGCCCGGGAGATGCGCGTCGACGGGTTCCGCTTCGATCTCGCCTCGGTGTTCGCGCGGAAGTCCGATGGCTCACTGAACTACGAGGACCCGCCGATCTTCAGCGAGATTGCCGCCGATCCAGACCTAAGCGGGTTGCGTCTCATCGGGGAACCGTGGGACGCGGCCGGCGCCTACCAGCTGGGCCGGGCCTTCCCGGGGATCGCGTGGGCGCAGTGGAACGGGCGCTTCCGCGACGACGTGCGCCGGTTCGTGCGGGGCGACGCCGGGATGGTGCCGGCGCTGATGCGCCGGCTGTACGGCAGCGACGATCTCTTCCCCGACGACCGGGTGAGCGCGTACCACGCCTGGCAGAGCGTGAACTACGTGGCGTCCCACGACGGCTTCACGCTCTGGGACCTCGTCTCCTACAACGCGAAGCGCAATCGGGCCAACGGGCACGACGACCGGGACGGGACCGACGATAACCTGAGCTGGAACTGCGGTTGGGAGGGGGACGAGGGCGTCCCGACCGAGGTGCTTGCGCTGCGCAAGCGCCAGGCCAAGAACTTCCTCTGCCTGATCCTGCTCGCCAACGGCACGCCGATGCTGCGGGCCGGCGACGAGTTTCTGCACACGCAGGGGGGCAACGACAACCCCTACAACCAGGACAACGAGACGAGCTGGCTGGACTGGCGCCGCCTGGACGCCCACCGGGACGTCTTCCGCTTCGCGCGGCTCATGATCGCCTTTCGGAAGGCGCACAGGTCTCTCTGCCGGAGCCGCTTCTGGCGCGACGACATCCGCTGGTATGGCGTGGGGCCGCAGGCGGATCCGTCGCACGAGTCGCGCAGCCTCGCCTTCTGCCTGCGCGGCGCCTCGCAGGGCGACGACGACGTCTACGTGATGGTCAACGGGTACTGGGAGGCGCTCGACTTCACCGTGCAGGACGGGGCGCCGGGGGAGTGGCGCCGGGTCGTGGACACGGGGCGCGAGAGTCCGGACGACATCCGGGAGCCGGGGCAGGAGCTGGCACTGACCTCGGCGCGCTACGCCGCGGCGCCGCGGTCGGTGGCGGTGCTGGTCCGGCCGCGCCGCTCGTGAGGCGGCAGGCTGAAAGGGGAGGACTCCAATGAGCGAGCATCGTCACACGCCCGATCGCAAGCACGGTGGCGGCGGGAGCCACCACGCCCATATGGTCGCGGACTTCCGCCGGCGCTTCTGGGCCTCGCTGGTTCTGTCGATCCCGGTGCTGGCGCTGGCCCCGCTGATCCAGGCCTGGATGGGGCTCAGCGACGCGCCGGCGCTCACCCAGGCCGACGTGGGGATCGCCGTCGGCGCGGGCACCGACGTGGCGATCGAGTCGGCCGATATCGTGCTGGTCCGCTCCGACCCGCGCGACGTGACGGCGATCGTGGACCTCGCGCGCGCGACCTACCGGAAGATGGTCCAGAATCTCTGGTGGGCGACCGGCTACAATGCCCTGGCAATCCCGGTGGCGGCCGGCGCGGTGCTCATGTCGCTCTCCACGGTGATTGTCGCGATCAACGCACGCTTGCTCAAGCTGAGGAGGTAGTGGATCAACGCGTCGTGAATGTCCTGGCCATCAACTGCGGCAGCTCGTCGATCAGGTGGGGGATCTTCGCGGTCTCCGCGAATGGAGGGCGGGGTCGCGTGGTTCACCGGCACGCCCACGGCCGCATCGAGCAGATTGGTGACGCGGCGCAGGTGCATGTCGAGGCGGACGGGGCCGCGCCGCTGGACACGACGGTGCCGGTGCCCGACCACGACGCCGGCGTGCGTCGCATCGCGGAATGGGTGGGCGCGACCCGTCTCTCGGTTGAGGCGGTGGGGCACCGGGTGGTGCATGGCGGCTCACGGTTTCGAGCGCCGACGGTGCTCGACGACGCGGTCATCGCGGCGATCCACGACCTTGAAGCGCTGGCGCCCTTGCACAACGGCCCGAGCCTGGCCGGCATCCGGGCGTGCCGCGCCGCGCTTGGCGCCGGATTGCCGATGGTCGCGGTCTTCGACACCGCGTTCCACGCGTCGCTGCCGGAGCGGGCATGGCGGTATGCGATTCCGCGCGAGCTGGCCGCCCGTCACGGCATCCGCCGGTTCGGCTTCCACGGGATTTCGTACCGGGCGGTGCTCGATCGGTACTGCGCCATCACGGGCACGCCCGAAGCGCAGGCGACGATCGTCGCTCTCCACCTCGGGAACGGCTGCTCGGCGGCGGCGATCGAGAACGGACGTTCGGTCGACACCTCGATGGGCCTCACGCCGCTCGAAGGTATGGTGATGGGCACGAGGTCTGGCGACCTCGATCCGGCCGTCGTCGGACATCTGTCGCGGGCCGAGGGCGTGCCAGTCGACGAGGTGGAGCGCTGGCTGAACGAGCGATCCGGCCTGCTCGGGCTGTCGGGGAGGAGTGGCGACCTGCGCGACCTGCTGGCGTGCGAGTCCACGGACCAGCGCGCGGCGGTCGCGCTGGAGGTGTTTTGCTACCGGATTCGGAAGTACGTGGGGGCGTACCTCGCTGCGCTCGGGGGCGCTCAGGCTGTTGTGTTCACGGGGGCGATCGGCGAGCGGTCGGCCAAGGTGCGGGCGCGTATCTGCCAGGGACTCGAGTGGCTCGGCCTGCTCCTCGATCCACGCGCCAACGCCGCGACGATCGAGGGCGAGCGTCGAATCAGCGCGGCCGGGGCTCGGCTGGAGGCCTTCGTGATTCCGACCCATGAGGAGATCGAGATCGCTCGGGGCACCGTGGAAGCCCTGCGCGCAACCAGAGCAGACGATGGAAGGAGGCGGTGAGATGTCTTTGACAACGGTGACCCCGGCCTGGATCCCCAAGCTGGGCTCACGGCAGGTGGGATCGCCACACAAGAGGGCGCAACGATAACGGCTGAGGACGCGCAATCCGGTACAGCGGCGGCGGGTAGCACGGCATCCGGTGTGCGGAGAGCGGATCTGCATCTCTCGGGCCTTACCTGTCCTGTCTGCGTCCGAACGGTAGAGGAGGCGATTCGGGGGGTGCCTGGCGTCGAGTCCGCCTCGGTCAACCCTGCGACCGCGCGCGCGTTTGTGGACTACGACAGCAGCCGGACCAGCCTTGCCGCCATCCACGATGCGATCAAGAAGGCCGGCTATCGCGTCGGGCTGGGTCGGGCTCACTTCCACATCAAAGGGATGACGTGCGCCTCGTGCGTCACTCGCATCGAGGGGGCGCTGAAGGCTACGCCGGGAGTGACTCGCGGCACCGTGAGCCTTGGCGCAGAGGAGGCGGACGTCGAGTACGCCCTGGGTGCCACCGACCTCAAGACCGTGATGGCAGCAGTCGCCTCCGCCGGCTACGACGTGACCGAGGGGCCTCCGCCGAGTAGCCCGTCTGCCGTCGACCAGGAGGCCACCGCCCGGGAGCACGAGTACCGCACGCTCATGCGCCAGTGGTGGTTCGGCGCCGCGGTCGGCACGTTCACGATGATCATGAGCTACCCCTGGCTCTTCCCGGGCCTGGGCAGTCTGTTCCCCCGGGACAGTCACCGGCTCTGGTACATGTGGGCCGGCATGGGTATCGCCTCGCTCGTGGTCATGCTCTACAGCGGGCGCCACTTCTTCACGGGCGCCTGGCAGGCGCTCACGCACCGGTCCGCGAACATGCACACCCTGATCGCGCTGGGGACGGGGGTGGCCTGGATCTACTCGACCATCGCTTTGCTGTTCCCCGGCATGTTCCCGTCGCGCGAGTTTGCCGACGTCTACTACGACGTGACGGTGGTGGTGATC
>Ga0209108_10000749_pt1 | contig 18275 bp, 19 predicted proteins | sample Rifsed10ft1_FD_184003 | JGI IMG/M metagenome (GOLD analysis project Ga0209108, IMG submission 184003) | Soil microbial communities from Rifle, Colorado, USA - sediment 10ft 1 (version 2) | ecosystem: Environmental > Terrestrial > Deep subsurface > Rock core/Sediment | place: Rifle, Colorado...
GAAGGTGTGGGAAACCGCACAGAAGGAGAAGATCGACCTGCGTCAGGCCGCGTACATGGTCGCGATCCAGCGCGTCGTCGGGGCGTACAAGGTCCGCGGGATTTACCCATAGGGAGAGGTCGCCACTAGGCCGGCTTGCGCGCCCCGATATGGAAGTAAGTCTCGGTCAGGACGAGCCCATCCTCGGTGGACAGGCCCCGCTCAAGGTCCAGGAGGGCCTGGAGATCACGACCGAGTGGGTCGAATCCGGGGATCGTCCACGGCGTCACGCACAGCATGAAAACGATGTCCCCCAGGCCGCGGTACGCGACCTTCGTATCATGGGTCCTCGCGTCCCCGATCGTCAAGCCTGCCGATCTCAGTTCATCTTGGTACCGGTGGAACAGGTCGCCGAAGTCCTGCATCGTCGGGAAGAATCGCCTGAGCTCCTTCCAATAATCCCGCCCGACCTGCTGGGTGAGGAGGCGGCCTCCCGGGGAGAGAACCCGCGCAATCTCGGCGGAATCCATCTCCTCGTGCCGATTCAGCACGACACTGAAGACGTCGTCGCGGAAGGGCAGCACAAGGCTGCGACACCGAACCACATCGACCCCGTGACGGCGTAGGCGCCTGGCCGCGACGGGCGCGTTGACGTGCCACTCCTCCGTTGCGATGGCGCGCCCTCGATAGGAGGGGAGCAGCGCCTCGAAAATCTCGCCCCCGCCGGTTCCCATGTCGAGCACGCGTGCAGCGGTCGTGAGGAGCTCGGCCGCCAGACTCGGGTAGCTCCATGGCACGGGCGAGCCGAGGACCGTTGAGACGACTTCGTTGAAGCGCCAACCGGAAAACCGGCGGGCTCGGTCGACATACGGTCGAAGTCGATCTCTTGCGCTTTCTGCTCCGCGCATCTCCGTCACACCACGCCGGCCACTCCCATAAACCGGGAGCCCGCTTGAGAGTTGGGCAAGAGAGCCCCGTTCGTGACTCGCTCCCCCTGTTTCCTTGGGCAACGTTGAAATAGCGTCCGATTTTCCCAACGCCCATCGTGGCCTTGAACATCATTGTCTGTGTGAAGCAGATCCCGAACCCGGACCTCCAGTTCCAGATCAATGCGGAGGGTACGGACATCAGGCGGGACGCGCTGAACTACCGGACGAACGGCGCGGACGAGTACGCGCTCGAGGAGGCCGTCCGTCTGAAGGAGAAGCACGGTGGCCGCGTCACGGTCGTCACCGCGGGCCCGAAGCGGACGGAGCAGATGTTGCGGGAGGCGATCGCGAAGGGCGCGGACGAGGCGGTCCGCATCGCGTACGACGACCCCGCCGCGTACGACGCGATGAGGGTCGCACGGGTCCTCGCGGCCGCGGTCAAGTCGATCCCCCACGATCTCGTCCTCACGGGTGTCCAGAGCGACGACTACATCCACTCCCTCACGGGGATCGTGATTGCGCGGACCCTCGGCCACCCGCACGCGAGCGTCGTCACGAAGGTCGCCCTCGACGGCACGACCCTCACCGCGAACCGCGAGCTCGAGGGCGGTGACCAGGAGGTCGTGACCGTCCCGATGCCCGCGGTCCTCACGATCCAGTTTGGTATCAACACGCCGCGATACGCGCCCCTCCCAGCGATCATGAAGGCGGCCCGCCAGCCGATCAAGGAGCTCACGCCCGCCGCGGTCGGCGCGTCGTCGTGGGACGCGTTCGCCGCCGGCTATACGTTTCGCGTGCGGCGCCTCACGCCGCCGGGGTCGAAGGGCCGCGCGGAGATGTTCGCAGGCGGCGTGGCGGAGCAGGCGAAGAAGCTCGCCCAGCTCCTCCGGGAGAAGGGCTTCTATCGGGGGTGATGCGATGGCGGGCGATATCCTTGTGGTCGCAGAGCACCGGGACGGCAAGCTCGCCGGCGCGACGTTCGAGCTCGTCGCCCTCGGCCGTTCCCTCGCGCGGCAGAGCGGAGGGACCGTGAAGGTCGCGCTTCTCGGCCATGGCGCCGCTATTGCGCCGAGGCTCGCGGAGTACGCGGATGTCCTCGCCGTCGACGACCCACACCTCGAGCACTACTCCCCCGGCGGGTACGAGCAGGCCCTCCACGCGATCGTCGAGTCCGTCTCGCCCCGCGCGATCCTCCTCCTGCATTCGTCCCAGGGCTTCGACCTGGCCCCCGCGCTCGCGGTGGCCTTCGACGCCCCGCTCGTCACGAACTGCGTCGCCCTCGTGTTCGATGGACCCGTGCTCGTCGCGACGCGAAAGATTCTGAATGACAAGGTCGTCGTGGAGATCGAGGTGTCGAGCGAGCGGCCGTACCTCGCGACCGTGCGACCCGCCGCCGTAAAAGCCGCGGAGCCACTGCCCTCATCCGCGACGGTCACGCACATGCACGTCTCGATCGACCCCGCGAAGCTCGGGGCGACGTTTCTGCGCGCGGAGAAGCCAGAGGTCCAGGACATCGACATCGCCACCGCGGACATCGTCGTCAGCGCGGGGCGCGGGATCAAGGAGAAGAAGAACCTCGCGCTCGTCGAGGAGTTCGCGAAGCTCCTCGGTGGCGTCGTCGGTGCGTCCCGCCCGCTCACGGACATGGAGTGGCTCCCGAAGACCCGCCAGGTCGGTCAGAGCGGGAAGACCGTGCGGCCGAAGCTGTACATCGCGTGCGGGATCAGCGGCGCGATGCAACATGTATCGGGGATGAAGGACGCGGGAACGATCATTGCGATCAACACGGACCCGAGCGCACCGATTTTCGAGGTCGCGCACTACGGGTTTACGGTGAACGTCCTCGAACTCCTCCCGGCGGCGATGAAGGAGCTGAGAAGCGGATAGGGCCGTCAGAATCGCACGCGGCAACGCATTCGGAGATTTCATCTAGACCATGGGCCACTCGTCCCGCCGTGGCCACCCCTCCGCCGCACTCTCCCACCGGGCCGCCGCCCCAATGGTATGCCCCCTCGCCGGCGCCTCGCCAAAATCCCGCGAATATCATCGGATTCGCGCTCATTGCGATCGGGTTCATCGTGTTCATCGTCGGGAGTCCGATCGCCGCGGTCGCCGGAGGGTTCGCGGAACCGGTCATCGTCGCGTTGGTCGGGTTCGGGATCATCATCGTCGGGGGAATCCTCCTCGGCGTGGCGGGGATGACGCACCGGAATCCGCTTCCCCCGCCGCCACCGATCCAGCGGCCTCCGACCGCCCCGGGAGGGGAAGGCAGGCCCATGGAACTCGCGTGCCCGAACTGCGGCGCCGCGCCTCGGAACATCGATCGATTCGGGATCGCGACGTGCGACTATTGCCAAACGCGGTTCCTCGTCCGGTGATCCGGATGGCGGATGGCGGGTGAGGCGATGGCCCGGTCGATTGGCGTCGAGCTTCCGAGGAACGCGTACTACACGGGCGAGGTCGTTGACGGCGCGGTTGCACTGCATACGGACGATGGCGTCCGTTGTCGCGGCCTGTTCGTCGAACTCATCGGGCGCGAGGAGACGAAGATCGAGCGGGGATCTGGGAAGAGCCGCCACGTGTACAAGTCATCGAAGGATCACGTCGCGTGGCGCCTCCCCCTTCTCGGCGAAGGGACGATCCCGCCGGGCGGACAACGGTTTCCCTTTCGTTTCCAGGTTCCGATCGAAGGGCTGCCCTCGTATCAAGGCCGCCATGCATGGATGAAGTACACCCTCACCGCGAGGCTCGACGTGCCCTTATGGCTGGATGCCGTCTGGTCCGGTGAGCTGTTCTTGTTCTACGACCGGAACAGCGTCCGTCGGTTCCCGCGGCCGATTCGGTTTCGCTCGGGCGGCCAAGGTCCCGAGGTGTTCGTTGACCTGGACGGCGACCGGTTCTTCGCGCGCGAACTCGTCGGTTGCCGGATCACGGTCTTCCGTCTGAGTGGTGCGCGCGTGCGTCGCGTGTACGCTCGCTTGATTGGCGAGGAGTGGGCGAAGGCGGATCGCGTCGAGGAGACGACGGAAACGTTTCGGCAGGAGTGGTCGATTCCGATCGGGCGGGTCCAGGAGGGGGTCCCGTTCGAGTTCGAGATGCCGATTCCCGCGGATGTCCAGTCGAGCTACCACGGCACCCATTCATATTATTCGTACGCGGTCCAAGTCGGCCTCGACATCGCGCTTGCCTCCGACGTCGTGGCGCAGACTCCAATCGTGATCGTGCGATGACGCGGATTACTTCGCCGCGGCGACGGACTTCGCGAAGTCCCCAGCGGGGACGGCGGGGAGCGTCTCCGCGTGGACGCTCACTTGGCGAGCAACGAGAGCGCTGATCTTCATCATCGTCGCGTCATCGGGTGCCTCGACGATCGCGATCAGATCGTAACGGCCGAGCGTCGCGTACGCATCAACGACCTTCCCGCCGTTCGCCTCGAACACCTTGCGGGCGTCCGCGAGGAGGTCAGTGAGGCGCGCGACGTTTTTCACGGCTTGCTCTGTAAATCGCACGAGTCGGATGTATCGTGGCATGGGCTCCCCCGGGCGGGGCAAGACCTCTCATGGCTTATACCTTGTCTCGATGGTCTTTTGTCTTTCCATTGCGTATCGCGGTGAGATGGCCCGCGCGAAGCTCCCGGAAGGGGACATCAGGACGATGCTCGCGGACATCCCGATGTGGACCCGCATCGGCGATGCGATTGAACGGACGTGGACGTTCGACACGTACCCGGAGGCGATCGCGTTCCTTGTACGGGTCGCTTTTCTCGCGGAGGGGATGAATCACCACCCTGATATCACGAACGCTTGGACGAGGGTGAAGCTGTCCCTCACGACCCACGACGCAGGTGGGCTCACCGAGCGGGACTTCAAGCTCGCGACGAAGATCGACGCCCTCTAGGCGATTCCGAGGACGCGGTCGAGGGACCAGGGTCCGGGCCCGAGGAGGGCGACCGTGATCGCGAGGACGAGGAACAGGACATCGAGCTCGTACCCTCCGGTGAACTTCTTCCCGAGCTTCGTTTTCGAGAAGATGGACGTCGCGACCATCTGGAGGGTGAACAGGATGGCCAGGATCTGGACGAGGAACCCGAGGAGCATGGCGATCGCGCCGAAGAATTCGAGGAGCGTGAACAGGACCGCGAAGACGGCTCCGCCGGGAAACCCTGTGCCCCTGACGAAGGCCACGGTCCCCTTCATGTTCTTCATCTTCGGCACGCCGTGGGCGAGGAACAGGATGGCTAATAGAACCCGCGCGAACGTTGCGGCCGCATCTGGGCTCACGGGGATTGGTAGGAGACTCATCCAGGCTGCTACCCCAATGAGGAGTATAAGTCGTTTTCAATCCGTAGCATTGAAGTCGCTCCTCATCTCAGGAGTGACACGCTGCGCGGGGGAACCGGATTCACAGGGCCTTCTCGACGAGTTCCGCGATGTCGTACCGGCGGATGTCCTCGCGGTTCTTCGTCTTCGCCGCGTCGTCGAACATGATTAGGCAGTACGGGCACGCGGTCGCGACGACGTTCGCGCCCGTCTCCTCGACGTGGCTCAGTCTGCGGTGGTTCACCCTCTCCCCGATTCGCTCCTCCATCCACATCCGCGCGCCGCCGGCCCCGCAGCAGAATCCCTTGTCCCGGCACTTCGACATCTCCACCGTTCGGACGCCAGGGATCCTCATCAGGACGTCCCGCGGCTCGTCGAAGATGTCGTTGTATCGCCCGAGGTAGCAGGAGTCGTGGTGCGTGATGAGGTCGGAAATCTCCTTCGTGAGCTTGATCCGGCCCTGATCGAGGAGCTCCTTTAGGAGCTGGGTGTGGTGTATCACCTCGTAGTTCCCGCCGAACTGCGGGTACTCGTTCTTCAGGGTGTTGAAGCAATGCGGGCACGCCGTGACGATTTTCTTCACGCCGTACCGGTTGAAGGTCTCGACGTTCGCCGTCGCCATCGCCTGGAACAGGTACTCGTTCCCGATCCGTCTCGCGGGATCGCCCGTGCACCTTTCCTCGGGGCCGAGGATCGCGAACGGCACGCCGGCGTGGCGCATCAGTCGGGCGAGGGCCTGCGTGACCTTCCGATTGCGGTCGTCGAACGAGCCCGCGCAGCCGACCCAGAACAGGTACAGGTACCGCCCGCCGTCGGAGAGCTTCGGGACGTACATCCCCTCCGCCCAATCCCCGCGGCGGTCCCACCCGATTCCCCAGGGGTTGTAGTTCTGCTCGATCTTCCGCATCGTTTCCATGGCCTCGGGCGGCATCGTGCCCTGGGTGAGGACCATGTGCCGCCGCATCTCGATGATCTTCGGAACGTGCTCGTTCATCACCGGGCACTCGTACACGCACGCGTAGCACGTCGTGCAGGCCCAAATTCCGTCCTCGGAGTGGACCGTCGTGAACATGTCCGGGAGGCCGTCCACCTTGCCCGCGACGATTGCGTTGCCCTGTTCATCGAGTGTGTCCCTCATGTTGGTGATGATCCGCATCGGGTCCAGCGGCTTGCCTGTGGCGTTCGCGGGGCACGCGTCCGTGCACCGGCCGCACTCCGTGCATGCGTAGCCGTCGAGGAGCTGCCGCCACGACAGCTGCTCGACACGGTTCACGCCGAACGTCTCGGCGCCCTCGAGGTTAACTTTCTTGATTGCGCCGCGCGGCGTAAGGTCCATGAAGAACGTGTTGACGATCGCGAAGATGATGTGCATGTGCTTCGAGTGTGGGACGTACGCAAGAAATGAGAAGAGGAGCCCGACATGGGCCCACCAGAAGACCCGCCACCAGAAGACCGGATCCAACCGAACGACGGAGATGTTTAGGAGCAGGGCCGAGATCGGCTTCCACTCGACCATCGCGGCAGTCCCCGCGGCGATGTCCGCGGCGTTGTACAGGAGGAGTGTGACGACGATCCCGAGGATTGCGGAGAGGACGATTGTCGCGTCGAACATCCCCTCGTGCATGAGCTTCTTCGGGCGGATGATGTAGCGGCGGTACAGGGCCATCCCGACGCCGATCGCGGCGAGGACCGCGATGACCTCCTGGGCGAGGTACAGCGGACCGAGCAGAGAGAGGCCGAAGATCGTCGGCAGCGGAAACTGCCATCCCGGCGCATACGCCTGCGCGGTGATTTCCGCGACACTCGTCCCGAGGATCACGAAGGCCCAGAAAATGAACGAGTGCAATACACCCGCGTACCACTCCCGCGCGACCTTCCGCTGGAAGATTCCGTAGACGATGAAGTTCTTCAGGCGCCGCGGGAACTGATCCCAGCGCCGCTCCCTGCCCTTGCCCGCGAAGAGGAACCGGAGGCGGTAATACATCTTCCGGCTGAAGATTCCGAGGCTCACGGCCAGGAAGGCCGTCACGGCGTATGTGTCGAGCGGTGTGACCGCCATGCGACCGAAGACAAGACGGGCGGGCTTTTGAAGGCAGCGTCCCTAGTACGCAGACGGGCACGGTCTCTGATTATCCACGGGTGGTCCCCTCAAAGGCGATGAACAATTCAGGACCATCGGCATCCGCGTACGACTCCTACATGAAAACATTCGTGGGTCATAGATTCTTGATCACGCCATCCGCGAACTCGGAGCACTTGACCTCCGTGGCCCCCTCCATCTGGCGGGCGAGGTCGTACGTGACGATCTTCTGCGCGATCGTCCGCTTCACGCCCTCCTTCAGTGCCATGGCTGTCTCCCGCCACCCGAGGTGCTCGAGCATCATCACGCCCGCGAGGATTTCCGCGGTCGGGTTCGCCTTGTCGAGTCCCGCGTATCGCGGCGCGCTCCCGTGGATCGTTTCGAACAGCGCGTGCGCGTCCCCTATGCTCCCGCCTGCCGCGACGCCGAGGCCGCCGACCTGTGCCGCGGCCGCGTCGCTCAGATAATCGCCGTTCAGGTTCGGCGTCGCGAGGACGTCGTAGTCCTCCGTCCGCGTGAGGAGTTGCTGGAACATGTTGTCCGCGATGACGTCCTTGATCACGATCCTCCCCTTTGGCGACGTCCCGCCGTAGTTCTTGTTAATCTCGTCGAGCGTCACGGCCTGCTTCGCGAACTCCTCCCGCGCGACCGCGTAACCCCACTCCCGGAACGCCCCCTCCGTGAACTTCATGATGTTCCCCTTGTGGACGATCGCCACGGACCGGCGACCGTTCTCAATCGCGTACCGGATCGCCTTCCGGACGAGACGCTTCGTCTTGAACTCCGAGATCACTTTGAGGCCGAGCCCCGCGTCCTCAGGAATCTTCAGGCGGAACTCCTTCTCGAGGATCTCCCGGAGCCGCGCCGCCTCCGGTGTTCCCCGCTGCCACTCGATCCCCGCGTAGACGTCCTCCGTTGCCTCCCGGAAGATCACGAGGTCCATCCGCTCCGGGTGCTTCATCGGGCTCGGCACGCCCGGGAGCCAGTAGATCGGGCGGATGTTTGCGTAGAGGTCGAGGGTCTGGCGGAGTGCGACGTTGAGGGACCGAAATCCGCCGCCGATCGGCGTCGTAAGGGGGCCCTTTAGGGCGACGACGTAGTCCCGGATCGCGCGCAAGGTCGCTTCCGGGAGCAGGTCGCCGAACTTATGGAGGGCCATCTCCCCCACGGGGACGTCGAACCACACGATTTTCCGCCGTCCGCCGTACGCTTTTTGAACCGCTGCGGAGATCACTCGCCGCGCGGCCCGCGTGACGTCGGGTCCGATGCCGTCGCCCTCGATGATCGGGATGATGGGGTCGTCGGGGACCCTCAGCTGCGTCCCCGCGATGATGATCTTGTGGCCCTCCGATGGCGGGAAGAGCTTGAGCTTCTCCACGGGAATCCCGTGCGTTATCGGCGGCCGCTCTTTAATGTATCCGCTGTACAGGCATTACGGTGGAAGGCGTGCCCCGCACTTTCCGCAGAAATCAAAGTCGGCGGGCATCCCCTTCGTCCGGCACTTCGGGCACTCCCGCACGGGCGGGCCATGGAGGAACTCCGGGCTGTCCGAGCCCTCCGCGCGATAATCCGGCGTCCGTTTCTCGACGAACGCCCGCATCCCCTCGAACGGTTCCCGCGTCGCGAAGTGCAGGCTTAGCCAGTCCCGCGCATGGCCGATCGTCGCGTGCCATGCGAAGTCCTTCCAGAAGTTCACCTGCTGCTTCGTGTACCGCAAGGACTCCGGGAACTTGTCGATTAACTTGTCCGCGGCCTCACGAACCTTCGCGTCGAGCTCGGCCCGGGGCACGACCCAGTTCACGAGCCCCCATTCGAGCGCTTTCTTGGCGGACACGCGCTCGCACAGGTACAGCATCTCCCTCGCCCGACGGTCTCCGATGAGTAATGGAAGCCACTGCGTCGCCCCGCCCGCCGCAACGGAGCCGACCTTCGTACCGACTTGGAGAAAATCGACGTCGTCCGCCGCCACGCTGAGGTCGCACGCCATATGGAGCTCGTTCCCGCCGCCTGCGCACACGCCGTTCACACGCGCGATCGTCGGCTTCCCGCAATCCCGCAGCGCATCGACCGCCTCCTGGAACACGACCATGTACTTCCAGTAATCCCGAGGACGCTTCGTGTACACGTCCGCGTACTCCTTCACGTCCCCGCCCGTGCAGAACGCCTTGTCGCCCTCGCCTGTGAGGACGATGACGGCCACGTCGTCGTCGAACGTGGCTCGCCGGAACGCGTCCCGCATTTCCCGCAGCGTCTCGAGCGTGTACGCGTTGTGCACGTGCGGGCGCCGAATCGTCACGGTCGCGACCTTATCCTTGAGTGCGTATCCGATCTCCTTGTACTCCAATCCCATTCAGATCCCTCCAGGGACGACGACCGCACGAATCAGGTCTGGCGCGGAAGACTCGAGGAGCTTCAGTGCCTCCGCGGTCCGATCGAGAGGGAACCGGTGCGTGACGAGGGCCTTCGCATCGACCTTTCCGCGGGCGACGAGGTCGATCACCTTCGGGAAGTCCTGGAGCCCGCACCCGAGAGAGCCGAGGATTTCGATCTCCCGGAACATCACGCGGCTCGCGCTGATTGTGGCGGGAGCCTCGGAGTAGCCCACGACGACGACTCGTCCGCCGGGCCGCACGGCCTCGACGGCGGCCGCGATCGTGGCGGGCTTCCCGATGATCTCCGCGGCGACGTCCGCGCCACCGGTGACCTGGCGAATCGCCTTGCCGAGGTCCGAGGCCTTCGATGCGTCGATCGTAGCCTTCGCGCCGAACCGCTCCGCAGCCCGGAGCTTCGGCTCTGCAACATCCACCGCCGTTACGTTCGCGCCGAGCGCGACCGCGATTTGGACCGCCGCGAGGCCGACGCCGCCGCAGCCGATGATCGCGACGCTCTCGCCTGGTCGCACCCGCCCGCGGTTCGCTATCGCGTGGTACGCGGTCGAGACCGCATCGGAGACGACGCTGCCCTCCACGAGGGGAATCGATGACGGCAATGGGAACGCGGCCCACGCGGGTGCGGCGATTCGTTCTGCGAACCCGCCATCTCGGTGGTTCCCGAACATCTCCATGGACGCGCACAGGGTGTTCCGCCCCTCGAGGCACGCGCGGCACCGTCCGCAGGGAAGGACGGGCGGGAGCAGGACCCGCGCGCCGGGCTTCAGCCGGTCCGAGGACGACTCCCGCACGGTCCCGCTCACCTCGTGGCCGAGGACGAGGGGCTTCGGTTTCACCGTGGGCACCCCGTGGACGTAGTGGAGGTCCGTTCGACACACGCCGCACGCGGCGACCTCGACGATCGCCTCGCCGAGCCCCATCGCGGGCTCCGGCACGTCCCGCACCTGGACCCCTGCGGAATCGAGGACCGCCGCCCTCACCGGGCGCTCCCCCACTGCGGCGGCCGCTTCTCAAGGAAGGCCCGCAATCCCTCGACCGCGTCGGGCGTGCGGGCGAGCTCCCGCACGTACCGGCGTTCCGCGGCCTGGAACGGGTCCCCCTCCCGCTCCTCGCGGAGCGCGCGCTTCAGCACCGCCATCGCGACGCGGCTGTGCCCGGCGAGGACCTCCGTCATCTTCTCGACCCACCCGTCGAGGGCGGCCTCCGGGACGCAGGCGGTCAGATAGCCCGCCGCCATCGCCTCCGTGGCGGGGAACGTGCGCCCGGTCGCAAGGTCGAGGAACGCGCGGCGGGGGCCGACGAGCCGTCCGTACCGGGCGACGGCGTACGGCGGAATCGCCGCGAGGCCGATCTCCGGCTGTCCGAACGTCGCGGTCTCCGCAGCGACGACGAGGTCGCAGGCCATCGCGAGCTCCATGCCGCCGCCGAGGCAGTGGCCCCGCACCGCGGCAATCGTCGGGCGGTCGAACGACTCGACCCGCCGGAGGAGCGCGTGGAACGACCGGAGCGTGTCCTCGATCCGGTCCGGGAGGTGGTCCTCGACCGCGACGCCTGCGGAGAACGCTTGGGACGTCCCCCGGAGGACGAGGACCCGCCACTCGTTTCGGGCCTCAAGGGACTCCACGGCGGCGTCCATGGACCGGAGGAGCGCGAGGTCGAGGATGTTCAGGCGGGGACGATTGAGTGTGACCGTGGCGATTCCGTCCCGGACTTCCGTCGTGATTTCAGACGGGTCGACGGTGCGCGTCACGCGGGCGCTCCTGCCAGCCGCTTCGCGAGTCGCTGCTGTCCGAGGAGGGTCGCACCGAGCGCACCCGCGAGCGGCGTATCCGCCGAGACGTTCAGCGGTCGCCCGAGCCGGAGCTCGAGCGCGTGGACCATGGCGGGGTTCCGCGCGAGCCCGCCGGTCAGGGTGACCTCGCCGTCCCCGCCGACCTGGCGGAGGAGCGCGAGGACGCGGTCCGCGATCGAGAGGTGCGCGCCCATCAGGATGTCCTCCGCCGGCTTGCCCTGGCTGACGTGGTTGATCACCTCGGACTCTGCGAGGACCGCGCAGATGCTGCTGATCGGCTGCGGGTCCTTCGAGCGGAGCGCAACCGCTGGGAGCTCCTCGAGCGGGATGTCGAGCGCGCGAGCGACGCGTTCGAGGAACTTCCCCGCGCCCGCCGCGCATCGGTCGTTCATCTTGAACCGCATCACATGGCCCCGGTCGTCCATCCGCACCGCGCGCGAGCTCTGGGCGCCGATGTCCAGGATGCACCGGGTGGCGGGGAACAGGAACCGCGCGCCCCGCGCGTGGCACGTGACCTCCGTGATCTGGAGGTCGCGGTCCGGCAGCTGGTAGCGGCCGTATCCCGTCGTTGCGACGTAGCGGACATCGGATGGCGCAAGTCCCGCCCGACGGATCGCCTCCGCCAACGCCTCCCGCCCGGAGGCCTCCAGGTCCACCCGAGTCTTCACCGCGGCGGTGCCGAGCACGCCCTTCTCCGGGTCGTACAGGACCGCCTTCGTCGAGCCCGCGCCGATATCCACGCCCGCGGAGATCATCCGCTCGCCTCCGCCACAAGTTCCGTCGGCGGTGCGCCTCGAGCCCGCTCGAGGGCGTACAGCGCCGCGCCGATCGCGCCGACATACTGCGAGAGCGGGCTCACGTTCACCTTCGTCCCGAGCTGGCCTTCGAGCGCCTGCACCATCCCGACGTTTCGCGAGACTCCGCCCGTGAACGTCACCTCCGGGGTGATCCCGACCCGCCGCATGAGGGCGATCGACCGGATTGCGATCGCGTTGTGGACGCCCCTCAGGACGTCCTCGATTTTCTCGCCGCGGGCCATGTGGGACATGATCTCCGACTCGACGAAGACCGTGCACACGTTCGTGATTCGCAGAGGTTTCGCAGCCTTCAGGGAGATCGGGCCGATCTCGTCGATCGAGAGGCCCACCGCGAGCGCGGCGTTGTCCAGGAACCGCCCCGTCCCCGCCGCGCACTTGTCGTTCATGCAGAAGTCCGTGACCTCGCCTCGCTCGTCCGCGCCAATCGCCTTCGTGTCCTGCCCGCCGATGTCCACGATTGTCCGTGTGCCGGGGAACAGGTAGTGCGCCCCCTTCGCGTGGCAGCTGATCTCGGTGATCTGCGTGTGCCCGAACGGGATCTTGAACCGGCCGTACCCGGTCCCGACGACGAACTCGACCTCGTGCTCGTCGATCTTCGCGGCCTCGATCGCCTCCTTGAACCGCCGCTGCGCGGCCTCCACGATGCTCGCGCCCGTCGGGCCGAGGGATGTCGCCGCGATCTTCCCCTCCCCGTCGAGGATGACGACCTTTGCCGTCGTCGACCCGATGTCCGCGCCCGCGACGTACACGTTCATCCCCCCAGGAGCCGCCGGTGGCTCAGGGACTCGAAGAACGCGTCGATCCGGTTCTTCAGCTGGGCCTCGGAGTAGTACCGCGGGTCCGCGAGGTCCGATTCCACCATGAGGGTCGGGATCCCGTCGTTCTTGACGAGGACCTCCCGGAAATCCGCCTGGCCCACGGAGAACGACCGGCAGCTCTTTGTGGAATGGATCACGACCGCGTCCGCCTCGTACTCCTTCACGTACCGCCGCAGGAGGTCGAGACGGAGCCCGAGATTCCAGTTCGTGTAGCAGTTCATCGCGTACCGCGCGATGCTCTCGAGCGGTTGCGCGGGATCGTGGAGAATCCCTTGGTCAAAGAGTCCGCCGACCTTCGAGTACGTCGACGCGACTCCGCAGACGCCCCACCGCTTGAACAGCTCCCAGAACGAGCGGAAGTGCGGCCACGGCGGCGGGCCCTCGAACACGACGCGGAACTTCTCCTCCGGGACGGGCCCGCGCCTCTCCTTCTGGCGAGCCCGGAGCTCCTCGAGGAGGAGCCGGTAGTACTCCACGCACCCCTCCGTCCCGCGGAGGATGTTCAGCGGAGCCATGTAGAACACCGCCTCGAAGTACGCGTCGTACGGCGACGGGTGGGACTGCGCGGTCTTCAGGGCTTCGACCCACAGCCGTTCCGCCTCCATGGACAGCTCGAGGGTCCGGCGGAGGCGACCCCGGTCGAACGGGACGCCGGAGATCCGGGCGCAAACGGTCGCGAGCTCCTCGAGCTGTGCGACAATGTAGTCCACGTCCTCCTTCGCAGCCTCCCGCTCCCGAAGGTACGGGATGTCGAGGACGAACAGCTCCGCATCGTAGAAGTGGGCGAGCGCCTCGAACCACTTCACGAACGTGTTGCACCCGGAGTAGTTGCACACGAGGAGGTCCGGCTTCGGGAGCACCCCGAACGGGCTCTTCCGGTCGGAGAGCATCAGCCCGATGTCGTTCTTCACGTACCCGCACACGTCGCTCGAGTACCCGAGGTTCTCCGCGCGCAGGATCAGGTCCCCCGCCATCTTCTTAATCCCGCACTGGAGCGCGTTGATCTCCGGGTACACGGGGAGCATGTCGAAGCACCGCGTGAGCTCGACGACGTTCCCCGGGACGAACATGTACGCGACCTTCCGTCCGTTCCGCCCCTCGTCGCTCAGGCTGCCGTAGTACTCGGAGAGCAGCCGCCTCTGGAGGTCCTTTCCCGCATCGCCATCGGTCATGGTCTCACTCGAACAGGATCGATTCCACGAACGTCTCCACCTGCGTGCGCACCGTCTCGAACACGCTCATCTTCTCCTCGAACTCGATGTGGACGTACGGGATCCCCGCCGCCTCGAGCCGCTCCTTGTACAACACCTGGTCGTACAGCGCGGGCTCGCAGAACTTCGCCGTGCAGAACACGACGCCCGTCGCGCCGATCGCCCGAATGCTCGCGGGGAGGTCGTCCTGCTTCCGCCGCCCGCGGTAGTGGCTCACGGACGAGGCGGGGCTCTGCGTGACGTACGCCTCCGCGAGGGCCCGGAGCGGGTCGCCGTCCGCCCGGATCGGCTCCCGGAACCACCGGAGCCCGAGGAGGAGATCGTCCTCGAGGACGTAGCACCCCGCCTCCTCGATCGCGCGGATCAGGTCGATCGGCGGTTGCTCGCAGAACGCGCCGAGGAGGACGACGCGGAGCCGGTCCTTCTCCTTCCGCCCCCTCCGCCTCGCGGCCGCGACCGCGTTCCGGAGGAACTGCGTGTGCGCGTCCCGGTCCATCGTCGCCCCCGCCCGGAGCAAGAGGTAGCTCTCCCACGCGTCGAGGAGCCACGGCGTCTCCCGCCGCACGGCGAGGAGGTCTTGCGCCGCGCGGCGGTTCGCGTTGTGGGATTCGATCGCGGCCCGCAGGTCGGCCTCCGTGGCGGGACGGCCCGTCAGCCGGCTGAGCCCATTCAGAAGCCTCCGGTACTCCGCGATCGCGTAGGGCACGGCGCTCGCGCTGTCGCGGTTCTGCGGAAGGTGGAGGAACTCCACGAACGTCTCCGGGAAGTTCCGCGACCACACCCCGGAGAGGTTCCGCGCGACGTCGCAAATCGACGGAAACACGAAGCCGTCAAGCGTGCCGAGGCGGGCGGTGAGGCCGAGCTCGAGCGTGGAGCGGGAGATCGAGCACACGAACGATTGGATACGGGAGTCTGCGTGGCTGATGTCGATCGAACCGCCCGCGCCGAAGAGCCACACGGGCAGCGCCCCGACGGCCTGGATTAGCTCCGTGGGGACGTACACCGGGAACGCCCCGATCGCCTTCCCCGCGGGATGGCCTTCCTTCCACGTCCGCACGGCGGAGAGCGACGTGTCCGCTACGGACTCGCGGGCGAAGGCCATCAGCTCGTCGAGGGATGGATTGTCGTTCGCCGCAAGGCCCGGGGCTGCCGTCGCAACTCTCCAGTTTAGCTATGCAGTAGCTACAATATAAACACTTTGCAGATGCAACGAGGTATACCGGCGTATTCCCCCCCCGGGGGTCGGGTTTCAGGGCGGAGCGGCGGGAAGGACGGGGGCTAGCGGTTGTCGATCGGGACGTACACGGCCTCGCGGGGCCCGACGTACCAATCGAGCGGCCGCATGATCCGGTTGTCCTCCCAGTACTCGAGGATGTGTGCAACCCATCCCGAGATGCGGGAGACCGCGAAGGTTGTCGGGAACAAGTCCGGCGGAAGGCCGAGAAGCTGGTACACGACGCCCGCGTAGTAGTCCACGTTCGGGTAGACCCCCTTGCCCCCGAGGCGGCGGACGACGGCCTCCTCGACGGCTTTCGCAACGCCGTACAGGGCCATGTCTCCCTTCCGTTCGCTCAGCTTCTTCGCGTACTCCGCGAGGATGAGGGAGCGCGGGTCCCACGTCTTGTACACGCGATGGCCGAACCCGGACACCCGGTCCCCGGAGGCGAGGGTCTTCGCGACGTACTCGTCCGCGCGATCCGGCGACCCAATCTCGAGGAGGGCCTTCACGGCCTGCTCGTTCGCCCCGCCGTGGAGCGGCCCCTTCAAGGTCGCGATCCCGGCCGCGACGCAGGAGTACAAGTCCGCGAGTGTCGAGGCCGCGACGGTCGCCGCGAACGTGCCCGCGTTCATCGAGTGGTCTGCGTGGAGCACGAGGGCGGCGTCGAGGATTCGCGACGCCACCTTGTCCGGTTTCCGGCCCATGAGCATCCGGAGATAGTCCGTCGCGGCGCTGTACTTCGGGTTCGGCCTCACCACCCGTTGCCCGTTCCGAATCCGGTGGAACGCCGCGACGAGGGTCGGCATCTTCGCGACGAGGCGCATTCCCTTCCGGACGTTCGCTTCCCGCGACGTCGCGTTCAGTTCCGGATCGTACGCACTCAGCGCGGAGACGGCGGTCCGCAGGGCGTCGATCGGAGTCATCGTCTTCGGCAACTTCTTGAGAAGCGCGACGAGCTCCGCCGGTACCTCGCGATGCGAGGCGAGTTCCGCCGAGAACGGCGTCAGCTGCTCGCGGCTCGGCAATCGCCCATGCCACAACAGGTACGTCGTCTCCTCAAACGTCGAATGGGCCGCGAGATCTCGGATGTCGTAGCCCGCGTAGAGGAGCCGCCCCGTCGTACCGTCGACGAAGCAGATGCGGGTCTCCTTCACGAAGATGTCGTCCAGGCCCTTGTCGATCCGAGGACCGCCCGTCGGAGACCCCATCACAATCCTTCCATCGCATCGTTCCGACCCGGGCACCCGGAGGTCCCCGCGGCGGTGCCTACAATGAGAGCGACATCCCTCTTAGGGTTTTCGGCAAAACACGATACTCCGGCGATCCGCGTCGATCAGAGCGGGAATCGCAGAATCGAGTCGACGACGATCCCAATCAGGAGGGCCCCGAGGTACGCGCTCGAGTACTTGTAGCCCGTCCACGCGGTGTCCGGGCTTGGGTGCGCGGAGAACCGCCACGTCACGACGACGAGCCCGGCCGCCGCGGCGGCCGCCACAACGACGTACGCGAGTCCGAATGCGTTTGTAAGGCCGAACGTGAGGGCGACGATCCCGACGAGGATCGACGAGCCCGCGATCGCCCGCACCGCGGTCGAGTCGGTCCGGACTGCAGGGAGCATCGGGAGCCCAGCCCGGCGGTAGTCCGACTTTTGGCGGTACGCGAGGGCCCAGAAGTGGCCCGGTGTCCAGAGGAACACGAGAAGGGCGATGAGCACGGCGGCCAGGGACACGCCACCGGACACCGCCGCAGAGCCCGCGAGGGCGGGACACGACCCCGCGAACCCGCCAATCACGATGTTGCTCTCGCTCCGCCGCTTCAGGCCAACCGTGTACACGCCGAGGTACGTCGCGACCCCAAGGGCGATGAACCCCGCCGTGAGCGGATTGTTCAGGAACCAGGCGATCGCCAGGGACGCGGTGATCAGCCCCCCTCCGAACGCGAGGGCCTTCTCCGGGGGCTGGATCCGATGCATCGGGAGCGGCCGCCCGCGCGTCCGGTCCATCAATTCGTCGATGTCTCGGTCGATGTATGCGTTCACGACGCTCGAGCCCGTGGACGCGAGGAAGCCCGCGACGAGGAGCGATCCCAGGGCGGACCACCCGACCGCGGCCCCGCGCGTCGCAATGAACCCGGAGAGGGCGACGAGGAGGAGAAGGCCCGCGATGCGGACCTTCATCATGGAAACGTAGTCGCGGAGCACGACGGCGGGCACCCGACACGCCCAGGCGGACGTCCCGTAATTAACCTTTTGAAGCGGGGCGCGGCCGCTTCTCGTCCGCGTCGCACGCCGCGTACACGGGGCACACCTCACACCGCGGCCGCCGCGCTTGGCAGATCTCCCGGCCGAAGTAGATGAGAGCGAGATGGCCGACCCGCCGCTGCTTCGGCGGGACGTATCGCCGCAGGTCCGCATTGATTCGCTCGTAGTCCGGAGCCGTTGAGAGGTGCCACCGCCGCACGAGCCGCGCGATGTGCGTGTCCATCGGCATCGTGTCGCGACCCGCCACGAGGCTCAGCCACACGTCCGCGGTCTTCGGTCCCACGCCCGGGAGACCGAGGAGCATTTCCCGAGCCCGCGTGGCCGGCGCCCGCAGGAACGCATCCATCGTCCCGCCATGTGCATCCACGAGGAACCGGGCGATTTGCTTTATCCGCGGCACCTTTTGGCGGGCGAGCCCCGCAGGCCGGAGGATCCGGACGAGCGCCAAGGACCGCATGCC
>Ga0209108_10000750_pt1 | contig 18233 bp, 9 predicted proteins | sample Rifsed10ft1_FD_184003 | JGI IMG/M metagenome (GOLD analysis project Ga0209108, IMG submission 184003) | Soil microbial communities from Rifle, Colorado, USA - sediment 10ft 1 (version 2) | ecosystem: Environmental > Terrestrial > Deep subsurface > Rock core/Sediment | place: Rifle, Colorado...
TGCGGATCGAAGAGGAATGCGCCCTCCTCGAACTCCGGCGAGGCGACATCCATCTGCAACGCCTGGATGTCGCAGGCGCCCTCCAGCCGCGGTTTCCGCAGGGACAACGACCTCACTTTCGCTGCAGCGTCCCGGTCGATGCAGGCAATGCGCAGGCGCGAGGATTCATTCTTGCGTGTGAAATACCAATCCCTCGCCGCATGAACGATGAGATTCCGGCCCAACCTCCCCATCCCGACAACGATCATGCGGGGCGAATCGTCCCGGGAATCCCCCCCTGGCCCGAAGGGAGGCCATTCACCAAGCATTGTCCGTGCGCCGGTCTCGTAGACGTTGAAGAAATCGACCATGGCCGCACCGGGCATTCCGGCCTGCATGGCGCTTTGGAGCATCCCGCACAACTCGACATCGACGATGTGTACGGTCACGGATAGTGGCTCCCCGCTGCGGCCCATGGTCATCTGCCGCGCGTTTACGCCCACCTCCGCGTTTGTGCCGTCCTCACCGCAGATGGAGACGAGGAGCCTGGCCTTTTTGACGCCCGCCTTCCTCAGCGTTTCAGTGTCTGTCGCATCACCCTCAAGCACGATGGTCCGCGGCCCGCGGCACCGGCCGACGAAGGAATTCAAGGCGTCCCGCTCGATGATCACCACCCGATCGCCGCACTCCCGGAACCCTTTCGCGAGGGCAAACCCCTTTTCGCCCAGCCCGCAAAGAACGACGTGGTCTTTCCAGAAGCGCAACCGCAGGAGCTGGAAATGATCTCGGAAAACCGCCGCCAATGCCTGTATTGCTGCGAACGCCGCGGAGGCCGGCGCCAGCAAACGCGCCACCTCCAGTTGCCAAGGCACCGGAGGATCGATGAAGCCCGACTTCAAAGTGAAGAGTTGGAGGGAGAGGTACAGGGCGTCGCTGAACGATCGATCTTCCCCGATCAGCGCGTAATGATTCGCAAACCCGACATGTCCGAGACAGAGGGCAAGAACCCCCGACGCACCGATGATGGGCCACCGGAAATCGCGCCAGAACTTCATAAATGACATTTTTCGGGGCATTGGCGTTTTGTTTCGTACCACCATTTCCTTATCTGGCGCAGTCGTTCACTGCTCCAAAACTACCAGAGGAGGGTTTGGAACTCAACATACTGAAAATTGCCCTCTGCACATGAATCGAGATATACGGAAGATGTATACCTAGCAGGTGCTTCCACCCTGATAACCGTCCCCTCAAAATATTGCGAAAGATTATGTTCTCTCATTATCTTGGACCGACAGACAGTTTGCATGCCGCCTGTCCGGCCCGGTGAGGTCTTATGCACGGTAACCATATGATATTCACGTATCGAGGGGACAGGGAAGTTCAGATCAAACGGATTGACATCCAAGGAACATAAAAAAAACTTCCTGAACGGCGAATATGAATTCCTGTCCAAGCTCATCCGCTCGGAGCTGTCGGACCAAGTGGAAAAAGATTACCGGCCTGCCTATCCAGTTCAGATCATCGACCATGGTCAAAAGGGTTGCCGGACTATAGGGTCTACGTGTCGATGATGTCGTATCTCCCCAGAAAACGCCCCTCCTCTGCCCGGGGGATGGATTATTCCTTGCTCGCTTGCATCCTGTTTCTGCCCATATCCGACCTTTCCATCGAATCGATCATCCAGGAACTCGTTCGATGTATGGAGTGGGACGTGTACGCAGAAGATAGCTCTTGGGACAATTTGTGATCCGTTCCTTATCCTGCTCCTCGCACCCCGGCTTGCCGTTCCGGCTCGCGAATAAGGTCCTTCCTCGCAGAGATGTAACACGGAAGTTCCATTCTTGCGTCCGCTTCTGCATGCCAGTCACTTTCACAGCCGAAACGTAACAGGACACCCGCCAAACTCTTCGCGGAATTTAACACAATTATTTTGGAGCCTCGGGCTTTGGGGTCTTTAATCGCTTCCACCATGGAAGCAATTTCCAAACCTTCATCGCTTCTTGATATTACATATGGATTCTCAGATTCCTTTCTGGAACGCTGCGCCAAACCGTAATCTGGTTTTTGTTTGACAATTCACTCGGTTTTCGTTCATAAAGAAACAATGATGTTTATAATTCAATTCGTGGCTCTAACCATTTTCTTACATTTTTCTCTCTTGGTCTTTGCAAAAAAATCCATGAAGCACGATTTAATATCGACGATAGGAATCACATTATTATTACTTTTCCCGGCCTGGATATTATCTGGAATATTTTATTATTATTTATATCAAGCGAGCCTTTCATCATTTACAGCAATATTTATATTATTAAGCTATTGCATGGTTTTTACGCTAACATTCTTAATCATGTTGTATGCTTTTAATTTGAGAATAAAAATATCGGCGTTAATAGCATTAACCGCATCATCGGCAATTATTATTGCGAATTTCATTTATCGTATTATCGCAAATCCTTTGTATCATTTGCTGACAACGAATTATTAATAAAATTATATAACCTCTCCATCTCCCCGATATTATTATGTATAAAAACCTGTGACTGTCGCAGAGGCCTCGGAAGTTCATTGATAGGAACATCCTCAACATAAACAAATATTTTCCCTTTGGGCTTTACTCCGCTGAGGACATCATTTAGAAAACTATCCCATTCATATCTTACCCAGGACGAATTTAGGTTTTTCGCTGAAGTGCCGACGGCTACCAAACAAGAACTTTTGTCTAAGGCGTCATCAATAGACTTTTTATAATCCGAAACCCCTAGTTTTTCCAGCGATCTGTTACTTAAAAAAACCGAAAATCCCTTATCTTGCATAAAGTCATATAATTCATCAGCGATCATATTATCACGAGTTAGATTCCCATTATCATCCAATTTTTTAGCTGATATGAATATTTCCCATTGACTAAGCATTGACCCATTATTATTTACTTTTACAGAACCATTAACAGAATCCAGCCTCTGTATTGCTCTATCAATTACTAGTTCCCTTTTTATTAACTCTATAAACATGTTTGGATTACTCTGCCGCAATGTGCTTATTGCTTGTCTAAATATATTTGTACACCATAAACCAATTATCGACGATATTAATATAGTCGCTACAGCCGTAAAAACAAGTGCCTTAGTCCAAGGACTTCCTGAGCCGAAAAATGGGTAATAATTGGTGTTACCAACGGTAGCGAAGTAACGGAATTGAGCAAAATACGAAAGGCCAGCAATCAAGTGGAATATTAATACAAGACTTGGAACGAAAGAAATACTATGCCAAAGTATCGGTGGCATATGCTGCATTTCATCATTCTGACGATGAGGAAAATTTGATTCCGAGGAAATCCACTCTGTTAACAGAAAAGATTCAATAAGCGATCTCTTTTTTACAACACTATGGAATACAAAACAGAGAAATCCTAAAAATAGGGGCCATACTATAGTCAATGTAGCATATCTAAATGTCAACCCAAACACGGCATATTGTATATTTCCAGACCAAAACAGAGCATTTGGGGTTACGCGGAGTATGTCAGTTAATGCGCGTTGCATTATATATACCGATATCAACATCGTTACAACTATTATGAACATAATAGTTTTGGAAAGTGTTGAATGGGAATGCAATAATTTGTCGGAAACATCCATAGATTAAGCCCCTGACAAGTGCCTAACTCCCCTTTAATCTGCCCACCTATATCTTAATGCAGAAATTCTCCTTTGGACTCCAAGAGATTATACGGGTCCAAGGATCGGGAACGCAATTGTTTCGGGAGCCGGTCGGGCGGCGTCCTCACTGCAGTTCCACTCTACGAACTCCACAGCCCGCTCCCGGCACCACCGCCGCAATTCGGGGAAAACGAACTTGACGAGCTCATCCCGCTCGGCGTGCATGTCCCGGAAAGTGGAGGAGACGAAGACGCGGACGAGGCGTTGGTGGGAAAGTGTCTTTGGAACGGAGGACTCAGGATCTGTCATTAACGTTCTTCCCTCCATTCCGGAGAAAACTGCATTTCCAAGGAGAGGGAAACCCTACCTGGGTCCCCTTCTCAATCTTCTTTATCGTAGATCTCCATCCCCACACGGGCCAACACGGCAGGGTAGTTCCTGATGGTCGTGCGGTCATACTCACGGATCTCATCGGGAAGTTCGCTCCATGGCACGAGGAACGGACTGATCCGTTTCTCGGAGTCCTTCACCGGGCCGTACTTCCACCCCGCCCGTAGCCGTTCAACGTTCCATCGCCCGTGTTCCATCTCGGCCATGAGTTCCACTTTTTCTTCGAACCCGGGCGGAGGCCCGCTCGTTCCTTCCGTGATGGGGCGTATTCCGAATCCCGCATAGCCGAGGATCTCCCTGATATACGCGGCGTGCTCCAGGTTCGATTGCTTCAAGTCGGGCCTCAAGCGGTCCCATGGCATCATGACCGGGTCGGTTTTTATCCAACGGTTCTCTTCGAGGAATTTTCCATGGATGTATTCCGCCATCCTATCGATCGCGCCGTGATCCGCGGGCACGCCGTGATCCGCGGGCACGCCGGCCGACCGCACGGAGGCCCTCGCGGACATCGGGTCGCATGGAAGCACAACGAAACCGGAAACGTTCCACCAGTCCGCGTCGGGAAGCAATTCCGAAGCCGCACGGCCGCTCGCTTCGACAATCCCCACTTTCGCCCCAAGCGCCAGCGCCAGGCGGTATTCGAAGGCAGCGATTCGCCCTCCGTTGATCCCCAGGACACTCACATCGGACGGCTTGACTCCCGCCGCGACAAGATCGAACCAGTTCATCAGCGGCTGGTGCGGGGAGAAATCGTCCCCCTCCGTATCGATCAGTTCGTGGTACCGGCGGTCCATCTGCACATGCTTCGGCAAGGACCGGGGGAGATACCCGATGACGTCGACGTGTATTCCCCGGCCGTCGGTCAGCCGTTGCGCGAGGCCGCCTACGATCCCAGGGATCCCCGCCGTCGTCCCGCCGGAAATGATCGTCCCGGAAAAACGGTCGAATGTCCCTTCCAGCAGACCCTTGTACCCCTCCATCTCGTTCTGGAAATCCGCGTGGGCGCCTCCGGCGACGATCACGACAGGGTGTAGGAACGGCTTTTTGCGGGGCGCCTTTTCCCTTATTTCTTCAAGGGCACTGACCCCTGAGGGCTTGAGCGCCTTCGCCAGCAGCAGGAAGTCCGCGACCCACTGTTCCGGCTGAGGATATTTCCGCCCGAAATTTATCCGCCTCAGGAAATCCGTTTCCGCATCGAGGACGTCGTCCGGCGCGCATACCTTCCCGCTCAAGCATAGGTGGATCCCCTTGGCGTAGGCCGAAAGACTTTCGTACGGATGGCCCAGAAGAAGAAGGAAGCGCCCCATGGTCAGGAAGGCCCACGGGAGCTCGATCCCCGCGTCGGCGTGGGCGCGGCAGGCGTCGATCGCCTTAAGAAGCGCGGGGCGCAGCATCGGGACGAAAGACCTGTCCTTGTTGCAGAAGATCTCGAACTCGATAAAGGAGGCCAGGTGATAGGAGTTCATCGGATCGCAACAGTACGCTTTATGATACAGCTCTCGCGCCTTCAGCTCCTCACCCGGCACGTTTTCGTACGACCAGGCAAGGGTATAAAGAGCCCGCGCGCGCGTTTCGTCCCGCTCCATCGATGGATGGGCCGCACAGTCCTGACCGATCTCGTCCGGCCGGCCGACTTTTTCCAGCAAGGCCTGCCCCTTCCTGTACTTTCGCGCTTTCTTCACATCGACCTTTCTCCCCCGGATCCATCCCCTGTTCGCCCGGCATAGCGCATGACCAAGTTCCAGAAGGAGCGCCGGGGTTCCCGCCTTTCCCCTGACGCCTTCATACGGGGAGAGATATTTCACGATCGTCTCCCATTCCCCCGAGATCCTGGCAAGCCGCGCCACGCGGAGGGCTTCTGCGGGTTTGTTCGCCTCCTCCGGCTCGTTTTCCAGGACGGCGATCCGACGCGCCATCTCCTCCTGCCGTTCCTCGGGGGAGATGTGGACGCCGTAGTTCATCGCGAAAACACCCAGGCTTCCCAGCACGCGCTCGAACTCGTGGTCGGCTTCCTCCAGAAGGGCGGCGACCCTCGCCATGTCCCGCTCCAGGGTCTTGGGCACCTTGAACTCGCTCTTGTAAAAACGGTCGTGGGCCATGACCGACCAGGCGTGCTGGAGGAACGTCCGCACCTGGATCTCGGCCTTCCGCTCGCCGATCTCCCGGGGCAGGTCGACACCCAGCAGTTTTTTCGAGCGGACCTGCACGATGTAGTGCACCGACAGGTACCCGAATTCCCCGGTCTTGAGGCGGGCCTTCGCGTCCTCGCTGTTCGCCTCGTCGATGCGGAAGTTCTCCCGGATGAACCGGCAGACGCGGTCGGATTCCTCCTGGGTCGAGGTGATCACCCGCGCCCCGCAGAGGTCCGAGAAGTGGTGGACGGGATCGGGGTACTTTTCGGATTTCCGGATGATCTTCTGCGCGAAGCTGGAGAGGGATTTCGCCCTCACCTGAATGATGGAGTTCGGCGCGCGGGTCGCGCACGCTTCCTCGAGCACGCGGCGAAGGGCATCGGCGTACGCCTTGTAGACGGGATATTCCTTCCTGTACAGACTCACCTGCTCCTTTAGCCACGTCCCGTCCACGGCCATGACGGCTCTCCTTTCTACGCTTTCTTCTCCCTCCAATACCTCAGCAGCCCCTCGTCGTTCCGGAACGTCAGCGAATATCGAGGCAAATCGCCCTGCGAGATCCACGCATGGTCGCTCGACTCGTCGTTCAGACGGACCGTCCCCTCGACCCGGCACTCAATATAGAGGTTGATGCAGTGCATCCCCCCCGGCCTCATTGGAAGGCTGTCCTGGTAGAAGAGGAACCGGGTTGCCGTGCAGTTCAAGGAGGTCTCCTCGCGGATCTCCTTGGCAATGCTCTCTTCTACGGTCTCGCCGTAATCCACCTTCCCGCCCGGCAGGCACCATTCACCCAATCCGTACTTCGTTTTTTCGCGTCTCAGAATCAGGACCCGGCCATCACCGTCCGGGATGATCAACCGGACAACGGGGACGGGGCGGGCATTTTCGTCTATTCGAAGCTTATCCATTTTTATTTCCAGTGTGGCGATAACGATTTGCCCGTACTCATTTTCGATCCCCACGCCACGCCTTCTCGATCGGCCGCCAGTCGGTGTTTGTGGTGAAGCGGTTCAGTCTTACGATCTTGCGGCACCTGGGACAACCGGTTTCTCTCCCCAGAGCGGAGGGAGGAACAAGGGACCAGTTTCGGCACAAGGGACAACCGAAGGCAACGTCACCATGGACCGGAGAGGCAAACGCGGTGACAATCGGAGAACCGGGAACAATGTTCTCTATCCGCAAGAAATGGATCCTGCCGGATTCCTCTCCCGCGATGATCGTATTTCCATCCCAGGTAACAGCGGTTGCGGTGAACCCGCTGTCTCCTCCAAAACAAGCGATCTCCTCACCGCTCTGCAATTCCCACATCCTTAAGGTCATGTCATAAGAGCCCGAGACAACATGCCCTCCATCGGGCGTTACCTCCACCACGTTAACTAAAACGATATGGCCCTTCAGGTCGCAGAGCGCCTTGCCGGTACCTAGATCCCACACCTTGAGCGCGCCATCGCAACGCGAAATGGCGCCCTTTGCATCGGGCGTCACAGCAACCACCTCGATCCATTCTGTATCTCCTTCCAGGATTTGGAGCACCTCACCGGTCTCCAGGTCCACTACCATAATTTTTTTCCCGGAGGCCTCGACGACGCCCCATCCGTTCGGGGCCACGGCTACCCTCCCGACGCCGCCTTCCAGAACGTGCACTGTCGCGCCAGTCGTCAAGTCAAACACGTTCAGGGTTACTTTCAGCGTTTTATCCATAGAGGCATAAACGGCCCTTTTACCGTCCGGCGTTACGGCTACCGTCGAGACCCGTCTGTCTTGGCTCTCCAAGGTATACAGCACCTCTCCGGTTTCAAGGTCCCATGTTTTGAGCGCACTCTCATCGGAGGCCGAGACAGCCCTCTTGCCGTCCGATGTGACAGCTATCGCACTAACCGCATCGGCATGGCCTTCGAGAGTTCGGAGGGCTTGGCCGGTTTCAATGTCCCACACCTTCACGGTCCCATCCCCTGAAGCGGAGACCGCCCGCCGTCCATCCGGCGTCACCGCCACAGCGTTGACGGAGCGGGTATGACCCATCAGGGTGCGCAGTTCCTTCCCGCTTTCCAGGTCCCACACCTTCAGGGTTTGATCCTCCGAACCCGACACCGCGCGCCTGCCATCCGGAGTCACCGCCACGCAGGATACCCGCTGCGTATGTCCCGCCGGCGTGCGCTCCTCGCGCCCAGCTTCGAGGTTCCACACCTTGAGCGTGTTATCTTCAGAACCCGATACAGCCCGTCTTCCGTCCGGGGTCACGGCTATGGTCAGCACCCAATGGGTATGACCCTCCAAGGTACGCAGCATCTCGAAGGTTTCCAGGTCCCACAACCTAAGCGTTGTATTGGAATCGTCGAGCGAGATAGCCCTTCTGCCATCCGGGGTCACGGCTACCGCTTTGACCTTGTCTTTGTGCCCCTCAAGGGTGCCGAGCTCCTTGAGCGCCTCCAGGTCCCACACCTTGAGTGTGGTGTCCGAAGAACCTGAGACCGCTCGCGTTCCATCTTGGGTGACGGTTATTGCCCATACCTTATCGGTATGGCCTTTGAGAGTACCCAGTTCCTCTCCGGTTTCCAGGTCCCAAACTTTGAGGGTGGCGTCCCAAGAGGCCGAGACAACCTTCTTGCCGTCCGGTGTAACAGCTACCGCACTAACAGCTTCGGTATGCCCCTCGAGAGTCCGAAGGGTTTCGCCCGTTTCCAGGTCCCATACTTTGAGTGTGGTGTCCGTAGAACCTGAGACGGCTCGCCTTCCGTCCCGGGTAATGGCTACCGCCCAAACTCCACCCGCATGACCATCCAGAGTAAAACGGTCCTCACCCGTCTCCAGGTCACGCACCTTAAGGGTCTTGTTCCCGGAACACAAGACCGCACTCCGTCCGTCCGGTGTCACGGCTATGGCAACAACAACGCCATCTGAATGGCATTCCAGAGTGCAAAGCGCCTCACCGGTCTCCAAGTCCCATACCTTCAGGGTCGCGTCCTTGGAGCCCGAGATGGCTCGTTTTCCATCCCGGGTAATGGCCAAGGCCCAAACTCCATTTTTATGACCGTCCAGAGTTCGCAGAAGCGGCCCACCGGGTGGTTCCAAGGACGGCGACATCGGTCGCAACCATGGGACTTCTTTCCGCTTTCCAATCTGGTAGAGCAAGGCATGTATTTCCGGGAGATCATAGGACAACAAGCGGCCCGTTAATTGTCCGGGCAGCAGATCGGGATCTCTTGCAAGCAAGTGCGCGGAGAGGCGAAGAGCCCCCTGGATCAACCCCAGGAAACGAAGTGACTCATCCGGCATGTCCGTCTTAATATGTAATTCATCGATAAAGGCCAAGTCGAAGTCGGCAATCAATGAATGGGGACCAAGGGCAAAGACCTTGGCGTAGAGGAAGTCGAAGTCAATTAATGTCTCCCGAAGCCCGTCCGTCATGCCTCCGTGCGCATGCTGGAAGGGTAGCTCGGAAACTTTTCGGAGGTTCGGGGTCTTCTTTCCGGCCGTTTCAAGCCAGAGCTGCCGGGACGCGAAGTAATGGGCGAGCGATTCATGACGTGCTCGCTTTGAATTGCCTGTCAGGTAATTCCGGGCGATCGTTTTCTCAAACTGGCGGTGAAAGAAGGAGATCGTCGAGGTTCCGTCGGCCTGGCGTTCGCCCAGGTACCGATCGAGGTCGGATCGAAGGCGGGACCAGATGATGACAGGAAGGGCCGACACCGGCGGAGATTTGGGAGAGCGCCTCTGAAAATCTTTAATCACCTCACCATCACAGGAAAGCACGTCGAGCAGTTCATCCTCAGTCAAGCCGTTCTTCCCGGACGCGACATATCCCAGGCCGCGGGAAACGAGGACGTTCCCGTGCTCCTCCTCCCGGGAGAGTCGCCTAAGGAGATCGTCGATCAGGCCGGGTACATCTCCGCTCAGACCGGATTTTCCATCGGTCCCGAACGAGAGATCGTCGTACGATTTCCAGCGACGTGCCTCCTCGAACGCCAGTTTGAGATAAAGCGGCAATCCGCACTTCTCGAACTTTCCGAGAACCTCGCTCTTCTGGTCGGGCCGCAGGGTTCTCCGGTTGGCGGACAGCCATCGGTCGAGCAGGTCCGACCCCTCACCCGCAACCATCGGTCCGAGTACCACGATACGATCGGGGGGCATCTTCCTCCCCGGCGCGTCCGTACCTTCCCCCGGAATTGCAGACACGATTAGGCCGACGTTCTCAGGGAGCGCCCCGGGGAGCCACGTCAGGTTGCGAGCATGATCTGCGTCGGAAAGTTGGTCGAGAGCATCCAGGAACAGGATCAACGGTCTTTCCTTCGTCGCCAGCTTAAGACGTTTCGTGAACTCCTGAACCAGGTCCCTGTACTCCAGGGGTGTTTCCTCTTTCGATCCGTATGCCCGCCCGACCCGGCGGCACAGGTCCTCAAGAAGCGATCGGCCGTCTGTAGAAGCCGGTGTGGCACCGACAAATCGGATGATGACTTCCGCACCGGGATTGTCTTCCCGGGCCTCATGGACGGCACGCGCCATCAGGGCAGATTTACCCGAACCCGGTTCTCCGTATATGGCCAGGGGGTGGCGGTTTTCGGACCGGATGTACTTTCGGATCGTGTCGAGGATCGCCGCGCGTCCAACGAAAATCCTGGCCCGTTCCTCCCCGAATTCCTCATGTGCTTGATCCTCCAGTTCTTCCGGATCTGTCTTCCCGGACCGGGAGATCTGCTTCATGATCTCCCGGGAGAGAGAGTCGTAGACGTCGGTGCAGAGGGCATCGAGATGGGAGAGGGTGACTCCCGAATCGGTCCAACGGGCTTGGTACTTCATCGTTTTCCCGGGAAGGAGCGATTCGAGGCGGCCTTTCAAATTCGCAAGCTGGGCATATGCGCCCGGATCGAATTCCCCGTGGGGCGCCCGGTCGACAAAATGGTGAAAATCCCCATCACGCGATACCTCGTCGACGGGAGAGAGGTGCCCATTTTCCCTTTGAGCCGCCACGGACCCGTCGGCCCGCTCCACGAGGAACGACCTGAAGAAGCAGAAGATATGCTCTCTCGCGTCCTCGACTTTCATGGCGCCGCGAACAACCTCCTGCTCCGTCGCGGAGGTGGCATACTTCAGCCGGTCATCCTCCGACAGGTCCATTCCGGCCACTGCTTCGAGCAGGACGGCGCGCAGAGGTCTCTCGACGCGCTCTTCCCAGACACTTAAATCAACAAACTCCCCTGTCCGCCGTTGTAGGCAGTACACAGGAGGGACGGCGTTGTCGTCCCGGCGGTACCAAGTTGCAAGCAGTTCATGGGTTGAGGAATCGTTAACGCGCCGTTCGATCTCCTCGAACTCGGAGGCAGGTATCTCGTAGGGAAGAGGACACCAGCCATACCGGTCCCCCAGCAGCACGATGAAGTTGGGCTTGAGCGCGGTCTTCTGGCACCGGGCGATCTCCTCCAGGCAGATCCGGACCGTCTGCTGATCGAGCGACGCCTCCTCGCTCACCCCCCACCGCAGATCGATCGCCTGGAACCGGAATCCGTGCGCCATGCACAGGTCCCGCAGACGCGGGAAGACGCGCTCCTGGAGCGCGTTGCGCTCCTCTTTCAGGTCGGAGAAGGTGGAGCTGATGAAGATGCGGAAGGTCTTGCCGGACAGCGCCACTTACGACGTGCCGGACAGCAGGAGCCGGATCTCCCTGCCGATCTCTCTTTTCAGACGGTGCATTCCCTTGTCCACGTCCTTCTTCAGGTACCGAACGGCCTCACGGGCGTCTTTCTGCAGCAGGCCCTGGAAAAAGGCCAGGCTCCCCTTGAACCGGTTCACCTCCGCGAAGACCGACTCCTTGTGGAACAACAGCGGCTGGAGGCAAAGCACCTCGAGCTCCCCAAACCGTTGCCGCAGGAGATCGGCGACGGCTTCCACCGCGCCGCCATCGCCCGTACGTTTTTTTCTGCTGAAAGAACCAAAGGCGGCCCCGGTGGCGTGGACCACCTCTTCGACCCTGCGGAGGTGGGTGATGCACTCCACTTCCCGAAGCACGGCCTTCCATCGGCCGCGCGGTTCCGTACGCGATGATACATCCTGCCCAAGGGAGAGGAACACCGCCCGCAGATACTCGGGCCGCAGATTCCCCGTCCTGAAGAAGGAGTGGAGGGAGCTGAGGACCGCCTTGAGCTCCCGGGCGTTCCCCGGCCACCGAAGCGTTTTGAGCTCTTCGAGGATCTCCCCGGAAAGCGGACTTTCCCCATCCCCCGCGATCCGCCGCCACAAGGACTGCGCGATCAAAGGGATGTCTCCAGGATGGTCACGAAGGGAAGGAGTGCGAATCAGAAACTCGCGGAGCCGGTAATAGAGGTCCTCGCGGAACCGTCCGTCCTGGACCATCGAGAACAGATCCCGGTTCGTCGCTGCGATGATCCGTGCGTTCACGGGAATGTCCCTGGTAGATCCCAATCGACGTATCCGCCGATCCTCGAGCGCCCGGAGAATCTTCACCTGGTGGGCCAGGGAGAGGTCCCCCACCTCGTCGAGGAAGAGCGTCCCCTCACCGGCGGTTTCCCAAAGGCCTGCCTTCTGGTCCACCGCCCCGGAGAAGGAGCCTTTCTCGTGGCCGAACAGCTCCGATTCGAGGAGATCCTTGGGGATCCCCCCGCAGTTGACCGCCCGGAACTTCTCTATCGGGCGGCCGCTGTATTCGTGGATCGAGCGTGCGACGATTTCCTTCCCCGTGCCCGTGTCTCCAAGGATCAGGACCGTGCTTTTGGTATGCGCGGCGTGGAGGATGAACTGGCGGACCAGTTTCGCCTCCGCCGATTCGCCGACGTACTTTCGCGCCAGGTCCGGAGGCTCCTCGTAGATCCCCAGCACGTCCAGCAGGAAGCGGGAAACCGTGCTCCCGCCCTCCGGATCGTCGGGACCGCCGGAAGACCCCGGTCCCCGCTTTCCTCTCCCCGCAGCCACCTTCCCTTGCGGCCCCTTGGCGGCCTGCTCCCAGACGGCCTGGAAGAGTGCATCGCCCGTGCCGATCAGGTAGACGTTCTTCTCCCGCTGCGCGACGGCGTTGGACAGGAGGGCCCGGACTCCGCGTTTGAGCTGTCCGCCGTCGACGAACGATCCCTGGATGAGAGGGATCTTGTCCTTCCCGAGGAGATACCGGGAGAGCCCCGAGGCCTTGTGCTTGGCCCCGCGATCGATGACGAGATCGCCGAATTTCCGGAATGGTTCCAACGCGCTGGCCGGAATGACAAACGCCGCGGGAACGCCCGCATCCAACGCCTGCGCAAGGTCCCCGGGAGCCCCCGCGTCCAGGTGGACTCTTCGGGGTGGCTCTCCCGGCGGATCGGCGAGGAATTTCAGTGCCTCGATCTTCACGGCCTTCCCCGGGACGGTTGAGTTTGTACCACATGCTACCAGATGTGGGAATTCGACTCAACGGGAGTGTCTTGCGCAAAACTCGACCGGAGGAACTCGTCCGCCTCCTACCTGCCGGATCCCCCAATCTGCCGTTCCGGCATCACGAATCGGTTCCTCCGGATTCCGGCACGATCCGTGCGTTTATCCCCGGCGGAAGAAAGGAGGTCATGACATGGCGCGAACAGGAGCGCGAAACGACATACACCAGGCGTACCCCCTCGTGGAGATCCAGGGGGTCGGGATTCGCCTCCCCCACCCGGAAAGGATCCCTTCGATCGACTTCGTCGAGCGGAAGGAGATCATGGAGCGGGCGCTGGCCGCCTGGATGCCGGGCAACGGGCTCAAATCCCTCAACATCCGCTTCTTCGGCCCGCCGGGGGTGGGAAAGAACACCATCGTGTACCAACTGGCGAAGATCCTGGGAAAGCCGCTGTACATCCTCAACGGGAACGAGGAACTCGACCCGGAGGACGTCGCCTGCACCGCACGGTTCGCTTCCTCCGACCGGATCGAGTACGTTGCCTCCCCGCTCTTCGCCGCGATGCTCGCGGGGGGGATCTTCTTTTTCGACGAAATCGGCAAGGCCCCTCCCGCCGCGCTGAACCCTCTCGCCTCCGTGCTCGACGAGCGCAGGATGCTGGATTCGGTCCTGGCGGGGATCCGGATCGAGGCGCACGAGGAGTTCCTCTTCTGCGCCGCCTTGAACGAGGACGAGGAGTCCGGAGGGCGACTTCCGCACTTCCTGGAGGAGCGGCTCTCCCCCGCCATCCGCGTCGGGATTCCCCCGCCCGCCACGTTCCGGATGATCCTGCAAAGACACCTTCCCCCAGGTGACGACCGATGGATGAAAATCTACATGAAGGAGTTCTGGAATACGGAAACCACACCCCGGGAGGCCAGGACCCGCCTGCAGTTCGCCTACGGCATGGCGAGCCGGGCCGGTGCCGACCGGGCGAGTAACGCAGAGATCCGGGAGTTCCTCAGAAGAGCCGAAACCAGGGAGAGCGAAGCGGAAGAACCCGCGGCCGGGATTCGTGCGAAGGCCGCAACTGGAGAAAAGACCGTTTCGCAGGAGAAGCCGGATGAGATCGAACATCTTCTGGTCCTTCGAAAAGACGGAGGCGGCGGGATCACCCATTGAGCTTCCCGGCCGGCCGGGTCTTGCGATCGTCCCGTACGTCCGCGGGAGGCTCGCATTCGCTCAGCTCGCCGTTGCTGCGCTCGATGCGGTGGGGTTCGACCGGCTCGTGGTCGACCTGCCCCGGTTCCTGGGCCAAGGGGTACTGATCGAGCTCGCGCATTCCGCCTTTCCGCTGGCCTTCACTATGGTCGTCCGGAAGGGCCCGGACAGGCATCTCCTGTTGCCGTTCGTCCCCAACGACGCCGGATATATCGCGACGTTCGCCGCCCGACGGAAACGGGTCGGGTACGAATGCATCGATGCGGAGAACCTCTTGTTCCATCCCGATGGGGCAATCTTCTCGCCCGACCGGCCGCTATTGGACGACAACTTCGCCCTTTCGAAAGGGTTGGATCGATACTTCGCGCCCCTGTGGTCGCGAATGGACGCGCTGTGGGAGCAGGCGCCGCCCGTCACCAAGGCGTTTACGGCCGCGCGGGCATCGCTCGTGGCGGCCCGCCTCGCGGAAGCCCTTGCGTCGGGTGAACGAACCCTCTTCGTCTGCGAATACCGGCTCTGGTGGGCGGTCCGGAAGGCCCTCGAGAACGGCATAAAGGGAGACACTCCACCCCGCCCTGCACCCCAGGAGGAACTGGGCCTGGCATTTCTCGCCGAGGATCCGTATTCCCTCTGGACCATGGGGTTCCTCGACGATTACCCCTGCGTAAACCTGAAATTCTTCGAGGCAGTGAAGAAGGGCAACGTTCGATCGTTCGACAAGCTCGAAGCGCTCGGCACCACCCTCCTCGGACTCATCGAGAAGGACGATCCCCGCGTCGCCAACGGAAGGTCCATCACCCGTTTCCTGGCGTTCCTGCGATACCTGAGGGCGCGTATGATCGCGTCGGGAAGGGTCGTTCCCTTCCCGTCGTCCCATCTCCTGGACGCCGCGGAGTCGTGCTTCGGGAAGGAATTCGCCAGGGAACTGGCGGAAACGCTGCTTGCGTACCCGGTCCCGGACAAAAAGCTCGGCGCGGACGGTACAGGGTTCCATTCCCTTACCGCCGATGGAACGTTGAAGGAGGGCGCCGCCTTCGAGCTCCCGGATGCCTTGGAGGGCGGCGATTCTTTCGGGACCGATATCCGGGGCGGAGGCGTCGGCCTGCCGGCCGTCGAGGATCCCGGCCGCGGCCGATGGGCCGACATCGCCCGCCGTTCTCTCACGAGAGCCGAAGAGAAATCACTCAAAGGGCCCTGCACCGGCATAACTTGGGCGGTCAAGGACGATTACATCCTCCATCAAGGCGCCTGCGCTCTCGTGAGAGAGAACATCGCCAGGGAGACCCGGCGCGCCGTCGTGAAACGAAGCTGGGGCGGGATGGGGGACGGCATCCGGTGGAAGGCCACGATCCGCGCCAGGGCGATGAAGGAGAAGGCCCTGTACGTCCGGAAACGACGCGGCGACCTGCGGTTCCTGTCCGTCGACGCGCACACCCCGCACGTGTTCCTGTTTTCGGATCGGATCGACGAGTGCGCCTTCTCCGTGATCCACGACGCGAACCTCTCCCAGAGGAACATCAACCTGGGGAACGACACGTTCCCGTTCGAACGGCATCCCCCTCCGGACCTCGTGTACTCCCTCTTCAAAGCGGTAGGGAGGATCGAATCCTCCCTGAACGGTCACATCCGCCGGGACTGGAACGAAGCCCTGGCGTTCCTTTATACGCGTTCCGACATGGGGGTGGAGAGATACGAGGCGATTACGAAGAAGCCCGCCCGGTACCAGTGCCGGCAGACACCGTTCGAGGACCCGGAACTGGCCGATTTCTCCCATGCGGAAAAATTCGTGGCATGGCCCGTGAAATACGCCGAGCGCGCCGTCATCGTGGTGGCTCACTGTGGGTGGTCTCTCCCGGAGAAGCTCGCGCGGTTTGCACGGGAGAAGAACATCAAGATGATCATCGTTCCGCTTGACACCCTCTCCCCGTCCCTGGTCCGAAGATTGCGGACTACCCATTTCATCTCGACGGCCCTGAAGAAACACCCCGGCCGCGAGAAACTCCTTCAACGGTTCGTCGCATAAGGAGGTTTCCATGGGCCAGCCGGCGTTCCTGCAGATCAACGGCAAAACCGTACAGGTCAGCTCTCCGTACCAACCCGCCCTGCGGGTCGAGGATGAGTTGATCGGGCGCAACCAGGAAGCTCGAATGGTGCTCGCCTCCTGGATCGGACAGTCGGGCTTTCCGCCGCTGGCGCCGCTTCTCGTGGGCGAAGCCGGCGTCGGCAAGAACCGCCTCATCTACGAACTGGCGCGCTGCACCGGGAAGAACCTCTACGTGTTCCAGGGCCACGAGGATGTAACCGCCGAGGACCTCGTCTGCGCCGTGCGCTTCAGCGACGATCCCCTGCGCAAGATGGACTACATCCTGTCCCCGCTCGCGACCGCCATGGCCCGAGGCGGCATCTGCTTCATCGACGAGATCGGGAAACTGCGGTCCCGCGCGCTCGCTCCGCTGGTCAGCGTGCTGGACGAGCGCAGGTACCTGGACTCGAACCTTCTGGGCGAGCGGATCGCGGCGCACCCGGGCTTTCGCTTCGTCGCGGCGACGAACACCGTGGACCTGGCCGGCAACGCGCTGCCGGAATTCATCCACTCGCGCCTTCGGCCACGGATCGATGTGGGTTTTCCGCCGCGCGAGGAGATCGACCGCATGGTCAAGACCCGCTTCCCCCGCATCACGCCCGCAGGCCTCCAGGAGAGCCATCCCCACGGCGTCACCATCACGAAGGACGCCCCCAACTACCGCCGGAGCTGATGGCCGAGCTGCGTGAGGCTTTGACAGACGCGGACATAGCGGGCGCGAAGCGGCCGCCTCCAGGGATTTTCGCGCGACCAGAATCCGCGTTAGCGGATTCTGGTCTTGCGCACAACGAAGAGCGCCCGGTCCTCGTGGTCGACCTCGGCGGGCAGTACAGCCAGCTCATCGCCCGCCGGGTGCGCGAGGCGCGCGTGTACTCGGAGCTCGTGAGCCATCGGCTCTCGGCGGGCCAGATCGCCTCACGGAATCCCGTCGCGCTCGTGCTCTCGGGCGGGCCCGCATCGGTGTACGCGGAGGGCGCGCCCGACGTCGACGAGGCGATCTTCGCGCTCGGCGTGCCGACGCTCGGCATCTGCTACGGGATGCAGCTCATGGCGCGCGACCTCGGCGGCGCCGTCGAGCGCACCGGGGCTTCCGAGTTCGGCAAGGCGGAGCTCGAGGCAGGCGAGTCCGAGCTCTTCCACCACCTTCCGCCCGAGCAGACCGTGTGGATGAGCCACCGCGACTCGGTCACCGCGCCTCCTGCCGGAGCCGAGGTGACCGCCTCGTCGCCCTCGACGCCCATAGCCGCGTTCGAGGACCGGGGGCGGCGCCTGTACGGCGTGCAGTTCCATCCCGAGGTCGTCCACACGCCGCACGGGCAGGAGATCCTCAAGAACTTCCTGTACGAGATCGCGGGCGCCCCCCCGACCTGGACGCCCGCCGCGGTGATCGAGGAGCAGGTGGAGCGGATCCGCGCGGCGGTCGGCTCCGA
>Ga0209108_10000751_pt1 | contig 18215 bp, 11 predicted proteins | sample Rifsed10ft1_FD_184003 | JGI IMG/M metagenome (GOLD analysis project Ga0209108, IMG submission 184003) | Soil microbial communities from Rifle, Colorado, USA - sediment 10ft 1 (version 2) | ecosystem: Environmental > Terrestrial > Deep subsurface > Rock core/Sediment | place: Rifle, Colorado...
GATCCTCGTCAGGTCGACGCGCTGTATGCCGCCCTGAAGCGGTTGCCGGCTGTCAGCAGCGTCGCGGTGCGCGACGTTCAACTCCGCAGCTTCGAGGAGACGATTTCCGAGAGCTTCAACATCTCGCTCGTGACCATGCTCGGATTCGCTGTCGTGATCGCCTTCGGCATCGTATACAACAGCGCGCGGGTGGCGCTGTCCGAGCGCGGGCGCGAACTGGCGAGTCTTCGCGTCCTCGGCTTCACCCAGGGAGAGGTTGCGACCATGCTGCTGGGGGAACAGGTCGTGCTGTCGGTGGCCTCGCTGCCCGCCGCGTTCCTGATCGCGTGGAGCCTGTGCTGGCTCATCGCCATTCGCTTTGAGTCGGAGTTGTTCCGGCTCCCGGTCCTGATCGAAGGCACATCGTACCTGTTCGGCGTCTCCGTCATCGCTGTCGCCGGTGTCCTGTCGGCGCTCGCGATTCGCGGACGCATCGGTCGCCTGGACCTGGTAGAGGTCCTGAAGACCAGGGAGTGACCATGAAACTGTCGAAACGCATCAAGTGGATCATCGGACTGGCGGCGCTCGCCGCGCTGGTTACCACAGTCGTTATGCGCCCGGACGTCGTTCTGGTGGACGTCGTCAGGGTGGAGCGCGGGCCGCTCAGCGTCACCATTGACGAAGACGGCATCACGCGCATCCGGAATCATGCGGAGATTGCCGCGCCGGTGACCGGACGGTTGCTGGCCAGCATCCTGCGCGCCGGCGACGTGGTGACGCGTGGACAGGTGGTCGCCCGCATCGCGCCGGCGCCGCTGGACGAGCGCAGCCGGCGACAGGCGGAAGCGGCGCTCTCCGCGGCTCAGGCGGTGCGGGCGCAGGCCGAGGCGAGGGTACGGCAGGCCGATGTGGTGCTCGGGGAGGCACGACGTAACCGGTCGCGCGCCGAGCGGCTCGGCGACGCCGGCGCATTGTCTGCTCGCGCGGTCGAGTCCGTGCAGGCCGAGGAGCGGGTTCGCGAGCGTGAACTCGACGCCGCGCGCGCCGGCGCCGACGCGGCGATTCAGAACGAAGCGCAGGCCAGGCTGATGCTTCTGGGCGCGGCATCGTCGGGCGCCGCGGGGGTGAAAGAGGTTCGCGCGCCGATTGGCGGCAAGGTGCTGCGCCTGGTCGAGGAGCACGAACGGGTCGTCGCCGCCGGCACGCCGCTCATGGAGGTAGGAGCGGGCGAGATGGAGATCGTTGTGGACGTGCTCTCGAGCGACGCGTCGCGGGTTCGGGTGGGGTCGCGCATGATGGTGAACGTGCCGGGAGGTCCGGAGTTCGTGGCGACGGTGTCTCGCGTCGAGCCGGCCGCGTTCACGAAAGTGTCTCCGTTAGGCGTCGAGGAACAGCGGGTCAACGTGATCGCCGCGCTCGACACGATGCCGGCGGGGCTCGGCGACCGGTTCCGCGTTTCGACGTCGATTGTGCTGTGGAGCGCCGAGTCGGCGCTGACGGTGCCTTCAACGAGTCTCGTGCCGACGGATGAGGGTTGGGGGGTCTACGTTGTCGAGCGCGGGAAGGCACGGTTGCGCATGGTCACGTTGGGACAGACTGGCGTGCGCTCGGTGGAAGTGGCGAGCGGCATCAACGTGGGCGACGTGGTCATCAGCCATCCTGATGAGCGGATCAAGGAAGGGCTCCGTGTCGAGTCGACCGAGCGCTGAGCGTGGGGCGGAGCACAACGCGTAAAGCCCGGCGCAGAGGGCTCACTACGCCGTCCGATTGTGTCCCTCGCGGAGTCGGTATCGCATACGCGCGAGCATGCGGAGTATCTCATCAATCTCAGCAAGAGGGTCGGATGTGCGACGAATCTCGCACTACCCGACCCTTCTTCCATCATCCTGCCAACGCAGGGCCCAGCAATTCAGCGCATCCCCTTTGTGCCTTGCGCTTTGCGCTCTACGCTAGCTCCACGGCGGCTTCACCCCGTTCGTCCGCGCATACGCGATCAACTGTCCCAGGTGCTCATGCAGGTGCGTAACCGCAAGGATCCAGGCCGACTGGCCCGTGAACGGCTGGCCGAACATCGTCACCGGTCCAGTCATGGCAGTGGCGGTCGTCCCCTGCAGGGATTGCTTCACGAACGCAAACGACTTCCGCAACTCGGCAACGATCGAGTCCTTGGGCAGGTCCCTCGCCTCGAATGCGGCCCCGGTGGCGTAGTCAGTGGTGATCCCCGTAGCGGGATCAGGCGTGAAGCCCAGCATCGCCGGCATCAGGTAGTTGTCCGCGGCGACGTGCAGCAAGACCCTGCGCACGGAGCGGGCGCTGTCGGGTTGCCAGTTGTACTTGTTTTCCGGAATCGCCGTGGCCAGGTCGACGATCTTCGTTTCCACGGTTGAGAGATCCGCCAACAAATCGGAGGCGACGGTGCTTCCGCCCGCGCCTGACGGGGCGTCGGCCGGCGGCGAAGCGTCCTGCGCTTTGCATGCGGCGATGAGCACAACGAGCGACACGCTGAGACGAGAAAGTGGACGCATTGAACGAGGGGTGTAGGGTTTGATGACTGATGCCTGATGCCTGATGCCTGATGCCTCAACTAACCACGTCGTGCCAATTCCGCCCGGATACGTTCGAGCCGCGCGCGCGCGTCACGCACCTTGGGCTGCAGCTCCGGATCCGCATCCTTCCAGAGTGTGACAAACTTTTCGAGATTGATCACCGCTTTCGGCAGGTCTCCGGCCGCCTCATACAGCTCACCAAGCCGTTTGTAGGAGCCGGCCAACCAGTCCTGGTCCTCGAACAGGAACGAGTGCGGCGTGTCGACGAAGCGCTGAAAGTACGCCATCGCCGAGTCCCGCTGGCCGGCGAGATCGAATGCGCGCGCCAGGTTGATCATCGCGCAGCGATCGCAGGAAGCGTAAGTGCGATCCGCCTCGCGGAAATAGGGGATGGCTTCGGCGGGCCGACCGGCCGCCAATGCCGCGAAACCGCGAACTTCAGCCAGCGCACCGGCTGACTGCGCGACACCCATCTGCGGCAGGTCGCGCTCGAATGCCTGAAGCGCCGATCGCGCCGCCGCCGCGTCACCCGCTGCGTGAGCGATATACACGAGATATCCCCACTGCCGCTCCGACGGCGGCAGCGATTCCATCGGCGTGCGTGCCAACGCCCGACGAACCTGTTCGCGACCGCCCTCTACGTCCGCGAGATAGAAGGTTCGAAACCAGGCGGAGTCGAGGGATGCGCGGAGTACGGGCATCTTCGTCTCCGACTGCTGGATCTGGATCGCCTCGGCCTCTCCGACCCAGCGGATGGCGTCCCTGACCTTGCCTCGCACCGAGTTCACCTGAGCAAGAAGGAGCGTCGAGAAATCCCTCTGCGTCGATGCTTTCGGATCGGCATACGTCGTCCGGGCAAGCTTGTCGAGCGAGTCGAAGTCCATCCGTGCGATGGCGAGGTAGGCATCCGATTGCCAATGAGCGGCGCTCGATGGGAGCGTTGCGCGGAACTTGGCGGCGGTCGACTCGGCGGCGGCGAATTTTCCCTGCGCCAATTGCGCCTGGATCAGGTTGCCGAACGAACCGCCGAAAGGCTCCGGTATGGCGATGGCCCGGCGCAGCAACACCTCGGCGCGCACCCAGTCGCGCTTTGTTCCGTAGCGCGTACCACCGTTGTTCAGCGCGGGACTGCTCAGCGAATCGCTCTCCAGGAGCGCCTCGTAGGCGGCGATGGTCTTGTCGAGGTCGGGATTGGGGCCGTAGCTGTGGTATCCCGCCTCGGTCGTCAGGCGTTCGTTGTCACTCAGTCGATCGCGATAGCGGTATGCCTTCTCGATCGCCGCCATCTGGGCAGCGCGCCCACTCCCTTGCCCCGCGTATGACGCGGCGATGCGACGCCATGCCATTGCGAATGTGGTGTCGATCGTCACGGCCTCGTAGAGCATCGCGCGACCACGTTCGCGATCATCCAGCGCCTCGATGACGTACATCCCCTCGACGTACTTCTTGAGCGCGGGGAGCGACGATGTAGTGACGCGTTCCAGCGCCTTGGTATCGCGGATGCTCTTCAGCGATTCACCAACGCGTTCGCGCACGTCCTTCGCCAGCCCGCCCAGCGACGAGATCAGTTCGCCATCGTTGGCGGCCGTCGCGCGGAACGTGGCCAGTTCGCCACCATCGAGCGCCGAAACGAGACGCGCCGACACCACGTATCCAGTCCCGACTTTGTCGACCGCGCCATCGAGGAGCGCCTTCGCACCCTCGCGTGTCGCGACCTCACGTGCGGTCTCGTAGAGGAGCGATGCGGCCGGATCCTTCCGCATGAGCTGCATCACTTCACGCACGGCAGCCCGCGTCATCACGTTGAGGTTGGCCGACTGCGTGAGGTCGGTGCGGATGGCCTCTGCGACCGTGGCTCCCAGTGTGGAATCGTTCGACGGACTGCGAAAATCGGCGACGATCAGCTTTTCCTTCGCCCCGAATGCGCCGCGGCCGATCAATGAGCCGGCCGGGCCGATCCCGAGCGCCCGCATCACCATGAAGCCGACAACGAGCACGACGAAGGCACCCACGGCGACGGCGCCGCCCAGCCACGTGCGCTGCCACGACACGTGCGGGCTGGCCTTCATCGCCAGCGTCATCAGCGTGCCCTGACCGGTGGGCGTGCCACCCGGCGTGAAGGTCGGTGTCGCCGTATATGCCTGCTGCGTGGTGCGCTGTACCCAGGCGGTGAACCCGATCGCCGGCAGCCCGGCCAACATGATGCCTAACGATCCAGGGAGCACCCAACCTGGAAGGCCGACCACGACCGTCGCCGCCCACGCCGTGAGCCCGACCAGAGCCGTCGCAACTGCCCACAGGGCCAGCGCCCGACCAGCACGAATCCTCGGCGCCAGAATGGATGGCGCCGCCGTTGAAGATCCGCTCGACGTCACCGAGTCCAGGACGCGAACCAGGTCGGTCGCCTGTGCGGGGCGTGCGTCGGGATCCTTCGCCAGGCACCGCATCACGAGGTCTGCGAGGGCCGGAGGTACATCGGCTCGCAACTCCCTTATGTCGCGGGGCACCTCACCCAGGTGCGCCCCGAGCAGCCTGGCCGGGGACGTCCCCTGAAAGGGCGGCCTGCCCGCGAGCAGCTCATACGCCATGCAGCCGAACGCGTACAGGTCGGATCGGTGGTCGATGTTCGGATCGCCCGCGGCCTGCTCGGGCGCCATGTACGCCGGCGAACCGATCGATGTGCCGGCCATGGTAAGTGTCGCGCCTTCGGGTCCGGTGCGCGCGGCGCTGATCGCCTTGGCAATCCCGAAGTCCGTGACGGTGGCGCTGCTGCCGGCCAACAGGACGTTGTCCGGCTTGATGTCGCGATGCACCACGCCGTGCCCGTGCGCGAATTCGAGCGCGCGCGCGACGTCCCGCAGGATTCCCGTGATCTCGCCGATCCCCATGGGGCCACGCCCGAGGCGCGCGCGCAGCGACTCACCTTCCACGTAGGGCATGGTGAACCACGGAAGCCCGCCGGCATCGCCCGACGACAGGACCGGAACGACGTGGGGATGCTGCAGCTTCGCGGCCAGCATGATTTCGCGCCGGAAACGATCCACCGACACCCCGGCCGCCAGCTCGGGTGAGAGCACTTTCACCACCACACGCCGCGACAGCGCCAGCTCCATCGCCACGTACGTGCGGGACATTCCGCCCCCGCCGAGCTCCCGCTCTATGGAATACGCGGTTCCCAGCGACGACTGGACCTGATCGCGAAGCTCATCGCTCACTACTGGGTCACTCCACGCACGGAAGCCACGAATCTACGCCCTGAGCCAGGCAACGTCGACAGCGGCCCCCGTTGCTCGGCGGCTTACGCCACCCTCCTGCCGTTGTTACTGTAGCGCCGCCGCAAGGCTCAACGCACCAACCATGTATGCCGAAACTCGCCAAACCCTTCTCTTTCTCGGGTCCGCCTACGCCCTCGCCTGGGCGACCACGTCGATGGGCGCGGGGCCGGGCTCGGCGGCGGTGGTCACCCTCTCGGGCAAGCTCTCGTTCGCCGGACTGTACGTCGCCATCTTCAACGTGGGGGCGGCCGCCGGGGCGGCGTTAGGCGGCCGGGCCATGGACCGGTATGGCCGGAAACCGCCGCTGGTCGCGTCCTATCTCCTCGCCGCGGCGGGATATCTGGTGGCCGGCATCGGCGTCCAGACCGGGACGCTTCTCACGTTCGTGGTGGGCGGGTTCATGCTGGCCGCCGCGTTCGGAACCACGAACCTGACCCGACTTGCGGTCGCCGAGATGTTCGCGGTCGCCGAACGCGGGCGCGGCGTCGCCTGGGTGCAGATCGCGGCGATCTTCGGGGCGGTCGCTGGCCCTGTCCTCCTGATCCTGTCCGGCCCACTCGGTCGCATACTTGGGCGTGACCCGCTCGGCCTGATCTGGTTCTTCGCGCCGCCGCTGCTGCTCGCGGCCGCCTTCCTGGTAGCTCGCGCCGAGGAGCCGCGATTGATCGCGCAGCGAATGTCGTCGAGTGCCGGGACCTCGCCGGGCGGACCGGCGCCGATTGACCCTCTTCGGTCCGCCCGACTGGTCGCAACGGGAACGGTTTCGCTGGCGGCGAGTCAGACTTCCATGGCCGCCGTGATGGGAATAGGAGGTGCCGCGGTCGCACACGCAGGGCATGGTGTGCCGGTCCTGGGCAGTGTCATGCTGATGCACTTCGTCGGCATGTTCGCGTTGTCGCGAGTGGTCGGGCGTATCGCGGACCGGGTAGGGCGGGCGCAGACCATTCTCGTTGGACTCGCCTTGCTCGCGTCGGGCGGTGCCGTGATCGCGCTCATTCCGGGAATAGCGGCCTTCGGCATCGGGTTGCTGCTCGTGGGTTTTGGCTGGAGCTTCGGGTTCATTGGTTCGACGGTGCTCCTGACCGATGCGGCACCTCCGGAACGTCGTGCTCAAACGCTCGGTCGCGCCGATCTGACCGCGCAGCTTTCCGCGGCGATTGTCGCCACCGGCGGCGGGTGGTGGTTCGCATCGCGCGGAGCGGCCGGCCTCGGCATTTTGGCGATTGCTGTGGCCGCGACACCGGTAATTCTCGTTATGCGGGCTGGTCGCAACGCACCAGCGGCGTGACTTGCTGCCCGCTGCCCGCTACCCGCTACCCTGCTTCTGCAGCGCCGAGAGTCGCTCCCGCGCCCGCCTGACGAGTGGTTGCAGCTCCGGGTCGGCGCTCTTCCAGAGTTCGACGAATCTGGAGTAATGAGAGCTCGCTTTCTCCCGGTCGCCCTTGGCGTCGTACAGTTCGCCGAGCCGTTTGTGCGCGCCGGCAAGGTTGAGCGCATCGCTTCCCCAGTCGCGCGCCGGCCCGGTCACATAGCGCGACAATACCGCGATGGCCGAATCGGCACTCCCCGCCAGGTCGTACGCGCGCGCGAGTTCCGGAAGGGCGCACGTGACGCATCCTCCGTAGTCGGCGGCGCGGTACTCAACGGCCGCGTCGGCGTAGCGTTGCTCCGCAAACGCCAGATCTCCCCGAATGCCGTGCTGTGAAGCGGCAAACCAGCTCGGGTCTATGCGGCCCCGGATGCTGTCGTAGCCGGCCTGCATCGAGCGGACACGGTCGGACCTGCCCGTCAGCGAGTACAGCCTCGCGAGAAACGTGTACGGGCGCGTGTCAGGCCGCAGCGAGTCGAGTAGGCGGTCCCGGAGGGCGCGTTCGATCACCCTCAGCGCCGCGGCAGTATCCGCGCGAAACCAGATTTCGATCCCTGCCTGGTTCAAGCTTGTCTGCAGGGCGGCTCCCTGTGTTCCCAGGTGCACCGCCGGAGCGAGCGCCTGCTGTCGGTAATCGCCTCCCTGGCGCAACCGGCCGCGCATGATCGCCAACTGAGCGAGTCCCATGAGCGCGTCGCGCTGGACCACTGGATCGCCGGGGCGCGCGCTACGCAGGCTGTCCGTAATGCGCTCCGCGTCGTCCAGGCGACCTTCCTCGCCCACCACCCAGGCCCGCATCTGGGCAACATACGGGCTGCCGGGAGCGGCGCGTTCCGCCTCCGAGACTGCCGCGGCGCCATCCGCCGTGCGGCCCTGACTCACCAGTGACGAGATCACGTTCTGGCGATACACCACGACGCTCGGCCGGATCAGCGTAGCCCGGCTGGCGAGCGATTCGGCGCGCGCGAACTGACGCCGGTTCTGCAGGTAAACGGCCGCGTTGTTGAGGGCGGTGGTGTTGTCGGGGTCGCGGGCGAGGATGGCCTCGTACGCCTCCAGCACGCGCGACTCGTCAGGCGTCGGACCGTAGCTGAAGTACCCGGCGATGGTGAGTTGTCGCTCGGACTCGCCCAGCCGGTCGCGATGATCGTACGCCTTCTGGATCGCCGAGAGAACCCGGTCCGGCTGCAGCCCCCGGTTGTTGAGTTCCACCGCCAGCTTCCGGTATGCCATCGAAAAACCCGTGTCGAGCGCAATGGCTTCCTCCATCAGCGCGAGGCTTCGCTGGAAGTCGCCGTCGTTCTCGAGCAGGCGCACCGCGGAGACATACTTCTCCAGCGCCTCGATGGAGGGAGTCGTGACCTGGTCCAGCGCGGGCGCGCCCTGGATCGCGCGCAGCGACTCGCCGGTTTTCGTGCGGATCTTTTTCGTGAGCCGGCTGATGGCCGGAATGATGTCGTTCAGGCCGTCGGCGGTCTCGCTGAAGGTGGCCAGCTGTTCGCTGCTTTGCGCGGCGACCAGGCGCGCCGAAAGCAGATAGCGGTCGCCCGCGGCCAGCACTTGACCCTCGATGATTGCCTTGATGCCCTCGCGCGTGGCGATCTCGCGCGCCAGCGCATAGTCCACCGCAGTCGTCGACGAACGTTGCATCCGCCGCAGCGTCTCGCGGACCGCGTTGGCGGACAGGACGTCCAGGCTCTTCGACTGCGACAGGTCAGCGCGTAACGCTTCGGTCACCGTGAAGCGGAGCGACGAGTCAACCTCGCCGCGGAAGTCGGCGAGGATGACGCGCTCGCGCTCCCCGAGCTTGCCCGCCGCCATGAGGGACGCGGCCGGTCCGATACCCAGGGCTCGCATCGCCATCCAGGCGCCGATGAGTGCGACGAAGCCTCCCACGGCCGCGATACCGCCCAGCGTCGTTCGCCGCCAGCTCATGTGCGGTGCGACCTTGATGGCCATCGTCGCCATCGTGCCCTGTGGCGCCGGACTGCCGCGCGGGGTGAGCGTCGGGGTCGCGGTGAAGGCGCGATGAGTGGCGCGCTGCACGTAGCCGGTGAAGAGGATCACCGGCAGGCCGAGCGACATCACCACGATCGCACCGGGGAAGACCCAGTCGGGAAGTCCGATACCGACGATGGCCGCCTTCGCCAGCACGGCGACCAGGACGAACGCGCCGGCCCAGGCGAACAGCGCCTTCTGCAGCATGCCACGCCCGCCAAGGAGCACTCCCGGCATCGACGGCTGTGTGCCGCCGCTGGTGACCGTCTCCAGGACGCGCGCGATGTCGGCGGCGCTCTGCGGCCTCTGATCCGGCTCCTTCTCCAGGCACTGCATCACCAGGTCGGCCAGCACGGGTGGCGTGTCGGGTCGCCGCTCGACGATGGGCTGCGGCCGCTCGCCCATGTGCGCGGCCATCAGCTTGTGCGGCGTGCGTCCGTGGAACGGCTGCTCGCCACAGAGCATCTCGTAGGCCATGCACCCGAAAGCGTACAGGTCGGCGCGATGATTCGTGTCGGGATCGCCGGCAGCCTGCTCCGGCGCCATGTAGGCAGGCGTGCCTAACGACGTGCCCATCGCCGTCAGCGTCGCCGAGCCGGCCGCCTCCATGCGGGACGCGCTCAGGGCCTTGGCGATCCCGAAGTCGGTTACCACCGCGCTGCCCCCGGTGAGCAGCACATTGTCGGGCTTGATGTCGCGGTGCACGAGGCCGCGATCGTGGGCGTAGGCGAGCGCCCGCGCCACTTCCCTCAGTATCCCGGCCGCCTCAGTGATCGGGAGGGCGCCGTTCGACAGGCGCGCCCGCAGGCTGGACCCCTCGACGAACGGCATCGTGTAGAAGGGGAGGCCGTCGGTTTCGCCGGCGGACAGGACGGGTACGATGTGCGGGTGCTGGAGGCGCGCCGCAACCTGAATCTCCCGTTTGAATCGGTCGACGCTCACGCCCGCGGCCAGCTCTGGCGGGAGGACCTTCACCACGACCTTGCGACCGAGCGCGGTTTCGTCCGCGACGAAGACCCGGGACATCCCGCCGCCACCAAGCTCGCGTTCGAGCGTGTAGGCGTTGCCGAGAGTTGTCTGGAGGCGCTCGCGAAGGTCTGTCACGCAAAAGAGGGAGGAGGCCTGACCCGTGGAGCGGAACGCGGCAATGTACGCCGGTCTCCGCGCCCCTGCCATTGCAAAGCTGGTGCAATCGTGCCCGCTGCCCGCTGCCCTGAGCTCACCCGGCCGCGATCGCGGAGTCGGCCTGCTGCATCCGATTCAGCACAAGGAAACGATTGCCGCTGAGGATGTCGGTGCGGGAGAGGTTTCGCCGGTCGGCCTCGTCCAATTTGGCCAAAGCATCGGCGAAACGTCCCTCGGCTATCGCGAGCTCGGCGTCCGCAACTGACTCCCAGTCGGGCCGTGATACCACGTTGCCGGCGGCTGCCCACGCCTGTCGCGAGGCGGCGTGCCACTGACGCGCTCGAGCGATCGCGACGAGGTCGCGTCGTCCGCGCGCTCCTCCAGAACCGGGGACCCCAGGTTGCAGAAGCGCTCCACCTCGAAGCGCCGGCGCAGCGCCGCCGGCAGCTTGACCCGGCCGGCGGTGAGCGTCCCCACGAAATCCTGATCGTAGGAGAGGCCGAGAGGGTGATTCTGATGCTCGCTCCTCGTGGGATCGAGGTACGTGCGGAACACGCGGTCCCAGAGAACCGTGAAGTTGCCGTAGTTCCCCCGCAGGTCGACCGTGTGGTGGAGCAGATGTTCCTGGGGTGTTGTGAGCGCCAACCACTTCATGCCGTGGTGGATCCACCACCATCGGCGCATGAAGCACGAGTGGCTGGCGCAGAGCAGGACTGCCTGGATCAGCAGCAGGATCTTGAGCGGCGACAAATCCCAGAGTGGGAGTCCCAGCACGAGCAGGATCGCGTACGCTGAAAACACGGTGGCGACTGTCGCCGGGAACGACGTGACCACGACGAACGGCCGCATCGCGAGGCCGGGCATCATGACGTTCACCTGGCTCGGCAGGTGATGGTACTCGTGGATGAAGAAGAACCGGCGCGAGTGACCGAAAAAGCGATGAAGCAGGTAATCCCAGAGGCCGGCAGCATAGAAAAGCACAACCGAGAGCACGACGAGCCAAACGTCGCGGATCGGGTCAGCGGCCACCGGCCGGCCGAGCCAACCGGCCAGCGCCGAGCGGACCGCCGCCAGCATCCTGTCGGTCGAGGGCACCAGTGAAAGCCCGCCCATCTGAATCAGTCCATAAAGCACAAGCATGATCATGAGAAACCCGAACGCCTCGCCGCTCGGACGTTCGGGTTTGCCGCGCCATGGACCGCGCCGAAGCTCGACGGCGTCGAGTACGACGAACGTCGCGAAGATCGCAAGCAGCGCGATCAGGAACGCGCCGTCGCTCACGCCGCGTTCAGGACTTGCCGACCCTCACCGGCTGATGCCGCCCGCAACAGGAGGAAAAGTCCAAGCGCGAGCGCCAGCATCACGGCCATCTGAATCAGGCTGCGGCTCGACGGGATGGCGAACACGCTCTCGATTTCTGCCATGTACAGCAGGCGCTGCAGCCCGCGCATGGTGAACAGGATCACGAAGCCGATGATGATCGATCGATTGCCGAGCGGATTACGGGCCGCCATCGCCGCCATGACACCTAACGCGATCATGAACGCACCAAGCGGCTTCATGATGTAAGCGAACTGCCCGTCACTCCAGTCAACCTGCGCGTTGTACAGCGTGCCGCCCACCCATTCCCGGAGCCCCAGGTCAACGTTCAGCGACAACCCGACCAGGATGTGAAACGCGCAAACGATCCACAGGAACCAGCTCAACCTCGCGACGTTCGAGTTCATCGTGACGACCTCCATTCGTTCGGTACGCCTTGAGACCACTCTCGCCTTGCGTCGCAAGCGACCAGAGGACGTAGGCGAGCACGGGAAATACGACGGCCGCCAGATTGCCGGCCAAGCCGAGTGCGACAAACACACCGCGGTGGTTCCCGGCCGACAGCGCGTCGACGAGCTGCAAGCAGACACCATAGCACGCGCCGAAGACGCCGAAGTACACGGGCGCATGACTGGTCGCCACCACCTCGGCCGGCTGGCCCTCGGCGGCCAGCCGGGTGTAGATGACGATGAATCCCGACTTGATGGCGCAAATGTCGTAGAGCCAGTTCCAGAACCCGATCACCGAACCAGTGACGAGCGCGGCGCGCAGACAATCACCGAGGTGGAACCCCGGAGCCGCTTCGGGCACGCACGCCAGGCCGAACAGGCTGGTCGCGGTTCCGAACACGAACCCATGGTGCGGGCGGAACCGCCCGATGCGAAAGCGGGTGTTGAACTCCCAGAGTCCGAGCCAATTGGTGCCGAGTCCGGGCACCACGTAGGCAAACACCACCGGCAGCGAAAGAGCGAGCCAGACCAGCGTGTGGTCGCCGTCGTACCGCCGAAGCCACAGCAGATAGCTGAGCGGAAACAGGGTGATTGGCACAACGAACTGGTACCATCGAAAGAACCTCATGACGGGCCCCGAGTCCGCGGCATCACGCCAGCCACGTTCATCGCGCCGTCGCCGGCGCCATCCGCTGTTTCAGCGCCGACGCCCAGTTCGTTACCACCACGAGCCGGCGCACGGCACGCGCTGCCGCCGAATCCGGCGTGCCGCCGAGCGCCAGGAACAGGAGGCGGCGCCCGTCAGGATGCGCGTCGGCCAGGATTCCGCGCACGCTGTCCCTGATCACCCGCCGACTCGTTATGCGGATGCTGTCACGGGCATCCATCATGGACGCCGCAATGATCTGCTGACCCTGATGGTAGTACAGCGTTCGACTGTCCTTCGACCAGAGGGCAAAGCTGCTCTGGCCCATCTGGGCGTCTCCGGCCGACACCTTCACCTTGTTCTCGAGCCCTGGCCAGCGTCTCACGTAGAGCCCCGAGCGTCCGCCTTCGCCGCTCACGTACGCCAGCCAACGCCCGTCCGGCGAGACGCGGGGGTCGCGTTCCACCCAGTCCGCCTGGAGGAGGGCGGTCACCGCGCTATCGTCCCGTCGGATCAGAATGACGTCGCTCCGTGCGCCCTGAGTGTGGACGAGAACGGAACTATCGGGTAGCCACTGAGTGGCGTAATCGTCGACGTCTGAGCCACCGAACCGCTCGGCCGGCGCCTTGCCCGCGGCATCGACGACGAACAAGTCGACGTCACCGCCGTCGTCCGCGCTGAATACGATGCGCGCTCCATCCGATGACCAGGCCGGGTTGTGCCGGCGCGATCCCTCGCGCGTGAGCTGCGTATGGGTGCCGAGATCGAGGTCGTACACCCAGAGGTGATCGTTCCGGATGTACGCGAGCCGACGACCATCAGGAGAAAACTTCGCGTCCCAGTGGTCAGACGGCGGGAGGGGGATCAGTTCGTGCCCGCCGGCAATGCTGTCGAGCCGGAGCGCGTATGTTGACGCGGAGGCATTACTGCCAGTGGTGCGTCCGGCGACATAAATGAGCGTTCCCGCCGGCGACAGAGCATAACGGGCGTCCGGGAACGCCTCTCCCAGGCTGTCGAGGACGGGTACCGGTGACCCGGTAATCCGGAGTCGGTCGGCATCAAAAGGGACCGCAAACAGCGCACCCTCGTTTCGTGCATACAGCAGGTGGCCCGTCGTTGACCACGCAGGCGAATAACCGCCGGGGACGAGATTTGTCGTATCCCGGCTTTCGACATCGATTGCCAGAAGACTCGGAGCGGTTGCATTGCTGCTGAAGTAGCCGAAGAGGAGCACGGGACGCCCGGGGATTTTCGCGAAGTGATAGGGAATCCGCGCCCCGGTCTGCAGCAGGGTATCCAGCGCACCACCGTTCTCGGACAGTCGTGTCAGCGCCCAGGTGCCCGGCCCCACGGTGAGATAGATGAAGCCGTCGTCTCCCCAGTGCGGGCCGATCGCGACTCCTTTCACCGTGGCCAGCGTGATCGGATTGCCGCCCCTCGTTGGTGCTTTGCGCACCACCATCGCGTCGCCGACTTGCTGGGAATAGGCGATCCACTCGCCATCGGGCGAAAACGACACCTTGCCGGTGTTCCCGGCAGCACTGGCAAGCGACGATGCTTGCAGACCACCAGACGGCCGCAGGTAGAGCGAGCCTTCACGCGTGTAGGCAAGCCACCCCTTCGGGCCCGCCGCTGGAACCAGGGTGGACGGAACAGAATCCGCGACCTGAAACGAGATGACGCCTTCGGTCTCCGCGACGCTCGCCTGGTTCCGGAGCGCGAACCACAATGTGGATGCGGCCAACACGACGGTCGCTCCCGCAAGGACTTCAGTCCGCGCATCCCGGGTTCGCGAACGTGCGCCAACCGGCGCTGCGACCGCGACCGCAGGGGCGGCCGCTGTCGTGTGGGTGAATCGGAACGACGGATCCTCGAGCGCATCGCGGAATTGTCGGGCGCTTTCGAAGCGGTCGGCAGGAAGCTTCTCGACGGCTTTGGTGATGGCGCCAGCGACGTGGGCTGGCACGGTCGGCCGGAGATCCGAGATCGACCGCGGATGTTCGGTGAGGATCCGCATCAGGATCGACGCCGCGTTAGGCCCCGTATGCGGCGGCTCGCCGGCCAGCATCTCGTACAGCACGCACCCCAGCGAGTAGACGTCGCTGCGCGCGCTCAGGTCGCGCTCGGCGCTCGCCTGTTCGGGGCTCATATAGTGAGGAGTCCCGAGAGAAAGCCCCGTCTCGGTCAACCTGCCGCCGCCCGCCGCGCTGATGGCCAGCGCGATCCCGAAATCGGCGACCAGCGGCCGCCCGTCGTGCAACAGAATGTTCGCCGGCTTGATGTCCCGATGGATGACGCCATGCCGGTGCGCATAATCGAGCGCGTCGGCGACGTCGCGCCCGATCCGCACAGCTTCGTCCACGCCGAGCTGCCGTTCGCGGTCCAGCCGGTCGCGAAGCGACTCCCCGTCGATGAACGGCATTACGTAAAACAGGTACGTGTCCGCCTCGCCCGAGTCGAAGAGCGGCAGGATGTGCGGATGCTGCAGGTTGGCCGTGGTCTTGATCTCGGTGAGGAACCGGTCGGCGCCCAGCACCGCGGCCAGCTCCGGCTTCAGCACCTTGATGGCAACCTTGCGCGAGTGCTTCACATCCTCGGCCAGGTACACGGTCGCCATGCCGCCCGCGCCGAGTTCGCGCTCGAGCCGGTACTTGCCGGCGAGGGCGGCCGATAGGCGCGGCGGTACCTGAGTGGTGGCGGCTGTTTCCATGGGCGCTGGCGAAGTCCCTAGTATGGGTTCGGTTCCTGGACCCCGGAAGAACCTGGGGTTAGCGCTGAGCGCAAAGTGTCAAGCGTACAGGGGAAATGCCGCGAACTGAAACTAACGGACGAACGGCGTAGCCGATTCGGGCATATCCCGTTAGGTCGCGCTCAACGCTCAACGCTCTCAGCCACCCAGCTGTTTCGTGTACTTCACGACGACGCTCCTCGACTGCGGCTGGATCCAATCGAAGAACCCGCCCGCCTGCTGGCCCTCGTTGTACACGATGAACAGGCCCGTGCCCGCGGTGCTCAGCCACCCGAACCGCGCGTTGGCCGTCCAGACTTTCGCCTGGTTGTTGTACTGCACCAGCGACTGCAGGAAGACCTTCGGCGTGAAGAAGTAGCCTACCTTGACGCCAACCAGACGGCGGATGAAGTCACCCTGGGCCAGACTCACGTCCTGATAATCCAGCTGCACCGATGTCGTGAGAGAGGCGCCACGGCGGTAGGTGACGTTAACCGTCTCGCCGAGGCGGCTCCCGCTGTAGAACGGTCCGATCTCGCTCCGCGACGTGAATGACAACGGCGCGCTGGCGTCCGAGTCCCAGTCCAGGCCCAGCGAGCCCCAGTTGTAGTCGCCGGCGGGAAGGACCACGCCGGTCGCAATCGTGAACGGCTGGCGCAGCCCTTCGTGATAGAAGTTGTACTCGGGCCCGAACCGACCGCCGCGCGCGAATTCCAGCTCGGTCATGTCGACGTGAATCTGCCCGCTCTGCCAGAACCCGTCGTGGCTGTAGTAGCCGCGATAATTGGTGTGCGGATTCCACTGTTTCATCCACGCCCACTCGCGCTTGCGCACGGTGCGCATGAAGGAAATGTCGTAGAACCGGTAGCCTCCGAAGCGATTGAGGAACCCGACTTCCGGATTGAAGTCCTCGCCCACCTGCACATAGCGAACGGCATTGTTCCAGCGTGACGTCTGATAACCGGCGCGCACGCTGTAGCCGTATTCGTCGCCGGTGCGCGTGGGGGTGTGCGTCCTGGCGCCCCACCAGTCCACCGTCCACGCCTCTCCGACGCCGATGCGGCCGTCGATTCCGTACGTGCGATTGACATCGTCGCCTTCGTCGGTCGACTGCCGCTGCACCGCGATCGCGCCGATGCGGGAGCGTCCGTTGAACTCGCGACTCACCCTGCCGACGGAGAACGACTGCGCGTCAGCATTCGCGGTCTCGTCGGTGAAGATTTGCAGCAATCCCACTGTGGCCGCCCCCATGCGCCCGCTGACCCGTCCGCCTCCGATGATCGGGACGGGGTTGCCTGAAGTATCGATGCCGATGCGCCGCGTGAAGAACAGGTCGACGGCCTGCGGCGTGCCCGCCGAGAAGACGCCGGCATTCTCGAGGAAGAACGGACGCTTCTCGGGAAAGAAGAGCGGGAAGCGCGTCAGGTTGGTCCGCTGTTCGTCGACCTCGACCTGCGCAAAGTCGGTGTTGTACGTGAGGTCCAGGGTGAGGCTTGGCGTCAGGCCGTATTTCATGTCGACACCGAATTCCCCGGTACTCTTCATGCGCGAATCGACGCTGAAGTTGCGCGCCGACTGACTGAGCACATACGGCGTCACCGTAGCGATCCGCCGGCTGGGCACGGAAATGCCCTGCAACGTGCCGGCGCGCGACAACCGGTACAGGTTGAACTGCCGCGGGATGAACGACCAGAACGCTTCCTCGTTATGGCGCCTGATGCTTCGAACGAAGTTGAGTCCCCAATCCTGCGTTGTCCCGCCGCCATAGCGAAGCGTCGAGAACGGGATCCGGAATTCGGCGTACCACCCGCGTTCATCGATCGACGTCGCGACCTGCCAGGTCGCGTCCCAGTTGAGGTTGAAGCCTCCCATCGACCCCGCCTGGGCGCGCGTCTGCCCCTGCTGGAAAACCCCGCCGCCCTCGCCTTCCTTCACCACTTGCGCGTCGTACTCGACGCCGGCCGGCGTCGTGGCGAAGACGAAACCGTTCTGGCGATCCAGATACGTGTCGAGGATCAGTGCGAAGTAATCGCTGTTGGTCAGCGTCACGTCGCGGATCTTCTCGCCCGGCACGATGCCCGCCGGTTCGCGGTCAAAGAGCCACGCGCCCACGTACAGCGCTTCGCCATCAGTGAGCAACCGGACTTCAGTTCGCTCCGTGACCGGCTCGCTCTCGCGCAATTCGCGCTGGATGAAGTCGCCGTAGGCCTGTCCGGACTTCCAGACCTCGTCGTCAAGCCGGCCGTCGATGACCGGCGCTTTCGTAACCACCGCCGCGGTGCCAGTTCGAGGACCCGAAGCACCAGTAGCAGCGATCGTTTGCGCGCGCGCGACGTCGCTGACCAGGAAAGCGGCCAGGCCGGCCGCGAAGAGAGAGCAGTATGTGCGCACGATTGAGATGTTCGACTGGAAGGGAGCGGCGACGGCCGGGCAAGTTATCGCGGGTAAAGCGCCTGCTCTACCGCGTAATCGTCGTTGCAGTTCACAGGATCATTCTGGTCGTATCCGCGAGTATCCGTCCAACCCGCGCAATCCGCGACCCCGCTTGACCGCGAAATCCGGAGTCATCGGCCGTCATTCGCAATAGCGGCAATCAGCCTTATCAGGGAATCGACGTCACGGAGATCGAGCAGTTCGGCCGGTCCATGCGAGTACCGCCCCGGCCACGACAGGCCGATGTTCACCGGGCCCCATCCCTGGATGGCCGAGCCGTCGGTGCTGCCAAAGGTCGTGCCCACCTGCAACGGGATTCCCCGGGCTCGCGCAGCTCGTCGCCGAAG
>Ga0209108_10000752_pt1 | contig 18189 bp, 20 predicted proteins | sample Rifsed10ft1_FD_184003 | JGI IMG/M metagenome (GOLD analysis project Ga0209108, IMG submission 184003) | Soil microbial communities from Rifle, Colorado, USA - sediment 10ft 1 (version 2) | ecosystem: Environmental > Terrestrial > Deep subsurface > Rock core/Sediment | place: Rifle, Colorado...
GTGCGCGAAGATGGGCGTCACGGAGGTGACGATGACTCGGACGGTCTTCAGGGGCGGGCGGGTGTTCGACGGGACGGCGACGCTGGCGTCGGCGGACGTGGTGGTCGAGGACGGGCGGATCGTGGACGTCGGTCCAGGGCTCGACGGGGACGAGGCGGTGCAGCTCGATGAACGGGCCGTGCTACCCGGCCTCTTCGACTGCCACACGCACGTGATGATCGACCGCATCGACCTCATGCGCGAGCTCGAGACGCCATTCTCGTACTGGTTCTACGTGGCCATCGAGAACCTGCGCAAGACCCTGGCCATCGGCATCACGACCGTCCGTGACGCGGCCGGCGCGGACCTGGGCATCAAGATGGCCGCGGAGGAGGGCTTGATCGCGGGCCCGCGGCTGCGCATCGCCATCACGGCCCTCTCCCAGACCGGCGGCCACGGCGATGGCTGGATGCCGTCGGGCTACGACATCACATCCCCGACCTATCCCGGCATGCCGTCCGGCATCGTCGACGGCCCCGACGAGATGCGCCGCCGGGTCCGCGAGATCGTCCGCGCCGGCGCCGACCACATCAAGGTCTGCACGTCCGGTGGCGTCCTGTCACCGCGCGACGACCCGCGCCACGGTCATTTCAGGGACGCGGAACTCGCCGTCCTCGTCGAGGAGGCGAACGCGGCCGGCATCTTCGTCATGGCCCACGCCCAGGGCGCGCCGGGCATCAAGGCGGCGGTGCGGGCCGGCATCCGCTCCATCGAGCACGGCATCTTCCTCGACGAGGAGGCCATCGCGATGATGCTCAAACGCGGCACCTGGCTCGTGCCCACGCTTCTCGCCCCACAGGGCGTGCTCGACGCGGCGGCCGCCGGCGCTGCCATACCGGCGGCCAGCCTGCGCAAGGCGCACGAGGTCATCGACATCCATCGCGCTGCCGTGCGGAGGGCCATCGCGGCGGGCGTGAAGATCGCCATGGGCACGGACTCGGGCGTCACGCCGCACGGCCACAACCTGCGCGAGCTGGCCCTCCTGGTCGAGAACGGGATGACGCCGCTGGGCGCCATGCTGGCCACCACGCGCAGCGCCGCCGAGCTCATCGGCGTCGAGGACGAGCTGGGCTCGATCGAGCCGGGCAAGCGCGCCGACCTGGTCGTCGTGGACGGCGATCCCTTCGACTACGCGGACCTCGGCGGCCGCGTGCGGGCCGTCTACCAGGACGGCCGGCTCGTCTCCGGGGCGGTCTGATGGGCGAGGTCCAGACGGTTCGCGGTCGTGTCGCGGCAGCCGAGATCGGCTTCACGCTGCCCCACGAGCACACGCGTTGCGTGCTCTGGCAGGTCCCGAACCGCTGGGACTACTGGCAGCTGACCGGCGAGGAGGACCTGATCGCCGAGGAGCTCGGCCTCTTCCGCGACGCGGGCGGGAGCTGCGTCGTGGACGTGACGCTGCAGAGCATCGGGCGCGACGCTGCCCGGCTCCGGCGCCTCTCGGAGGCCACGGGCCTGCACCTCGTCATGGGCTGCGGCTGGTACCGCCAGGCCTACTACCCGGCCGAGGCGCGCATCGGGCGACGCACGGTGGACGACCTCGCCGCCGAGCTCGTGCGGGAGTTCCACGAGGGCGCCGACGGCACGGCTGTCCGCCCCGGCATCATCGGCGAGATCGGCACCGACAAGCCCTGGCTGACCGGCGAGGAGGAGCGCGTCCATCGCGCTGCGGCGAGGGCTGCCCGCGCCACCGGGATGGCCGTCACGACGCACGCGGTCATGTCCGAGGTCGGTTTGGCGCAGCTCCGGGTCTACGACGAGGAGGGGCTGGACCCGGGCCGCGTCGTCATCGGCCACGCGGACTCCAGCCCCCTCCTCGATTACTACGTCGGGATCATCGAGCGCGGCGCCAATCTGGAGTTCGACTTCCTCGGCATGAGCTTCACGCCGGTCGAGCGCCACGGCGAGCCGCGGCTCATCCGCCTGCTGCTGGAGTTGATCGGCCGCGGTCACGCCGAGCGCATCCTGCTCAGCCAGGACGTCTGCCACGACAGCCAGCTCAAGGCGTACCAGGGCAACGGCTACGTGTACCTCTCCGAGACGTTCCTGCCGCGCCTGCGGGCGTCCGGCGTGGACGAGGCGACGATCCGCACCATGACGGTCGAGAACCCGCGCCGCATCCTCACCCTCGCCGCCGCGGGCTGATGGGCGCCCCGGTCGCGGGGGAAGTCCCCGTCCAGGTCTTCGGACGCCGGGACTCCCGCCCGACGCAACGGGCGCTGCGCTTCTTCCGGGAGCGCCGGGCCTCCGTGGCCTTCGTGGACCTGGCCGTCCGGCCGATCGCCCCGACCGAGCTGCGCCGCTTCGCCCAGCGCCTGGGGGTGGAGGCGCTCATCGACCGCGACGGGCACCGATACCGGGATCTCGGGTTGGGCTATCTGCGCCTGGACGAGGCGGAGATCCTCGAGCGGCTGCTGGCCGATCCCGGCCTGCTGCGCCTGCCGCTCGTGCGGCGGGGCGAGGCCTACGTCGTGGGCACCGACGAGGCGGCCTGGAAGGCGCTACTCGTCCACTGATGCGGACCGGCGACGGCGGCCGGACCAGGCGAGCGCGCCGCCGACCACGGCCGCGACCGCGCCGGCGGCAGCCCAGAACGGGTCGCCGGTCATGAAGCTGCCGGGGATCAATCCGAGCCCCTGGCCCAGCCAGATCACGCCTGCGAGCGAGATGACCGCGCCGGCCAGCGTGCGCACCCGGGCGCCGACGAACGGCATCAGTACGGCTCGACCGTCGACCAGTCCAGCGCGGGGTCGTCGAGCCACAGGTTCCCGGTAAGGGCACTTCCGTTCGAGAGGTATGTGCGCAGCTCGGTACCGGGCGATCCGTCTTCGCGGCGGGCATACAGCATGACGTCGCCACGGCCGTCGCCGTTCACGTCTCCGGCGGCGAGCTTGATGCGATCGAACGCGATGGTCGATGCATGCAGGTCCGCGGCCACGAATGACGTCCCGTCGGCGCGCAACCCGACGAAGCCGAAGCCTGTGTCCGTCGCGACCGCCAGCGCCAGGTCGTCCCGGCCGTCGCGGTTCCAGTCGGTGACGACGGTCTGCGTCGTGGCTCGTCGGAGGGCCGAGCCGTCGTACCACTGCGTCGCGCCGTCCTCGAGGCCGCCCGCTTTCGACCGCGCCACCCAGTAGACAAGACCGGCCTCGCCGCCGTCGGTCTCTGCCACGAGGTCGGCGCGGCCGTCACCGGTCACGTCCGCTGCGAACACCGCCGAGTCGCCGATGGCCAGGGGTCCGGTCCACCACGTCTGGGCCGCCTCGAAGGCCGTCCCCGTGCTGTTCGAACGCAGGACGTGGAGCGTGGACAGCGTCGGGTCGTCCGCGCCGACGAGGAGCCCGACGTCGTCGACGAGGTCGGCGTCGAAGTCCCCCGCCACGAGCCGTATGGCGCGCTTCCCGTCGCGCTCGACGGGGAAAGCGACGCCGACAGTCGCCGAGTCCCACCATGACTCGGGGTCGCCGTACCCCGCGCCGGTCGGCCTCAGGATCACGATGCGCTCCGCGGAATCTCCGTCGCGCATGAGCATGATGAGCTCGTTCTCGCCATCGCCGTCGATGTCCGCGGCGATCCGATCGAGCGTCACGGCATCCGGAAGAGGGATCGCGTCGGGTGCCGACGGAGCGGCGAACCTGGCACCCGTCGACAGGTACACGTGGGCGTCGACGCCGGCCTCGGTGGGCACGACCGCCCCGCCGTCGCCGGTCACGCCGCCGGAGATCTCGTGCTTGCCGGGGTCGCTGATCTCCAGCGTGGAACCGTAGTAGATGCGCATGATCTCCTCGAGCGTCAGGCCCTTCCTGCCGCAGTCGTAGACGCCCTTCTGGAATAGCCGGAAACCGTTGGTCTCGGCCCCACAGCTGAAGATCGATCCCCGGTGGTAGCCGGTCAGGATGAACTGGCCCGGGACGCCGTTGCGCGAGCGGCGGACCGCGATCTGCCAGGTCGCGGCCACGGCGGCCCTCTGGGATACCGACGCGTTGCGGGTCTCGGGTCGGTAGACCTGATCTGCCGAGGTGTCCTTCACGTCGTAGCAGGCGCCGCCCGGGCTCGTCCCGCCGCGGTAGGTCATCGCGTAGTACCAACCGTACTGTTTCGCGGCGATGGCCCCCGCCCGCAACGACGCCGTCGGGAACGCCGAGGGCCACTCCCAGGCCACGGTGTTCTCGACGTACGAGCGGAAGCTGACCGTCTGGACACGGCCGGCAGCGGGACCGTAGGTCCGATAGACCCTGATGGTCGCGGGCGGCACGTAGCGGTTCTTCCAGCCGGTGCACGACGCGGCCGCCGTGGCGGCCGGAGCAGAGGACGGAAGAACCGTCGCGGACGCGGTCATGGCGAACACGATCACCGCGACCGCCAGGCGGCGGTACATCGCGGCAGATTGTCGGCGTTGGGGACGCTGCGGTCAACAACCCGTCGGTACCGTGTCGGTACCGCCCGCGCCAGGGCAAAGCACGCCGCCCGCTACGGCCGCGGGAACGCCACCTCGATCCGGCCGGCGCGGATCCGCAGCGGGTAGTAGCGCAACCGCCGGACGCGGGTGGCGGCGCGGGCCTGCGCCTTGGCGTCGGCGGTCTCCGGTTTCGCCGGGCGGTCGGGCGGTTGCCAGGTGGAGTGATAGCCACCCTCCGGGTCGAGGCCGCCGGTCGTCGGGAACCGCACCGTCTCGCCCGTGCAGAGGTCGAAGCGTCCTGCGTGCAGAGGACAGCCCACGACGCACCCCTCGAGCACCCCCTGTGACAGCGGCGCGGACATGTGCGGGCAGCGGTCGTCGGTGGCGAGGAGGCCGGCCTCGGTATGCGCGAGGAGGACGTCGAGATCGCCGCGCGTGATGCGCAGCAGGGTGCCCGGCGGGAGCTCGTCGAAGGACGCGACGGCCTCGAACGGCGACGCCGCCGTGCCCGGCGCCTGGAGGCCGGTGGGGATGGGCAGCACGCGAGGCTCGACCATGGACAGATGGTAGCGCGGGAACCCAGTCCCCTCGGCCGACGTCAGCGTCGTGCGGAACGCGGACGCGGCCTGACCGAATGAAGGCGCGGACCGCCCGCCAGAGAGGCGCTCACCATGTGGCATCTCACGCCCCGGCCGACGCGGCGGCCGACACGCATCCTCCTGACACTGCTGGCCGTCGCCGCCCTCGCTGCCGCCTGCGCATCCGGCGGGGCATCCGTGCCGCTCGACCGGCAGTCGGCAGGCGACGACACGCTCGGTGGTTTCCAGCCTCCGGCCGAGGGCCCGGTGGCCACGGCGGGCCCCGCCGACGGCAGCGGCGACGACTCGGCGGCCCGCGACGAGACCCTCGTCGTCAAGACCGGCACGCTCGACCTCGAGGTGAAGGACTTCGACGCCTCGCTGGCCAGGGCGCGCACGGCCATCATCGGCCTGGGCGGCTACATCAGCGGCTCGCAGATGGCCTTCGACGGGGACCGGCCGTACGCCTCGATCACCTACCGCATCCCGGCCGCGCGCTGGGACGACGCCCTGGTCGCCCTGAAGGGCCTGGCCACGAAGGTCGTGGGCGAGCAGACCCAGGCCGTCGAGGTGACCTCGGCGGTGATCGATCTCGATGCCCGCATCGACAACCTGCGCGCCACCGAGCGCTCATTGCAGGCGATCATGGCCAAGGCCACGAAGATCCCCGACATCCTCGAGGTCCAGTCGCAGCTCAGCAACGTGCGCGGCCAGATCGAGCAGCTGGTCGCCGAGCGCGACCACCTGAAGGACCAGGCCGCCTACGGCACGATGACGGTCGGCTGGACCATCCCGCTCGTGGCCGTGACGCAGGCCCAGCAGGGCTGGGACCCGGCGAAGACCGTGGACGAGGCGGTCGCCCAGCTCGTTCAGCTGGGACAGGGCCTCTTCTCGATCGCCATCTGGTTCGCCATCGTCGGCCTGCCGCTCTTGATCGTCGGACTCGTGCTGCTGGGCATCGCCCTGGTCGCTGCGCGACGACTGGGCTTCGGGCGGCGCCCGCCGGTCGAGCCCCAGGCCGGGGGCACCGTCCAGGCGTAGGTCAGTCGAGCGTGGGGACCGGGATCGACGCCGGGGCCCCCTGGGCCTCGCCCTCGTGGCCGAAGGTCGTGCGCAGCGGGACCTCGACCAGCAGCGCCGTCGCCAGGGCGGCCACGATCGCCGCGCCCACACCGAGCCAGAAGCTGCCGGCGATGGCCAGCGAGATGGCCTGGTGGAAGCCCTGCACGAAGTTCGGGATGAGCTGCTCGATGGCCGGCCGGAACTGCTGCGGGACGTGCTGCAGCCAGGCCATCGGATCGCCACCCACGCTGGTCAGCTGACTCGCGTCGAAGGATCCCGGCGGGATGTTGGAGACGACCTGCCGGGGCACGCCGGCCGCGACCAGTTGGCTCGGGATCTGCTCCGTGAGCCCGCTGCGGAAGATCGTGAAGCCGAGCGTCAGGCCGACCGTGCCGCCGACCTGCCGGAAGAGCGTCAGGTCGCTCGTCGCAGCCCCCAGCTTCTTCATCGGCACGGCGTTCTGGACGATGATCGTGAAGACGGCCAGCGACGGCCCGACGCCCAGGCCGGTGATGAACATCCAGGCCCAGAGCGCCGGGAACGGCGTGTCGGCGCGGAGGTTCGTCATGAGCACGAGCCCTGCCGTGACGAGCACCAGGGCGCCCACGGTGATCCATCTGTAGCGGCCCGTGCGGCTGACGATCTGGCCCGAGGCGACCGAGCTGGCGATCAGCCCAGCCAGGAAGGGCAGCAGGTTGTAGCCCGATTCGGTGGCGCTCGAGCCCTGCACGACCTGGAACCAGATGGGCAGGAAGATGATCGCCGCGAAGAAGCCGAAGCTGGCCATGAAGACGGCCACCATCGAGAGTGAGAACGTCCGGTTGCGGAACAGGTCCAGCGGGACGATGGGCTCCTTCGCCCGCGCCTCGATCCGGACGAACACGGCGAGGAGCGCAAGTCCCGCCCCGATCCAGCCCCACACGCCGGGGTCGGACCAGTCGCCATTCTGGGCGTTGGTCAGGCCGATGAGGACGGGCACGATGCCGGCCGTGAAGGTGGCCGCGCCGAGGTAGTCGATGCTCGGGCGCGCCCCTTCGCGCTTCAGCGTGGGAAGTAGCCGCCAGATGATGTAGAGCGTGATGGCGCCGATGGGCAGGTTGACGTAGAAGACCCAGTGCCAGCTGATCCGGTCGGTCAGGAAGCCGCCCAGGGCGGGACCGATGAGAGCGGAGACGCCGAACACGGCGCCGAAGAGGCCCTGGTACTTGCCCCGCTCGGCGGGCGTGAAGAGGTCGCCGATGACGGCCAGCGAGATGGGGAAGATGGCCCCGGCGCCGAGGCCCTGGATGCCTCGGAAGAGGATGAGCTGCCACATCTCCTGGCTGAGGCCCGAGAGGGCCGAACCGATGAGGAAGAGCGAGACGCCGATCATCAGCATCGGCCGACGCCCGAAGAGGTCGGACAGCTTGCCGTAGATGGGCCCCGTGACGGTGCTCGTGATGAGGTAGATGGTCACGACCCACGTGTAGAGGTCGTTGCCCCTGAGGTCGCTCACGATCCGGGGCAGGGCCGTGCCCACGATGGTCTGGTCGAGGGCGCTCAGGAAGAGGCCGAGCAGGATCGCGAAGAGGATCTCGTTGCGGGCGCGTGTCGAGACCTCGACGGCGGGCCTGAGGGCGCCGCTGAAGCCGGCCTCGGCCGCGGCGGGGCTGCTCTCCGTCATCGGGCGCTGATCTCCCTGGTGTCGGGGTGGAAGGGACAGGCGGGCTCGGACTCGGGGTCGAAGCCGACTCGCTCGATCGTCGCGCGGACGATGCGCACGGCAGCCAGGCAGGTGCGCTGCTCGTCGGGAGTCATGGCGTCGAGGAGGCGTGCCATCTGCCGCCGGTGGAGGAGCTCGTGCTCCTCGGTGACGGCGCGCCCGGCATCGGTCAGGCGAACCCGGACGACGCGCCGGTCGGCGCTGTCGTGGAGGCGTTCGACGAGCCCGCGCTCCTCCATCCGCGACACCAGGCCGGTGGCGCTGGAGCGTGAGACGTCGATGGCCTCGGCGAGGAGGGTCATCGTCAGCGGACCCTCCGCTTCGAGCATCATGATGACGTGCAGGTGCGCCGTGCTCGCCGACTGGTGTCGGGTCCGGTGCGCCTTGAGGTGACGCGCTCGCGCGACGAGCGGCTGCAGCTCGGCGGCGATCTCGGGTGCGAGCGAGGTGGCGGTCGCCATGCGGCCGACGATCTCCTTCGTATCGAGTGAATGGTTCGTAGAGCGTTGACTATTATCGGCAGGGCGATCGTCCTGTCAAACGGGAGGAACGGATGCGCTTCGCGCTCATGATCGAGCCGCAGCAGGGGCTCAGCTACGACGAGCAGCTGGCCGTCGCCCGGACGGCCGAGGACGGCGGGTTCGAGGCGCTCCTGCGTTCGGACCACTACGCGAGCTTCCCGGGCGAAGGCGGCCTGCCCACCACCGATGCCTGGACGGTCATCGCCGGCCTAGCTCGGGAGACGTCCCGTATCCGCCTCGGGGCACTCGTCTCGCCGGTGACGTTCCGCGTCCCCGGCGCCTTGGCCAAGGTCGTGGCGACGGCGGACGAGATGAGCGGGGGTCGGGTCGAGGTGGGCCTGGGCGCCGGCTGGAACGAGCTCGAGCATGCCGAGCTGGGCATCCCCTTCCCGCCCCTGCGGGAGCGGTTCGACCGGCTCGAGGAGGCGCTGGCGATCGTCCACGGCCTGTGGACCGAGCCCGACGGCTGGGCCCACGAGGGCCGGTTCTGGCAGGTGCGCGGCGCTCGGTTCCGGCCGCGGCCGATCTTCGGGCAGCGGCGGCACCCGCACCTCATCGTGGGCGGGCATGGGAAGCCGCGCGGGCTGCGCCTTGCGGCCACGTACGCCGACGAGTACAACCTCACATCGGCGCGGCCGGAGGCGGCGCGTGAGGTCTTCGGGCGGCTCGAGGCGGCGTGCGTCGCGGCCGGTCGCGATCCGGGGCAGGTCGTGCGCTCGGCCATGGCCGGCGTGCTCGTGGGGGAGTCGGAGGGCGACGTGCGCGACCTGGTGCGCGCTCAGACGGCCTTCATCGGTCTCGACGCGGCCGGGGCGGAGGGGTGGCTCGCGGCGCGACGCGAACGGTGGATCATGGGCACGCCGGAGCAGGCGCTGGAGCGCATCGAGGCCTTCGCTCGGGCTGGTGTCGAGCGCCTCGCGCTGCAGGACTTCCTGCCGCGCGACCTGGCGATGATCCGCCTGATCGCGGGGCGGGTGCTGCCGCAGGGGGCGGCGCTCTAAGTTTCGCGACGTCGCCCCAGAAGGCGGCGCACGAGGAGCACGGCCAGCAGGAGCTTCACCACCCAGAGCAGGCCACCGGGGTCGGCCGGGCCCGAGGCGATCCCGGTCGGGCGGATGCGCACCAGCGGGATCCCAGTGAGCAACTCCAGGATCCGCTCGTCGCCGGCGGTCCACGGGTTGCAGCCGATCATGAAGCCGGGCACACCGGAGGCGCGGATGATGCGCGGCACGACCCGGGCGCGCTCGTCGGCGTCCGTCACTTCCTCGGCCGTGCCGGTCAGGGTCCGGCCCGGCAGCATCAGCTCCACGGTCGGGTCGGCCAGCAGGTTGCGGAACCAGTGCGTGTCGCGCCCGAAGCCGGCCAGGCAGTAGATGCTGCCGCCCTCGATGACGTAGTCGAGCCCGGCGAATCGGGGTCGGCCGGTTCGACGCCCACGAGTGCGCAGGATCATCACCCAGCCACCCAGCGGGCCGCCGATCAGGCTGCCCAGCCCGAGCCGGAACGTCGGCACCATGAACCAGCGGGTGATGTCGCGGAGGCGGTCGCGGCTGAAGAGCCAGAGGAGCAATCGGGCGGACGGCGCGTCCGGGAGGATCGGCGTGTCATGCATCACGGGCAGCGTCTGCCGTGGCGTCGTCGCGTGGCAAGTGCCGAAAGGCGGGTTCGGGCTGCCGCTTCGGCCCCTGGCCGGGAGGCCCTCCTCCCCTGCCTCATACGTCCTTGGCTTCCTCATACGAACGCCGCTGGAGCACAAGAAGCCCGGGCCGCCCTGTTTCCACTCGACCGCGCGCCCCGCGGTCGCATGAGAGTCCAGGAGCCCCTCCCGCTCGCCCGACCGCTCCTAGTGCTCCGCGGACGTGCGAATGAGGATCCCCCCGCCGACCGCCCCTGGCCCGGGTCAGCGGACGGGCCCGAACCTCCCCAGCGGCCGCACGCGGAACCACGCCCGGCCCTGTACGGCGCCCGCCTCGACCGCCCCGAAAGTCCGCGAGTCGGTGGAGGCCTCCCGGTCGTCGCCAGCCAGCAGCAGCCGGCCGTCGAGGTCCACCGCCGCGACCCGCTTGACGAGGACGCGCGCAGGGTCACGGGGGTCGGGGGCGACGATGAGCTCGCGCGCCCGTGGTGCGCGGCGCTGGTACGCGTCGGGGTCCACCAGGAGCCAGTCGCCCGGCTCGAGCGTGGGGCGCATGCTCTCGCCGACCACGATCACGCGCGCCTGCCACGAACGGCCGACACGTCGCGCACCCGGGATCAGGGCGACGATGACGGCGCCGAGGGCGAGACCGGCCCGGAGGCCGGCCCGAAAGCCGCTCAGGAGGGTCGGCCGCCCTTCGTCTCCCAGAAGACGTCGGCGATGCGGGCGACCTGGGCTTCGAGCTCCGCCGCCGCCGCCGCGTCCACCGACTGCTTGCACTTGCCGGCCTGCTTGAGCGCCTTCCAGAAGCGGTCGTGGAGGTCCGGGTGCTTCTCGAGGTGCTCGGGCTTGAAGTAGTCGCTCCAGAGGACCTGCAGCTCGCGCTTGCACAGCTCGGCGTGCTCCTCCTTGACCTTCACGCAGCGGATGACCTTGTTGCGGACTTCGAGGTCCGCCTGACTTCCCGGTTCCACGCGGCCTCCCTCGGCCCAACCGTCCTGGATGAGGGCGACCATCTTCGACACGGTCTTCGCCGCGATCTCGGCGCCGTGCGGGTCGTAGATGCCGCAGGGGATGTCACAGTGCGCGTGGACGGTGCGCCTGGGAGCCAGCGCGGCGAGGATGCGTTCGCGGAGCATGGGACACCTCTTCGTTGACGGCGTAGCGGTATGTGGCCGCAATCGTGCCACGAAGCGGGGACGGTCGCTGCTGGCGACCCCACGGGTATCATCCGGCCGATGAGCGATCGCCCGACCGCCGACGCCGGCCCGCTGGCCTGCCCCTTCGTCGCCTTCGACGACGACCGCGGCCGGCGCTCCGTCGCGCCCGACCACCGCCACCGCTGCTTCGCCGAGCTGCGGCCCGCGCCCCGAGCGCTGGCCCACCAGGAGGCGTACTGCCTGACCGCGAGCTTCGCCACGTGCCCGACCTTCCTGGACTGGGCTCGCCGGCAGGCGGCACGGGGGGTCGCCGGCGGCGCTCGGGAGGTGGAGACGGCGGGACCGATGCCCGGCGAGGCCCTTTCGCTGAGCGAGGCGCCGACGCAGGGCGAGGCGCCGCCCCATGATGAGCCCCGGCCGCCACGCCGGCGGCGGGACTGGACGGCGCCGCCTCCCTGGATGGCCGATCGGTCGCCGGGTCCGGCAGGCGAGCAGCTCGGCGTCTTCGATGCGCTCGATGAGCCGCCCGCCCGCCCGCAGGAGCCGGCCATCCGCTCGACGCCTCGTGCGCGCTTCGACCCCGAGCTGGCCTCGCTCCTCCGGCCGGGCGACGAACCGGGACCGGACGAGGACGAGGGCGAGGTGCCGGCCTTCCTCGCCGGCCGCAGCCGCTCGGCCACACCGCGCTCCAGCCGCCCCCCGGCTGGCCGTCCGGTGAGCCAGGCGCACCCGGTCTCGCCGAAGTTGCGACGCCCCGACCACGGCGACCCCGACGCACCGCCCTGGGAGCGGCCGCGCCGCTTCGAGGCCTACCCGACGCTGCGGTCGCGAGCTTCGATCCCGCGCATCCCCGGCATCGCCATCGCGCTCGTCGCGCTCGGTGCGGCCGCGCTGCTGCTCTTCTTCCTGCCCAGCCTGCTGACCGCTCCGGGCTCGACGCCGGCCCCCTCGGCGACTGTGACGGCGACGGCGACAGCCACCTCGAACGTGCCGACGGCGGTGCCCTCCCCGACGGGCCAGGTCTACGTCGTCGTCGCGAACGACACGGTCATCAAGATCGCCAAGAAGTTCGGCCTCACGCAGGAGGCGCTGCTGGCGGCCAACCCGCAGATCAAGAACCCGGACAAGATCGAAGTCGGGGACGAGATCGCCATCCCCGTCCCGGCCACGCCCCAGTCGAGCCCGTCGGAGGCGTCGCCCAGCCCGTAGGCGTCAAGCGCCCTCGCGTCGCACGCGCCAGATCTGCTCGGCCGGCCAGCGCCGCGCCCAGTCGTACGCCTCGGGCTCCCAGTACGTGGTCGTGGCTCCCTCCGGCGGGCGCAGCTCGATGAGGCTCTCGACGGCCAGCCCGTGCCGGCGGAAGAGGCGGATCCAATCGCCCGTCGTGCGCTGGAACTCGATCGTCGTCGCGAAGTCGAGGCGGCCCAGGCCGAAGTAGTCACGGAGGAGACGGTCGCCCGGCGATACGGCGTCATCCGCCCAGCACAGGTCGAGCAGCGGGGTCGCGGTCGAGAAGGCGAGCAGGCCTCCGGGTCGGAGCAGGCGCGCTGCCTCCGGGACCACAAGATCCGGGTCGGCGAAGCGGAAGGCGCCCCAGTCGCTGAAGACGATGTCGACACACGCGTCGGGGAGCGGCACGGCCTCGCCCGAGGCGTGGAGCAGGCGGACCGTGACACCCGCCTCGCGTGAGGCGACCCAGGCCGCCTTCAGCTGCTCCTCGGAGAGGTCCACGCCGATGGCCACTGCGCCCACCCTCGCGAGCCCGATCGACCACTGCGCCGCGCCGCAGCCGAGCTCGAGGGTGGTCCTGCCGGCCACGTCGCCGAGGATGCGCAGCTCCGCCTCGGGGATCTGCCAGACGCCCCAGGCGAGCCCGCCGGAGTCGCGCAGCTGGCGGCCCTGCTCGGCCTGGTAGCGGGCGCTGGCGGCATTCCAATGGGCCCGGTTCCGGGCGGCGTAGTCGGGGAGCGAGGTCTCGAAGGCGTCCTCGGCCGAGTCTCCGCTGCCCGTTGGCGCGGGGATCCCGGCCATCGCCGTCAGCGCCGGGGTGCGAAGTTGATGGCGGTGATCTTGCCGGCCTCGACCCGGAAGGTTGCGTCGAGGTGCTGGCTCTGGACGCCCGGGCGGATCACCAGGACATCCGCCTCGTAGGTGTTGCCGGTGTCGCGCACGTCGCCGGGGATCATCTTCAGGCCGCGGTCGGCACGCAGGAACCAGCCGCCCACGCGCTCCACGCCGCGCAGCTTCTGCGCGCTGTCGCCGACGTGGATGATCATCTCCGTCTTCTCGTCCATGAGCGCGATCGCGCCCTGGCGGTCATCCGCGTTCAGGCGCTCGAAGAACAGCTCCATGGTCTCGACGGCACCCACGGCCGAAGTCTAGCCGAAGCGGGCGGGAGGCCCGGCACGAAGGCCGGGGTCGGCCCCGCCTAGGGTCGCGGCAGTGCTCCGTGGCCGGGGCAGGCGGCCGGGTCCATCACCCAGCCGGGTCCCATCATCGACCCTGCGGGCCCATGCCACGCTGTCCCGCCGAACCACCACAGGAGTGCCGCGCCGAGCGCGAGCGCCACGAGGAGGCCGACCAGCCAGTCGTTACGACGGGTCGGCCGGGTCCGCTCCAGGACGGCCAGGCCCGCCGTGAGAGTCGCCTCCTCGACCTCGCCGCGCGCGAAGCGCTCGCGCAGGACGGTCGCGGCCGCATCGGCGTCATGCGGACGCCGCACCAGCCAGGCGACGAGCGCCGCGATCCCCAGGGCGAGCAGCGCCAGGGGCAGCCAGCCCAGCCACCAGCCGGCCCCGGCCATGCCCTGACCCATCGTCATCGTCGTGTCGCCCTCCGTTCGGGACGGTCGTCAGGCGGTCGCCACCGAAGCGTTGGCGGTGTCGCCGGCCGCGTCCGGGTCCCGATGCGGGCCGGTGACGACGACCTCGCCCGCGTGCTCCTCGCCGCCGCTGCGGACGAGGTAGCGATGATGGATCGCGGCCACGCCGGCGGAGAGCATCGCGGTCGCCTGGCAGTAGCGCGTCGCGGACAGCTCGATCGCCCGGCGCACGGCCTCGACGTCGATCTCGGGCCCCTCCACCTCGTGCACGATGTCGATGTCCACGAAGACGTGGGGGTGCGGATCGTCGCGCTGCTCGCCGGTGACGTGCACCGTGTAGGCGGTCACCGACTGGCGCTTCTTGGCCAGGATCGAGGCCACGTCCAGGGCCGTGCAGCCGCCCAGCGCGGCGATGAACAGCTCCGCGGGCCGGGCGCCCGCGTCGCTCGCGGCGTCGTCGAGCAGCACCTCGTGGCCCGATCCGGTGCGCACGACGAACCGCGACCCGCCCAGGTTGCGCAGCGTGACCTGCTTGATCATGGCCCTATCGTCGTCCGCGCCATGCCGGTCGGTCAGGGCCTCATCGCCCGGAATCGGCGTGCCGCCCGGCCCGCGTCAGGGAAGGGCCTCCGCCGACCCGCGGCGGCGCAGGAGCACGACCCGCTCCCCGTCCCACGCGATCTCCGGCGGCCGCGGCCGCCCGTTGTACGTGCTGGCCATGGCCGAGGCGTAGGCGCCGGCATGGCCGATGACCACGAGATCACCGCGCCTCACCGGTGGCAGGCGGGCCTCGCCGAACGTGTCGGTGGACTCGCAGATCGGCCCATCGACGCGGACGGCGGCGGCACCGGGCCGGGGGTCGGTGACGGGTCGACCGCGCACGGTCAGTGCCGCCATCGGGTGGACCGCGCCGTAGAGCGCGGGCCGGATCAGCTCGCCCATGCCCGCGTCGAGGACCACCTGCCGGGGCTCGCGCTCCCGTACATGGAGCACGCGCGCCAGCAGCCATCCGGAGCGTGCGACCACGGCACGGCCGGGCTCGACGGCCAGTCGCAGCGGGCGATCGGCGCCGGGCTCTGCCAGCGCCTCCGCCGCCGCGCGGGCGAAGTGCGCGGGCGTGGGCGAGTCGTTGGTCGTCACCGGGAAGCCCGAACCCGCATCGAGCGTGTCGAAGTCGGGCAGTGCCGCCCGACGCAGCCGCAGCGCCGACAACCCCGCTCGGAAGCCGGCCCGCCAGGCGTCCACAGCCCCCAGCTGTGACCCGACGTGGACGTGGATTCCCCGCCAGCGGAGTGGGCCGTCGGGGCCGCCGCCGGCAGCGATCACCCCTTCCAGCTCGGCGGCGAGAACGCCGAACTTCGAGCCGCCCGCCCCCACGGCCAGGCCGTGCTGCGTCTCGGGGCGGACGGCGGGATTCAGGCGCACGAGGCAGTCGAGGCGCAGCGTCGGATCCACGCCCCGCCGTCCTCGCGCGGCGCGCACCAGGCCTGCCAGGGCTGCGGCCTCGTGCGCCGATTCGAGCGAGATCCAGAGGAGCGGCGTGCCTGCCGCCGCCAGGGCCACCGCACGGCGGAGGTCGGCGGGCGTCTTGCCGATCCCCTCCAGGGCGGTCTGTGCGACCGGGAACCCGGCCCGCCCGGCCAGGGTCAGCTCGCCGCCGGAGACGGCACCGGCGCCGTAGCCCAGCCCGGGCAGCTCGCTAATGAGCGGCGGAAGGCCGTTCGCTTTCAGGGCGTAGAGGCGGAGCCATGGGTCCGGGAACGCCGACCCCACGGCCTGCGCGTCGTCTCGCAGGCGCCGCAGGTCGTAGAGATAGGCGGGCGTCCCCCAGCGCCCGGCCGCGTACCGCGCGGCAGCTGCCAGTCCCGGGGCAGCGGCGTCCAGGGGCCGCTCCCTAGTCGCGCCCGACGAGGAACGAGAGGACGGTCGACACGACGCTCAGCACGATGGCGCCGATGACGGCCGCGACGAGGACGTCGAGGGTGAACCCCTCCGCGGGCCAGCCGGCGATCGAGAAGCCGAGGTCGAACTGGTCCCCGACCCAGGCCAGGAGCAGGAAGAGGGCGGCGTTGAGGACGAGTCCGAAGAGGCCGAAGGTGACCAGCCGGACGGGCAGGCTGAGGAGCTTGAGGACCGGCTTCAGGTACGAGTTGATGGCGCCGAAGACGAGGGCCAGGACGAGGATGTTGACGAAGTTCGACTCGTCCTTCCAGTCGAGGTCGGGGACCACGGCCACCGTGACCCACAGGGCGATGGCGTTGACGACGAGGCGCGCCAGCTGGCTCATGGGCCCATCCTACAGGCCGCGTCCACGGGTACGATGGGCGCATCTCTCGCTGCGCCTTCGGAGGAGTCCGCGTGCCCGCCAGCCTGCTGCCCTTCGTGCCCCTCACCGGAGACCCGCTGCCGGCACCCCGGACGGCCTTCGACCAGGCGCTGCGTGCCCTGCTCGACGACCTGTTCGCGGCCCTGCCGACGTGGGCCACGCAGATGGGTTTCCACGGCTACGACGACCGCTGGCCGGACGTGTCGGAGGCCGGACGGCGCGCCCGGCTTGACCTCTACGCGCGCCACCGCGCCGCGCTCGAGGGGCTCGACGCGGCGGCGCTGACGCCGGATGAGCGGATCGATCGGGGCATCGTCGTGGAGGCGCTCGAGGGCTTCACGTTCGATGACGGCATCCTGCGCGAAGGCGCCTGGGACGCCCTCGGCTACGTGGCCCTCCTGGGCAACGGCCTGCACGAGCTGCTGGCCCGGGACTATGCGCCGTGGCGGCACCGGGGGTCGGCCTTCCTGGCGCGCGTGCAGCGCCTGGCGGACGTGCTCGAGGCGGCGCGCGCGAACCTCGTCGGCCTGCCCGGGCGGCCGGTCTCGCTGCTCCATGTGGAGACGGCCATCGCGCAGCTCCCGGGCATCGCGGAGCTCATCGACGAGGGCATCGCCGAGGGCTCGCGCCACGAGGGCGACCCCGAGTCGGCGATCGCCGCCGCGCTGCGCGGATCGGCCGCCGGCGCGCGGGAGGCGCTCGCCGCCTTCGGGCGCTTCCTCGAGGAGGACGTGCGGCCGCGGGCGGAGGGGGAGGGGCGGCTGGGCACCGAGCTCTTCGCGGCGAAGCTGCGCCACACGCTCTCGAGTGACCAGCCGCACGAGAGGCTGCGGGAGCGGGCGCGGCGCGACTACACCGCCGTGCGCGGGGAGCTCGTGCGCCTCGCCCGTGGCCTCTGGCCGACCGCGCGGCCCGGCGAGCCACTCCCCGGGGCGGACGACGCGGTCGTGGATGGCGTCTGGGACGCCATCGCCCGCGACCATCCGCGATCGGAGGACCTGCTCGATCTCTGTCGCACGGAGACGACGGCCATCGAGGGCTTCGTGCGCCAGCGCGGGATCATCACCCTGCCCGAGGACCCGCTGCGCATCGCCTGGACGCCGCTATTCCTGCGCCCGTACGGCGGAGCGTTCCTCAGCCCGCCGGGTCCGCTCGACCAGGGGCAGCTGAGCGAGTTCTGGGTGACCCCGCCGGACCCCGAGTGGCCGGCCGAGCGACTCGAGTCGTACCTCCGCGAGGAGAACGACCGGATGCTGCGCATCCTCTGCATCCACGAGGCGATCCCGGGCCACTATCTCCAGCTGGCCGCCTCGAACCGCTCGTCGTCGCTGGCGCGGTCCGTCTTCCAGAGCGGCACGTTCGCCGAGGGCTGGGCCGTCTACGTGACCCAGGTGATGATGGACGAGGGCTACGGCGCCGACGACCCGGCCCTCCTGTTCTGCCACTGGAAGTACTACTTGCGAGCGATCGTCAACACGCTGCTCGACATCGGCGTCCACGTGGAAGGCATGGGCGAGGACGAGGCCATGCGTCTGATGATCGGGGGCGCCTTCCAGGAGGAGCAGGAGGCGCGGGCGAAGTACCTGCGCGCGCGGCTCTCCTCCACCCAGCTCTCCACGTACTACGTCGGGTCGCTGGAGATGTGGGACCTGGAGACGGCGGCTCGCCGCCGCGCGGCCGTCGCGGCAGGGGCGGGAGCGGGATCGGTCCCCGAGCCGCGTCTCGTGGGCGGCTTCGGCGAGACCCCGGGCTTCGACCGGCGCACCCACCTGGAGGCGGTCATCTCGCACGGCACGCCGCCCATCCGCTGGGTCCGCCGGATCCTCTTCGATACGGCATCGGCGCCGTGATCGCCGAGCTGCGGGGCGCCGTCTTCCACGGGCCGCGCCGGCCGCTCGCGATCGAGCGCCTGCGGCTCGACCCGCCGGGGCCCGGCGAGGTCTCC
>Ga0209108_10000755_pt1 | contig 18135 bp, 19 predicted proteins | sample Rifsed10ft1_FD_184003 | JGI IMG/M metagenome (GOLD analysis project Ga0209108, IMG submission 184003) | Soil microbial communities from Rifle, Colorado, USA - sediment 10ft 1 (version 2) | ecosystem: Environmental > Terrestrial > Deep subsurface > Rock core/Sediment | place: Rifle, Colorado...
CTCAGTGCCGCTGGCTATTGAGAGCGGCCTGGATGGCGCAGGAGTTATTGACCACTTTCGAACAGGATATTTCCGAGCTGACCTTGAAACCGGGCACCGGCGGCATTTTCGAGATCAGCGCCAACGGCGTGTTGGTTTGGTCTCGTAAGACCGAAGGGAGATTTCCCGAGATTACCGAGTTGAAACAATTGATCCGAGACCGAATCGCTCCCGGACGGAACCTTGGCCATACCGATCGAAAAAAAGACGCGGACGATTCGTGATCGTCTTCTTCAAGCAGCGGTATATTGTCATTACGTAAATGCTGCAAATTTCCAAACCTGAAACGCCAGAACAGTGGGGGGAATACTTCGATCTACGCTGGCGGATATTGCGCGCCCCGTGGGATCAACCGCGTGGGTCCGAAAAGGACGAGTTCGACGAGATCGCCGATCATGTCGCCGTCCGGGACCAGGAAGGCCGACTTCTCGGAGTAGGTCGGCTCCACTTGAATAATGAAAAAGAAGCACAGATCCGTTACATGGCGACCGAAGAAGATTGTCGCGGGCTTGGCGTCGGCCAAGCGATAATCATAAAATTGGAGGAACTTGCCCGTGCCCGCGGCGTCGAACGAATCATGCTAAACGCCCGCAATAACGTCGTTGGTTTCTATCTACGTTTCGGGTACGCCGTCACCGGTCCCGGCCCGACCCTGTTCGGTAAAGTTAAACATTCAAAAATGGAAAAAAGATTGCAGGATGAAAAGTAATAAACGGATTGAATCTATCGGTAGACAGGAACAGTTGAGAGGAGTATGCACGATGAAACGATTTGCATGGCTGTTGCTTTTGTTGCTAGTCCCGCTGCTTGCCCAAGCGCAGGAGCAGCGCTCTCCATATGCAGGGCGGCAGGAGCGAGGGATCAAGGCGCTTTCGGCGGATGAAGTTCAGGCCTACTTAGAGGGGCGGGGAATGCAACTTGCCCTTGCTGCCGACCTGAACAAGTACCCCGGACCATTGCACGCTCTTGAATTAGCCGGACCGCTGCAACTCACCGCCGTGCAACAGGCGCAAACAGAGGAAGCACGTGCCGCGATACTCGATGAGGCAAGAAAGCTGGGAAAGCTCATCGTCGAAAAGGAGCAAGAACTGGATCGGCTATTCGCCAGTGCAAAAATTGATGAAGGCAAGCTGCGCACACAGGTTCGAGAGATCGCCCGTTTGCAAGGAGAGTTGCGCATCGCACATTTGCGCAGGCACCTGGAGATGAAGCAGATCCTCACGTCCGAACAGATCGAGAAATACGATGAGTTACGCGGGTATGCAGGTGCCGGCGCAGGACATGACCGGCGGGCGCATTGAAAGGAATGATAGCCTCACGCTGATCCGTCTGATGGATTAACTTCATGATCAAACGGACCGGATGCTCGCGATGCTCGCACTCCGGTTGCTGGCTCGGGTGTTAACTGCTCGACAAACGGCCTCCTTCGGTTTGAGTCAAAATACCGCTTAAAGCGGTACCTATGGCAAAACTGTACACATCGAGATATCTTCCAGGCGTCACAAGGCCCCACGGCCGTCTATCCCCCCAATACTGGCTATCGGCGTACGCCCCTAACGAACGCTTGACTTAATCTATATTTGGGAATAAATTCCCAAATCATGGATGTATCAGCCAAATTCGCCCAGACACTGGCCTTAGTCACTACCCGACTTTTACGTCCATTGGTTCGCGTACTCCTGCGAAATGGCATGTCCTTCAACGCTTTTTCCGATCTGGCCAGACGTGTGTACGTCGATGTCGGGATGAATGAATTTGGCATCCCCGGCAAAAAACAGACGATCTCCAGGGTCTCTATTCTTTCTGGCCTGTCACGCAAGGAAGTCCAACGCCTGTTAGAGGAAAAACACGGCGCCCCGAAAACTGAAGCCCAGGAACGCTACAACCGCGCCGCCCGGGTCATCGCCGGGTGGGTCAGAGACAAGGATTTTACCGATACCGCCGGCCAACCGCAGGCATTAAGCCCGGAAGGCGACAGCGCCGGCTTCGGCCTGCTTGTGAAGCGTTACAGCGGCGATGTGCCCGCGCGCGCGATTCTGGATGAGCTGCTTCGCGTCGGCGCCGTGGAGCGCCTGGAAGATGACCGCATTCGCCTGCTCTCACGCGCCTACATTCCCCGCACCAGCGATCTCGACAAGCTCGAGATTCTGGGAACCGACGTGTCCGATCTGATCTACACGATCGATCATAACTTGCAACACGGGTCCGCTGAACCGTTCTTTCAGCGCAAGGTGATGTACGACAACCTCACGGCCGAGGCCGTGAAACATTTCCGTAATTTGAGCGCGGAACAGGCGCAAGAATTATTGGAGAAGATGGACGAATGGTTATCGAAGCATGACCGTGATGTGAATACTTCCGTGCAAGGCACAGGACGTCTGCGTGCCGGCATCGGTATTTATTATTTTGAGGAAAATCTGGAGCCAGGACCAGAGGAGAAATGAAATGAACATGGAATTTTATCGCAACATCACTTTGGTTGTGGCGGCGCTTTTCGTGCTAACCGCTTGCGGCGGAGGGGGCGGAACCACCGCCAGCGGTGGGACCGGTGGGACCGGCATCAGTTTCGGTTCGGTGACCGATTTTGGCAGCATATTCGTCAACGGGGTGGAATTCTCCACGAACGGCGCGACGATCAACCGCGATGATGTATCTATCAACGAAAGCGAGCTCCGCAGGGGCATGATAGTTGAAGTGCAGGGGTCGTTTGCCAGCAGCACGAGCGGTACGGGAACAACAGTTAATGTTGAGGAAGTCGTGCGCGGCCCGGTGGAATCCAAGACCGGCACGGCGAGCGCGGGCACGCTGGTGGTGCTTGGGCAAACCGTGAACGTCGATGACACGACGCTGTTTGACGATAATGTCCCGAACTTCGGCGCCGTCAGCTCCGGAGATTTATTGGAAGTCCATGGCCTCCGTCGTCCCGATGGGACGATCGCGGCCAGCTTTATCGAACGCAAGACCGCGCCGGTGGTATTCACGGTGCGCGGCACGGTAGCTGGCCACAACGCCGGGGCGCAGACCTTTACCATTGGCGCGCTGACGGTGAATTACACCGGTGCAACCATCAATGACATGCCCGCACCTTCGGGCAGCAACTGGAACAACCTGTTCGTCGAGGTGAAGGGCACTAACTGCTCAGGAGTCAGCCCGGCGCCTTGTGGCACACTCACTGCGACCAAAGTCGAGCCGGAAGGGCTGGGCGTGGTCAACGCGAATCGGGCTGAGATCGAGGGTTTCGTAACGGCGCTGGTGTCGACCTCTGATTTCACGCTGAATTCCCTGCGCGTGCTGACCACCGGCGCCACCGTGTTCTCCGGAGGCCTGCAGAGTGAAATCGTCGTGGGCGTCAAGCTCGAGGTCGAGGGAACTCTTGCCGGCGGCGTATTGACGGCGACCAAGGTCCAGTTCAAGGAAAGCGTCAAGCTTGAATCGAACGCGTCCGTGTCGGGCTCGACGATTACCCTGGAAGGTCTGCCGGGCATCACGGTAACGGTGAACGCCTTCACGGAATTCAAAAATACGGCGGCGACGAGTTCTAACCTCGCCCCTTTGGATAACCGGAATGTGCGCATTCGCGGCCGTGCCTCGGGCGCCACCTCGGTGATCGCGACGGAAATTGAAGACCGCGGGGCGTCCGATTCGACCGCGGATGTGATTCTCCAGGGCTCGGTTGCCAAGGCTGATGTGACCAACCCCACCTTCAAGATCCTCGGGGTCACCGTGGACACTTCCCAACTCGCCGCTAACGAGTTCAAGGACGTGAACGACAGCCCCATCGGCGCTACGCCGTTTTTCATAGCGCTTTCGGCTAATGGCGGGCTCGTGAAAGCGAAAGGACGGCTACCCGTTGCGCCCGGCAGCAATAATGTGCTCGATGCCGATACGCTCCGGGAAGTCGAGCTTGAGGACTAATTATTTACGTCGGGAGAACCAGTTGCTATTGGTCTCCATGCTCGGCTCGAAAGCGACCTGTGGCGAAATGAGATAGTGCAAGATTCACCCCCGTGCTGCATTGAACTTTGGCGGTCGATTCAGACCGCCATTTTTTTTGGTGAACCTTCCATAAGTCAGCTCATCTGAGGAAGTTTCATGCACGAATCACTAAATTAGCCCTGAAAGGCGTGGGCAGGGTTGGCGCGAGACGGCTGGAAAAAGCGGGAAATTCGAACTGTTGGTGAATTACGCACGCACCCGCTTTAAGGAATGGAAACTTTCAGGACGAGTGCCGCCTATCCTCTTTGAATGCTGTGCGCAGAAGTTCCCGGAGTTCTGGTGAGTCCTTGTGCCCATGCACGCTGACGGCATGTTGCACGGCCGCCTCCAGCAATTCCTCGTCGTTGTTGGCAAAGATGGATACCGTACATTTCGATACGCTGGGATGTTCACGGCAATCAATAAATTTTCTGGGCATGGGTGCCTCCTTTTTGTTGATCGAATTAATACAAGGTAGGTGGCTGCTTATCCGCGCAGTTCCGGAACTTGATTCCTGGATGCGATATCAAGCTATACCCGCGCACCAAAAGGGTCAAGCGAGTGACCGGGTCTGGCGGCATCAAGCGAACCGCGCCAGTGTCAGCCCCTCCAGGCTTATATCCGGGGAACGTTGAGAAACAAGATCGGCCAGGATCCGTCCCGAACCACAGGACATCGTCCAGCCGAGCGTGCCATGGCCGGTATTGAGGTAAAGGTTCTGAAAGGCCGTTGTGCCAATGACAGGGGGGTTGTCCGGTGTCATCGGCCGGAGTCCGCACCAGTATTCGGCATCAGTGTAATTTCCGGCACCGGGAAATAATCCACTCACCACGTGCGCAATGGTTGCTGTTCGCGCCGGCGGCAGCGACAGATCGTAGCCCGCCAATTCCGCGGTTCCGGCGGCGCGCAGCCTGTTTCCCAGGCGAGTGATGACAACTTTGTAGGTGGCGTCGGTGATGCTGCCAACCGGCGCCGCCGCGGAATCCGTCACCGTGACGGTCGCCGAGTATCCTTTGACGGGATAGACCGGAAGGTTAATACCCAGCGGTCGCAGCAGTAGCGGAGTATAACTCCCGCAGGCGAGAACATAGGTGTCGGCCACCATTTCTCCCCGATCCGTGATGACATGTTCGATCCGGTTACCGTCGGCCTCCAGAAGTTTAATATTTGTGGACAACACGTATTTCACGCCGTCGGTCATTGACCGCGATGCCAGTCCCTGGGTGAATTGATAACAATCGCCGGATTCGTCTTCCGGAAAGTGGAGGCCCCCGGATATTTTTTCATTTGTGCTTTGCAACGCCGGTTCCTGCGCGAGACATCCGTCACGATCGAGTAGACGGCATTTCACCCCCGCACGTTCGAGCAAGACCATGTCGCGCTCCGCGTTATCGAGTTCCCGTCCCGTGTGAAACAACTCTAGCAATCCGTGTTGACTTTCCTGGTACGAAATACCGGTCATCCGGCGCAGTTCGACCAGGCATTCGTGGCTGTAGCGAGCGAGCCGCAGCATGCGCTCTTTATTGACGGCATAGCGTGCGGAGGTGCAGTTGGCGAGCATTTTTAAAAGCCATGACCACATCGCCGGATCGAAACGCGGACGCAGCACCAGCGGCGAATGCCGGTGGAACAGCCATTGCAACGCCTTCAGGGGAATGCCGGGCGCGGCCCAGGGGGTGCCGGCGCCCCAGGACACCTGACCGCCGTTGGCACGGCTCGTTTCCATTGCCGGTTCCGCCTGCCGGTCCACGACCGTCACCTCGTGGCCGGCCTGGTTGAGGTAATAGGCGGTGGTGACACCGATCACTCCACTGCCGAGAACGAGCACTTTCATAAGCGCGCGGCGCCGGATACGTGACGGTCAATTGGATGGAGAGCGAATTCTTGCATGCCACTCCTATATATCAGACCGGCCAATTGACTGCATCATGGTGGGTGGCGTTCGATCGAAACATGAACAAGTCAACCGCCAATTACCAACAACCGGGAGTACGGGATTAAATGCGACTTTTATATTGATTCGATATTTATTAATGTGCCGGGGAGGATTGTATCAGCTCGTTGAGGCGCTGGCGGTTTGTTCAGGAGGGACATTTTGTTCGGCGTTTAAAAGCCATTTTTGAATTCGATTGACGTCACCGTAACGACTGTATTTACCCCAGGAGTTAAGCAAGACGATGGTGAGCGGCCGATTGCCGATGGTGGTTTGCATGAGCAGACAATTCCCAGCGGCGGACGTGTACCCGGTTTTGCTCAAGCTGATGTCCCAGGTATCCCGCTGAACCAGCCGATTGGTATTGTGGAATGATATTTCTTGACCCGAGGCATGATCGATAACCGTAAAGGAAGGTTCACTGGCGATTTCGCGCAGCAGCGGGTATTTTTCCGTCGCCGCTGAAAGCAAGACCAGGTCGCGGGCCGTGGACACGTTGCCATTATCAAGACCGCTCGAATCCGTGAATCGTGTGTGACGCATGCCGAGCTCTTTCGCGAGTGTGTTCATCGCCCGTATCATGGCTTTCTTACCACCGGGGTAGGTGCGCGCCAGGGCCGCCGCGGCACGATTGTCCGATGCCCCCACCGCCGCGCGTAGCAGATCGTATCGGGAAATCAGCGCGCTATAGGCCAGACGCGAACCGGTTCCCCGAAGACGATCCCTGTCAGCCCGGGTAATTTCAATAAGGGAATCCAGCGGCACGCCCGATTCGAAAATGACCAGGGCCGTCATGATTTTGGTCAGCGAAGCGATCGGGCGCGGGCGGTCGATATTGCGTTCGTACAATATAACCCCTTCCCTGTCATCCATGACCAGCGCCACACCGGACCGGAGGAATAACTTTTCGGGTCGTCCGTATTCGACGATTTCTGCCGCTTTGATGTAGTGTTCCGACTCGCTTTCGGTTGCCAGGGGTTCATCGGCAACCGAAGTGACGTATATCGCCGTGATGGCCAAACCCAACAGGGTTCCCGAAAAACTTTTCCATCTTGTTGGTTTTGCTGAAAAAATAGCGGTCTCTCCCTAAATTCAGATTTACCCTTCTATTTTTAGCATATTTTCGTTACAACACCATACCTCCTTGCCGGTCATTTGATGCGTTGGGAAGGACATGGGCAGCTTCCCCGACCAAGTCCAAACCGCTGAACCCCATGGTTCGTTGAGACACATCTAAAATAGCGCCGAAACTGGCCGGATATTGCCCGGGGAAAATCGGCATTCTGCGTTTGTCTGGCACTGGATGGAACATGGCTATCGGCAATGATTCGAAAGGGTTGAATCGATACCCTGGAGTTCTATAAGCTTTCTTCCTCCGGAACCTGTCTGAATACCGCTAAAGGAGAATTGTCATGCCATTTACCTATCATGATCTGAAAGAAAAGACAGTAGCCCAGCTGCGCGAGATCGCGAAGGACGTGGATCATGAGGCGGTCAAGGGCGCGACCCAGATGAATAAGGACCATCTGCTGAAGGCATTGTGCAGCGCGCTCAAGATTGACATGCATGAACATCACCAGGTCGTCGGCGTCGACAAAACCGCGATCAAGGTGAAGATCCGCGAACTCAAGAAAAAACGCGACGAAATACTGGCGTCTCAGGATCGAACCCAGTTGCACGGCGTTTTGCGCCAGATTCACCGACTTAAAAGAACCATGCGCCGTGCGATGGTGTGATGTTGGAATGCCGCATATCTGAAGCCAAGGGCGCTGGTATCAGTTAACCGCCGAAATCCCAGCGTCCCGACGTGGTAAATGTTTACAATCCTGGCGGGGCTGCGGCAATCCTTGGCGTCAATCTGGCGTTGCCATCTGCGGTGATGCGGAAACACCGATGTATCTTCGGATTGCGCGCGAAATCCTGCGGCAGGGTCTGGCGTGTGATGTCCTCGGTTTTGAGCGGTGCCAGCCCCGTGCGGTCGATTTTGAAACGGCGGTAATTCGTCGAAAATACCAATGTACCGCCGGGTTCGAGTAACGCGGCCGCATCAGAAATAAGCGCGACGTGGTCACGCTGAATGTCGAGCGTATCTTCCATGCGCTTGGAGCGTGAGAACGTCGGCGGGTCGAGGAAGATCAACCCATAGCGTTGCCGGTTTTCCTTGAGCCATACCAGCGCGTCCGCCTGGATAAGTTCATGCTTGCTACCGCGCAAGTCATTCAGTTCTAAATTGCGCCGCGCCCAGTCGAGATAGGTGCGCGACATTTCTACCGTCGTGGTGGTGGCCGCGCCGCCCAGACCCGCGTGCACCGTCGCAGCGCCGGTGTACCCGAAAAGATTGAGAAAACGTTTCCCCCTGACCATCTCGCCCAGCATGGCACGCGTGCTGCGGTGATCGAGAAAAAGCCCCGTATCAAGATAATCGGTAAAGTTCACCAGGAACCGGCACGGACCCTCGCGTACCTCGTGGAATTTTCCGGTCTCGCCGAGTTTTTCGTATTGGGTGCCGCCTTTCTGACGCCGCCGCACCTTGAAGAACATCTGCTCGCGCGGGATCTCGAGCACCGCTGGAATTACTCCCAGCGCGTGATGCAGACGCTGGCGTGCCTTGGCCGGATCGATCGTGTCCGGTGCCTCGTATTCCTGCACATGCACGTATCGCCGGTCCGATTCGTAGACATCGATCGCGAGGTTGTATTCGTGCAGGTCGGCGTCGTACAGGCGGTAGGCGAATATTTCCTGGCGTCGCGCCCAGCGTCCGAAATGCTGCAGATCCTTGCGCAGCCGGTTGGCGAACATTTCGGCGCTGGAACCGGGGCGGATTTCGAATGGTTTGGCCACGCGTCCGCCCACGACGTTTTCCGGCGTGATCTCGAAGTGCAGCAACTTGCACTCGATCGCGCCGTTATAGAGCGTATGCATTTTCCCGGCGCGCAGGCCCATGGATTTTCCCAGCTCGGGATTGCCGGTGAACACCGCGGCGCGCCAGCCGGGGAAGCACTTCTTGAGTTGTATGCCGAGTTCGGCGTACAGCGCCGGCAGTTCGGAACTCGAGCCCAGGCGTTCTCCGTAGGGCGGGTTGGCCACCACGAGCCCGCTCGGAGCCTCTTCCGGGGTACACGCGGCCAGTTCACGCGTTTGCGCACCAATAAGGTTGCCCAGCCCCGCGTGTTTTATGTTGTCGCGCGCGGCCCGGATGGCCAGCGGGTCGCAGTCGTAACCGTGAATCGGTGGCAGGTGCGCAAGTCCGGTTTCGCGCCGCTGGCGCGCCTCATCGAGCAGCTCCGACCAGATGGCGGCATCGTGCTGTTTCCAGCGGAGAAAGCCGAAGTATTCGCGCGCCAGCCCGGGCGCGATGTCGGAGGCGATCATGGCTGCTTCGATCAGCAGTGTGCCCGAGCCGCACATCAGGTCGACCAGTGCCCCGTTTTCCTTGGCGAAAACGGGCCAATTCGCGCGCAGAAGAATCGCCGCGGCGAGATTCTCCTTGAGCGGGGCTTCCACTGTTTGCGCGCGGTAGCCGCGCCGGTGCAGCGATTCACCCGCAAGATCGAGACTGACCGTCGCTTCGTCGCGGAGCAGGTAGACGTTCACCCGCACATCGGGTCGCGCCGTGTCGACCGAAGGCCGCAAACCGGATTCATCGCGCAACTGATCCACGATCGCATCTTTGACCTTGAGCGCACCGTAGTGCGAGTGAGTAATAACGGATTGCGATGGAGTAAAGTCGACCGCCAGTGACCCATTGGGCGCCAGATGTTGCTTCCAGTCGATAGTTTGAATGCCATCGTAGAGGGCCTCCGGCGAACGCGCGGGAAAACTTTCAATCGGCATCAGGATTCGATTGGCCAGACGCGACCACAGGCAGGCGCGGTAGGCGGTTGAAAGCGACCCTTCGAATGCCACCCCGGCGCGGGTCTCACGTACATTTTGCGCCTCAAGTCCGGTCAGTTCATCGGCGAGCATTCCTTCGATGCCCTTCGGACAGGTCGCGAAGAATTTGAGATATGAGGTTATGGACACAAAAGAAATGTTACGTGGCAACTTGTCAGCGGTAAACGAAAACGACAGGCTAGCCTGATTAGACGACCCGATCGCTGTTAGAATCCATCCAGATTAACCGGGGTCTTTCCGAGCGAGCATACAGGGCGTAGCGCAAAAAAAGAGCTTCCTGATGGAAGCTCTTTACACTTTTCTGCCCAAGCCGTGGTTACGCTTCGAGAACGTTTTTCATCGCATCCAGCGCCTTCATTTCGATCTGGCGGATGCGTTCGGCGGAAACGCCGTATTCATCGGCCAGTTCATGCAACGTCGGTTTTTCCTCGTCCAGCCAGCGCCGCTGGATAATGTCGCGTGCGCGCGGATCGAGGGCGGTCAGCGCGGTACGGAGCTGTGTCTGGCGTACATCCTCCTGATCGGACTGGGTCGCCAGGACTTCGGGATTGTAGCGCATGTCCTGCAGATACCCGGATGGCGCTACGTGATAACTGTCCTCGTCGGCATCGTTATCGACATCGAACGGGACATCCGCGTAGCTCATGCGCGATTCCATTTCCTGCACGGTTTCCGGCGCGACGTCCAGATTCTCCGCCATGGCATCTACTTCACCGCGCGTCATCCAGCCGATGCGCTTACGCGACTTGCGCAGGTTGAAAAAGAGTTTGCGCTGCGCCTTGGTGGTGGCGACTTTGACGATGCGCCAATTGCGCAGGATGTAGTCGAAGATTTCGGAACGTATCCAGTGAATCGCGAAGGACATCAACCGGACCTTGTGTGCCGGGTCATAATGTTTGACGGCCTTCATCAAGCCGATATTTCCCTCCTGGATCAGATCCGCCTGCGGCAACCCATAACCCGCGAATCCGCGCGTGACCCGCACGACATACCGCAGGTTTGCCAAAACCAGCTGGCGGGCGGCGCCGAGGTCATTGTGCTTGTGATAGCGTCGCGCCAATTTCCGTTCCTCCGCCGCGCTCAGTACCGGCAGCGCATTGACGGCCCGGATATAGGTGGATAACCCGTTTTCGGGGTAAAGATTAATAGCCAGTGCCAATGATTTGGTCATTAATAAAGCCTCACCATGAATTTAGACTGTGATCCTCTTTCCTTGGGATTGAATTTTAGCACTCGAACCTTAGGAGTGCCAAATTGCGGATAAGTTCATATTCTCTATATAAAATAGGGTTTTATTGATTAGATGCCGTCAATTTCTAGGTAGGTTCCAGGGTTCTCAGGTGACGGCCGACCGCCAGGCGCGACCCCAGCCACCCAAGCAGCCCGCCCGCGGCGAGGAGGGCCAGCGAGGCGGGCAAACCGAGATTTTTGGCCTCAAACCGGCTCCCGTATAACCCAGCCAGGTTATCGATCGGGGATGACAACAGCAGCAGGGCCAGTGCCACCAGCAACCACGCCAGCATAGCCCCCAAGAGGCCCTGCAAAGTTCCGGCATAGAGGAATGGACGGCGGATGAACGCATTCGTGCCGCCGATCAGCTTGGTTATCACTATTTCGTCACGACGATTGAGCACCGCCAACCGGATGGTATTGCCGATAATGAGCAGCACGGCCACGCCCAGACCGCCTGCCAGGATCAGTACCCCGTGACGGGCCAGCTCAAGTATCGCATGCAGGCGCCGGACCCACTCGAGATCGATTTGGGCAATATCCACTTCGTTGTAGCGACGGAGCTGTTTCACCAGGGCCTGGAGTTTGTCGGGATGCGAGTCGGTATCGGCAGGCAGCACGACCAGCACCGCCGGCAACGGATTGCGTTCCAGCGCCTCCAGCGCCTCGCCGAAACCGGACAGTTGCTTGAATTCGGCGAGGGCGGCGTCACGCGAGATGTAATTCACGCGTGACACGGCTGGCAGGGCGCGAATTTTGGCGGCCAATTTCTCTGCCGCGGCGTCGTTGACATCGCGTTTCAGGAACAACGAAATTTGACCGTTGCTGTCCCAGCTTCCGGAGAGCCGCTGCAGGTTTTCGATCGCGACGTAAAGGCAGGCGGGCAACGCCAGCGTTATCCCGATAACCGCTACGGTGAGGAATGTGGCGATCGGTGTACGCGAGAGCTGCCCCAGGCTGAAGAAAAAAACCTGTGCATGGCGCATGAAGTAGTTTTTGATCATGCCGCTGCTCCCGTATCGCGCACCAGTTCACCGTGATTCAGTTCCATGACCCGCTTGCGCGCGCGGTTGATGAGGTGCCAGTCATGTGTGGCGACCAGCACGGTCACGCCATGGTGATGAAAATCCAGAAAGAGATCGAGAATTTCATCCGACAGGGCGCTGTCGAGATTCCCCGTTGGCTCATCCGCCAGCAGCAGCGGAGGCTTGTTGACCACCGCCCGGGCGATTCCGACACGCTGTTGCTCGCCACCGGAAAGCGTGATGGGATACATGCGTTCCTTGCTCAGCAATCCAACCATTTCGAGCGCCGCACGCACGCGACGTGGAACCTCGCGTTCATCCGTGCCGGTGACGATCAGGGGCAGCGCCACATTGTCATAAACCGTGCGGTCCAACAGCAGCTTGTGATCCTGAAACACGACGCCGATTTCGCGCCGGAAATAAGGTATTCGTCGCCGTGGCAGCCGTAACAGGTTGCTTCCGTTGACAAGCGCCTCGCCCCGCGTTGGCCGCTCGATGGCTGTGATGAGTTTAAGCAACGTGCTCTTGCCCGCGCCCGAGTGTCCGGTGATGAAGACCATCTCACCCGGCTGGATTTGAAGATTGATATTCCGCAGGGCGTCGAAATTGCCGGGATAGCGCTTGAAAACATGGGTAAATTGGATCATGACGGGAACACTCAGGGGGCCGGCAATATCGTGTCGACAAACTCGCCGGCATTGAATTCACGGAGATCATCCATGCCTTCCCCCACGCCGATATAACGAATCGGCAGGCCGGGGTTGCGCGCCATGGCAATCAGGATTCCGGCCTTGGCCGTTCCGTCGAGCTTGGTGACGGCGAGGCCCGTGACCCCCACGGCATCGTTGAAATGCGCGAGCTGCGACAACGCATTTTGTCCGGTGCCGGCATCGAGCACCAGCAATACCTCGTGCGGGGCTCCGGTATCAGACTTGTTTGTCACGCGTTTGATTTTTTTCAGCTCATCCATCAGGCCCGCCTGGGTGTGTTGCCTGCCCGCGGTATCCACGATCAGGATATCGCTCCCTCTGGCCACCGCGGCATTCAGGGCATCGTGCACGACGGCCGCGGCATCGGCCCCGGTGTGCTGGGCGATCACCGGGACATCAAGTTGTTGCGCCCAGGTTTTCAGTTGTTCGATGGCGGCGGCGCGAAAGGTGTCGGCGGCGGCCAACATGACCGAGTGTCCGGCATTTTTGAATCGCTGTGCCAGTTTGGCGATCGTGGTGGTTTTTCCGACACCGTTGACGCCCACCACCAGCATCACAAAGGGTTTGACCGGCGTGATCACCAGCGGCCGGCTGCACGATTCCATCATCGACAAGAGACTTTGGCGAAGCGCCTGGTACACGGCACGGGAGTCGTTAAGCTGCCGGCGCGAGACCTGGTCCGTGATCCCCCGCAAGAGCAGCTGCGTCGTATCCACACCGACATCGGCGGACAGCAGCAGCGCTTCGAGTTCTTCGAATAGACCCTCATCGAGAGTTCGCTGTCCAAGCAGCAAATCGGCCATTCCCCGGGTGAAGCGCTGTTGCGTGGCGGCGAGTTTTTCGCGGAAACGGCCGACCAAGCCCGCCGGCCGGCTACTTTCGGTCAGGTTGGAGGAACGGGATGGGCTCAAAGGATAATCCTGATGGAATTATTTCCGGCTGTGACGATCAAACCTGTGGCACAATATTATAGAAGAATCGTCACGGAAACCCCATGCTGAAAAAATTATCATGGCTCCTGCTCATGAGCGTCTGGCTCACGGCGTGCAGCCAAACACATGAAACGACCCTGGATAACGGATTGCGCGTCATTGTCAAGGAAGACCACCGTTCCCCGGTCGTGGTATCGCAAATCTGGTACAAGGTGGGGAGCCATGACGAACGGCAGGGCCTCACGGGCATTTCGCACGCGTTCGAACACATGATGTTCAAGGGAACGGCGAAGCTGAAGCCCAACGAATTTTCGCGCATCATCGCCGAGAATGGCGGGCGTGAAAACGCCTTTACCAGCTACGACTACACCGCCTATTTCCAGCAACTCGAAAAGTCGCGACTGCCTGTGGCCTTTGAGCTCGAGGCCGACCGCATGCAAAACCTGACTTTGGCCGAGGAGGAATTTCGCAAGGAGATCAAGGTGGTGATGGAGGAACGTCGGTTGCGTACCGAGGACCGGCCCGAGGCGATTGTGCAGGAAAAATTCATGGCCACGGCCTACCGGGTCCATCCCTATCAACATCCGATCATAGGCTGGATGGCAGACCTGGAGTCCATGACGATCAAGGATTTGCGGGACTGGTATCGCCGCTGGTATACCCCGGGTAACGCGATTCTGGTGGTGACGGGTGACGTGGAACCCAAAGAGGTATTTGCCCTCGCAAAAAAATACTTCGGGCCGGTTCCGGCGCGCCCGCCGGAGAAGAATCCCGGGGTGACGGAGCCCGAACAGAAGGAGGAAAGGCGTATACGCGTCTCGGTTCCGGCGGAAGTTCCGTATCTGCTCATGGGTTATCACACGCCGGTGCATACCTCGGTTGGCCGTGGCGATGTTGCCGAATGGGAACCTTACGCGCTGAATGTGCTCACCGGCGTGCTGGACGGCGGACGGGCGGCGCGCTTCGAGCGTGAACTGGTACGCGAGAAAAAAATCGCATCGAGCATCGGCACGGACTACTCGGCGATTTCGCGGTCGCCCAGCCTGTTGGTGATCGAGGGCACACCGGCGAACGGACACACGGTCGAAGAATTCGAGCAGGCGATTCGCGCTCAAATTGAGCGCATTAAAAAAGAACCCGTCTCCTCCGAGGAATTGACGCGTGTGAAGGCACAGGTGGTCGCGCGCAATGTCTACAGCCGCGATTCCATGTTTTACCAGGCGATGCAGATCGGACGCTTGGCCGCCGTCGGCCTCGACTGGCGGATGCTCGATGATTACGTGAAAAAACTCAATGCGGTATCGGCCGACCAGGTTCAGAAAGTCGCCCGCAAGTATCTGGTAGAAAGGAATCTGACGGTGGCCGTGCTTGACCCGCTACCGATGGCCAAGGGACAAAGGTTGAAGACGCCGCGCCAGGGAGACAGTCATGTTCGTTAGGGCCATGCTTTCAATTGTCCTGCTGCTCGTGTCAGTTGCATCCATCGCGGGCCCTAAAATCCAGCACTGGACGCTTGGCAATGGGGCGCGGGTTTATTTTGTGCCTGCAAAAGAATTGCCGATGTTGCAGATACGTGTGACGTTCGATGCCGGATCCAGCCGCGATCCCGCGGGAAGAGCGGGGCTGGCGCGACTAACCGGTGCGATGCTCAACGAGGGCGCCGGTGATTTGTCGGCGAATGACATCGCCCTTCGATTGGAAAGCCTCGGGGCGGAGCTGGGCGCCGGCGTTGACCGTGACATGGCCGCGATTAACCTGCGAAGCTTGTCCGACTCCGAACTGCTGGACCCCGCGCTCGATCTGTTTGTCAAAATCCTTGCCGCCCCGTCGTTTCCGGCAGCGAGCCTTGAACGCCATCGGGCTCAGGCGCTGGTGGCGCTGCAAAAAGAGGCCCAGTCCCCGGGCGCGGTCGCGGAAAAGACTTTTTACCGCGAACTCTATGGGGACCATCTTTATGCGCACAATCCCTTGGGCGCTGAAGGAAGTATCAAGGACATTACCCGTGATGATCTGCTGCAATTCCACCGTAGATATTTTGTCGGCGCCAACGCCTGGATTGTAATTGTCGGTGACGCCAGCAAAAGACAGGCCCGGAAAATTGCCGAGCGTATCGTCGGCAAGTTACCGGCGGGGGAACCCGCGGCTCCATTGCCGGCGGTGAATCCGCTTTACGCGAAAAAATCGAAGCAGATCGATTTTCCCGCTACTCAGACGCATATCATCATGGGTCAGCCGGGTCTGCGTCGTGGTGACCCGGATTATTTCCCGCTGTATGTCGGCAATTATATTCTGGGTGGCGGGGGTCTTATCTCGCGCCTGTCCGTGGAAGTGCGGGAGAAGAAAGGTTATTCCTACAGCGTCTACAGTTATTTTTATCCTCTGCGACAGGCGGGGCCGATGATCGCCGGGTTACAGACTAAAAACACACAGCGAGACGATGCGCTCAAGCTGGTGAATAAGGTAATTTCCGATTTTGTCGCCCAGGGGCCGACGCAAGCGGAGCTTGAGGCCGCCAAGAAACATATCACCGGCAGTTTTCCCTTGCGGCTCGACAGTAATGGCAAAATCGCCGAAAACCTGGCCGTGATCGGCTTTTATGGATTGCCTCTGACGTACCTCGATGAATTTATACCGAACGTCGAAGCGGTCACCGTGGAGCAGATTCGCAAGGCTTTCCGGCAGCGAGTTCACCCGGACAACATGCTGACGGTCACTGTCGGTGGCGGCCGCTAGCCGTCAATCAGAACGTCGATGCGCGGGAGAGAGTGAAACATTGGCGTTTCCCGGAAAGCTTCGCATCATCGGCGGCCGCTGGCGCGGCCGACGTCTGAGCGTGCCCGAGGCGGAAGGGTTGCGACCCACGCCCGACCGCGTGCGTGAGACGCTATTCAACTGGTTGCAGCCATATCTGGCGGGCGCGAGCTGTCTCGATCTTTTTTCCGGTACTGGCGCCTTGTGTCTTGAGGCGTTATCACGCGGTGCTGCGCGCGTCGTCATGGTGGAAAAAGCGGCCCGCGTGGCGGAGCAACTGCGCAAACACGTTGTCACCCTCGGCGCGGAACACGCCACAGTGATTCAGATGGACGCGGTCGATTTTCTGCAACAGGCGCCGCAGGCCTTTGATATTATTTTTCTCGATCCGCCGTTCCGAAGTCATCTCATCGGGCACTGCGCGGAATTAATCGAGGAACAGGGTTGGCTCCGGCCTGACGGGTTGATTTATCTGGAAGCGCCGGGCAAAAACCACACATTGTCCTTACCGCCCACGTGGGAACTGATTCGCAGCCGGATCGCCGGTCAGGTGGGTTATCATCTGGCGAAAAGAACCGGATGAATCCAGGGCATTCTTGACCTTCATCAAAGTGGTAACTGTCTTGCATGCTATAATTTTTCGAGTTTTTCGAGGGATTAAATGAAAGTTACCGCCCTGTACCCCGGCACCTTCGACCCCATTACCAACGGGCATACGGATCTGGTCCGGCGCGCAGCGCGCCTGTTCGATGAGGTGGTCGTGGCCGTGGCCGCCAATCCGCAAAAAGCACCTCTGTTCTCGCTTTCAGAACGCGTGGAACTGGTCCGTGCGGTGCTGGCGGATATCAAGGGCATACGCATTTTCGGATTTGATAATTTGCTGGTGGATTGCGTGCGCGACCACAAGGCGAATGTCATCCTGCGTGGTTTGCGGGCGGCTTCCGATTTTGAATATGAATTTCAACTCGCGGGTATGAACCGGCGTCTCGCGCCGGACGTGGAAACCGTGTTCATGACGCCTTCCGAGCAGGAGATGTTTATTTCCGCGTCACTGGTGAAGGAAATCGCCCTGCACGGCGGAAATGTCTCGGATTTTGTGAACCCGCTCGTGGCCGCTGCCTTGGCTGCTAAAATACGCTAATATGCAGGGTGTAAAACCTGACTAAATTTGTAGGTATTTAAATGGCTTTATTGATTACCGACGAATGCATCAATTGCGATGTTTGTGAGCCGGAATGCCCGAACGGGGCAATTGCCATGGGCGAGGAGATCTACCAGATCAATCCAAGCCTGTGCACGGAATGCGTGGGTCATTTTGAAACATCGCAATGCGTTGATGTCTGTCCGGTCGACTGCATCATTCTCGATCCGAACCATCCGGAAACAAAGGAAGAGCTCAACAGTAAATACCTGTCGCTGATCAAACAGACGGCCTGAGTGCGATCTGCTTGAATCCGCTCCTCCCGTTGGCCGTGTTCGTTATTCACCATATACCGTAGGACGTTTTAAATTGCTGTCACGCCCGGAATAGGGGTACGCCAAGCTTCCAACGGATGTCCGTCTAGCTCCCATCCGATCGCACCCTCCCGCTCAATCAGCTGATCATTTTAACTGCTGTTTTATCAATGCGCGCCGGCGTGTTTTGC
>Ga0209108_10000756_pt1 | contig 18133 bp, 20 predicted proteins | sample Rifsed10ft1_FD_184003 | JGI IMG/M metagenome (GOLD analysis project Ga0209108, IMG submission 184003) | Soil microbial communities from Rifle, Colorado, USA - sediment 10ft 1 (version 2) | ecosystem: Environmental > Terrestrial > Deep subsurface > Rock core/Sediment | place: Rifle, Colorado...
CCAAGCGCCAGGAATAACGCGGCATAGGCCAGATGATAAATGCCGACGCCGGTTCCGCCGATGATTACCCCAAACAAAGGAATTTCCGAGGTTATGGAAAAAAGCTCAAATGCGGCGGACGCCACGAACAGCACGGCGGCAGCCCGAAAGGTGAAACGGCCTTTTTTCCCCGACGTTTCCATGTTGTTGTTCACTGGCTTTCGGACGTAAATTTACGCTATCGCCAGACGGAGTCAATTCCGCGATTGTTCCGCGCCAATCGTTTACAAATTTTTCATAACTTGCACGCTGTGCGCTTAAAGCATGATTGCCAGTCTGATCCACATGGCAAGCAGAACAATATTGCCGAGGAGAAAGAATATGAAGCGTGGCGGAACCTTATTGAAAGTCAAATGTACCATCCCCTGGCCAACACGGAATACAACGAAAGACCACGCCATCACCAAAAAAATGATGTCGGTTTTCCCCGTTAACATGACAGCCAAAGCCACGATATAAAATAGCGGTGGTATCTCCATCAGATTTTTGAAATGATTCCCCGCCTTCACTACCTCCTCGGGCGGTTCAGGTCCACGAAAAAGCTCGAAATACTCGTTGGTCAATTGCCCTTTCCGGACGGCGCGAATTCTCACGTACATATTTCGCAGCATTGCCAAGAACGTCCAGAAAAGCATCGCCAACATGGGATAAAAAAGATCATGGATATGGATGGTCATAGATAAATCTCCGGGTTAGTATTTTCAACGGCGGGAAAGATCAATCGATGAGGGGCACCGGGAAGCAAGCACACATATTTGACAGCGTGGCCTTTTCTTGCAGATATCCTTGCCGTGAACGACGATGAGGGCGTGAAATTCATTGAACATCTGCGCGTCTGGTTCCAGTGCCATCTCAAATTTATGCCTCAGTGATTCATATTTCTCCGATCCCCTGATCAGACCCAGCCGCGAAAAAATGCGCCGCGTGTAGGCGTCGATCACGAACACCGGGCGGTTGAAGGCATAAAGCAGAATATCGTCGGCCGTTTCGGGGCCGATTCCGCGCACGCCCAGCAATGCGCGGCGCAGTTCATTCGTCGGGATTTTGGAGATTTTTCGTAACCCTCCCTGCGCGATCAACCAGCGGCACATGGCCTTCAGTCGCCGGGCCTTGATATTGAAATAGCCGGACGGTCTGAGCCACTTCCCGAGTTGCCGGGGATGCGCCTTAACGATAGCCTTGGGCGAAAGTGCCCGTGCCTGAATTAGGTTAGCGATGGCCCGTTCGACATTAGTCCAGGCGGTATTCTGCGTCAGCACCGCGCCGACCATAATTTCAAACGCGGAGTCTCCCGGCCACCAGTGCTGTTTGCCATTGGCGGCGAACAGTTTGTGATAAACCTTGGGGATGCTGGTACTCGCCTTCATTTCAGGTTGCTGGGAAATCGGATTCGTTACCGTACCGGCAGCTGTTCCTCGGGCGGTTTGAGGTGGCGAAATGCCTTGTACAGCGCGATATCGTAAACAATCTTCATGCCTGCGCCGATAAGCAGGGGTGTGGCAAGCGCTAGCCCCTGCATCAGGAACCCGGCGAAAAACGGCGCGATGGCCCAGCCGCCCATGCGTACAAGATGCGTGATGCCGGAAGCAAACGTCCGCTCCTCAGGTCTGACCATCGCCATTATATAGGACTGTCGCGTGGGCACGTCCATCTCCACCAAGCCCTCGCGCAGTAGGAAGAGTAACGCCGCAACCTCAAAGCTTGGCGCGAACGGCACCGTCATGAGCAGGATACTTGAAGGGATATGTGTGAACACCATGGTGTTCACGAGACCGAAGCGCGCGGCCAGCCACGCCGCGCCAAGATGCGAAGCCGCATTGGCCACGCGTGCAAAGAAAAACAAAATGGCGATGGTAGCCTCATCAACCGCGAATCGCTGGTAAAAGAAATACGCCAGCAGCGCCGTGCCGAGAAAACCGCCGGCCAGGCTGTCGAGCGCAAACAGCGACGAAATCTTCCAAAGGACGCGGCGGCTGTGCGGCGCAAGTTTCGCCGTCGCGGTCGGCTCATGCGTCTCGACCGCGGACGACAAACCGGAATACAGCAGCGCGCTCAGGAGGAACAGGCCGGCATAGACAGCAACGGTCGCATGAAACGAAGCGAGCACACCTGCGCCGGCGGTCTCGCGCAGTATCACGGGCATGGCCGCCAGCACGCCGCCCAAAGCATGGCCCATGTCCTGCAATACGTTGTACCAGGCAAACACGCGCGTGCGTCGCTCGGGTGTCACGGTGCCGGGCAGGATTGCCTGCTCGAGCACGAGTGAGGCGCCGCGGTCGCGGCCCATGCCGTTTACCATGCCGATAAACGCGACTACACAAACGGCCGTAATGCTGGATGTGACAATCAGCGCAACTCCGCCTGCGGCGCTGGCGACGCCAATGACAAGCAAGGACCACCGCCGGCCCAGCCGGTCGCCGAGAAACGTAACGATTAGGGTAGACAGAGCAGCGCCAGTGAGACCGGAGCCGATGACCAGACCGATTTCGGCGGGCGTGAAGGCGATCTTGTCGAGGTAAATACCAAGCAACACGCCCATCAAGCCGGTGGCGAGCGCGCGCAGGAATGCTGCCGCATAAAGAATCAGCCGATCGCTCATCCGCACCGGCTACGCGCTGCGGCACCATGCATAAAGAGCGTCGTAAACCACCATGCCATGCTTAAGCATCTCGTGGTCGTCCCTGAAGTTATGCGACAACCCGCGCGAGACTGCGAGCAGTCCAGCCGCTTCCGGCGCAAGGTCTAATCGACCGGTGTCGGCGGCACGCACAATGTCCGCGAGCCTTTGCAGTGTGGGATCGGTTAGTTGATATTTCTTGAGAAACGCATCAAAGCTGCAAAGCTCCTCGACGTGGCCCAACTCCACACCCGGAATATCGTATGGGATCGCCCCGGTATCCTCGGCAACCGGAAGAACTTTGTCCGGCGCGACGAACAGGAACTCCGGTGCCTTGTCGATAAATCGCGTGATTAACCATGGACAGGCGATACGATCGATCTTGGGACGCTCACGTGTTATCCATTTCATGGGGACTGCCTCCTTTCTAAACGACGAAAGTTCGCGCCAGCGTTGCCAGAAGCCCGACGACCCCGCACGCGCCAATGACGAGAATGATTCCGACCTGGTACCGAAATAGAGCAACAAAGGCCGAGATACCGATCAAAGCCGAGAACCATTCGACACCGATAAACAGATTGCTCAATCGGTACGGTTGCGCCAATCCCTGCGGCCAGAGCACGTGATAGGCAAAAAACACGGCAAGATTAAGCACCACACCCACGACCGCTGCCGTGATGCCGGTAAGCGGTGCCGTGAACTTGATATCGCGGCGCGTGGATTCGACGGCCGGTCCGCCGAACAGGATAAACAGAAAAGAGGGAAGAAAAGTAAAAAAGGTCGCCACGCACGCGCCCACGATTCCTGCCAGGGCCAACGATTCCGGCCCGAAGAGCGCCTTGGTCCAACCACCGACAAAACCCACAAACGCCACGATCATGATAAGCGGTCCGGGAGTGGTTTCGCCGAGCGCCAAACCGTCTATCATTTGCGTTGCGGTCAACCATTGATAATGTTCGACACCGCCTTGATATACGTACGGCAGCACCGCGTAGGCCCCGCCGAAAGTAACCAGCGCGGCTTTGGTAAAAAACCATCCAATTTGCGTATAGCCTTCCCAACCGAATAACGCCCAAAGCATGGCCATAGCGCCGGACCAGATCAGCAAACCCACGACGCCATACGTAATCACGCGCGGCCATTCGAATCGGGTGTGATCCGGTGGCGGGGCATGATCGTCTATCACGGCGGGACCATAACCTTTTTTACCCTCGCCATGATGTCCGCCGGTTTGAAATTTTTCCGGTGCAAAATGGCCGCCGAAATATCCCACTATACCAGCCGTCAGAACGATATAAGGATATGGCACCTCGAACGCGAATATGGCCGTAAAGGCGGCCGCGGCCATGATCCAAAGAACAGAATTTTTCAATGCGCGTGAACCGATCCGGTAAGCGGCGAATACGACAATCGCCGTTACCGCCGGTTTGATTCCGTAGAGGATGCCCGCGACGATCAGGGCATCGCCGTAAACCAAATAAATCCAGGTTAGCGCGACCAGAATAAAAAGTGATGGCAGCACAAACAACACCCCGGCCGTGATACCGCCCTTCAGCCCATGCATCATCCATCCGATATAGGTCGCGAGTTGCTGCGCCTCGGGACCCGGCAATACCATGCAGTAATTAAGCGCATGCAGAAAACGGTGTTCGGATATCCACCGCCGCCGCTCGACCAGCTCCTGATGCATGATGCTTATTTGGCCCGCAGGACCACCAAAGCTGATAAAACCCAATTTGAGCCAGTAATAAAACGCTTCACGAAAGGATATGGGAGGTGGTGGTGAATTGTTGTCACCGATGATTGATTCGGTGATAGTTTTTTTTGGACTCAATTTCGCGACTCCATATAGAGACGGAAACGTTTAACGCTGTACTGTGATTCTCCGGCGTTTCCTGACGGAGTCAGGATACAATTTTTTCGCACTACGTCGTTTGTTATCCTGTCTTGGTGGTTTCCGCTTTGCATGAATCTTTCTTTCCGGGATTGATGGAAGCTTGAGGCCGGCAAACCCATATAGCACTGCCATGGCTTTGTCATCGAGTTCAACGGAACGTCCCGTATGAAAATGCGGCGGCAGGCGGATCGGGCCGAAGCGTATCCGGATCAAACGGCTCACCTTCACGCTCACGCTGTCCCATAGCCGGCGTACTTCACGATTGCGTCCTTCTTTGAGTACCACATGGTACCAGTGATTCGCGCCGGCGCCCCCTGCATCCACGATGGAATCAAAATGGCCGGGGCCGTCTTCCAGCACTACTCCCGTTTTCAATCTAGTGATCATTTCCTCGCTGACTTTGCCGAGCACGCGTACGGCGTACTCCCGTTCGATCGCTTGGGAGGGATGCATCAATCGGTTGGCGAGCTCGCCGTCGGTGGTGCAGAGCAACAAACCGGAAGTGTTGTAATCCAGGCGACCGATGGGAATCCAGCGAGCGCCGCGGAGAGTGGGGAGTTTTTCAAAAACCGTGGTGCGGCCCTGCGGATCCGACCGGGTACAGATTTCGCCTTCCGGCTTGTGGTAGATCAGGACCCGCGGCCTGGGTTGCCTGACGCGCGCCAGAACGGTGCGTCCGTCGACACGAATCGCTTGCGCGGGAGTTACGCGGACGCCCAAGGTCGCGGGGTTGCCGTCGACGGTGACACGACCTGCTGCGATCCAGCCTTCTATCTGGCGACGTGAACCCAGGCCGGCGCGGGCCAAAACTTTCTGCAGTTTTTCCCCCGCCGGGCTGCCGTGGTCACTCACGTTCGGCCGAATGGGCCTCGGTCATGACCACGTGTTCCGGCTCGTCTTCCGTGCCGCCATGAATTTCATCGCTCGCTGACTCGTGGCCGTGCTGCGATATTCTATCGTTCGGCTCGAGATTCAACCGCAGGTTCAATTCCTGGCTGATGACATCGAGTTCCCGCAAAGCGGAAAGCGGCGGCAGCTCTTCGAGAGTCTTGAGATTGAAATGCTCGAGAAATTCGCGCGTGGTCCCGTACAACGCGGGGTGTCCCGGGACTTTGCGCACTCCCACTTGGCGAATCCATTCGCGCCCGAGCAATGTCTTGATGATATCCGTGCTGACAGATACGCCGCGTATGTTTTCGATATCGCCGCGCGTCACCGGTTGACGGTAAACAATAATAGCCAGCGTTTCGAGCAAGGCGCGCGAGTACCTTACGGGGCGCTCTTCGGCCAGGCGGGAGATCCAGGGGGAGTATTTATCGCGGGTCTGAAATCGCCAGGCACGGTCGATTTGTTTCAACTCTATCGCCCGATTCTCGAATTCCGCCTCGAGCTGGCGGATTACTTCGCGGATTTCCTCACGCGTGGGTTGCGATTCGGCGGGAAACATCGTCAGCATTTTCTCGATGGTCAGCGGCTGACCGGCGACCAGCAACGCCGCCTCGATGATGTTTTTCAGCTCTGGGTTCGGTTTGTTCATCAGGCTGCCGCCTTGAGATGGATGGGACCGAATGGGTCCTGCTGAACCAGCACGATCAGCGACTCCTTCAGCAGTTCGAGTATCGCGACGAAGGTGACGACCAGACCTCGGCGCCCCTCGTGCAATTCGAACATATCCTCGAAGTTCACAAACGTTTCACTGTTGATCTTCGCCAGAATCCGGGTCATGCGCTCACGTACAGACAGCGGCTCCAATTGCACATGATGATGCCGATAAAGCTCGGCGCGTACAAGTACTTCCTTGAAGGCATCCAGCAATTCAAACAGGCTGACATTCGGTTCAATACGCTTGACGGGCGGCCGATCGTTTTCAATCACAACCAGATGCAAGTCGCGCCCGACCCGCGGCAATTTATCCAGTGACTCGGCAGCATGGCAATAACGTTCATACTCCTGCAACCGGCGAACCAGTTCAGCGCGCGGATCGGCCTCTTCGCCCTCTTCGCTCGATGGCCGCGGTAACAACATGCGTGATTTGATTTCGGCCAGCATCGCCGCCATGACGAGGTATTCGGCGGCGAGTTCCAGCTTTACGGCTTGCATCAATTCGACATATCCCATGTACTGGCGCGTTACTTCGGCGATGGGAATATCGAGGATATCGAGATTTTGCTTGCGAATGAGATAAAGCAGCAGATCTAGCGGTCCCTGAAAGGTTTCAAGGAAAATCTCCAGTGCGTCCGGCGGAATATACAAATCCTCCGGCAATTGGGAGAGTGTTTCGCCGCGTACCACGGCAACCGGGGTTTCCTGACCGGTCGGTGCGCTCATCAGCTGTAACTCAAACCAATGGCGTCGCGCACCTCGGCCATTGTCGCTTCAGCCGTTGCCTGCGCGCGCTTGCAGCCATCGGCGATGATGTTTTTAATTGCGAGCGGATCGCGCGAAAGCTCCGCGGCGCGCTCCTGTATTGGCTTCAACTCCGCCAACACGGCATCAATAATGACTTGCTTGCATTCCAGGCAACCGATTTTCGCCGATCGGCATCCCTTTTGCACCCAATCCTTTTTTTCTCCATCCGAGTAGATGAGGTGAAAATCCCACACCGGACATTTATCCGGATTTCCGGGATCGGAGCGGTGCACGCGCGCCGGATCGGTCGGCATGGTGCGAAATTTCTTTTCCACCTCGACCGGCGGCTCCCGCAGGCTGATGACGTTGTTATACGACTTGGACATCTTGCGGCCATCGAGACCCGGCATTTTCGGTGCGTGAGTCAGCAACGCCTTGGGTTCGGGCAAAATGATTTTGCCTCCGCCTTCCAGATATCCGAACAGTCTTTCTTTATCGCCGAGCGCGATATTCTTCTGCCGTTCGAGCAGGGCATGGGCCGTATCGAGCGCCTCGTGATTACCTTGTTCCAGGTAGGCGGTGCGGAGATCGCGGTACAGTTTGGCGTTCTTCTTGCCCATTTTCTTGATCGCTTCCTCGGCGCGTTTTTCGTAGTCCGGCTCCCGGCCATAGAGGTGGTTAAATCGACGGGCGATCTCGCGTGTGAGTTCAACATGTGCTACCTGGTCTTCGCCCACCGGTACTATTCCCGCACGATATGCGAGGATATCTGCGCTTTGGAGCAGGGGGTATCCCAGGAAACCGTAGGTCAGAAGGTCCCGGTCCTTGAGTTCGGCCTGCTGGTCCTTGTAGGAAGGTACGCGCTCAAGCCATGAAAGCGGGGTCACCATCGATAACAAGACATGCAGTTCAGCGTGCGACAGGATACGGGATTGAATGAAGAGCGTTGCCGTGCCGGGGTCAATACCGGCCGCAAGCCAATCCACCACCATATCCCAAATGCTTTCTTCCATGATTTGGGGATCTTCATAGTGGGTGGTCAGGGCATGCCAATCGGCAACGAAGAAAAAACACTCGTATTCGGTCTGTAATTTGACCCAGTTTTTCAGCACGCCGTGATAATGACCCAGGTGCAGTCGGCCGGTGGGCCGCATTCCCGACAGCACACGCATGGGCTGCCCGGGCAAAACCGTGCTCACCGTAACCCCACGAGCAGCAATACCAAATTTTCTACCGCATGGATGGGCGGACCGATAATCACAGTCAGAACACCCGTAGCCAGCAAGGCCAGCAGAATGAAAAACCCGAAAGGCTCCACACGCGAAAGCTGCCAGGCCATGGAGCCAGGGAGTAACCCCACAGCCACCCTTCCGCCGTCGAGCGGTGGTAGAGGAAGAAGATTAAGAATCATGAATATCGCATTGATTTGTATACCAATAAATCCCATATATTGCATGGGTAGACCGGCCCAGGATGTGGTGCCAAGTTGAATGCCGATACGGGCGATGACAGCCCAGATCAGCGCCATGATCAGATTTGCCATAGGGCCGGCCGCGGCCACAATCGCCATGTCCCGCTTGGGGTGACGGAGATTCTCCCAAGTCACGGGAACCGGCTTGGCCCAGCCGAAAACAAAGCCTCCAAGCATGAGCAGTAGCCCCGGCACTAAAATAGTGCCAAGCGGATCGATATGCTTTAGTGGATTAAGCGTCAACCGGCCCAGTCTTTGTGCCGTGGGATCGCCAAACTGTTTGGCCACCCATCCGTGAGCGACTTCGTGAACCGTAATGGCAAACAGCAGTGGCAAAATGGCAACGGCGATAGTTTGAAGCAGAGTTAGTTTGGGCATTGGCCGCGCAGTATATCAGGTGCGGTCATTGACTTAAACCAGGAAACCGTCTCTATTTACCTGATTTCTTTGAACAATATTACTCGACGAAGCGCGCATTATCGCCTTTGCCCAGACGCGAGAGAACCGCCCGGCCGCTATCGAGTTCGACGACGGTGGTCGGTTCCAGACCGCAGAAACCTCCATCAAGGACAAGATCCACCTCATGCTCGAGCTGTTGGCGGATTTCCGCCGGATCACTCAAAGGAACCCGTTCACCAGGGAGAATCAGGGTCGAGCTCATGAGCGGTTCGTTTAATTCGGTTAACAAGGCCTGCGCGATAACGTGATCCGGCACGCGCAGACCGATGGTTTTGCGCTTGGGGTGCTGCAAACGCCGCGGCACTTCGCGAGTGGCCGGCAGGATAAATGTATACGCCCCGGGGGTGTACGCCTTGAGCAGCCGGTAATCGGCGTTGCTCACGCGGGCGTATTGGGCCACTTCAGAAAGATCGCGGCACACGAGCGTGAAATTGTGACGCTCGTCCACCTGGCGAATGCGCCGGATCCGCTCCATGGCCTCCTTGTCGCCGATGTGACATCCGAGTGCATAACTGGAGTCCGTGGGATAAACGATCACGCCCCCGGCACGAACGATATCGACGGCACGCCGGATCAAGCGTGGCTGTGGATGGGTGGGATGAATTTCAAAATACTGGGCCATGAAATTCAGGACTGAGGACTTAGGGCTGAGTCCTCAGTCCTTAGTCCTGAGCACTCCCACTCTCGCCACACGGGAATGCACCCGTCCGGCAAGGCTGGCAATCTGCCAAGGGTCATCCAGGTTTTTTCCGGGCCGTGAAAATCCGACCCCACCGAGGCCAGAAATCCACGCTCTTGTGCCAGAAGCGCGTAGTGCCGATTGGCTTCGGCCGTGTGACTCCCGGAAATCACTTCTATCGCTGCGCCACCACACTCCTGAAAAGTATCAAAAAACTCCCGTAACTCGCCCGGCTTCATGGTGTAACGACCCGGATGTGCCACAACGGCCCTGCCGCCGGCGGATCGTATCCAGGTTACCGCCTCCGAGAGTTCGGCCCATTGGGCAGGCACATACCCGGGCTTGCCGCGCGCAAGAAACTGACGGAAGGCCTGCTGATGGCCTCGAACATAGCCCTGATCCATGAGGAACCGGGCAAAATGCATGCGCCCGACAATTTCCCCTTGCGCCAATCGTCTGGCGCCTTCGTAAGCCTTGTCGATTCTTTTCTTTTGCAGCCGACGACCGATTTCCACGGCGCGCCACTCGCGAAAGGCACGCAGACGGGCCAAACCTTGCTGTAAGAGGACGTGGGTGGTATCGATATTAAGACCGACTATGTGCACCGTGTGACCATGCCACGTGACAGAAATTTCAACACCGGCGATCAACGACATGCCTAATTGATTCGCGGTGAACAGCGCCTCGCCGATTCCATCGGTTACGTCGTGGTCAGTCAAAGCCAGCACACCGATTCCCGCCGCGTGCGCCCTGGTCACCAGGTCAGCAGGCGTGAGCGTCCCATCCGAGCGAATGCTGTGGGTGTGCAAATCGTAGCGTAATGCCGAGGCAGAAATGGAATTTGCGCAAGTATTTCCCATGGTCTAAACAGAGTATCATGAACTTATGTATTATGCCGTGACTGCATCCAGGACCGACAATGAGCACTGGGAGTAATGCCTTACCGCCAAGCCTTTCCGAAGCGGCACTGCGTTTTCAACACGCGGCAACGGAGATTATCGACTCCTATGAGGCGCAGCACGCGGACGAGGAAAATCAGATTACTCCCGCCCAACTGGCGGAGGGTGTCGACCAATTCCTGTCCACGATTACGCGCATCGATCAGGTAGAAGGCGAATCCGGCCCGATCCGCAAGGAAGATCCGACGAAGATCGGCGATTATGGAATGTCGTTGCTGACCGATCTCGGCGCATGGGCCGTGCAACTCAATCTGGCTGTTCCGCGGCAAGACCTTGAGATCGTCACGTTGGCCGCCGCGGATTGGGTGGTGCGGCACGAGGGTCAGATTCACACCCTTGAACCGGTGGTCAATGCCCTGGCCAATTTCGCCAACCGCATGCATGAAACCTCCCTGCTGGAGCCACTCACGCTTTTCATGGGCCGCGTGGCGCAGGCCAGCTCAAGCGCGATCAAGCAGGATCTGGAAAAAAACAATCCCATCAGGCCCTGGCGAATACTGCACCTGAATCGGGGCATTATGGCGACGCGAACGCACAATCCAGCGCTCATGGAGAGGGTATTCGACGACCTGGTGCGATATCTTCCGGAAGACGCTCCGACCTTCTTTGCCGAGGGAATGCAGCAAATGGAAGCGCTCAACTACCCGCAGCCGGTGCGGCAGATCATGGGGCGGTATTTCGACCGTTGGACCAGACCCAGGATGCATTAGTTCGTCGCTGACATCCTTGCCGCCGCTCCCGGGGAAGTGCGAAAATAGCGCCCCTTTTCTTACAGTCGTCATGATGAAATTCCTATACGATCTGTTCCCGCTGTTGCTGTTCTTTGCCGCCTTCAAGTTCTACGACATTTATGTCGCCACGGCCGTGGCCATTGCCGCCTCGTTCGTGCAAGTGGGCTTGTTCTGGTTGAAGCACCGCCGCTTTGAAGCGATGCACCTGATCACACTGGCCGTCATCGCCGTCTTCGGTGGCCTGACGCTCGCCTTGCACGATGATACCTTTATCAAGTGGAAACCCACCCTGGTTTACTGGATTCTCGCGGCGCTGGTGCTTGGCAGCCAGTATGTTGGGAAAAAGACCATCATCGAGCGCATGATGGCGGCACAAATCACCCTGCCGGCGGCGGTATGGCGACGGCTCAATCTGAGTTGGGGAATTTTTTTCGCCGTGGTCGGTGCCGCAAACATCTACGTCGCTTTTTACTACGGCCTCGATCTCGACCCGGATAACCGGCGCGAGATATGGGTAAATTTCAAGGTGTTCGGTCTGCTGGGTTTGACGCTGCTGTTTACGGTGGTCCAGGCGGTCTTCATCGCGAAACACGTTCAGGACAAACCCGGCGGTGAATCGGTTGCTGACAGGACGTCGGACTGATGTGGTACGTCATCAATGGTACGGACGCGGAGGACAGCCTCGAGCGCCGACTTACTGTCCGCGCGGCGCACGTGGCGCGCTTGCAACAACTTCAGAACGAAGGGCGTCTGCTTCTCGCCGGTCCCTATCCGGCGGTCGACAGCTATGATCCGGGTCCGGCCGGATATACCGGCAGCCTGATCATCGCCGAATTCGAATCGATGGAAGAGGCGCAAGCTTGGGCCAATGCCGATCCCTATGTCGAAGCCGGTGTTTATGCCCATATCAGCGTCAAGCCGTTTCGCAAAACGCTCCCCTGAATGGATCGCCAATCCCAGATCGAAAACCGCTTGCGCGCGGCCTTTACGCCCACGAAAATCGAGGTTCGAGATGACAGCGGGCTCCATGCCGGTCACGAAGGCGCCAGAAGCGGTGGCGGGCACTTTACCGTTACCATCGTATCGCAACATTTTTCGGGCAAAAGCTCCTTGCAACGCCATCAGATGGTTTACCAGGCGCTCGGCGACATGTTGCAGCAGGACATTCATGCGCTCAGTATCCGAGCGATCTCGCCGGATGAGACTTAAGCGAAATATTCATCCACAACCCAACCGTAACCAAGGAAATTTCATGTCACCCCAACGCACATCCCTGATAGTAATCTTGACCGCAGCCGGCCTGCTCGTTGCCGGTTGCGATAAAATACCGGGCGAACAGGCAAAGCCCGAAGCTTCCAAGGAAGAAATGAAGGTTATCGCCACCGTGAATGGCGAGACCATCCTGGAATCGGACTACCAGGGCTACCTGCAGTTACGTCAGCAGCAGGTCGGGCCAATCCCGGACAAGGAGAAGGAAAGAAAGATCGTGCTCGATGAGTTAATCGACAAGATGTTGCTCGCGCAATATGCCATCGACAACAAACTCGATAAGGAGCCCGAAGTCAGCACGCTGCTAAAACGTATTCGCGAAGAGATACTGGGGCAGGCGGCCAAGCGAAAACAACTTCGTGACAACCCCATCACCGAGGCGGACGTGAAAAAGAACTTTGAGCAAGAGGTGGAAAAAACCCACAAGTCCGAATACAAGGTTCGCCATATTCTCCTGAAAGAAGAAAAAGAAGCCAACGACGTCATCGTGCAACTGGGTAAAGGCGCGAAGTTCGAGAAACTGGCCAAGAGCAAATCCATTGACACGCAAAGTGGCGATACGGGCGGCGAGATCGGCTGGATCAATCAAGGCATGGTGGTGCCCGACTTCTTTAACGCGGTTATTGAAATGAAAAAAGGCGCGGTTTCCACGACCCCGGTCAAGACCGATTTCGGTTGGCACGTCATCAAGCTGGAAGACACGCGTCCGTTCAAGGTACCCACTTTCGAAAACTTCATGTCGGATCAGCAAGCGCGCACGAACATTTATCGCAAAATGCAGACCGACCGGATCGACGGCCTGATCAAGGATCTGAAAGGCAAAGCCAAGATCACGGTGAATTAAATCATTCTGGCCATCCATCCCGTCTCTACTGGATGGGTGGCTTGCGTAAAATTTCCCCATGGCGCACAACGTTTTCAAGTACGGCAGACTCATACTTTGCGTTATCGCGTTTGCCCTCGGAATCGACGGTGCCAACGCCGAGATCGAACTGGAAACCCGCTCAGTCAGCCTGGCTGAAAATATCGGTGTCGGCGATCGTGTCGGTCGGATTCGATTTCTCGGAATGCTGGCGCTTTCCGATATTACCCATGATGGCGTTCGGTTTTCGCAACTCTCGGGTATTGCCTGGGACGACGACGAGGGGATCTTGTATGCCGTCACCGACAAAGGCGGGCTGTTTCATCTTAAACCCCGATTCAAGAATGATGTCCTCACGGGTGTGCGGCTGCTGCGGGCTTTCCCCTTGCGCGAACTCGACAGCGGCAAACCGCTTAAACGGTCGCACGCCGATTCCGAGGATCTTTATGTCTTGAATGGCCACGACCGTCGGCGAGGTAACACGGAATTGATCATCAGCTTTGAGCGCGAACCGCGCATCGTTCGCTATCGCCCGGACGGTCACGCTATCGCGGTCATTCCGTTACCGGAGGTATTAAACAAAGCGGAAAATTATCGCAACGATAACAGGATGCTGGAGTCCGTGTGCATGGACCCGTCACTGGGTATCATCACCGCGCCCGAGATCCCGCTAAAATCGGATGGTCGTGACACAACGCGTATTTTCAATTTATCCGGCCAGTTTTGGCGCTATCCGTATGCATCAGGCGACCGCATCACCGCCATGGAATGCCTTGGGAACGGAGCGGTGCTGGTCCTGCAACAAAATTTTCGTAATCCCCTCGGGAACGTTGTCGTGTTGTTAAATCGCGCGCAATTGAAAAAAGCCACATCCGGTGAACTGCTGAAACCTGAAACTATTGTGAAGCTGGACAGTGTGGAGGGATATCACGTCGACAACTTTGAGGGGCTGACGCGCCACAAAGGTAATCGCTTTTTCATGATCAGCGATAACAACGATCTTTTTGTCCAGCGGTCCTTGTTGATGTATTTTGAAATCTTGGATAACTAACGTCAGGCGGATAGCACCAGTACCGCCAGGCCGGACGTGACAATAACCATCGCGGCCAGTCGCATTCTCCAACGTTCCCGCTCCCCAAAAACGAAAATCGACAACAGGCCAGCGACCACAATGCCCGCGTTGGTGAAGGCGACGGCATAAGCGGCGGAAAGATACTGCATCGCGAAGATCACCAGTCCGTAGGCATTGCCGATGAACAGTCCCGCCGGCACCCAGCGTACTATCGGCGGCATCATCGACGGACGCCAGCGTCCAAGACGCACGCGTTGTTCCAGGCTGAGCGCAATAAATGAAACCGTCAGATCGACGCTCACCAGCCCCAATTGGGAACCGTAAGTCGGCAGACTGGCCACCGCGAATTTATTGCTCAGTGAATACACGCTGGTGGCGAAGGCGGCGATGACAGCCCACAGCACCGCGCGGCGGGTGTCGCCATGGCGGGCGCTGATTGCCAGCAATAGTAACCCGGCGACTGTAATAAGGATTCCGAACCAGCCGGATGCCGCAATCATCTCGCTGAACAACAAGCTGCTCCAGAGCGCAATCAACAGCGGCGAACTGCGGGCGATGGGGTAAACCAGTGCCACCGGCGCATGCCGATAGGCCGCGCCCAATACCAGAAAGTACACCGCGTTGGCGAGCGCCGAAATCACCAGCAACATGGCGAGACTCCACGACCACTGTGCGTCGATGACCAGCGCATACAGGGACCACGGACCGAGGATGATGAGATAACCGACCAGCGCCCACCAGAGAAACCGGGTGTCGGGATGACCCGCCCGCGCCAGCAGGTTCCAGGCGACGTGCATCAGCACCGCCGCCGTCAGTGCCAGCGCCGCGGCAGTCATGACCGGAATATTGTGTGTGTCATGTTTGAGGTATTAAGCACGTAGGTTAGGGTGAGCGCCGCGAACCCCAACATAATCGCTCAAGCCCTCAATCTCGGGTTTGTTGGGGTTCATTTCATTCACCCCAACCTACATGAAAGCTATTTCTCCAGCAACTTGAGAAACTCTTTCTCATCCAGCATCGTCACACCGAGTTCCCTGGCCTTGTCGGCCTTGGAACCGGGGTCTTCGCCGACGACCACGTAATCGGTTTTCTTCGACACACTCTCGGTAATTTTGGCGCCGAGGAGTTGCAGCTTGCGCCGGGCTTCCTCGCGGCTCATGGAAGCCAACCCGCCGGTGAGGACGAAGGTTTTGCCGGAGAGCGGTGAATCCTTTTTGGCGCGCGCCGGCTTGGGCCAGTGGATTCCGGCCTTGAGGAGGTTCCGGATCACGGCACGGTTGTGTTTTTCATGGAAGAAACTGTAAATGTCTTCGGCCATGGCCGGGCCGATGCCGTGGATTTTTTCCAGCGTTTCGCGCTTCGCATCCATGATGTCATCGATGGCGCCGAAATGATCCGCCAGCAATTGGGCGGTCGCCTCGCCTACCTGCGGGATGCCGAGCGCATGGAGAAACCGCGCCAGGGTGGTGGTTTTGCTTTTTTCGATTTGATCCAGCAGATTCTGCGCCGACTTTTCCGCCATGCGATCGAGGCCAGCCAGCTCGTTATGTGTCAAACGATAAATATCGGCCACGGTTTTCACCATGCCCTTGTCCACCAGTTGCTGCACCAGCTTGTCGCCGAGTCCCTCGATATCCATGGCATGGCGCGAGGCGAAATGCAGAATCGCGCCCATGCGCTGCGCCGGGCAGACCAGGCCGCCCATGCAGCGGTGCGCCGCCGCTTCCTCCTCGCGGATCACCTGCGAGCCGCACACCGGGCATTTGTCCGGCATGCGCCACTTGCGCGCGCCGCGCGGGCGTTTGTCCTTGATTGAGCCCAACACTTCAGGGATCACATCGCCCGCGCGCCGCACGATCACGGTGTCACCAACACGGACATCCTTGCGATCGACTTCGTCCTGATTGTGCAGTGTCGCGTGCGTGACCGTCACGCCGCTGACCTGCACGGGCTTGAGTACCGCGACCGGCGTGATGACGCCGGTACGGCCGACCGAGGCCATAATATCCTCGACGACGGTGGTTTCCTCCTGCGCCGGCAGCTTGTGCGCCAGCGCCCAGCGCGGTGCACGCGCCGTGTAGCCAAGGCGCTCGCGCGCCGCGAATTCATCCACCTTGTACACCACCCCGTCGATCTCGAATGGCAGCTGCTCGCGCCGGGACAGCATGTCGCGGTAATACCTTAGACACGCATCGAGTCCCTTCGCCGTGCGGAAAAATTCCGACACGCGGAACCCCCATTCTTTCAGGTGGCGGGCCGCGTCCGAATAACGCGCCGCCACCGGTTCGGACGTTTCTCCCAGCCCCCATGGAATGAAACTCAACGGGCGCGCAGCCGTGATACGCGGATCGAGCTGGCGCAGGCTGCCGGCCGCGGCGTTGCGCGGGTTGGCGAAAATCTTGGCGCCCTGCTTCAGCTGCTCGGCGTTGAGACGCTCGAAATCCTTTTTCGGAATGACGACTTCACCGCGCACTTCCAATAACTTCGGCCAGCTATTGCCTTGCAGATGCAACGGCACGGTCTTGATGGTGCGGACGTTCACCGTCACGTCCTCGCCAGTGGTGCCATCGCCGCGGGTCCCGGCCCGGACCAACACGCCCTGTTCATAGCTCAGGCTGACGGACGTGCCGTCGTATTTCGGCTCGGCGGTGTAGCCGACATCGCCTCCGGCCGCGAGCCCCTTGCGTACGCGCTGATCCCACTCGCCCACCTCGTCATCCGTGAAGGCGTTGTCCATGGAGGTCATGGGAATGGAATGACGCACCTCGCCGAATTCCTTCAAGGGCTCGGCGCCAACCCGTTGTGTCGGCGAGTCGGGGGTGATCAGCTCGGGGTTATCCACCTCGATTTTTTGTAATTCACGCAGGAGATTGTCGTATTGCGCGTCGGAGATGACGGGGTCGTCCAGGACATAATAGCGGTAGTTGTGATGATTGATTTTCTGGCGCAGCGCCTCGGTCCGCCGGCGCAAGCTGTCCGCGGAATTCATAACGTCGCGGCTTCGTTGAACAACTTCAGCGCGGTCTCGCTTCCCGGAGAAATGCCGTAGGCGCGCATTTTTTCCTCTATCGCTTCGATCTGGTGGTGGATGACGGCGATGCCCTTGTCGGTCAGGGGCCGATGAACCTGATCCTGCAGCGTGCCGCCCAGGCCGCGGGCTATTTCCCGGGCCGTGGCGACCATCTTGTCGAACGCCGCCCCCGGGTGATAGGCGCAGGGCACGCTCATGAACAGCGTGAGGCCTTTGGATTCAAGCTTGTCCCATGCGCCGGGATCGAACGCGCTCGAATCGTCAAGATTGGCCATGCTGAACAAGTAACGGCTGCCGGGGGCGACGACATTTTTCAAGTGAAAGAAATTCCGCGCGCCGTACTCCAGACCGGCGCGATTTGCCTCCATTTGAATGGCGATACCCGAGAAGGTCTTATGCTCTTCCGGCACCACATAAATCCCGGCAATGACATCATAAGTGTTACAAAATTCCTGCAGCGCCTGGGCGCGCGCCAGGCCCTGCTCGAAGGAGTGCGGCAGTTTCGTCAAGCGCTGCAGTTCATCGGCCATCCGCAACCCGATCTGCGTAAAGGTATTGAGCTCGGTTTCCTCGATCGCACCCCGCGGATCCACGAGCTGGATGGCGAGCGTGAGGTCGCCATACTGGGTGATTGACCGGTCGAGCTGAAGATCGGACCAATGTGATGTCCGGTAATGCTGGCCATAAAGGTGTCGCGC
>Ga0209108_10000761_pt1 | contig 18070 bp, 15 predicted proteins | sample Rifsed10ft1_FD_184003 | JGI IMG/M metagenome (GOLD analysis project Ga0209108, IMG submission 184003) | Soil microbial communities from Rifle, Colorado, USA - sediment 10ft 1 (version 2) | ecosystem: Environmental > Terrestrial > Deep subsurface > Rock core/Sediment | place: Rifle, Colorado...
GCGGACAGCGGCCGGTGTAACACTCAGGGCCGCGCGCTGCCCGCCACGCTTCGGCGAGAGGGGGATGCCGATTGCGATTCCGTATTCGGGATCCTGATTATCGCGGCGACGTGCCACGACGGGATATCCCGCTGCCATCCAGGAGCGCACGGCCGGGTACAGTTCTGGATCGAGACGGGTAAGCAGGTTGGCTTCCCATCGTGCCGGATCGAGCCATACGAGATCATGCCGTCCGATCGGTGCTCTGTCCTCGGAAAGGACAAGGGCGGGGCTAGGCATGCTTGCACACACGGGAAATCACCGGCGCGGCATACAAACGACCGCCGCGGGCGTAGCCCTTTTCCGCACGCGTATCGACGGCCTCGGGCGGGGACACCAGAACTTTTTGCAGGTGTTCCGCCAGGTTACCGTTCCAGATCTCGGCGATGCCACCGAGCTGATGAAGACTTCCCGCTTCGGTGGCGAACACGGGGGAATTTCTTTCCAGTTCAAGCATGCGCTCAATTGGAATGCGCATCACCCTGGCCATGGCCGTCGTATCCATCACCCGCACGTGTACCTCGGGCAACGCGACGGTAATCTCCGCCATCATTCCTCCCGCCAGAAATCCGCCACTGACGGCTTCATCATAGGCCAACCCGATCACGCGGTGGCGCCGGGACCGTGCCAAGGCAAGACTGGAAGAGAGATGTGCGAGGTAGACATTGATGCCCAGCAGTTCGTCGCGGCGACTGAGGCGTTGGCCCCGCGTGTCCGCGAGGAAAAGAATCGGCCGCTTCGGAAAGGAGCGGATTACATTTAGTATTTCCCCGGCCAGGGCGAGCGCCAACTCTACACCTATGTAGGCATGATCGGTGGTCCCAATCACGGCAACGGTCGCGCCATTCACCTTCCCTTCCCCGCGGAGCATCTCTCCAGCCCGGTTGACGGAATGGCCCTCCGGAAATAATTCATTAACCAGTTTTTCCCAATTCATATTACTTTCCGATTGGGCAGTGATTGCGCCAGCTCGACCAATTCCGCTTCGTCGAGCAGCGCGACCTGTCGCGACGAAATGATTCCCATCCTGCTCCAAATCTCCTCGGCGTCCTTGCAATCGCCGTAAAAATTAAGGCGCACGGCAAGACATTCATGATCGCGCTCCAGATTTTCCAAATCCAAGGCCCGGGACAGGAGTAATGCTGCGCTGGCTGCGGCGCGAAACGCGGGGATGTCGTCCGGCACCAGTCGGCTTGCGTCGCCGAGGAGATATCGGCTTTTCCCGCCGACCGTTCGCCACACCAGGGCCAGATCGCGGGAATCGAATTCTTCAACCCCCGCCACGGTCTCGATGACTTCAGGCCCGGACAGGCCGATACGGCCCAGTTCACTGATGACGATGGCATTGCAGCAATGCGCCACGATCGACATGCCGCCAAAACAACCGTAAGCCCCGCCGATGAGCGCGGCCACGGGAATCCCCGCGGCGCGAAGCGCGAGTAACGCATGCAGGATTTCAGAAACCGCGATCAGCCCGGCATTGGCTTCATGCAGCCGGACACCGCCGGATTCCAATAACAAAAGCACGCCGTGCGGGCGATCAATCAGCGCGCGGCGGAGCACGCCGGTAATCTTGGCGCCGTGCACTTCGCCGACGGACCCTCCCATGAATCCCCCCTCCTGGGCCACGATGAACACGCGCTTGCCGTCAAGCGTGCCCCGGCCGACGATAACCCCATCGTCGAACGACACCGGGACATCAAACAGCTTGAGATGGGGACTGGTGACTCGCTCGCGCGGGCCGATCCATTCATGAAACGAATCCCGATCGAGGAGCGCCGCGATACGCTGACGCCCCGTCGCCTCATAATAACTGCGTCGCACAGTTGAAATATCCGCGGTCGTCATGCGGCGTCTCCCTGGAAATCTTCATATGCCTGATCAAGACGCAGGCTCACCACGGCCGGAGACGCGCCGGCATCGTTGATCGATACCAGGACATCTCGTGGCCGGTAGCGTTTTACGAAATCCGCAAGCACCGCCTGCCAGATCGCGCCATATCCCCTAATCGAGGTATCGACGATTACGCGACAACCGCCGGCGAGCGATGCCTGTTCAACCAGCACCTCGAGATTACCCGAGGAAACAACCCCCACCAGCACGCTGTCACGCCGCGCGGGTGTTTGCCTTGAGGAATCGGTGGATGCGGGAAAATCAAACTCGAGATGTTCCATGGAGACCTCTACCAGTTTCTAAAACGCGCGGGAGGATCATACAGCCCGTCGGACCAGCGCACGAGATCCTTGATGGATCTCGCGGCCAGGAGGTCACGGGTTGCCTGGCGTTTGTCGATCCCGAGATCTTCGGGGCGTCGGATAATCCCGCGGTCGCGCAAATTCTCCACCGCGGCCCGGGAGCGGCCCAATCCAACCGGGGTATAGCCGGCGACACCTCGAATGGCTTCGGCACGATCTTCTTCGTTGTGGCATCGCAGCAAGTTGGCTATGCCCTCTTCCGTCACGATGTGCGAAACGTCGTCACCGTAAATCATGATCGGGGGCAAGCTCAATTCTCCCTGATCCATCATTTTCCAGGCATCCAGCCGCTCGACAAACGCCGGCTGCATCCGTCCGTGATAAGTTTCGATTATCTGAACGACCAGCTTGCGCCCGCGCGGTATGCCGCTTTGTGTTTCAGCTTCGCGGCCGGCACGCAGCCAGGTCGCGCTCACATGGCGACGGCCGCGTGCATCCGAACCCATGTTGGGTGCCCCGCCGAATCCGGTGATGCGATCCAGCGTGGCGGTGGAACTGTTCCCCTGAAGGTCGATCTGCAGAGTTGAACCGATAAAAAGATCACAGGCATAGTGTCCGGCCGCCTGGCAGAAGGCGCGGTTGGATCGCATGCTCCCGTCAGGACCGGTGAAAAAAATATCGGGACGCGCCGCGGTATAGGCCTCCATTCCCAGTTCCGATCCGAAAGAGTGAATGGTTTCGACGAAACCGGATTCGATTGCCGGGATAATGGTGGGATGTGGATTCATGGCCCAGTGGTTGCAGATTTTGCCCTTCAATCCCAGACTGGATGCATAAGTCGGCAACAACAGTTCTATGGCGGCCGTGTCAAAACCGATGCCGTGATTAAGTCGTTGGACGCCGTATTTGGCATAAATCCCTTTTATCACCATCATCGCCATCAGGATTTGAATTTCGGTGATTTGCGCCGGGTCACGTGTGAAAAGCGGTTCGATGTAATGCGGCTGCGGGCTCGGAACCACGAAATCCACCCAGTCAGCCGGAATATCCACGCGCGGGACGTGATCGACCAGTTCATTCACTTGCGCCACGACAATGCCGTTGCGGAACGCCGTGGCTTCCACAATCGCGGGTGTGTCCTCGGTGTTGGGTCCGGTATATAAATTACCGGCGGCATCGGCGCTCATCGCGGCGATGAGGCTTACGCGCGGAGTCAGGTCGATGAAGTAACGTCCGAAGAGTTCAAGAAACGTATGAATCGCGCCGATTTCGATTCGCCCTTCGCGAACCAATCGTGCCAGGCGCACCCCCTGAGGACCAGAGAAGGAAAAGTCGACACGGCGCGCGATCCCGCGTTCGAAAAGGTCGAGATGTTCAGGCAACGCGAGCACCGATTGCACCATGTGTAAATGATGTACGCGTTTGACATCAACCTGCGCGAGGCAGCGTGCCAGAAAATCAGCCTGCTTCTGATTGTCGCCTTCGAGACAAACCCGGTCGCCGGCTTCAATCACCGCTTCAAGCAACGAAGTGACCTGATCCGGCGCCACCACTTTGCCGCGGGTTAAGGTCGCAGCCCGTTCCAGTCGTGCGCGCCGGTTGGCGGCCCGGTTATCCCAACGAGTATCGTTCACGGGTACTTGCCATTATTTTGATTCGAACCGCCGCATTGTATCTGACACTGCTATGCAGTAGCAGGGCCACTGCCGTGACTTCGACCTCCGGAGTAAACTTTGGGTGCTGTCTGAGCGCCGATCGAACATATACCATGCATGCCTTGAGGCCCCAGGGGAAACGGATGCGTTTTCCTCGCAGACAAACCCACCGTCATGCTTTTTTGCTTGTCTCGTTGTCGGTCTGCCGGATATCGGCCCAAGACGCGGATTTTTCGAGCTTCCGGTCATACCGGCGGAGGCGGAATCTCGAGGTCTCCATGCGGCGCGACATTGGGGGTATTGATAACCTGTTTATTGACCTTAACCTGACCTTAACTTAAATTGATTGTAATAAAGAATGGCAGGCGGCCCTCCATGGGGGGTGCTACAGTCTTGCACTGGATAACTCGATCTTCCAAATTTAACTCGCGAATGACTACTAACACCGTACTCCAGCCAGACAATAAAATTCATTGCCGCGCATGAACGGCAATCTTTACAGCCTGTTTTCCGAACGGTTTCGTGGCCATCTTGAACGTACGTGTGTTGAAACCGACGCTGGACGGCGCTTTACGTATGGCGATCTCGAGAAGATTTCAGCCCGTTATGCCCGCTTTCTCACCGATCTGGGTCTCGTGCCTGGCGATCGCGTGGGAGTGCAGGTGGAAAAATCCGCCCAGGCGCTTTTCTTCTATCTCGGTTGCCTGCGCGCCAATCTTGTCTATCTCCCGCTGAATACCGCGTACCAGCAAACAGAAGTCGGTTTTTTTCTGCGCGACGCCGAACCGCGGTTCGTGCTCTGCGACCCAAAATCCGAGATTACCATGCGGGCGCTGGCGAGCAAGCAAGGTATCACGCAAGTCTTCACGCTGGATGCACAAGGCCAGGGTACGCTCGAAGTAGCCAGCGCCGATACGCCGCCTGACTTCGATACCGTGCCGTCGCACGAGGATGATATCGCCGTGATCCTGTACACGTCCGGCACCACCGGCAAGCCCAAGGGAGCCATGCTGACACACAGGAATCTCGCCAGTAACGCGAAGGCGCTCCATGAAACCTGGGAATGGCGCGAGGATGACGTGCTGCTCCATGCCCTCCCCATGTATCACACGCACGGACTTTTCGTCGCCAATCACTGCGCACTGCTTGGAGCCAGCGCCATGCTGTATCTGCGGAAATTCGACGCCGATGCCGTCATAGAGCGACTGGCGCGCACGACCGTGTTCATGGGCGTGCCGACATATTATACGCGTCTGCTGGCAAGCCCCGCTTTCGGACGCGACACCTGCCGAAACATTCGGGTGTTTATTTCCGGTTCGGCGCCGTTATTGGCGCAAACATTCGTGGAATTTCACGCACGCACCGGCCATGAAATCCTCGAGCGTTACGGCATGACCGAGACGTGCATGAATACCTCGAATCCTTACCGCGGGCCAAGACTACCCGAGACGGTGGGCCTGCCTTTGCCCGGGGTTTCGGCGCGGATTGTTACCGACGGTGATCGTGATTTACCCGTGGACGAGGTCGGCCAGCTATTGGTGAAAGGACCGAATGTTTTCAAGGGATACTGGCGGCATCCGAAAAAAACCGCCGAAGACTTTACCGCCGACGGCTATTTCCGCACCGGCGATCTCGCGCGCCGGGGCAAGGATGGATATATATCGATCGTCGGACGCGCCAAGGACCTGATCATCACCGGCGGCTTGAATGTCTATCCCAAGGAAATTGAATCCTATCTCGATGCGCTCGAAGGCGTGCAGGAATCCGCGGTGATCGGACTGCCGCACCAGGACTTTGGCGAGGCCGTGGTCGCCATCGTGGTGCGGAAAAAAGGATATGAAAACCTGACGGAACTCGCCATCCTCGATCAACTCAGGGGACAGATCGCCAACTACAAGGTTCCGAAACAGGTAATATTTGCCGCCGAGCTTCCGCGCAATACCATGGGAAAGGTGCAAAAAAACATGCTGCGCCAGAAATGCGTGGCTATTGTTTAACCTGATTTCATCCTGGACTTCAAGAACCGGACTGAAAAAATGCCAGCCGCACATGCACGGTGTACGTGTGCCTGATCGTGCGTTTCGTGACCGGGTCGTGCAGTGACAAGTTGATGGCGGCATTGCCCGGCGGAGGAGTTGCGAAAGTGGGCACGGTACCGCTGAACACCATGCGACCTTCCGCCTGATCCCCGTCACAGCTGTGAACAAACGCCATCAGATCGTCAAAGGCCATGTTATGCGCCAAATTGCCTTCCTGCAGGACGGTTTCGCCACAAGTACTCCGAAGCGACAGTGCATCCCAATGATCGATCACCTCGCTGACCCGCCACGCCGACGTGCCGACTATTTTGGGACAGGAGTTTTTTCCCTGCAAAGCCGAGGCCGCCTCGATGCGACGATCGGTGTGGTCGCTCCCGACTGTCAGATAATCAACACCATTAACATGGAATAGCACGACTTCTATTTCCGGGGTTGAATCGGTGCCGATCACACCGATGTCGGTGGCATTCGTGACCAAAGTCGGCATCAACGGATACAGCATGGGGACATGGACCGGAGGTTTGATTCCAAGGCTTGCCTGGCGCGCGATGTGCGCGCGAACTTTTTCCGGATCGCGTCCGGTGGCGCCTGCCGCCAACGGACGCCGTATTGCCACTGCCAGTCGCGCCCCACCTTCCAACGAGAACTGCAACACGGAAAACATGCGATCAGTTTCCGGCGAGCAGGAAGGCTTTGACAACGTCGGACTTGTGCAACAGATGTTCCTTCAACAACCGACTGAGGCGTTTCCCGTCTCGGGCGCGCAATGCTTCCAGGATTTCCTCATGTTCCGCCACCGCCTGGTCCCAGCGAGGTCGCGACAGGTTGGCCATGTAGCGGGCCCGGCGGATACGGACGCTCAGCCCCTGATAAATATTTTTCAAAACCGGATTGCCCGCCGCTTCAATTATACTTTCATGAATCAACTGGTTAAGCCTGAAATATTCGGAAAGCTCATGCCGTTTATAGTGAATGAGCATTTTGCCGTGCAAGCCTTCGATGGCCGCGATGTCCCCGGCGCTGGCCCGCAGGCAGGCGCTTTCTCCGGCCAGCGCCTCCAAGGCCCCCATGACCTGAAACATGTCATCCACCGCTTCGAGGGTGAGGCGGGACACCACCGCGCCGCGATTGAAATGCAAATCGACGAATCCTTCCGAGGCCAGTACCTTGAGCGCTTCGCGCAGCGGTGTGCGGGATATGCCGAAGCGTTCACATAATTCACGTTCGGGTATGCGCGCGCCGGGCGGTAACTCGCCTTCAACAATCAGGTCGCGCAATCTCCGAATGACTTCGTCATGGAGCGCGCGTCGGGCGATGGGCGCCCGATGAACGTTTCGTTGAAATGTTTCAGTTTGTATTGAATTTGTCATAAGTTACCTCACTGATTGCCGCAGCGCGGCGTCAAGAACACGGGCGACATGCATGGACTCTCGGCACGATCCGTCGCGAATCTGCTGCCGGCAGCTGGTGCCGTCGGCAATAATAACGGTGTCAGAGGATGATTTACGAACGGCGGGCAGCAGATTGAGTTCGCCCATTTTCATGGAAACATCATAATGCTCCGCGTCGTAACCGAATGCGCCGGCCATTCCGCAACAACTCGATTCAACCGTCTCCACGGTCAAATCAGGAATCAGTCCGAGCACTTGCTGCACGCTGTCCATGACGCCAAAAGCCTTTTGGTGGCAATGACCGTGAAGCAACGCACGTTTTTCCTTGAGCGGCTGGAGAGCGAGGTGCAGACCCCCTGACTTTTGTGCTTGCCCCAGAAATTCCTCAAACAGCATGGCGCGTTCCGCCAGCCGCGCGGTTTCTTCGCCCGGGAGCATGGCGCAGAATTCATCCCGCAGGCTGAGTAAGCACGATGGCTCGAGGCCGACAATTGACATGCCGCGCGACAAATATGGTTTCACCGCGGAGAGAAGTCGCCGCGCCTCCGCGCGCGCTTCGTCGACAAGACCGGCGGATAAAAAAGTCCGCCCACAGCACAACGGCCTTCCGCCATCGCCGGGACGTAAAAAGTGCACCTTGTAACCGGCTGCCTGCAATACTCTGGACGCGGCGCGCGCATTCTCGGGCTCAAAATAGGTATTGAACGTGTCAACCCACAGCACGACCTCGCCCGCTTTGCCCATGGCCGGGTCCGGAGCATTGGGTTCACGGTGATAATCGAAAAAATCCCGTCGCCAGCGCGGCAGGGCACGCCGTGCGCTGAGTCCCAGCAGTTTTTCGCTCAGCCATGCCAAACCGGGAATCCGGTCGCGCATATTCAACAGACCCGGCAGACGCGCCGCCCACGGCGCGTAGCGCGGTAACCAGGCAATCAACCGCTCGCGCCATGACAAACCGTGTTTTTTCCGATAATGGCTCAGAAATTCGATTTTCATCCGCGCCATGTCGACGCCGGTCGGGCACTCGCGCTTGCATCCTTTACAACTGACACACAAGGCCATGGTGGCGCGCATATCCTCGCTCACAAACGCCTCCGGGCCGAGTTGGCCGCTGATCGCCAGACGCAGCGAATTCGCGCGGCCGCGCGTGACGTGCTGCTCGTCGCGCGTAACGCGGTACGACGGACACATCACGGCGGGTTCCGCTTTCCGGCAGGCGCCGTTGTTGTTGCACATTTCGACGGCACCGCCGAATCCACCCCATGGCGACCAGTCAAGCACCGGCCGAAAACCGTCGGTGCGGTATCCCGGCATGTAACGAAACAGCCGCCGGTCGTCCATGCGGGGCGCGCGCACGATTCTGCCGGGATTGAGCAAGCCGCCCGGATCGAACGCGTCCTTGACCTCCTCGAAGGCTTTAACCATCCGTGATCCGAACATGAATTCGTGAAACTCCGAGCGCGCGATGCCATCGCCATGCTCGCCGGAATGCGAGCCCTTGTATTCACGCACCATGGCGAATGCTTCTTCGGCAATGGCGCGCATTTTTTTCGCGCCCGATTCTTCCTTCATGTTAAGCACCGGGCGGACGTGCAGGCAGCCGACGGAGGCGTGCGCATACCAGGTGGCGGTGGTGCCATGCTTTTGAAATACTTCCGTCAACCGCTCGGTGTAGGCGGGCAGATCTTCCAGCGGGACGGCGCAATCTTCAATAAATGACACCGGCTTGCCGTCACCCTTCATGGACATCATGATATTAAGCCCGGCTTTGCGCACCTCCCAGATGGCGTTCTGCAATCGAGGGTCGACGGCCTCGATAACCGAGTCGGGGAATCCGAGCGTTGCCATCAAGTCCGAAAGTTCCCTGAGTTTTGCCAGTTGCTCATCATGATTCTCTCCGGAAAATTCCACGAACAACAAGGCGTCCGGCTCGCCCTTTACGAAGCGTTCCAACATTGGTCGATACAGGGCAATATCGCGCGCAAGTTCAATCATGGTCCGGTCGACCAACTCGACTGAAGCCGGCGCGAGCTCGACAATGTGACGCGTCGATTCCATCGCTTGCTTGAACTTCGGGAAGTGACAAACGCCCAGTACGCGGTGCGGCGGTATCGGTTGCAGGTCGAGCTGGATTCGGTTGAAGAATGCGAGCGTGCCTTCGGAACCAACCAGAAGCCGCGCCAGATTCGGACGCTTCGTCGTCAAAACATCGATGTTATAACCGCCGACACGGCGCAGCACTTTGGGAAACCGGAGGGCAATTTCAGCGCGTTCCCGTTTGCCCAAAGCGCACATCTGACGCGCCAAGTCGCGAAAACGTACATTGTCTTCGGTCGCCAGCGTTTCGGGATCTACTTCGCCAAAATGGAATGAACTGCCATCCGCCAGCATGGCGTCGATGGCGCGCACGTTATGCACCATGTTGCCGTATCGGATAGAGCGGGCGCCGCAGGAATTGTTGCCAGCCATGCCCCCGAGCGTGGCACGGTTGCCGGTCGAAACGTCCACGGGAAAAAACAGTCCGTGCGGTTTGAGATACTTGTTGAACTGATCGAGCACCAATCCCGGTTCCACCCAGGCGGTCCGCGCCTGCGTATCGAGATCGAGCACGTGATTGAGATATTTACTGGTGTCCACGACAATGGCCTCGGCCACCGTCTGCCCGATCTGCGATGTCCCGCCGCCGCGGGCCAGCACGTTCACTCCCGCTTCCGCGGCAATCGCGAGCGTACGATGAATATCCTGCGCATGACGCGGAACAACTACCCCAAGCGGATCGATCTGGTAAATCGAGGCGTCGGTGCTGTAACGCCCACGCGTGAAGCGGTCAAAGAACACTTCGCCGTCGAGTTCATCGCGGAGCCGCCTGGCAAGCCGGCTATCGCCCGGTGGAATTCCGGATTTCACAGCCCGATCGCCGGTTATATTTTTTAGTGACGGGAATCTCTGCCCAAATCCACAATTGGCCCTCCTATCTGGAGCAGGTGCTCAGCTTTTACTGGAAATCCTGATTTTCGTCTTATGCAACAGAAATATGTCTATTGCGCCAGGACAAAATGTATGCAAAATACATAATGCAATCTGTCATGCCATTATGCATCCATGACCGTATGCAAACAATCGCGAAATTGCATCTCATTTTTTAACCTAGAAAAACAGAAATGATGCAACTAACTTAGCTTTCGGTCAGCCATCGCGGGCGGTACATTGGGACCACGTGCAGGAGGTATGCATCATGTCGTTCCGAAGCGGACGTCATTTTCTTCAGATTCCCGGGCCGACAAATATTCCCGACCGCGTATTGCGGGCGATGGACTCGCCGATCATCGATCACCGCGGCCAGGATTTTGCACGGCTCGTCCTGGATATTTTTGCCGGTCTCAAAACCGTTTTTAAAACCTCCGCCGACATCATTATTTTTCCCTCATCCGGCACCGGCGCCTGGGAAGCGGCCTTGGTCAACACCTTGTCTCCCGGTGACAAGGTGTTGATGTTCGAAACCGGTCATTTCGCCACGCTTTGGTTCCAGATGGCGACACAGCTCGGGATTGCGGCCGAATTTGTCCCGGGTGACTGGCGCCACGGTGTTGACCCGGAACAAGTCGAAAACCTGCTCAGCGCCGATCGCGGCCATGAAATCAAGGCGGTGGCGGTGGTGCATAACGAAACCTCGACCGGTGTTACCAGCCGTATCGGCGAAATCCGCAAGGCAATGGACCGCACCGCGCATCCCGCGCTCCTGATGGTGGACACCATCTCTTCTCTCGCCTCGATTGACTACCGCCATGATGAATGGGGCGTGGACGTAACGGTTGCCTGCTCGCAAAAAGGCCTGATGCTCCCGCCAGGCCTCGGCTTCAATGCGGTCAGCGCCAAAGCCCGGGCCGCGGCCAAAACGGCGCGGATGCCGAAATCCTACTGGAACTGGAATGAAATGATCGCCAATAACAAATCCGGTTTCTTTCCCTATACCCCCGCGACCAACATGCTGTTCGGGCTGCGCGAAGCATTACTGATGATGCAGGAGGAAGGACTGGATAATGTTTTTGCTCGGCATGCGCGCTTGGCGGAAGCGGCGCGCCGGGCGGTGCGCGCCTGGGGACTGGAAATTTTGTGCCTTAATCCGGGGGAATACAGTAACGTTTTGACGGCGGTGCTGATGCCGGAAGGCCACGATGCCGACCGTTTCCGCGAAGTGGTACTGCAGCGCTTCGACATGTCTCTGGGTACCGGCCTTACCAAATTAAAGGGCCGGGTATTTCGCATCGGTCATCTCGGCGACTTCAACGAGCTGATGCTTGCCGGAAGCCTGTGTGGCGTCGAGATGGGGCTCACTGCCGCAGGAGTTCCACATAAAAACGGCGGTGTACTGGCGGCGCTCGACTATCTCTCGGCCGACAATACAATGAGGGAAACATCACGAATTACGGCGCGGTCAGCCTGATATTCATTAAAGCTGTATCTTTAATTAACACCAGCAAGGAGGGTAATCATGAAACGCATTATACAATTCGCAGCTGTTTTGTTTCTGGGAAATCTTTTCGCCACATCGGCATCGGCGCAAATGGAGTTGAAATTCGGCCACGTCGGTAATCCGGGCTCGCTGTTTGAAGCGTCCGCGGAGGAATTCGCCAAACGCGCCAACGCCAAACTGGGAGGCAAAGCCAAGGTTGTTGTTTACGGTTCGAGCCAACTCGGCAGTGACAAGGAGTTGCTGCAGAAGCTCAAGCTCGGCACGGTTGACTTTGCCCTCCCTTCCACGGTCATGTCTTCGGAAAATGACCTGTTTGGACTGTTCGAGTTGCCGTACCTGGTCAAGGATCGCGCCCACATGGGGCGCATTGAAAAAGAAATATTCTGGCCCAAGATGGCGCCCGCCGTTGAGGCTAAAGGACTGAAGATTCTCGCCGTATGGGAGAACGGCTATCGGCACATCACCAACAACAAACGCCCCATCAATGGTCCGCAAGACCTCAAGGGCCTCAAGCTACGTACCCCGAAAGGTGAATGGCGCGTAAAGATGTTCCAGGCCTACGGAGCCAACCCCAGCCCCATGGCGTTTTCCGAGGTTTTCGTGGCACTGCAGACCGGAGTGATGGACGGCCAGGAGAATCCGCTGATTCAAATCTATAGTGCGAAATTCCAGGAAGTCCAAAAATACCTGTCGCTTTCCGGTCACGTCTACACGCCGGCGTACATCACCACGGGGAAGAAACGCTGGGAGTCGCTCCCGGCCGACGTGCGCAAAATCCTCGAGCAGAGCGCCAAGGAAACCCAAGCGTACGTGTACTCGACAGCCGCGCGCTTCGACAACGAGCTGCTGGAGAAAATGAAGCCGTCCGGCATAAAAGTAAACGAGGTTGACAAGGGCGCATTCGTGAAGGCCAGCAAATCCATATACGATGATTTCGGCAATCAGGTAAAGGGCGCCAAAGAGCTGATCGATAAGGCTCTGGCCCTGGGTAAGTAATAATATTCAAGAATTCCGCCCTCGATAATGCTGAGGGCGGTTTTTTTTGAGCCTGACGGTCCAGGAGAATTTATCGATGGCGAATCTGCGCGCGCGGTTCGAGCGTTTTCTCGAAATTATTGTCGTCGTGCTTATGGTCGCGATGACCATTGTGGTCGTTCTCGGCGTCACCTATCGCAAGGCCGGCCTGTCGCTGGTCTGGTACGACGAGATTGCCTCGGTCATGCTGGCTTGGATGACCTACTATGGTGCCGCGCTCGCGGCGCTCAAGGGCGCGCATATCGGCGTCCCGGAAATCGTAAAGATGATGCCACGGTCCTGGCGCGTGGCCATGGTTTATATCGGTGAATTTTTTGTTTTTGCGTTCATGATCATTCTTGCCTGGACCGGGGTGGTGGTATTGGATGTGCTCGCCACCGACACGCTGGTGAGCTTGCCGAAAATCCCGGTAAGTTATACGCAATCGGTGATACCCATCGCGGCCGCGTTGATTATTGTCGCGGAAGCGCTCCATTTTCCGGAATTGCTCGCCGAAGCCCGGGGTAGCAACAATCCGGGATCGGAATCCGGAGTCCCCTGAATGGATATCCTGTTTATTTTTCTCGGACTACTCACGCTGATATTAATCAACGTTCCGATCGCCATTGCGCTGGCGATCGTGACCGTTATTGCCATGATCGCGGTCAACGGTACCGGTGTGCTTGTGAATTTACCGCTGATCATGTTCAACGGCGCCACGAATTTTCCCTTGATCGCCATCCCGATGTTCATCCTCGCCGGCGCGATCATGAATTCGTCGGGGATATCCCGCCGCCTCATCGCGTTTGCCTCGGCGCTATTGGGATTCATCCGCGGTGGCCTGTCAATGGTCAACATCGGATCATCGATGTTCTTCGCCGAAATCTCGGGCTCGGCCGTGGCCGACGTGGCGGCCATCGGTTCGATCCTGATCCCGGCGATGAAGAAAAAAGGCTACCCGGCGCCCTTCGCGGCGGCAGTCACCTCGTCCGCCGCATCGATTGCGATTATCATTCCCCCCTCTATCCCGATGATCCTGTACGCCGCCATGTCGGATTCCTCGGTCGTGCAATTGTTCGTCGCCGGCATCGTCCCGGGCATTATCGGCGGCCTGTCGATGATGGCGCTAAGTTACTGGTTTGCCGTGCGTCATAACTATCCGGTCGAGGAAGTTTTTCAGCTCCGTCGCGTTTGGGCCACTTTCAAGGACGCCTGGCTGGCGTTCGTGTTGCCGGTCATCATTCTTGGCGGCATTTTCGGAGGCTTGGTGACCGCGACCGAAGGCGCGGCTCTGGCGGTGGTTGCCGCGATGGGGATTGGATTTCTTTACCGTGAGCTGGACTGGGTGCATCTCAGAAAGGCGATTATTGAGGGCGGCATCCAGACCGCCGTGGTCATGATCCTGGTGGCGGCCTCGGCGCTATTGGGCAACTATTTAACCGAGGCCCAGGTACCGCAAAAGCTGGCCTTGGCGATCGGCAGTTGGACCGAAAACCGCTATGCCGTGCTGGCGTTGCTGAATATATTTTTTCTGGTGGTCGGTTTTTTTCTGCATTCGGCGGCGGCGATCATCCTGGTTGTACCGATCGTGATGCCCTTGGTCATGGCCGTCGGGATTGATCCGGTCCATTTTGGCTTGATTGTCACCCTCAACCTCGCCATCGGCCAGCAGACACCTCCGGTAGCGAGCGTGCTGATGACCGCCTGCTCCATTGCAAAAACGAATATCTGGGAAGTGACCCGGGTCAATATATACTTTATCGCGGTCCTGCTCCTGGTGCTGATGCTGGTCACCTACGTTCCGGTAGTACCGATGGGGCTTGTTGACTTTTTTTACAAGTAAGCAGCGGTCAGGGAATATACCATGTCAGATGTAATTCTTGTGGATCGTAAAGCCGATATCGCCACGGTAATCCTCAACCGCCCCGAGAAATTGAATGCCCTCACCAAACCCATGTGGAAACGTTTGGGCGAAGTGATGCGCGAACTGTCCGCCGATGACAGCCTGCGCTGCATTGTGATCCGCGGGGCCGGCGATAAATCCTTCGCCCCGGGAAACGACATTTCCGAGTTCGCCGATGCGCGATCGAACTCCGCCCAGGCGAAGGCCTATGGCGAGATCCATCATGCGGCGCTTTCCGCGCTCCATGAATGCCGCCACCCGACCGTGGCGCTGATCAAGGGTATCTGTGTGGGCGGCGGACTGGAAATCGCCGTGCTCTGCGACCTGCGCGTTTGCGGCACTTCAAGCCGTTTCGGAATTCCAATCAACCGCCTCGGGCTCGTCGCCGGTTACGGTGAAATTCAGGCATTGCTCGCCCTCGTGGGACGGTCGGTCACCCTGGAGATTCTGCTCGAGGGGCGCGTTTTCGGCGCCGAAGAGGCCTTTCAGAAAGGTCTTGTCAACCGCGTTGTAGCGGATGACAAGGTCGAGGAAGAGGCCTATGCCACGGCTCAGCGCATCGCCGACGGCGCACCACTGGTGGCGCGCTGGCACAAAAAATTCATCCGCCGCCTGGCAGATCCGACGCCACTTACCGATCAGGAACGGAACGAAGGCTATGCCTGTTACGACACCGAGGATTTCAAGACCGGATATCAGTCGTTTCTCGCCAAGACCAAACCCGGGTTCCGGGGGCGTTAACCCATGACGGAAACCGCTTCGGGACCCCTGGTCGGGTTAAAGGTTGTCGAACTGGCCCACATCATGGCGGGTCCGGTCTGCGGACTGATGCTCGCGGACATGGGCGCGGATGTGATCAAGGTCGAAAAATATCCCGACGGCGACGACTCACGGCGCATGGCGCCACCGATGGTGAAAAGCGAATCGGCGGCGTTCATGATCCTGAATCGCAATAAACGCGGCACCGCGATCAATCTCAAAACCGAAACCGGAAAAGCGGTGTTGCGCAAGATCCTGCGCACCGCCGACGTGGTGATCGAAAATTTCCGCCCCGGCACGATGGAACGACTGGGATTGGGATTCGATTCCTTGCGGCAAGACAATCCCGGGCTCATATACTGCGATATCACCGGATTCGGCGGCACCGGGCCGTATGCCGATCGCGCCGGATTCGATTTGATCGCCCAGGGAATCAGCGGCGTGATGGGCCTTACCGGCGAAGGGCCGGGTCGGCCGCCGATCAAGGCCGGCGTGCCGCTGGGAGACATCACAGCCGGCATACTCGCCGCCATGGGCATTCTGGCCGCCTACATCCATCGCCTTAAGACCGGGGAAGGTCAACGTGTCGATACCTCCCTGCTCGAAGCCAGCATGGTACACACGGCCTGGCCGTCCGCCATTTATTTCGCGACCGGCGTCTCGCCGGGCCCGCTCGGCAGCGCACATCCGATCAGCGCGCCTTACCAGGCCATCCAGACCGCGGATGGATGGGTCAACATCGGCGCGGCGAACCAGGCGAACTGGCTGCGCCTGACCGAAGTCATCGGCATGCCCGAACTCGCCTCGGATTCCCGCTTCGTTGACAATGCAACGCGCATGAAAAATTTGCCGGCATTGATCGAAATACTCACCAGGGGATTCCGTGAGCGACCGACTTCCGAATGGCTGGAACGGCTGGAAACAGCAGGCGTCCCCGCCGGACCGGTGTTGTCGCTCGGCGAAGCCCTCAATAACCCGCAGGTACAAGCTCGCCGGATGGTGGTGGAAGTGAATCACAGCCGCGTCGGCCGCACCCGGGCGCTGGGAACACCGGTGAAGTTCTCCAAGACACCCACCCAAATTCGCCGTGCCGCCCCTGTGCTTGGCGAACACACCCGTGAGATCCTTGGTGAATTCGGTTATGGCGAGGCGGAAATCAATCAGCTTGTCACCGACGGTGACATCATCGCCATGTAGGGTTCAATCCGGAGATTGGTCTATGACTTTGCCCGTCCCGTCATATCCTGCTTTTCGAAAATAAGCCTCACTTTGAACATTCAGGGCATGTAGAAATAGGCCACACCTTGTAGCACAAGCCAGGCATAGAGCGCCGCGAGTGCATCGTCGAGCATATTCCCGAAACCGCCCCGAACGCGCCGTTCGATTTGACGGATGGGGAACGGTTTCCAGATATCAAGCGCGCGAAAAAGCACAAAGCCCATCAGCACCCATACCCATCCGCTGGGCGCCATAAACATGGTGATAAGGTACCCCACGATTTCGTCCCACACGATACTCGGGTGGTCATGCGCGCCCAAAGCTTGTTCCGTGATTTGACACAGCCATACACCGACAACAAACATGACGCCGACAATCGCGGCATACAGCGGATAGGGAGAAGGATAAATCAGCAGATAGATGGGTATGGCAACAAGCGTGCCGAAGGTTCCCGGTGCCCAGGGCAGCTTGCCGCTTCCGAAACCGTATGCCAGAAAAAATCCAACTCGAGTAAGATAACTTTTCATCTCCCGTGACGTCATACTTGCGTCTGTTTTACAGCCGTATGACGCTCCGATCTGCCGTCGTCAAAGAATTGCACCACCTCTGCCACCCGCTGTGTCAACGGCATCGGCGGCAGACTGGAAAGAAAGACACGGCCGTACCCTTTGCTCAACAGACGGGGATCGCAAATCATCAACACGCCACGATCGGATTCATCGCGGATCAAGCGACCGATTCCCTGCTTCAAGGCGATCACCGCCTCGGGCAATTGATACTCCATAAAGGGGCTGCGCCCTGCCGCTTCCATAACCGCCGCGCGCGCCCGCAGCACCGGATCGTCGGGCGCGGCAAACGGCAATTTGTCGATGATGACGCAGGACAACGCCTCGCCACGCACATCCACCCCTTCCCAGAAACTTCCGGTGCCGAGCAGTACTGCATTGCCGGCGGCGCGGAATTGCCGGAGCAATTCCGAACGAGGCGCATCGCCCTGGACCAGCAAGGGATAATCCAACTCCGCGCGTAAACGTGCCGCGGCCAACTTGAGCGCACGGTGACTGGTGAATAAGAAGAACGCCCGGCCGCGGCTGGCGCGCAACACCGGCAATGTGGATTCGATCACACGCTGTGTATATTCCGGTCCGGAGGGATCGGGTAAACCCGGAGGGATAAACAACAAAGTCTGCCTGGCATAATCGAACGGGCTGTCCCAGAAACCGGTTTCCGCTTCCTCCAGGCCCAACTGCGTCTGAAAGTAAGCAAAACTCCGGTTGATCGCTAACGTGGCGGAAGTAAAGATCCAGGTTTTTTTACCGTCGCCCCGGTACTGCCGGAATGGTACGGCAATATCAAGCGGCGTGAGATAGAGCGTGAATCCGC
>Ga0209108_10000766_pt1 | contig 18056 bp, 14 predicted proteins | sample Rifsed10ft1_FD_184003 | JGI IMG/M metagenome (GOLD analysis project Ga0209108, IMG submission 184003) | Soil microbial communities from Rifle, Colorado, USA - sediment 10ft 1 (version 2) | ecosystem: Environmental > Terrestrial > Deep subsurface > Rock core/Sediment | place: Rifle, Colorado...
CCGACCACTTCGGTGCCGGGGTAGTACACGATGCCGTGCGTGCGCCCGATGATCCAGCCGTCGTGCTCGCTCCGCAAGATTTTCTCGCCGATGAGGCGGCCCCAAATGTCGCGGATTTCGGCGATGGGGTCGCCTTTCTTCACGATGTCGCCCGGCTCGACGAGATGCCGCACGATGCACGGCTGGCTGACGCGCGGCGTGCTCCGGCGGCGGCACGGGAAGCCGGGATCCGCAATCCGGATGCCGGTGATAGGCTCAGGGTAGCCGCCCAGCATCCCGGCCCAGCGCAGCACGTTGCGCAGCCCCGCCACCGCGGCGTGGACGATGTGCGGGTCGGGCATGTGGCCCGTGCCGAGTTCCATGGTGAGAGCGGGAATGCGCGCCACGCTGACGGCGGCGGAGGTCGTCGAGCGGTGAAGCTTCTCGGCGAGATAGCGATCCACGCCCATCTCGTTGACGACGGAATGCCCGTAGGCCGCGCACATCTCCGCGAGTTTTTCGTCCAGTTTTCTTGCGGCGGTCAATGCGGCCTTGCGCTTCGCCGCTGGGCCGTCGTCGCGGTAAAAGATGCGGTCGCGAAAGACGAACGACACTGAATTGGTCCAGGCGTTGTGCAGGTCAATCATGTAATCGGCGGTGTTCTTGATTTCGGCGAACAGGCGCGTATAGGCCTGCTCCAGCGACGAGGGCGGGTCCATGTCCGGGTCGGGCTTGCGCCTGGGCTTGCCGTCGGGGAAGAGGCGGTTGGGGTCGCCGTCGTGGTAATACGCCTGCCGCTGCATGGTGCGCAGGCCCGCCGGGTTGAGGGCCGGGATGGCGATAATCGTCCCGTGCAGTTGCTTGACCAGATCGCGCGTGATCAGTTGATGCAGGACTTGCAGCCCGGCGTGTTCCGGCCCATGGATGCCGGCCGTGAGCCAGAAGACCGGCCCCGTGGGGTCGCCTTGCGCGATGACGACCGGCAGCCGATCCCCTCCTCCGGTGGGGTGGGCGACGAGATCGTACGTGCCGTAGGTGATGCGTCCGGGTTTGGCTTTGGCCGTGCCAAGGGCGAGGGGCATGGGAAACCTCCTGAGTGTGGGTGTATGGGAGTGAAACTATTGCACAGTGCGTATTGCGTTACCGAGCTACGGAATACGCAATACGCCTTATGCATCATGTTATCGCAAACGCGCCGCGGACGACGTTGACTAATGCTTGCAGGCCCTTGTCAATCCCGCGCGTTTCAATGTATTCGTCCGGGCGATGGGCGTTGCCGCCGTAGGCCAGCCCGAGGCCCACACACGGCAGGCCCCGGCTGAGGAGCAGATTGGCGTCCGTGGAGCCGCTTTCGAACGAATAGGGGAGTCCGGCCTCCCGCAACGCGCGGGCGGCGTACTGCACCAGCGGATGGTCGCGCGGGATCCCGCCGCTGGGCCGGTCGCCGATGATCTGCGTTTCCATTTGAACGCCGCCGCCGTTGAACGAGGCGGCCAGCTCTTCGACGCGGGCGGCGAGCGCGGCGAGGATGGCCGGGTCTTCCGAACGCAAGTCGAGATCGAGCGAGGCTTCGCGCGCGATGGTGTTGATGGACGTGCCGCCAGCCAGGGTGCCGATGTTGAACGTCGTCTTCGGGGATGAGGGGACGACGAGGTCGGTGATGCGCGCGCCCAGGCGCGCGAGCGCGTGAATGGCCGAGGGCCGCCCGAAGTGCAGCCAACTGTGCCCGCCCTCCGCTCGCGCGGTAAATCGGTAGCGGCGCACCCCGATGCCCGCGTGATAGACGTGGCCGAGGGCCATGCCCTCCAGGACGACGGTAGCCCGCGCCCGCGCGCCGAAGCGTTCGACCACGCGCCGCATCCCGCGCAAATCGCCGAGGCCTTCCTCGCCCACGTTGGCGGCGAGGAGGAGATCGCCTGGAAGCGCTTCATCCTCGAGCGCCCAGACCAACGCGCACAACCCGGCGACCCCGAGCGAGTTGTCGCCGATGCCGGGGCCGGTGATCCGGTCGAGTGTGTGCGCGAGAGTGAGAGGCGTATCCGCCGGGAACACCGTATCGGTGTGAGCGGTGACCAGCACGGGACGGGCCGCTCCCCCCGGTCGCCGTCCATAGACGTTCCCCAGGTCGTCTATTTCCACGTCGCTCAGGCCGAGCGCGGCGAATTGGTCGCGGATGAATTCGGCGCGCGCCCGTTCGTGAAAGGTGGGCGCGGGAATCTGCTGAATGGCGCAGGCGAGGTCAAGCAGGCGTTCGACGGTCCGCTCCACGCTTCGCATTTCCATCTGTTGACTAAACCTGCCGCACCGAGTCGCGCAGGGCCAGCAAGCGCGCTTCGGCCAGGCCGGGTGTGCTGTCGAGAGGATATAACGCGCCGACGCCTTCAATCGCAATGGAGGCGGACACCGCGCCGCGCAAGGCGGCCTCCACCGGGTCGTCGGTCTGCGCCAGCCCGACGAGAAAACCGCCGCAGTAGGCGTCGCCTGCGCCGGTCACGTCTTTGACCTTGGCCGGATAAGCGGGGACGTGCCATTTGCGTTTGGTGGCGGTCTCGTATACATACTGGCCGCGCGCGCCGAGTTTAATCACAATAACCTTCGCGCCCATTAAGCCAAACGTCTCGGCGGCCTGCCACAGATCGTCGGGCGCGTCACGGAAGAAGGCGCGCGCTTCCATTTCGGAGGGCAGGAAGGCGTCGAGGCCGTGCACGAGCTGCTTGACCTCTTCTGCGAACGGCGGCTGCATGTAGCGAATGGATGGGTCGCAGGTGATGTAGCGCACGCCCTGGCGGCGCAGGGTAGGTGGGAGAGTCGTGTGGACGATGAAATCGTACGGCGCGAGGTGAAAGCCGCGCGCCTGGAGATAATGCTCAGGCACTTCGGTGGGGCGCACGGCCAGTGGCCCGAACTTGTCGCGCTCGGCCTGGCCTTCGGTGGACGTGGTATAGTCGGCCAGCTCCGGCGGCAACGGCCGGCCGGCGCGCGCGAAGTGCGAGGCCGGGTCCGTGTCGGCGCGCTCTTCCAGTGAGAGATAAGCGTAGAACGTGCGCGTGTCCAGCGGGCCGGGGACAATCTTAATGCCGCCGGTATCGAGCCTGCGGGTTTGAATCGTCGTCAGCCACTCGGCGGGATAATTCTCTCCAACGCGGGACACGAGGCCGACGTGTTCCGACCACAGGCGCGCGCCGACCGCCGCATAAAGCGCATTGCCGCCCATCTCGCGCAGGCGCGCTTCGCCGGTCGGCGTGATGAAATAATCTTCGCGCATCCCGCCGACGAAGGCGAACTCAATAGTCGGCTTTGGGTCTGGCATGGTGCGGAGGATTGTAGACGAGACGCGGCGTATGTCAAAACAAGAATATTAACGACGGGCCGGCCTCCGCTTGCGCTCAGGCTTGACTCTCGCTATAATGCAAGGGGTGGATGGGCAGCCGGAGTAGCTGATGAATCTCCTTATTCCGGACTGCCCGTACTTGTCGGGTGGGATCCCATGGCTACTGCAAAAGTATTACTCCTCGAAAGTGAGCGGACTAGCGCGCCGTCGTTTGCGCCGGCTCTCGAAAAACGCGGCTACGCGGTCACGGTTGAGCACGATGCGCAGACGGCTCTCAAGAAAGCCTCTGCGCTTGAACCGGACGTGGTCGTCCTCGACGCGGCGTCGCTTAAGACGAGCGGCGCGCGGATTTGCCGCCGCTTGCGCGCCTCGATGAACGGCGCGCCCATTCTCTTGATTGCCGACAAGAAGAATCTTCCCGATCCGAATTGCGGCGCTTCCGTCACGCTGGTGACGCCGTTTACGCCGCGCAAGCTGCTCAACAGGGTGTCGCGGCTCTTGCCGGCGGACGACGGAGCCAGCTTGCAGGTCGGCCCAATCAAGCTCAATCTCGCGCAGAAGCGCATCATCTGCGGCAACCGTGAAGAGCGCGTGACGCCCAAGCAGGCCAGGCTGCTGGAGATGTTCCTGCGCGCGCCGGGGCAGCTGCTCACGCGCAAGGCGATCATCAAGCATGTGTGGGATACCGACTATACGGGCGACACGCGCACGCTGGACGTGCACATGAGCTGGTTGCGCAGCGTGATTGAGCCGAACCCGCGCAAGCCGCGCTATTTGAAGACTCTGCGTGGGCAGGGTTACCGGCTGGACTTGCCGGGATAGAGTGCGAAGTAATTCGCAAACGGTGATTTGAAAAAGAAACTGCCGCGCCTGATCAGGCGCGGCAGTTTGATTCTCTGGTGCGGAATAATCTCTCCTCTCCTGACCACATCCTGAGCGAAGCCGAAGGATCGTGGTCCGGAGAGGGGGCAGGGGGTGAGGCACTATGGCCGCGTGACCACATATTTGTAAACGTGCGTGCCTTTCGGGTAATCGGCGGTGCCGTCGTTGATCTTTTCGTCAAAGGTCACTTTGACCTCGATGGTGGTCGTGCCCCTGGGCCAGTGGAAGACCAGGGCGTAGTATAACCTGCAGAATTGGTCGCCGTTGGGGCCGTCAAAGACCGCGAATTGCTTCAAATCCACGGGCGTGCCGTTCACTGCGAAATCGAGCGCGATGTGGGTGTAGTTGTCGCTTAGGACAGCCTGAGTGGTCGCGCACCAGCCGTTGATCAGGAATAAGCGCTGATCCTTATCCAGGCTCACGGTGTAGGTGTATGTCTTCCCGGCCTGTGAAAGCTCACTGCTGTCGTACGTCTCTGCGGCAAGTTCGTCGAGGAACTGCGCCCCAGCCCCGAGCGCTTTGGTGGACGAAGCCGCGGAAGCGAGCACTGGGCCGCCCTCGATCTGCAAGTCGCCCGGGCCCACGCCGAGCAGCGCGTCTTCAGCCGCCAGCAGCACCACATCCTCAGTCGAGAGCAGGTTCTCCAGCGTCAGCGGCACGCGCACCGTCGGCACGGCGCCCGTGCCCTCGAGGAACAGGCTGCCATCCGGATTCACTTTCCGATCGGTGGAGAATTGCAGGCTCATGCCCTCGGGCAACGAGACTTGGCCCCGGCCCACATCCGCAAAGACGCCGCCGGACGAATAGTAGCCCACGATGATAGCGCCGGGGACTTGCGAGAAGCTATAGGCCTCCTGTTCGCACGCGCTGAAGCACGCCGGCCCCACGAGGACGGCGATCTTCTCGAACGGGTACTGGGTCACGTTGGGCCGTACTTTCTCTCGCACGCCAACCGGCTCGAACTGGCCGGTTTTTTCGCTGTACCGCTCCGTCTGACCGAGCGGGATTTCCTGGTCGTGCAGAAAGCCGGCCAGCCCCAGCGGATTGCCGCCGCCGTTGAAGCGCAGGTCAATGACGATGGTCGCGACGCCCTGGGCCTGGAACGTTTTCAGCGCCCGCTCGAACAGGCGGATGATCAGGTTCAGGTCGTCGTAGTATGAACTGAGGTTAACATAGCCCACGCCGGAGTCGAGGACCTCGAACGTAACGGGCAAGTCGCTCGCCTTGAAGTCGAAATAGATGGACGTGAACTGGAAGCTGTCGCGCTCTTCGGCAGCGGTCAGCGTCACGGTCTGAGGCGGGCTGTCCGGATTGACGAACGTGACGGAGGCCTCTGTGCCCACCGGGGCGCGCAGCAGATACCGGGCCTGCTGGTAGCGTTTGAAGATTTCTTGCGAGAATGGCCCGGCGTACGGCTCGACGCTGGCAACCGCATCCGCGATCGGCTCGGCGTTGAACTCGGTCACTTCTGCGCCCACCTGCATCCCGGCTTCCTCCGCCGGCCCATTCGCGGTGACGTAGACCACGCCAAACCTGCCGCCCTGCAGTTCGCGGATGGCGAAGCCGTAACCTCCGGCCACGCGCGGCTGGAAGTCCGCGTTGGCGATCTCGCCGCCATCCAGCCCGACGTGACCATCCGGGATGGCGAGCGTGAAGTTGTGCAAGGCGCGGTAAAACTCGAGCGCGTCATTATTCTTCTCGGCCTCAGCCACCCGCGGCGCGATCTCGTCGTGCAGCGCCTGCCAGTCCACTTCTTTGCCTTCGATGCCGTTGAACGCCCAGTCGCGCGAGATGGCTTTGAACAATTCCTCAAAGGCTTCGGTGTAGCTGAGGTCCGAGAAATCCTTCAGCGCAAAATCCTTCGGCTCGTACAGCTCTATCTCCGGTTCGGCTTCCTGCGAGACGCCGAACGGGGATTGGTCCAGATCAATGATCGAGTAACCGGTCGGAAGTGGACCGACCGGATCGTCGGCGGTGAACAGCCGACCGTCGGCGCCGAAGCCGGTGGGAAACGATTGTTGATCGTCGGGCGCCCACACCACCAGCTTCCCGCCGATGACCTCGTCCTCGTTTTCAGAATCGGTCTTCACCGAAGCCAGATAGGAGGGCCAGCCGAACGAGCGGTCGTCGCCTTCCGAGAACGGGCCGCCCGCAATATTGGGGGAATAGGCGACGGCGAAGATTTGCACGCCCGGGTCGCTCTGCCCGTCGTTGTCTACGTCCGCGAATGTGCCCTCCGGTTTGGCAGGCAGATCGAGAGCGTATTCCCCGCTCAGGTTTTCCACGTCTACTTTGAGGAAGCCGAGCACCTGCGAATCGACGGGCAGTTCCCACTCTTCGTCGCGGATGACGAAGCCGTACATGTCCACCAGCGCCACTGCGTGCTCGACGATATACGTGGCGATGACGTAGTCGTTGGTGACCGTGAAAGCGCCGGTGATTTCCGCCGGGCCTTGGGGCGCGGCAGAGGCTGGTTTCGAGACGGAGGTGGGTGGCGGGGCCGAGGTCGGCGCGGCGACCGTGGGCTTGTCGGGTGGTCTCGAAGTTGGGGCCTCGGAGCGCGCGGCGCCGCGGGCCGCCAGACTCTGGCAAGCCAGCATCGGGATCGCACTCAGCAGGATCAGTCCAATGAGGGGGATGAACAGTTTGCGCATGACCGTAATCCTTCGACGTGCGACGCGCGCAGGGTCGTAGCATGCCTCCGCCCCTGCGCGTGGGTTGCACGTCGCTATCTCGAACTTAAGGCATCTTCCGCCGCCTGCAGTTCTACATCCTCTTCGGACAGCAGGTTCTCCTCAGTGATGGGAACTCGGATGGTCGGCTGCACGCCTGTGCCCTCGAGGAAGATGCTGTCGTCCGGGTTGACGAACCGGCCCGTAGAAATCTGCAGGCTCATGCCCTCCGGCAGTTTGAACTGCCCTCGGGCGACCTCCGCCTCCACCCCGGCGCTAGGATAGTAGCCGACCACAATGGTGTCCGGCACTTGCGAGAAACCGTAGGCCTCGATCTCGCACGCGCTGGCGCAATCCCTCCCCACCAGTATGGCGATCTTGTCGAAGTGATATTGCGCCTCGTAGGGGGTCACCTTTTCCGGCGTGCCTTCCGGCTCGAACCGGCCCGTTTCTTCGCTGTAGTATTCGAGCTGGCCCAGGGTGATCTCCTGGTCGTACAGGAAACCGGCCAGCCCCAGCGGCGCGCCGCCGCCGTTGTGCCGCAAGTCAATAATCAACTTGGAAACATCGTTGTTCGTCATGTCCTTCAACGCGCGCTCGAACAGGCGGATAATCAGGCCCAGGTCGTCGTAGTTAGAGGTAATCTTGACGTAGCCCACGCCTGAGTCGAGCACGTTCGCCTCGACCGGCAGGTCCGTCGGGTCCGGTTCGTCCGTCTGGCCCAGCGCGTAGAAGAAGCTATCCAGTTCGGTCTCCGAGGTCAGCGTCGTGGTCTGGGACTGGCTGCCGGGATTGGTGAAGGTGATGCTGGCTTTTGTGCCTTCCGGGTTGCGCAGCAGGAAGATAGCCTGGAAGTAGCGCCGTGTGGACTCCAGGGAGAACGGGCCGCCGTAGTACGGCTCCACTTTACCAATCGCGCCGGCAATCGGCTCGCCGTTGAACTCTGTGATTTCGGCCCCCCCCTCGATTCCGGCATTATCGGCCGGGCCGCCCGAGGTGACGAACACCACGACGGCGCGCCCGTCGTCCAGTTCGCGAATCGCCATGCCGTAGCTTCCGCCCGCATGGTCAAAGAAGGACTGCTGAAACAGATCGCCTCCATCCAGCCCCACGTGCCCGTCGGGGATGCGCAGGGTGAAGATGTGGAGCGCCTCGTAAAACGCCAGGGCGTCGCGGTTCTGCTCGGCCTCGGCCACGCGCGGCGCGATCTCGTCGTACAACGCCTGCCAGTCCACCTCCTTGCCCGGCACGCCGTTGAAGGCCCACTCGGTCGAGGCTTTCTCAAACAGCTTATCAAAGGCCTCCGTGTAGCTCAAATCGGAATAGTCCTTGACGGCGACGTCGCCCGGCTCGTACAGCGCGATTTCCGGCGCGGCCTCCTGCGAAACGGCAAAAGGCTGCTGGTCGAGGTCCACGATGGAGTAGCCCTGCGGGATCGGGCCGACGGGATCGTCGGCGGTGAAGAGCAGGCCGTCATCGCCGAACCCGGTGGGGAACATCTGTTTATCGTCCGGCGCCCAGACCACCAGTTGCCCGCCGATAATCTCGTCGTTGTTCTCGGTGTCCGCCTTCACCGAGGCCAGGTACGAGGGCCAGCCGTGCGATTTGTCGTCGCCGACCGAGAAAGGGCTGTCGAGCAGGTTCGGCCAATACGAGACCGCAAAGACCTGCACGCCCGCGTCGGACCCTCCGTCGTTGTCCACGTCCACATAGATTGCCCCAGGCCGGGTCGGAAGTTGCAGCCAATAATCACCCTCCATGGCCTCGGTGTCCAACTTTAGATAACCCAACGTCTGCGCCTCGACGGGGATTTCCCAGTCCTCGTCGCGAATGACAAAGCCGTACATATCCACGAGCGCCACGGCCTGCTCGACGTAGTAGACGGTGATGATGTCGTTGCTGTACGAGAAGTGACCGGTGATCTCATACGGGCCGGTCGCCGGAGCCGTCACCGGGACCGTGGTGGTGTTGGCGGCGGGCGTCGGTCTGGCGCGCGTGGGGGCCGGCGTGGACGTCGCCCCCGGGGTGCGCGTCGCCGCCGGGCGCGGGGTGGGCGTGGGGCCGCCAGGGATGAGCAGCGAACAGGCGAGCAGCACCAGCGTGGCAGGAATCAGGAGGCGCAGGAGGTTCATTCGTAACCTGGACATGCGGGCAGTCTCCAAAGCATTAATGGGGGTTTTGTCATTCCATGTTGAGCACATCGGTGATCGGGCCGAGTGCCCAATCAATCGTGGGCCGGTCAATCACCAGCGGCGGCGCAAAACGGATGACGTGGTCGTGAGTTTCTTTGCACAATATGCCGCGTTGCTGCAGGGCCTCGCAGAAGCGCCGCGCGCCGCCCGCCGCAGGCTTAAGCTCTACGCCGATGAGCAGTCCTTTGCCGCGCACTTCTTTGACGTGCGGGCTGGGAATCTCGGCCAGGCGCTCTTGAAAGTATTCGCCCAGCCGCGCCGAGTTCTCGACAAGTTTTTCTTCGACGATGACGCGCAGGGCCGCGCGCGCCGCGGCCGCCGCGAGCGGGTTGCCGCCGAAGGTGGACCCATGCTCGCCGGGCCGGAACAGGCCGAGAATCTCCCGGCTCGCGAGCACCGCCGACACGGGATAGACCCCGCCTCCGAGCGCCTTTCCTAGAATCATCACGTCGGGCCGGACGACTTCGTGGTCGCAGGCGAAGAGCTTCCCCGTGCGCCCGAGGCCGGTCTGAATCTCGTCGGCGATGAAAAGCACGTTGTGTTTGCGGCACAGGTCGGCCACGGCTTTGAGATAACCGGCGGGCGGGACGACCACGCCCGCCTCGCCCTGAATGGGTTCGAGCAGGATGGCCGCCGTGTTGGGCGTGATGGCGCGTTCTATGGCTGCCGCGTCGCCGTAGGGGACGGTGACGAAGCCCGGCGTGTGCGGGCCGAAGGCATCTTTGTAAAGCGGCTCGGTCGAGAAGGAGATGATGGAGATGGTGCGACCGTGGAAGTTGTTCCCGGCGGTGATGATCTCGGCTTGGTTCGCGGGAATGCCCTTCTTCACGTAGCCCCATTTGCGCGCGAGCTTGATCGCCGTCTCGACGGCCTCCGCGCCCGTGTTCATCGGCAGCGCCATCTCGTAGCCCGTAAGGTCGCTGAGTTCTTGATACAACGGGCCGAGCTGGTCATTCCGGAACGCGCGCGAGGTCAACGTCACCTTCTGCGCCTGCGCGACGAGCGCGGCGACGATCCTGGGGTGCCGATGGCCCTGATTGAGCGCGGAATAAGCGGCGAGGCAGTCGAGATACTTTCGGCCTTCCACGTCCCACACCCACACGCCCTCGGCGCGTTCGATGACGACGTCGAGGGGATGGTAATTGTGCGCGCCGTATTCGTTTTCGAGCGCGATGTAGTCTTTGGCTTTCATACCTTCTCTTTTGATTCAACCACAAAGGCACGAAGACTCAAAGAATGCAGAAAACTTCGTGCCCGGGTGTCTTTGTGGTGAAGGGCTTATGCGCGACGGCGTGCGATGGGCTTCTTCTTAGTCGCGGCAGTCTTGCGAGCGGGCGTGCGCTTCGGCGCGTCGGCCAACAGGTACGCGAGGACTGCCTTCTGCGCGTGCATGCGGTTCTCCGCCTGCGGGAAGATCGCGGAGTGCGGACCGTCGGCGACCTCGTCGGTGATTTCCTGTCCGCGATGCGCGGGGAGGCAGTGCATCACAATGGCGTCGAGTCTGGCCTCGGAGACGAGTTGCGCGTTTACCTGATAGGGCGGGAAGACAGCTTTGCGCTTCTCGGTTTCGGCTTCCTGCCCCATGCTCGTCCAGGCGTCGGTGTAGATCACGTCCGCGCCGCGGACGGCCTCGTGCGGGTCGCGGAGCAGCTTGATCTGCGTCCCCGTGCCCGCCGCGAGGTGCCGGCCCGACTCGACGACGGGCGCGGGCAGGTCGTAGCCTTCCGGCGAGGCGATGGTGAAGTGCGCGCCGAGCTTGGCGCAGATGTGGAGCAGGGAGGTCGCCACGTTGTTGCCGTCGCCGATGAACGTGACGTGCAGGCTCTTGAGTTTGCCTTTGTGCTCGACGATCGTCAACGCATCGCCGAGTGCCTGGCAGGGGTGATTGTATTCCGAGAGGCCGTTGATGACGGGGATCGTCGCCCACTTGGCAAGCTCGAGGACATGCTGGTGCGCGAAGGTGCGGGCCATGATGGCCTGGACGTAGCCGGAGAGCACGCGGGCCACGTCGGCCACGGACTCGCGCCCGCCCAACCCGATCTCGTTGGGGGACAGGTAGAGTGCGTCGCCGCCAAGGTGGCGCATGGCCATATCGAACGAGACGCGCGTGCGCAGGGAGGACTTCTGGAAGACCATGCCGAGCACCTTACCTTTAAGTACGGGTTTGTTCCCGTCGCGCTTCCATTCTCTCTTGAGCGCAATGGCGAGGTCGAGCAGGTCTTGCAGTTCTTTGGCGGAGTAATCGGCGATGTGGAGGAAGTGTCTCATGGCTTTTGGACCTCACCCCTCACCCCGGCGCTGTGCGCCACCCCTCCCCCCTCTCCTCGGCCCTGGGCCGAGGAGAGAGGGGAGGGGATGGGGGTGGGAGGTGAGGCGGAGGTGGCTTATTTCTTCTGCCCGAACTTTTCTTTGAGCAGGTCGGCGAGAGTGGGCTGGCCGATCTCCTGCAATTCGTAGCGGACGCGCTGGGCCGGGCGTTTGAGCTTGAGCACCCGGCGCAGGTCAATCGGCGTGCCGATGAGGACGAGGTCGGCGGGCGTGTTGTTGATGGTCTGCTCCAGCTCGCGGATCTGCGCGTCGCCGTAGCCCATCGCGGGCAGCACGTTGCCGGTCGTCGGATATTTCTTGTACGTGGCCGCGATGGAACCGACCGCGTACGGGCGCGGGTCAATAATCTCGGCGGCGCCAAAGCGGCGGGCAGCCACCCAGGCCGCGCCGTAGGCCATCTCGCCGTGCGTGAGCGTGGGGCCGTCTTCAATGACGAGCACCTTCCGGCCTCTGATCGCGGCGGGGTCGTCCACCGCCAGTGGGGAGGCGGCCTCGACAACGACGGCGTTTGGGTTCATCTCGCGGAGCGCGTTCCGCACGGCGATGACGCTGTCGCCGTTGGCGGTGTCCACCTTGTTGATGACGATCACGTCGGCCATGCGGACGTTGGCCTCGCCGGGATGGTAGGTGGACTCGTGGCCGGGCCGGTGCGGGTCGGCGACCACAATGTGGAAGTCGGATTTGTAGAAGGACAGGTCGTTGTTGCCGCCATCCCACAGGACAATGTCCACCTCCTGTTCCGCCATGCGCAGAATCTTCTCGTAGTCCACGCCCGCGAATACGACCACGCCCCGGTCGAGGTGCGGCTCGTACTCCTCGCGCTCCTCGATCGTGCACTGATATTCGTCGAGATCGTCGTAGTCCGCGAAGCGCTGGGCGGTCTGCGCGATCAGGTTGCCGTAGGGCATGGGGTGGCGGACGGCGGCGACTTTGTAGCCCAGCCCGCGCAGGATGTCGGCGACGCGGCGGGTGGTCTGCGATTTGCCGGAGCCGGTGCGCACCGCGCCGATGGAGACGACGGGTTTGGTGGATTTCACCTGTGTGGCGCTGGGGCCGAGCAGTTTGAAGTTCGCGCCCGCCGCCAGTACTTTGGAGGCCTGGTTCATCACGTAGACGTGCGGCACGTCGCTGTACGAAAAAACCACCTCATCCACTTTCAAGTCGTGGATGAGGCGGATCAGCTCGCCTTCGGCATGAATGGGGATGCCTTGTGGATAGAGCTTCCCCGCGAGTTCCGCCGGATAGACGCGCCCCTCGATGTTGGGAATCTGCGTGGCGGTGAAGGCGACCACTTCGTACGCGTCGTTGTCACGGAAGACCGTGTTGAAGTTGTGGAAGTCGCGCCCGGCGGCGCCCATGATGAGAAGGCGTGTGCGAAACAAGGGGTTAGCTCCTTTCTGGGAGGCGAGTATATCATACCGACTGTAGGGCGTCTTGCGTCATCCGTCGTTACGCACTCCGCAATACGCCATACGTTTACATCACATCCGGCGCTTGAATATCCAGCAGCCGCAGCGCGTTGCCGAGCGTCTGCCGGGTGGCGGCGACGAGGCGCAGGCGCGCGTTCCGGATTGGCTCGCTTTCCGCTTGCAGCACGGGGACGACATGATAGAAGCTGTGGAAGGCGCTGGCCAGCTCGTAGGCATAGTTCGCCACATGCAAGGGCTTGTATTCGAGCGCCGCCATCTGCACGGTCGCCGGGAAGCGCGAGATCAGGTCAATCAGCTCCACCTCGTGCGAGGTGAGCGGGAAGGCGAAAGCGGCCTCGGGCGGCAGACCCCCGGCTTTTTTCAGGATGCTGTTCGCGCGGACGTAGGCGTTCTGGATGTAGGGGGCAGTGCGCCCGTCGAAGCTGAGCGCTGTGTCCCAGTCGAAGACGATGTCTTTCGTGTTGTCCACGGAAAGCAGCGAATACACCAGCGCGCCCAACCCCACCTGCCGGGCAACACGCTCTCGCTCGGCCTCGGGCAGGTCGGGGTTCTTCTCGGCGATGACGGCCAGCACGCGCTGGTGTGCTTCCTCATACACGTCCATGAAGAAGATCACGTTCCCTTTGCGGGACGCCATCGCGCCCTCGGGAAGGGTGACGTGGCCGTAGGCGAGGTGGTAACACTTCGAGGCCTGGGGAAAGCCCCACAGTTCGAGGATCTTGAACGCCTGCTGGAAGTGAAGGCTCTGCCGTGCATCCACCACATAGATCGAGCGATCCACGTGATACTGCTCGAACTTGCGCTTGGCGAGCGCGAGGTCTTTGGTGAGGTACAGCGTGGTGCCGTCGCTCCGCAGGATGATGTTGGCGCGGTATTTTTCCTTCTTCAGCCCGAGTTTCTCGTCAATCTTGACGATCACCGCGCCTCCGTTCGGGCGCTCGTCGTCGGCGATGCCGCGCGCGATCAGTTCGTCAACAATTGCCTTGCTCGGCTCGTCCACTTCGCTCTCGAAGAAGAAGACGTCAATCTTGATGTCGAGCATCCGCAGGATGTCGTCGAGCTCGTCGAGGCTCCACTGCCGAGTCATGCGCCAGAGCGCGCGCACCTCCGGGTCGCCCGCGTCCCAGCGGCGGTTCCACTCGCGCCGCTCGGCGTCGTCAGCCTCGCGTTGCGCCCGCTCTTCAGGCGTTTCATTCTCTTGGGGTGTGACCAACCGGTTCGCCTCGGTGTAGATTTTTGCCAGCCAGCGCCCGCGCTCGTGGATCCCTTCCGGCTCCTGCCCCTTGTAGAATTTGTTGTAGGCCCACACGCACGTGATCACGCCCAGGCCCATGTCGCCGGGGTACGAGGCGCGGATGGTCTCGAATCCCGCGAATTCCACCAGTCGCGCCAGCACCTCGCCGAGGAGGGCGTTGCGCGCGTGGCCGATGTGGAAAGAGTGGTGCGTGTTGGGTTGGGCGTATTCGACCATTACCCGCTCGCCCTTTGGCGCGCCGCGGCCAAAGTCTGCGCCCTCGCCGATGGCCGTTCCCACCACGCGTCCGGCGAAAGCGGTGGTGTCGAAATAGGCGTTGAGGTAGGCCTTGTCCGCGACGATACCCACGAAGCCGGGGGGCGGGGAAACTTTCTCTGCCACTCGCTGCGCCAGTTCCTGCGCGCGCGCCTGCACGTTTACCGTCTTCCCCGAACGCGCCTCGGCGGCGGCGGCCTGGAAGCATATATTCGTGCCCATGCCCCACTGGCCCGCCAACGGCGTGGGCTGCCATTTAACCTCCCCAGCGTTGGGAACGCCAAGACCGGACAATGTAGCCGAAATGCTGTCGGCGATGTCGGTTAGCTCGCGCTCGAACATCACTCCTCCTGTCGGAGCGCGATTGTAACATGAAAAAAGCGGCGAGGGTTATTCGGGGCCGCCGATGACCGAGACGCCCGGAACAGGGGCGCGGGTGGGCGCGTCTACGGGGGCCACGGCGTCCTCCAGGCCGCCGAGGCCAGTGAAGTGGCGTGGCGACCACTGTGCACCGTGTGGAGTTGTCAGCGCTGGGATGTGCGGCGGAGATGACATGGCGTTGGGCCATGAGGGCGGCGGCGAGGTGTTGACGTAAATGATGCGTGGTTCGTTCGTCTGTGGCTCGCGCGCGGGACCGGTGACCGCATTTCGGGTGGCCAGCCAAATCACAATCAGGCTGGCCGGGATGCTCGCGGCGACCCCGGCGACCACGCCCGCGATCACGGCCATCGCCTCGGTAGACAGGCGCAGACCGATGACCACGGCGAGGGCCACCGCAAAGGCCGACCCTATCAACGTGATGACCATACGGTTCTTCATTTGAGCTGTCTTGACGAGCGCGCGTCGCCGTTTGCCTGTTGGGGCGAAACGGCGCCGGTGATCGTGGGCCAATCCTCCGGCGGAATCCACGCGGCCTGAAAGCGCGTGGTTTGCCCGCCCGCTACGGCCAGGAAGTCGCCGCGCCCGAGCAGTTTCTCCGCGCCGCTCCCGGAGAGGCCGGTGGCCACGCGCGCATCTTCAGTACTCCCGACGCGCCCGACCAGCCGCGCGGGGAAGTTCGCTTTCAGCATTGGGCCGAGCACAGCGGCTGACGGTTTCTGCGCGCCGGCCACGAGGTGGATACCGGCCTCCCGCCCGCGCTGGGCCAGGCGCGTGAGCGCCGCCTCCACCGTCTTGCCGCCGACAGACAGTAGATCGGTTAGCTCGTCCACGGCGACCACAATGCGCGGGGCGCTGACATGACTCCGGTCGCGCCGCTCCATCTCGGCCACGAGGCGCTCGAGGACCGAGCGCGTGTCCAGGGCGCTCGTCGCCAATGGCGCCAACAGGTGCGGCAGCCGGGCCAGCGGCGCGAACCCGCGCTGTTTGGGATCAATGAGGACGATTTGCATTTGTGATTGGCGATGGCTGAGGGCCAGCGACACGATCAGCGTGCGCATCAACTCGGTCTTCCCTGAGCCGGTGGTTCCGGCGACGAGGAGGTGAGCCACGTCGGGCGAAGACAGGCGGATGAGCAGAGGCCGTCCGTCGTCCGCGACGCCCAGGCAGGCGGTATATGGCGAGACAGCAGAGAGATGGCGCAGGAGCGTGAGCAGGTTGACGGGTTCTGCATCCGAGCGCGGGACTTCGAGCGCCAACGCCTCCCCCGTGCGCGCAAGGCGGACATCGGGCGCGCCGAGCGCGAGCGCTAGTTCCTCGGACAGGTTGCGGATGGCGGCGACCTTCGCCCCGACGGCCAGCGCCAGGTGATAGCGAATCCAGCGGGGAGTGACGGCGCCGCCTTCGACGCGCACGGGAACGCGGTGCGAGGCGAGGACGCGCTCGATGCGGTCGGACTGGAACTCAAGATAGTCGCGCGTGAGAGGCGTCGCCATCATCGCCGGTGCATGATCCAAGCATGGTGCCGGCGCGGCAGGCAAGTGGGGATAGGCAGAAAGGGAAAGTCGCGCGCGGTGTGAGGTTGATATAGGCTCCTCCGCTCCCCCGGCGGAGGGGAAGCGGAGGAGGGGAGGGTGCGCCTTATTTATAATAGAACTTTTGTTCTAAGTCAAGAGGCAAAATAATGGCCCCTCGATCATGTCGAGGGGCCTGGGTGGGCTACTTCTTCGCTTCGAGCGCGGCCAGCTTCTTCATCAGCCGGCCCTTGCGGCGGGCGGCGTTACCCTTGTGGATGGAACCCTTTTGGGCGGCCTTGTCCAGCGTGCTGATCGCTTCGAGTGTCGCCTTGCGAGCTTCAGCAGGGTTGGTGCCGGCCACGGCCTCGCGCGCCGTCTTGACGGCAGTGCGGGCGGTGGTGCGATTGATGCGGTTGCGGAGGCGCTTGCGGTTGTTGGAGCGCACGCGCTTGATAGCCGATGCGGTGTTGGCCAAAGTGATCTCTCCTGAAGAATAGTTCTGTGTGCGGCGCGGGATTGTACCTGCGCGGGCAGGAAGTGTCAACCTTCGGTCCCGCCGTGCTGCCGGAGCAGGTCGGCCATGGCAGTGTCGCCACGATCCAACGCCGCCCGCAGCGGCGTTTTCTGCTCGTAATTCCGGATGTTGACGCCGGCCCCGTGCGCCAGCAACCAAGCGGCCATCTCGGTCTGGCCGAACATCACCGCACCGTGCAGCGGCGGGCTGCCGTCCTCGCCCGCGTTGATTTCCGCGCCATGCGCCCGCAGGAGTTCGGCGATGTCCTGGTGGCCGGAGATGGCGGGATAGTACAGCACTGGGATGCCATGCGCGCCGCGGGACTGCGACTGGCCGGGGTCGGCCATCAAAAACGCTTCGACGCGCTCCTTCAATCCGAGCATCGCCGCGGTGCAAATGTCCATCGGCGCGCCCGCGGCGAGGAGGAACTCGGCCATATCCCGGCGGCCCATCTGCGCGGCGGCCCCGAGCGCCGTCTCGTCGAAACTCGCGCGCGCGTTGAGCAGGGCGGGGCGCTCGGCGAGCATGGCTTTCAAGCGGGCGAAGTCGCCGTGCGCCACGCCCACAAATTCGTCCACGAGGGCTTGCGGAAGGTCTTGTGCGGGTCGCATTGAGATTCCCCTATTCTTTTACCACGGCCACACACTCAATTTCCACGGCGGCCCCGCGGGGCAGGGCGGCTACCTGCACGGTGCTGCGCGCGGGCTTGTGCTCCCCGAACATCTCGCCGTAGAGGGTGTTCATCTGCGCGAACTCGCCGATGTCTTTCATGAATACGGTCGTCTTCACGACGTGGCGGAGGCTGCTCCCGGCGGCCTCGAGGACGTGCGAGAGATTTTGGAGCACCTGCCGGGTCTGGGCCTCAATCCCGCCTTCGACGAGCTGTCCGGTTACAGGGTCGAGCGCGACCTGCCCGGCGGTGTGAATGAAACCGCCGACGCGGATGGCTTGCGAGTACGGGCCGATGGCCTTGGGGGCTTTGTCGGTGTGGATGACTTCCAATGGGGTCATGGGGATGTTCCTTTGAATGGGAGGGTGAGCGCGGGTTGATTTTACCCGCGCTCTGGAAATGGTCAAACAAGAGAGGTGGGTTCGAGCCCGAGCGCCTGGTGAACCCTTTGACGCATCGTCGGGTGGAGCGGCGGCAAGGCCTCGCGGCTGAAGTATCCCACCGCGAGCGATTCCTCGCCATCGGCCCGCAGTTGCCCGCCGACCACGCGGCACGCAAACGTATGCGGCACGGGAAAAAGCCGGTCGCCGTTTGGGTGGACGACCTCATAACCGGCCAGGACGCTGAGCAGCCGGAGTGGCTCGACGCGCAGG
>Ga0209108_10000768_pt1 | contig 18037 bp, 15 predicted proteins | sample Rifsed10ft1_FD_184003 | JGI IMG/M metagenome (GOLD analysis project Ga0209108, IMG submission 184003) | Soil microbial communities from Rifle, Colorado, USA - sediment 10ft 1 (version 2) | ecosystem: Environmental > Terrestrial > Deep subsurface > Rock core/Sediment | place: Rifle, Colorado...
CCGAGGAGGCCCGCCGCGGCACCGGCCTCCAGGAAGGCGATGTGATCCTCGCCGTCAACCGAACCTCGGTCGGCCGGGCCGAGCAGGTGGCCGACCTGATCGCGGCGGCCCGGGCCGATCAGGCGTTCCGGGTCTATTTCGAGCGGGCCGGCCAGTACGTGTTCATTGACCTGGTCTTCAGGTGACCGAAGCCCGGTACCAGTCGCCCCTCGGGCTCCGCTACGCGTCGACCGCAATGCAGGAGCTCTGGGGCGAGCCCTACCGGGCCGCGCTCTGGCGGCGGCTCTGGCTCGCCTTGATGGAAACCCAGCGGGAGCTCGGCCTGGCCATCCCCGAGCGAGCCATCGAGGAGTTGAGGGCTCACCAGGACGACACCGACCTCGCCGCGGTGGCCGAGTACGAGCACCGCTTCCGCCACGACGTAATGGCCCACATTCATCACCTCGGCGATCAGGCTCCCGCCGCCCGCCCCTTCATCCATCTGGGGGCGACGAGCGCGTACGTCACCGACAATGCCGATCTCATGGTAATCCGGGAAGCCTTGAGACTTACCCTCGGCCGGATTGCCGCCTTGCTGCGCGCGCTGGGCGACCTGGCATCGAGATTCGCCGATCTCCCGTGCCTCGGCTACACTCATTTCCAGCCCGCCCAGCTCACTACCGTGGGCAAGCGGGCCACGCTGTGGGCCCAGGATTTCGCGCTCGATGCCGAGGAGCTCTGCCATCGGATCGAGTCGGTCCGGTTCCTCGGGTGCAAAGGGACCACCGGTACCCAGGCGTCCTTTCTGGAGCTGTTCCGTGGAGAGCATGAAAAGGTGCAGGAGCTCGACCGCCGGGTGTCCGCCCGGATGGGGTTCGACCGGGTTTTCCCGGTCTCGGGCCAGACCTATCCCCGGAAGACCGACAGCACCGTGCTCGATGCCCTCTCCGGCATCGCCCAGTCGGCCTCCAAGATGGCGGCTGACCTCCGGCTCCTCCAGCACGAGGGCGAGCTGCTCGAGCCGTTCGAGTCGGATCAGATCGGCTCCTCCGCCATGGCCTACAAGCGAAACCCAATGCAGGCCGAACGGATCACCGGCCTGGCGCGGTTCCTGATTTCGCTCCAGCAGAATACGGCGCAGACCGCCGCGGCCCAGTGGCTCGAGCGCACCCTGGACGACAGCGCCAACCGAAGGATCGTGTTGCCGGAGGCGTTCCTGGCTGCCGATGCGATCCTGATCGTCGCCCGGAACATCGTGACCAGCCTCGAAGTCCGCGAACCGGTCATCGCGCGGAACGTGAGCGCTCAGATGCCGTTCATGGCGACCGAACGCTGGTTGATGCTCGGGGTTGCCGCCGGAGGAGATCGGCAGGAGCTGCACGAGGTGATTCGGCAGCTCAGCCTTGCCGCCGCCGAGGCCGTCGGCCGCGGCCGGCCCAACGAGCTGCTCAACCGGCTCGCGTCGCACCCGGCCTTCGCCCGAATCCCCGCCGAACGTCTCGCCGCCGAGCTCGACCCGGCCCGGTACGTCGGCCGGGCTCCCCAGCAGGTGGGTGAATTCCTGATTGGCCATCTGAAGCCCCTCCTGGAGCGCGCTTCCGGATTGGCCGTCTCCGCTCCACCTGAGGAGGTCCAGGTATGACGACCGTAATGACCGCCAGCGCGCTGCCACTCACCCTGCACCGTCGCGGCAAGGTGCGCGAGGTGTACGAGGTGGATGCCGACCGGCTCCTGATCGTGGCCAGCGACCGGGTCAGCGCTTTCGATGTCGTCATGAATGAACCGGTGCCGTGGAAAGGCGCGGTCCTCACCCAGCTCAGCGCCTTCTGGTTCCGGAAGCTCGAGTCGCTCGGGCCGCACCACTTTCTGACCGCGGACCCCGGCGAGATCCTGCGGAAGCTGCCCGGGCTCGCCGGCCACCGGGCCGAGCTCGAAGGTCGCGCCATGCTGGTGCGCCGGACCAACCCGCTGCCGTTCGAGTGTGTGGTGCGGGGTTACATCTCGGGGTCGGCCTGGAAGGAGTACTGCCGCCATCGGACCCTGGCCGGAGAGCCGCTCCCTTCCGGGATGGCAGAGAGCGAGCGATTCCCCGCGCCGGTCTTCTCGCCGGCCACCAAGGCCGAGAGCGGTCACGACGAGAACGTCACCGAAGCCCGGCTTCGCTCCACGCTGGGCGCCGAGTCGGCGGCGGAACTCCGCCGCCGCAGCATCGCGCTTTACCAGGCCGGGGCAGCCCACGCCGAGGCCCACGGCATCATCGTGGCCGATACCAAGTTCGAGTTCGGGATCGGCCCCGATGACGAGCTTCGGCTCATAGACGAGGTGCTCACTCCGGACTCGTCTCGCTTCTGGCCCCGGGCGGGGTACGCGCCCGGAAGAGCCCAGCCGAGCTTCGACAAGCAGCCGCTTCGCGACTATCTCGACGGGTTGCGGGCGGCGGGCCGCTGGAGCGGCGAAGCCCCCCCGCCCCGGCTCCCGGAGGATGTCGTGGCCGCCACCAGCGCCCGGTATCTGGAAGCCTACCGGGTTCTGACCGGTTCCCCGCTCCCGGGGAGTCCATGACCCAGATCGCGCCCGAGGGCTACCCGTTCATCGGGCTCGCCTGGGCGGTGGCCCTCGTCCTCGCGCTGCTCAATTGGTGGCTGGTCCTTGTTTTCTGGCTCCCGGTATCGATCTGGACCGTCGCATTCTTCCGCAACCCATCCCGGCAGGGCCCCCGGGGAGAGGACCTCATCCTGGCCCCGGCCGACGGGAAGGTGGTGAGCGTCATCCCGATCGACGAGCCGGCCTTCCTCAAGGCCAAGGCGACCCGGATCTCGATTTTCATGAACGTCCTGGACGTTCACGTCAACCGGTACCCCATCTCCGGTCGCCTCCTCTACCGGCAATACGCCCGGGGGCGGTTTGGGCACGCGATGGCGGAGAAAGCCTCGGCCGAAAACGAGCAGTGCTCGATCGGGATTGCCGCCGGGCCGGGCCGGATCCTGGTGCGGCAGATCGCCGGGTCGGTGGCCCGCCGGATCGTCACCGACCATGTCGAAGGAACCGAGGTCCGCCAGGGCGAGCGTCTGGGCCTGATCCGCTTCGGATCGCGGGTGGACCTCTTTCTCCCCGCAACCCTGGCGGTGCTGGTCAAGGAAGGCGAGAAGACCAAAGCCGGGCTCACCGTGGTGGCTCGCTGGAGGTAAGGATGTCCTCACCGCCCTCCCCGCTCCTGCCGCGCGAAGGTCTCCGCCGCGTGGTCGTCGTCATCCCGAGCGCGTTCACGCTCGGCAACCTCTTCCTGGGGTTCTGGTCCATCATCTCGGCCTTCAACGGGAACTTCCGTCTAGCGGGATGGCTCATCTTTCTCGCCGCGGTGCTGGACTCTCTCGATGGCCGGGTCGCCCGGCGGATGGGAACCGGCAGCCGGTTCGGAGCCGAGCTGGACTCCCTGGTGGACATGGTCTCCTTCGGGGTGGCCCCGGCTCTCCTGATCTACTTCCTCGAGTTCTCGACCGCGGGCCGCTTCGGCTGGATCGTATGCTTCATCTTTGTCGTCGCCGCCGCCCTCCGGCTCGCCCGGTTCAACGTCCTGGCCCACGGAAGGCCGGCCTCCCGGTCCTTCATAGGCCTCCCCTCCCCGGCGGCCGGCACCACCCTGGCCACGTTCCACGCCTTCAGCCAGACCGGGTGGTACGGGCAGTTCCAGGCGAACGTGGATCTATCCCATCAGGGCCTGGTCTTCCTTCTCTTGCTGCTGGCGGCCCTCATGGTCAGCCGGGTCGAGTATCCTCGCGGGTGGCCCGTCCACACCCGGTCAGTGACCGGGGTCCTCGGTTTGCTCCTGGCTCTCGGGATCATCGCGGCCGTGCTGCTTCGGCCCTCGGCCACCGTCTTCCCGATCCTCCTGGGATACATCGGGTTCGGGCTGGTACGGCATGGCTACGTACTGTTTCGCGACCGCGGAGCGTCAGAATGAACTGGCGAGTGCACGTGAGGGTCCTTCCCCGAGCCGGCCTGCTCGACCCCCAGGGCCAGGCGGTCCAGCACGCCCTCGAAGCGCTCCGGTTCCCCGATGCGAGCAACGTCCACGTCGGGAAGGCGATCGCCCTCGATGTCTCGGCCGAGACCGAGGAGGCAGCCCGAGCCCGGGCCCGCCAGATGTGCGATCGGCTGCTCGCCAATCCGGTGACCGAGGACTACGAGATCGAAGTCGAGCCGGCCGGAGAACGCCGGTGATGCGAGTCGCGGTGGTCCGGTTCCCGGGCAGCAACTGCGAGCCCGAGGCCTGCCGCGCCGTCGAGCGCGCCGGGGGCCAGGCGTACTACCTCGGATACCGGGACCGCTCCCTCGGCGGCGCCGAGGCGGTGATCCTGCCGGGGGGATTCAGCTACGGCGACTACCTGCGCAGCGGGGCGATCGCCCGGTTCGCTCCCATCATGGAGGCGATCCGGTCCCACGCCGAAAGCGGAGGCCCGGTGCTGGGGATCTGCAACGGGTTCCAGATTCTCTGCGAGGCGGGGCTGCTTCCGGGGGCTCTGGTTCGCAACGCGGGCCTCCGGTATCTCTCCCGGCCGGTCTCGGTCCGGGTCGAGCGGGCCGACACCCCGTTCACCAACGCCTACGGCAACGGGGAGGTCATCGCGATCCCGATCGGCCACGGCGACGGCCGCTACGTCGCTTCCGACGCGTTGCTCAACGAGCTCGACGCTACCGGCCGGGTCGTATTGAGATATGCCGGCACCGGGGAGCCGGGCGTCCCGTTCAATCCCAACGGCTCACTCCGCGACATCGCCGCAGTCTCCAACCCCGAGGGCAACGTGGTCGGGATGATGCCCCATCCCGAGCGGCTGGCCGATCCGGCCCTCGGCTCCGATGCCGGTCACCGGGTCTTCGTTTCGCTGGTCAACTTCGCCCGGAGCCCCACCCCGGCCGATTAGATTCCCCGAGTCCCTACTCCCTAGTCCCTGACATGTCAGACAAACCGAGCCGCAACGAAGACGAATACTTCGCCCGGGAGGACGCGGAGCGAATCCGGAAGCTGCGCGAGCAGCAAGCCGCCACTTCTCATGCTGAGGAGCGGAAGACGCACCACATGAAGTGCCCCAAGTGCGGCGCCGATCTGTTCACTCAGGACTTCCACGGGGTCCAGATCGATCGCTGCCCGGAATGCCTGGGCATCTGGCTCGACCAGGGAGAAGTCGAGCAGCTCATGAAGCACGAGGAGGGCGGCGTCCTGAGGCGGGTGATGAGTGACGTGGCTGCTTCGATCCGGAGGCGCAAGGCCACCCCGTGACCCACACGGCCCTCGCGACCGAGGCTCGGCCCTTACCAGGTGAGCGGGCGGTCACGCCCGAGGTCGTGCGGGAACACAATCTCAACGAACGGGAGTACAGCGAGATTCTGGCGATCCTCGGGCGGGCCCCGACCCTCACCGAGCTGGGGATCTTCTCCGCCCTGTGGTCAGAGCACTGCTCCTACAAACACACCCGGCCGGTCCTGAAGGGGTTTCCAACCGAGGGGCCCGCCGTGCTCCAGGGCCCCGGCGAGAACGCCGGAGTGCTCCGACTTCCGAACGGCTGGGCGGTCGCGTTCAAGATCGAATCCCACAACCATCCTAGTGCGGTCGAACCGTACCAGGGGGCCGCCACTGGGGTCGGCGGCATCCTGAGAGACGTCTTCACCATGGGCGCCCGCCCGATCGCGTTGCTCAATTCCCTCCGGATCGGTCCCCTCGACGACCCTCGTAACCGCTATCTCTTCGACGGGATCGTCCGGGGGGTCGGGGATTACGGCAACTGCGTCGGAGTTCCCACCCTCGGAGGGGAGGTAGCCTTCGCGCCCGGCTACACCGGTAACCCGCTGGTGAATGCCATGTGCGTCGGTCTGCTCCGCGAGAAGGACCTGATGCGGGCCCGCGCCCACGGGGTCGGCAACGTTCTGCTCGCGATGGGATCGCGCACCGGGCGGGACGGGATTCACGGGGCGAGCTTCGCTTCCGAGGAGCTGTCGGACCGGAGCGAAAGCCGCCGGCCCCAGGTCCAGGTGGGCGATCCGTTCACCGAGAAGCTGCTCCTGGAAGCCACCCTCGAGCTGATCCGGTCCGGCCTCACCGTGGCCATCCAGGACATGGGCGCCGCGGGGCTAACCAGCTCCTCGGCCGAGATGGCCGCCCGCGGCGGCGTCGGGGTAGTGGTAGACACGAGCCGGGTCCCGGTGCGCGAGCCCGGGATGACGCCTTACGAAATCATGCTCTCGGAGTCCCAGGAGCGCATGCTGGTCGTCGCCGAGCCTCATCGGGTGGCGAACATCCAGGCGGTCTGCGCTCGATGGGACCTCAGCGCCACGCCGGTCGGGCGGGTGACCGACGACGGGCTATTCCGCGTCGTGCACGAGGGGGTCACCGTGGCCGCGATCCCGGGAGATCGCCTCGTTGACGGCTGCCCGGTCTACCACCCCGAGGCCCGGGAAAGCCCTTCGGCCGTGGCGCGCCGCCAAGCCACGCCCCGGCTCCCGCCCCGGGTCGATGCGCTGGGAGCGCTCCCGCTCCTGCTCGACGACCCCACGATCGCCAGCAAGCGCTGGGTTTACGAGCAGTACGATTCAACGGTTCAGGCCGCGACCGTGATCCCGCCGGGCGGGGACGCCGGGGTACTCCTCGTCCCGGGCGAGGACTTCGGCCTCGCGGTCTCGGTTGACTGCAACCAGCGCTATGTGGCGCTCGACCCGTACGAGGGCGGCAAGGCCGCGGTGGCCGAAGCCGCCCGCAACCTGGCCTGTGTCGGCGCCGAGCCGCTCGGAATCACCGATTGTCTCAACTTCGGGAACCCCGACAAACCGGAGATCTTCTTTCAATTCCGGGAGGCTTGCCGTGGCATCGCCGATGCCTGTCGGGCGCTCGGAACCCCGGTGACCGGCGGAAACGTCTCCCTATACAATGAAAGCCCCGGCGGAGCGATAGATCCAACCCCGGTCGTGGGCATGGTCGGCCTCCTCCCCGACGTGAGCCGCCGGGTCCGGTCCCATTTCGCCAACCCGGGCGACGCGATCGTTCTGCTGGGCCGGACCAATGGCCACCTGGGGGGCTCGAGCTACTGGGAGGTGGTCCGCGGCTGGGTGGGTGGGTCTCCGCCGCCAGTCAACCTGGACGCCGAGCTGCGGCTCCAGCGGTTCCTGATCGCGGCGGCCCGGGACGGCCTCCTCCGGTCGGCGCACGATTGCGCCGAGGGCGGCCTCGCGGTCGCTCTCGCCGAGTGCTGCATCGGGGGCCCGTACGCCTCCCGCACTCTGGGCGCGTGGGTGGAGCTGGTCACCGCCGAAGGGCCGCCCGAGGCCGTCCTTTACGGCGAGGACCAGGCCCGAGTGGCGATCTCCTGCAATCCCGCCCACGTCGCCGCGCTCCACGCTCTGGGCCGCGAACATGGGGTGCCGGCCGAGGGGGCCGGCCTGGTCGGGGAGCCCGGCGGGAAGCTCGAAATCCGGATTAACCCGCTGGGCGCGAGCTTCGCGTGGCCCACTCCCGGGCTCCGGGAGATCTACTTCGATGCCATCCCTCGGCGCATGAAAGGGGGGCGGGCCGACTGAGATGTGCGGCATTATCGGAGTTTCGGCCATTCAGGACGCCGCCCGGGTCGCCTATCTGGGGCTCTACGCCCTGCAGCATCGCGGCCAGGAGAGCGCCGGGGTCGTCACGGTGGATGCCGGGGGGCGGGCGGCCAGCCTTCGCGGGATGGGCCTGGTGAGCGAGGTTTTCCTCGAGCCGGAGCTCCGGGAGCTCTCGGGGGACGTCGCCGTCGGCCACACCCGCTATTCGACCGCTGGCAGCTCGGTGCTCAGTAACGCCCAGCCCTGCCTGGTCAACTACCGCAACGGGCCCCTCGCCCTGGCCCACAACGGGAACCTCACCAACGCGCGGGAGCTCAAGCGCGAGCTGGTGGTCCAGGGCGCGATCTTCCAGTCCACTTCCGATTCCGAGGTGATCGTCCACCTGATCGCCCGCTCCCGGGCCGAGCGGCCCGAAGATCAGATTCGCGAGGCCCTGGCCCAAGTCGAGGGTGCCTTCAGCCTGGTCATCTCGATCGGCCGCACCATCTACTGCGTGGTGGATCCCCGGGGCTTCCGCCCGCTCATCATCGGCCGCCTCGGCGACGGGATCATCGCTGCCTCCGAGACCTGCGCTCTCGACCTGGTCGGCGCAACCGTGATTCGGGAGATGCAGCCCGGCGAGTTCGTGCGGATCTCGAACGGCGTGCTAAAGACCCTCGACCCGCTGCCCCGGAAGCCGGTCAGCCGATGCGTCTTCGAGCTGGTCTATTTCGCCCGCCCCGACAGCACCGTGTTCGGGGAATCGGTGGACCGGGTCCGGCGGGAGCTCGGCCGCCAGCTCGCCATCGAGCACCCGGCCCCGGCGGCCGACGTGGTGATCAGCGTGCCCGACTCGAGCAACGCGATGGCCCTCGGCTACGCCGAGCAGAGCGGGCTAAAGCTGGAGCACGGCCTGATCCGCAATCACTACGTTGGCCGCACTTTCATCAATCCGACCCAGGCCCTCCGGGTTGCCAGGGTCAAGATCAAGTTCAACCCGGTCCGGGATGTGCTGGGCGGCCGCTCGGTGGTGGTGGTTGACGACAGCCTGGTCCGCGGCACCACCAGCAAGGGCCTGGTTCAGATGATTCGGGCCGGCGGCGCCCGGGAGGTGCACCTCCGCCTGGCCTCGCCCCCCATCACCGGCCCCTGCCACTACGGGATCGACACCCCCACGCGCGAGGAGCTCATCGCCTCGACCCACTCGGCCGATGAGATCCGCGACTTCCTGGGAGTGGACACCCTGGGATACCTGTCCCTGGAGGGCATGCTCCGGGCCGCCGGGACCCGGAACGAGTTTTGCCACGCCTGCTTTTCGGGGCGATATCCGATCCCGGCCGGAGACTGCGCCGGCGAGCACGGAGGGGTAGCAGGATGACCGACGGGACGGCGAGCGGCGGACAGCGACTGGTCTACTTCTTCGGGCAGGGCCGCGCCGACGGCACTGCCGCGATGAAGGACGTCCTGGGCGGCAAGGGAGCCGGCCTGGCCGAGATGACCAACCTCCGGATTCCGGTCCCGCCCGGCTTCACGATTCCGGCTACTCTCTGCGGCACCTACCTCGAGACCCGGAGCTTCCCACCCCGGCTCCGGCCCCAGGTCGAGGCCGCGCTGCAGCACCTCGAAGCGGCGACCGGCAAGGCGTTCGGCGATTCTGCGGCACCCCTGCTGGTCTCGGTCCGGTCCGGCGCGGCGCTCTCGATGCCCGGGATGATGGAAACGATCCTCAATCTGGGCCTCAACGACACTACCGTCGGGGGGCTGAGCCGGCTCAGCGGCAATCCCAGCTTCGCCTACGACTCATACCGCCGGTTCGTGCAGATGTACGGCGGGGTCGTGTTCGACGTCCCCAAAAAGAAATTCGAGGAGATTCTGGATCAGGAAAAGCGGCAAGCCGGTGCCGCCCGGGACATTGACCTCCCCGTCGCCGCCCTGCGCGAGCTGGTCGCGAAATACAAGGCGCTGATCCAGACCGAAACCGGAAAGCCGTTCCCGGAGGGTCCCGAGGAGCAGCTCTGGGGCGCCATCGCCGCGGTGTTCGAGAGCTGGAATACCCAGCGGGCCCGGGACTACCGCAAGCTCCACGAGATCCCCGACTCCCTCGGCACCGCGGTCAATATCGTCGCCATGGTCTTCGGGAACATGGGTGAGGACTCCGGAACCGGGGTGGCGTTCACCCGCGACCCCTCGACCGGCGAGCCGGGGCTCTATGGCGAGTACCTGCTCAACGCCCAGGGAGAGGACGTCGTTTCCGGGATGCGCACCCCGGAGCCGATCAGCCGCCTGGCGCAGCAGATGCCGGAAGCGTACGCCGAGCTCGAGCAGGTGGCCCGCACCCTGGAGCGCCACTTCCGCGATATCCAGGACCTCGAATTCACCATTGAGCGGGGCCGGCTCTACATGCTCCAGACCCGGCGGGGCCAGCGGTCCGGCATGGCAGCGGTTCGGGTCGCGGTTGACATGGTAGCGGAGGAGTTGATCAGCGAGGAAGAAGCCCTCGCCCGGGTCCCGCCCAACGATCTGAACCAGCTCTTTCATCCTACGGTGGACCCCAAGGCCCGGCTCGATCTCCTGGCAACCGGGCTGGCCGCCTCCCCCGGGGCGGCCTCCGGCATCGCCGTCTTCGACGCCGACCGGGCCGAGGCCCGGGCCCGGAGCGGCGATCCGGTGATCCTGGTCCGGGAAGAAACCAGCCCCGAGGACTTCCACGGTATGGTGCTGGCCAAGGCGATCCTGACCGCCCGAGGCGGGATGACCGCCCACGCCGCGGTCGTGGCAAGGGGGATGGGCAAACCCTGCGTGGCGGGCGCCCGTGAGCTCGAGGTCCACGAAAGCCCGCCCCCCCCCCGGTTTTCGGTCAACGGCCGCTCCATCTCCGAGGGTGAGTGGATCACCGTTGACGGCAGCACGGGACGGGTCTTTGCCGGCCAGACGCCCCTGATCCAGCCCCGGCCCGATGAGTACTTCGACCGGCTGATGGCGTGGGCCGACGCGCGGCGCCACTTGCGGGTCAGGGTCAACGCCGACACCCCCGCCGACGCCCATCGAGGCCGCGACTTCGGCGCCGAAGGGATCGGGCTCTGCCGCACCGAGCACATGTTCTTCGAGGGCGACCGGATCATTGCGATGCGGGAGATGATCCTGGCCTCCGACCAGGTCGGCCGCCAGCAAGCCCTCGCCAAACTGCTCCCGATGCAGCGCAATGATTTCGAGGGGATCTTTCGCGCCATGGAGGGGTATCCAGTCACCATCCGCCTCCTCGATCCCCCGCTGCACGAGTTCCTGCCCCGGGAGGAGCCTGAGATCGAGGCCCTGGCCCGCGAAATGGGCAAGCCGGTCGAGGAAATCCGCCGCACGATCCGCGGCCTCTCCGAGATCAACCCGATGCTCGGGCTCCGGGGCTGCCGGCTCGGCATCGTTTATCCCGAGATCACCGAGATGCAGGCCCGGGCCATCTTCGAGGCCGCCTGCACCGTGGCGGCCCGAAAGGGCCGGGTCCAGCCCGAGGTTATGATCCCCCTGGTGGCCCACGTGGTCGAGTTCCGGAGGCAGGCCCTCGTCGTGCGCCAGGTCGCGGAGGAAGTCTTCCGGGAACGCCAGATCACGGTCCCCTACCTGCTGGGCACCATGATCGAGCTGCCCCGGGCCGCCCTGACCGCCGACGAAATCGCCCGGGAGGCCCAGTTCTTTTCCTTCGGCACCAACGACCTCACCCAGACCGTCTGGGGCCTCTCCCGCGATGACGCCGGCGCGTTCCTGCCGGCCTATCTCGAGCGGAACATCATCGAGGCCGACCCCTTCGTCACCCTCGACGTTCCTGGGGTCGGGAAGCTCATGGCGATGGCGGTGGAGCTCGGGCGGGGCGAGCGGAGGGATCTCAAACTCGGAATCTGCGGCGAGCACGGGGGAGACCCGGCCGCGATCGCCTTCTGCGAGGCCCAGAAGATGAATTACGTGTCGTGCTCTCCGTTCCGGGTCCCGATCGCCCGCCTCGCCGCCGCCCAGGCGGCGCTGGCCGAACGGGGAACGATGAATCGTACCCGGGCGACCGTCTGACACCCACCCCGACTATGCACTCGCCTTCCTTCGCTGCCTCGCCTTCAGGTATTCCGTAAACATCTCCACCGGCGCCGGCCGGCCGAGGAGATATCCCTGGGCCTTCTCGCAGCCCCGCCACTTCAGAAAGTCCGCCTGCTCCTTGGTCTCCACCCCCTCCGCCACCACCTCGAGCTCCATCGCCTTTGCCAGCGCGATGATCGCGGTGGTGATCGCCGCCGCATCGGGATCGGTGGTGACATCCACGATGAAACTGCGGTCGATCTTGAGGGTCGAGACCGGGAAATTCTTGAGGTAGCTGAGGGAGGAATACCCGGTCCCGAAGTCGTCAATCGCCAGTGAAATCCCGAGCTCGGCCAGCTCCCGGAGCCGTTTCTCGACCATTCCTCCTTGCTCCATCAACAGGGACTCAGTGAGCTCGATGGCAAGCTGTTGGGGCTTGGCTCCCGTCTCGTCCAGAATATCCTGCACCGTCCGCACGATCCCCCGCTGCCTGAGCTGCCGCGCCGAGAGGTTGACCGACACCCGGAGCCCGGTGTAACCTGCCTCGGCCCACCGCCGCGCCTGGGTACAAACACTCCAGAGCGACCATTCTCCCAGCGGCACGATCAATCCGGATTCTTCGCAGAGCTGGATGAACTCGCCCGGAGTGATCAGCCCGCGGTCCGGATGGTCCCACCGGACCAGGGCCTCCGCGCCGGTCGCCCATCGGGACCGGAGGTCGACCACCGGCTGATACCAGAGCGTGAACTCTCCCTGCTCGACCGCCTTACGCAGCTCGTGCTCCAGACGCATCCGGGTCGCCGCCTCGGCGTTCATGGAGGTTGAGTAGCGCTCGATCGCGTTGCGACCTTCCTTCTTGGCGTGCGCCAGGGCCACGTCGGAATTCTGGTGCAGGGTCGCGGGATCCTGGCCATCCTCGGGATGAACTGCGATCCCGATGGAGGCGGTGACAAATACCTCCTGAGTGCCGAGCTTGAACGGGTGCTGTAGCGCCATCTGCACCCGGCGGGCCAGCCGTAGCGGCTCCTCCGGATCGATGAGATCGGGCAGAATCATCGCGAATTCGTCCCCACCCAGCCGGGCGATCTGAACCCCCGCAGCATCCGCCCAAACCGGCACCCCATCCTCATCGCGACGTTTTCCCTGCCCCGGTTCTCCCGGCTCACAAATCTCGGAAAGGCGCCGGCCGACCGCCTGAATCAGCTGATCGCCAAGCCCCGGGCCCAGGGTATCGTTGATCCGGCCGAAGTGATCCACGTCGAGAGAGCAGACCGCCACCCGGGTGCCGGCCGCGCTGGCCCGTCCGATCGCCTGCCCCAGCCGCTCCTGGTAAAGAACCCGGTTCGGGAGCCGGGTCAGATTGTCGAAGAACGCGAGAACGCGCACCTGGTCCACCATCCGCGCGTTGGCGAGGGCTACCGCCACCCGGTCAGCCACCTGGCGCAGTCGGCGCAATCGTTCGGGCGAGCGCTGGGCCGGATCGTCCCGAACCGCAAGCACCCCGGCCAGCTCTCCCCCCTGGTGGAGGGGACAGACTATGACCCCCTCCTCATCGCCGGCGCCGCTCTCGAGATGGGCCAGGTAACCCCCCAACGGCTGCTCTGACCGGAGCTCGACCCATTCAGGATGCCGGGCCAGGTGAGCCCGGTCTTCCGGCGTGAGCTCGGTCACCGCCATGCTCCGCCGGGAACCCCGCTCACCCACTCCCAGATCCACCCAGGAGGTGGCGGTCGAGTCGTTCTGCGCCCCGGCAACCGTCAAACTGACCGCCAGGCATGGGTAAGCGTCCGGCACGAGGTCCAGGACCGTTTGGGCAAGACTCGGGGTGTCCACCGACCCCAGGATCTCGCGGTCAATCTCGGCGACCCGCTCCTGGTTGAAAAACCGGTCCTCGAGCTGCGCTGACATCTCGTCGAAGGCCCTGGAAAGCTCGGCCAACTCACCCCGGCCCGGAGATTCGATCGGTCCGTCCAGATCACCCGTCCCGATCCGCCGGGCTCGATTGGCCAGAGCGGAGATCGGGAGCACCCGGCCTTTGATGTACAGGAGTGCCAACCCGCCCCCGACAAGAGCCGCGAGGCCTACCCCCACGGCCACCGCCGGCCCGAGGCCGATCGCGGGAGCAAGCACCGCGATTGCACCACCGGGCAAAAAGGTGCACCCAGCCAGCACGGCGAGGAGTTGGAGCCCCGGGCGGCTCTGGATCAGCCGCCAGGCTGAGCGTTCATTCGAGTCGGACCAAACGCCTTGGGACATTCCTGATTTGGGTGCGAGACAGAGAATGCATCGAGGAGCAACGGCCAGGCCAGTTCACATGACTGGTCGATCTGTCGGCGGCACAACGATTTCCGCTTCGGGTGTGGGATCGAGCCCTCTGGCCTCGGCGCGGGGGTCATTGCTCGATACGGTGTTCGGAAGGGTGACACTGGAGAGCGGGAGCGGGGACTAGAGATTAGGGATTAGGGATTAGATTCGCCCCTAGCCCCTAGCCCCAAGCCCCCATGTCCCAACCCCTCGTAGGCATCGTGATGGGCTCCGCCTCTGACTGGGAGGTCATGCAGCACGCGGTCAGGCGGCTCGAGGAATTCGGCATCTCGTCGGAAGCCAGGGTTATCTCCGCTCATCGGAGCCCGGACCTGGCCCATCAGTACGCCCGGGAGGCGGCGGGACGCGGGCTCGCCTGCATAATCGCGGCTGCCGGCGGTGCGGCCCACCTCGCCGGTGTAATGGCAGCGAACACTACCCTGCCTGTCCTCGGCGTCCCGATGCCGAGCCGGCACCTTCAGGGAATGGACTCGCTGCTCTCCACCGTCCAGATGCCGACCGGGGTCCCGGTGGCCACGTTCGCCATCGGAGAGCCGGGAGCCCACAACGCCGCCCTGTTCGCGGTGGCGATGCTCGCCCGGACCGACTCGGCCCTAGCAAAGAAGCTCGCCGACTTCCGGGCGGAGGAGGAAGCGAGGATCCGCGAAACCCGGCTGCCGGGCGGCTAGGTCCGCTGTGGGCTGCCGCGACGGTCAGCCGAGGGAGATCGCCGCCACGTTACGGGCCCCCGGGCCCTTGAACCCCGGGAACAAGGAGCGAGGAATGAGCGCGGTGAGGGTACTCGTTGGCACACGGAAGGGTGGCTTCGTGCTGACCTCCGAGGGGAGCCGGCGCCGGTGGAAGGTCGCCGGGCCATTCTTTGGGGGATGGGAAGTCTATCACATGAAGGGATCTCCCGCCGACCCCGATCGCATCTTTGCAAGCCAGAGCAGCGGCTGGTTCGGGCAAGTGATACAGCGCTCCAGCGACGGGGGCCGGACCTGGGAGACGCCCGGTGGCGGACCGACCAAGTCGGACCAGGGCATGCCCATGGGCGAGAGCAACAAGTTCGTCTATGACACTTCGGCCGAAATGGGGCGGCCACTGACCACCCACCAATGGTACGACGGCACCCAGCACCCGTGGGAGTTCAAGCGGGTCTGGCACCTCGAACCGTCGCTCACCGATCCGGACACGGTCTTCGCCGGGGTGGAGGATGCCGCGCTGTTCCGCTCCACCGACGGAGGTCGATCGTGGCACGAGCTGTCCGGCTTGCGGGGCCACGGAACCGGCCCGAACTGGTCCCCGGGCGCCGGCGGGATGGGACTCCACACCATCCTCCTCGACCGGGGCAATCCCGGACGGATCTTCGTGGCGATTTCGGCCGCGGGCGCGTTTCGCTCCGACGACGCCGGGAGGACCTGGAAGCCGATCAACCGGGGGCTCCGGTCCGAGTACATCCCCGACCCGGACGCCCCGGTGGGCCACTGCGTCCATCGGATCGCGATGCATCCATCCCGGCCCGAGACCCTGTTCATGCAGAAGCACTGGGACGTCATGCGGACCGATGACGCCGGCGAGACCTGGCGCGAAGTGAGCGGGGATCTGCCATCCGATTTCGGGTTCCCGATCGAGGTCCACGCCCACGAGCCCGACACGATCTACGTGGTCCCGATCAAGAGCGATTCGGAGCACTTCCCGCCGAAGGCGCGGCTCAGGGTCTATCGCAGCCGGAGCGGCGGGGGTGACTGGGAAGCGCTGACCCGCGGGCTTCCGCAGCGAAACTGCTACGTGAACGTCCTGCGGGACGCGATGGCGGTGGATTCTCTCGACCCCTGCGGCGTGTACTTCGGAACCACCGGCGGGCAGGTGTACGTCTCGGCGAACGCCGGTGACAGCTGGAGCCCCGCGGTCCGGGACCTGCCGCCGGTCTTGTCGGTCGAGGTCCAGACGCTGCCGTGATCCGGGTGGTGCTGCCTTATCACCTCCGCAACCTGGCGCAGGTGGGCAACGAGGTTTCGGTGGAGGTTGACGGGGAGGCGACCTTCGGGTCGGTGCTGGATGCGCTCGAATCCCGGTACCCGGCGCTCCGCGGGACTATCCGGGATCACGCAACTCGCAAACGCCGTCCCTTTCTGAGGTACTTCGCCTGCGAGAGGGACTGGTCCCTCGACCCGCCCGACACTCCCCTTCCCGAGGCGGTCGCGTCGGGCCGGGAGCCCCTTCTGGTGGTCGGGGCGATCGCAGGGGGATAACCACCTATGGAGGCGCAGGGAATCGATCTCTTCCCTACCCCTGTCAGCCCCGTAGCGCGGGGTAGGATCTCGTTGGCCACCCAAGCACGTACCGCCTCTAACCCGACATCGAGATTTGGGGCACTTACGCGTCGCTACGTAGTCCTCGGCCACAATCGGGCCACGGAGCCATCGCCCGAACCGACTCGGCCCTAGCAAAGAAGCTCGCCGACTTCCGGGACGCCCAGGAGGCCAAGATTCGGACGACGACCCTCCCGGGCCGCTAGCGCTCGGAATCCCCCCCTCCCTTCCACCCTCTCGCCGCCTCGGCGAGGTCAAGCTCAGGTCCGGCCACCCGGCATGCGCCAGGGGATTCCCAAAGAACTGAGGGGCCGGAGATCCACTCCGGCCCCATCGCAACCACTGCTCACTCGTCGAAGTGGCAGCTCATGTTGGCCACTCCCGAGGGGGACCACTCAAAACGAGTCTTCGTCGTCGTCACACTGAGGCCGAAGAAGTCCACGAAGCAAGGAAAGTCTTTGAGCTGGAAGGTCTTCTTTGGCGGTGTGTACCGCCCCGGGTCAGGGGCCCGCAACCCGCTTTTTTCGGAACCTGGGCCAGTGCAAATGCTTGCACAGCCTCGATATCCCGGGAGGGCGAATGTCGTCGGAGGGCTACCCCACAAGAACACTTACGGCCCCCTCATCGGGAGCCGTAGTGATGGAGGCGCAGGGAATCGAACCCTGGTCCGAACCAGTTTCCTGCGCAGCGTCTACGTGCGTAGGCCGATCTTGATTCCGTAGCTCCGGGTCGGCTATCGGCCAGCCTTCCCGAAACGGACCTCCGAACTTCTCGCCCGCCGCGCCGGAGGATCACGGCAGACCAGCCTGATTTTTCGTTTCGGTACCGTCGCCTCAGGCGGGCTCCGTTCCCGAAGGCGCTTCAGCGAGCTAGGCTCAGCTTAGGCAGCCAGTGCCAAGTCAGAATTGGCAGTTACAAGTTTCCAAGCGGTTTAGCCAGGGACCTGGACCTGGGCACGCAGCCACACGTTCTACTGACCCGTCGAAACCGATCGCCCCCTTTGCAGGAAGTGCCGATTCCCCATTGTAATGGGTGGCCCCACCCCCGGCAAGCAATTGCCGCGCGTGCCGGGGTGAGCCGGCTCGGCACCCGGAGACTGGCCAAAAGCCCGGGTCGGGCGCAATGTTGATTCCGGGGCCGGCCGCGGGGGAGGGGGGCACGACCCCGACCGCCGGCAGGTTCATCGGAGGGTTATGGAGCCCCTGGACGCAGCTTTGGCGGCCACCCGTGACGCGGTGAGCAAGCTCACTGTCCTGGCGGAACGCTCCACCGCGGTCTGGACCACCCCGCGGGCTCCCGGCAAGTGGTCTCCGAGCCAGGTTGTGGAGCACGTGGCCCGGGCGCTCGAGGAATCGGCCAATGTCGTGGCAGGAGAGCCATCGAAGTTCCCTACGTTCCCGGCGGTGCTGCGCCCGCTGGTCCGCCGCCTGTTCTTCGATCGGGTGCTGAGGCGCGGTCGATTTCCGCGGGCCAGGACCAGCCGGGCCTTTGACCCCGCCCGGGGCTCCGCGACTCCCGGGGAGGCACGGACTCGCCTTGACGAGGCGCTGTCCCGATTTGAGCGGGCCTGCCGGAGCCGGTTCGCAGCGGGGCAACCCGTCACCAGCACCATATTCGGCGTCGTGTCGCTCGAGGCATATGCCCGGTTCCAGGAGCTCCATACTCGCCACCACTGCGCCCACATGCCGCGTGCGGATTGATCCCCGCCACGCCACTAACCCCTCACCTCTCGCTACCCCCTATGACCCGGCTCACCACAACCGCGCTCCTCGGTCTTCTGGCTTTCGCTCCCACCGCGACGGCCCAGCCCGCCC
>Ga0209108_10000770_pt1 | contig 18005 bp, 12 predicted proteins | sample Rifsed10ft1_FD_184003 | JGI IMG/M metagenome (GOLD analysis project Ga0209108, IMG submission 184003) | Soil microbial communities from Rifle, Colorado, USA - sediment 10ft 1 (version 2) | ecosystem: Environmental > Terrestrial > Deep subsurface > Rock core/Sediment | place: Rifle, Colorado...
GGCAAACGAGTGCAAGCACTGCAGCTGCTTGCGCTGCCTCCGCTCGCATGATGGACCCTCCGGCAACGCCTGGCGTGCCACCGTCCTTACGACTCCCGCACCGCCACCGCCTGCACCTTTACGCGACCACCGCAGGGAGCGCCGCTGCCTGGTAAATCGTGCGCGCTGGACGCCGATCTTCGGGAAATAGCGCGGCATACACCATGTTCACCGCGGGCACGTCCCCCAGGTCCACAACTGCGATGTCGACGTGCACAATCTCAGCCGGCTTGAACCAGCGGCAGCAAGGACGGCATAGTCGTTGTGAAACGCGCGCTCAGCTTCGGCCGCGGCTGACCCAGTGACGCATCTCCGGTATGATGCCACGGAACGCTGGCCGCTCACGTAGCAGTGTGACCCGACGACGACAGCCTGACTGATGGGTGACGGTGGGTCGGCAGGGCCGGGAACTGATGTGATGAATCGGCGTGTCCTTCGCGCTGCGATGAGGCGTCCACGACCGGCCGTAGGGAAAACTTCCGTCCCAAACTGCCGCACTGCACGTGCGCGCGGAAGTCTGCCGGACTTCCTAGTCGTCCTGCACCGCGCGGATGGCTGGAGTCTCCAGGTCGTCGTATTGTCCACGCTTCGCCGCCCAGACGAAGGCCGCCACGCCCGCGGCGACGATCAGGAGCGCAAGTGGCAGAACCAGAAAGATCACGCTCATGCCGGCACCTCCGGGAACGTGCGGCCCCGCCACGCTACCATCAACACCGTCAGCGAACTGGCCGGCATCATCACCGCCGCCACGAGCGGGTTGATCATCCCCGTAACCGCCAGCGATACCCCCACTGCATTGTAGCCTAACGAAAGCAGGATGCCGAGCCGGATGAGACGCATCGTCCGGCGCGCGCCATCGGTCAGCTCCACCAGCGGCGCCAGCCCGGGACGCGTCAGATACACATCCGCCGCCGCGAGTGACGCCTCGGCGCCTCCGTGCACCCCGATCCCGACCGCCGCCGCCGCGATCGCCGCGGCGTCATTCACGCCGTCGCCAACCATCACCACGGGCTGCCGCTCCGATGCCCGCTCGACGAGCGCGAGCTTGGCTTCGGGCGATGCGCCGCCAACGACGAACGTCTGCTCGATGCCCACCTGCGCCGCCACCGCGTGCGCGACCGCCGGGTCATCGCCGCTCGCCATGCCGATATGCCACCCGGCGCGCCGCAGCGTTTCGATGGAGCGCGCGGCGTCGAGCCGGACGGCATCACCGAACCAGGCCCGCGCGACAGCGTGTCCATCGACGGCGATCCAGACAGTGGTGAGCGTTCCAAGGCCAGAGGCCAGAGGCCGGAGGCCAGAGGAGTCGCCTGAATCGTGGGTGAATCTCCGGACCTCTGAGATTGGAGCTCTGACCTCGAAAGCGGTGTGAGCCCGATCAGAGTTGATCGTTTCAACCACGAACGTTTGCTTCCCGATCACGACGTCGTGCCCGCCGACGCGGCCCACGACTCCGGAACCAATGACGTGGTGCGAGAATTCGACGTCAGGCAGCACCGTCAGGCCGAGCCCCTCGCGGAACGCGGCGGCAATCGGGTGCGACGACTCTGCCTCGAGCGCCAGGACCAGGGGCCTCACCCAATCGGGGCCATCGAACCGATCCAGGGAAATCGCTCCTTCCGTGATCGTCCCGGTCTTGTCGAGGATGAGCGTCGAGGGCTTCGCCAGGCGCTCGAGCGCATCGCCACCCTTGATCAGGATGCCTCGACGCGCGGCGCGTCCGACAGCCGCCGTTACGGCCAGTGGCGTCGCGAGGGCGAGCGCGCAGGGACACGTCACCACCAGCAGGGCGATGGCGTTGTCGACTGCCTGCGAGGGGTCAATGTTCATCCAGACGACGTAGACCAGAGCCGCCAGCACAAGGACTGCCGCCGTGAACCAGCCGGAGAGCCGGTCGGCGAGCAGCACCACCGGTGCCCGGCGACGCGCTCCTTCCTCCACCTGCCTGACGAGTTTCGCCAGCCGGCTGGTCTCGCCCGCCTGCGTGACCCGGATCCTCAGCGCGGATGCGACGTTCAGCGTGCCGGCAAAGACTTCGTCTCCGGGGCGCGACGATACGGGGCGTGATTCTCCGGTGAGGAGGGCCAGGTTCAGCGACGAGACACCCGACTCCACGACGCCGTCCGCCGGCAGCGTGTCCCCGGCGCGGACGTCGATCAGGTCACCGGGCACCAGACCTTCCGCCGGCGTTTCCCGAATCGCGCCATCCGCGCCGACCACCCTCGCGGTGGACGGCGTGATGGCAAACAGCAGCTCCGCCGCATCCGCCGCGGCGCGCTGCCCGCGGAGTTGCAGATATCGCCCGCAGAGCAGCAGGAATACCAGCATCGCGACGCCGTCGAAGTAGACAGGACCGGCGTCGGCCACCGTATTGACCACGCCGCGCGCGAACCCCGCGGCCAGCGCCACGGCGATGGGCAGATCCATATGAAGCGTCCGTGCGCGCACGGCCGCCAAAGCGCTCACGAAGAAGACGCGGCCGGGCCAGAGCAGGGCGGGGATCGTGAGAACGAGCGCCGTCCACCGGAAGAAACGCGCGTACTGTGCCTCCATGCCCGACCACCATCCGCTGTACAGCGCGAGCGACGCGAGCATGACGTTGATGGAGATCGCGCCGGCCACGCCGATGCGCACCATCGCCGATCGATCTTCCCGGCGCCGGTGGTTCTCTTGCGCGGTGCCCCGGAACGGATGGGCGGGATAGCCTAACGAATCGAGCGCCCGCGCAATGGCCGAGAGCGGAGTGGCCCTGTCGTCCCATTCGATGGTCGCCAGTGACCGGCGGATGTTGAGTTCCGCGCGCACCACGCCGGGTACGACGAGCGGAACACGCTCCACCAGCCAGACGCAGGACGCGCAATGCACGCCCTCGAGGTACAGCTCGACGCGGGCGAGCCCGTCGGCGGTCGCGGAGACGTAGAGCGCGTGGAACGCCGAATGGTCGAATTCATCGTACTGGCGGCCGGACGCCCGGACCGGACGGTCGCGGCGCTCGGGGAGGTCGTAGTAACGATCGAGCCCGTGCTCGTGGAGGATGGCGTACGCGGTGCGGCAGCCGGCACAGCAGAACTGTCGTTCGGCGCCCGGCTCGATGTAGCCGGCGGGGACGGGCAGGCCGCAATGCGTGCACGCCGCATCGATCGGCGCGACGGTGGTCGCCGCTGGTTCCCTAACGAGCGTGATCATGGACCTGACTGCTCGATGACAAGGCTGACGCCGGCGGGCGAAGTCGTCCGGTGATCGACAGCAGGCCGATTACGACGACGGCCGACGCAGTCACCAGCGGGAGCCTCGAACGAAGTGGCCCGGCCACGCGCTGCAGGCCGGCGCCGAGGGCGACCATGACCGGCAGGGTGCCCGTCCAGAAGAGCGCCATCACCAGCGCCGCGCGAAGCGGTGACGCGGTTCCGCCCGCCGCGGCGGCGAACGCGTACAACCAGCCGCAGGGGAGCAGGGCAGTGGCCAGGCCGGTCAGCCCGGCCCGTGATACCCGCGGCATGTCGCCGACCCGCCTGACGGCGCTGGTCAGGGCGCGCTGCAGCGAGGCGGGTCCGTGCGAGGAGCCCAGCCGCCAGCCGCGCAGGGCGAGCAGGGTGTTGAGCCCCCACGCCACCATGAGCGCTCCGGCGACGATCGCGGCACCACGGCCGATGCCGGCCAGTGCGCCCAGGCGCTCGACCCCGGCGCCTAACGTGCCGGCGGCAACGCCGACGACCAGGTATGCGCCAAGCCGCCCGCCGTGGTACGCGACCATTGACGGGACGTGCCGGTGCGCGGTCCCGGGGGGGTCGTCGCTGGCCGCCGCAAACGCCAGAAACGGCCCGCACATCGCAGCGCAATGCGGACTGCCGGCGAGGCTGGCTAGGAAGATTCCGAGGGCCGCTTCCACGGCGCTCCTAGGGGTGCGCCGACCGGGCGTCGAGGCGCTCGGTGGAGGTGAACCGGTCCGCGCCCCGATGAACGTCGATGCGCAACTCCCAGAGCCCGGCCCGCTCGATAGGCACGCGCGCCACGTACTGGCCCGGGGCGGACGAGTGCAGTGTCACTTCGACGGGATCGTTGGCCCGCGCCACGTGCACCGCCCACACGACGACCGAGGCGTCAGCGATCGGCGCCACGGCGGAGTCGTTCAGCGCCACGTGCAGGTCCGCGCCGCGGCCACGTTCGATCGGCGAGAGCGTCGCCAGCAACCGCCACCCCAGCTCGGCGTTATGCGCCCGCTGCGCCATCTCGTCATCCCAGTGAACGCCGCGCTGGTAGTAGTTCTCCTCGATGGCGAACGAGGGATCGCCCGTAGCGATCCGGATCAGCCACACGTTCGCGGCAACGGTCAAACCCAGGATGCCAGCGACGGCGATAGGCCACGCCATTCCTCGTTTCATTCGCGTCCTCCTGGCTCGCGACGCTCGCCGCGCCCGGAATCCCCGTCGTGACGCGACGGGCCCAGCAGCCGCCAGTCGAATTCCGCATCGAATCCCGACGCGTCGCGAACATGCACCTCTATCGAAGGCTCGCCTGACGAGAACGCGGAGCGAGGAAGGGTGACGAAGAAGCTCGTCGTCTCAGTCGCGCCGCGCGCTACCGGGAACGGATTCACGGGAATGATGACGCTGCCCCCCTCGGCGCCTTCCACCTCGATCCGGTACTGCTGCGCGGCGCCGCTGCGGTTCGCGATGCGCAGCCGGACCTGGTTGACCACGCGCCCTTCGGCGTCAACGGAGAAGGGATCGCCCACGGCGCGCAACAACGTCACGTCCGCGGCTGGCTTGGTGCTGAGCAAGAAGATGAAAGTCCCCAGGAAGCCCGCCAGAGCGATCGGGTACACGACGGTCCGGGGCCGCACCAGGTGTCGGGCCGTGCCAGCCAGCATGTCGCGTGAGGTGTAGCGAATGAGGCCTCGGGGCTTGCCGATCTTCTCCATGACCGCGTCGCAGGCATCGATGCACTGGGTACAGTGAATGCACTCCATCTGCAGCCCATCGCGAATGTCGATGCCCGTGGGGCAGGTCTGCACGCACATGCCGCAGTCGATGCAGTCACCGGCCGTTATCTCGCGCCGCTTCGTGCCCCGCTGGCGCGGTTCGCCGCGACGGTGATCGTACGCGACGATGAGTGAGCTCTTGTCGAGCAGGGCCGACTGCCAGCGCCCGTACGGGCAGGCAATGGTGCAGGTCTGCTCCCGGAAGTAGGCGAAGTCGGCGAAGACGAGCACGGTGGTAAACGCCATGACCCCGAACGCGCTCGGATGCTGCGCCGGGGATTGCTGGACCCACTGCACGATCCGGTCGAATCCCACGAAGTAGGCCAGGAACGTGTGGCCCAGCACGAGCGCGATGAGGAGGAACACGGCGAACTTGAGCAACCGGCGTGGATGGAAGCGGTTGCCGCCACGATCGATCGCGAGCGAACCGTTAGGCCCGCCTTCGAGCAGCCGCTCGATCGGCCGGTAGAGGTACTCCATCCAGACCGTCTGCGGGCATGCCCATCCGCACCACACCCGTCCGAACAGGGCGGTCAACAGGAACACCGCCACGATCACGGTGCCGAGGAACAGCATGAAGAGGAGCGTGTCGGTCGGCAGGAAAGTGTAGCCGAAGAACGTGAACTCGCGCCGCGGTGCATCGAGCAGGATCAGCGGCTTCTCGTTCATCCGCAGGTGCGGGATCGCGAGGTACAGCGCCATCAGCGCGTAGGCAACGATGCGCCGGCGCGTGTCCCAGCGTCCCGACGAAGGACGGGGCCGGACCCATCTCCGGCTTCCATCCTCGTTCATGGTGGGCAGGACGCGCCCGGTGGCGCGCGGCGCAACGGACGTCATGGCGACGACTTTGTCCCCTCGGGCGGCTTCGGATTCGGAGGATTGGTGCCGAGGAGCGACTTCACGTACGCCGCCGCGGCATTCACCTGGTCCGGCTTGAGGACCTTGCCCCATTCGGGCATTCCCTTGGCAAGCACACCGTCATTGATCGTTGTCCGGATTTCGACCAGTGTGCCGCCGTGGATCCATGAGTCATCGGTGAGATTGGGTCCGATCTGTCCGCCACCGTCGGGGCGATGACATACCGCGCAGTAGGTGACGAAGACTTGCTTGCCGTCGGCGATGGTCGCCGGATTCGCCGCCAGGGCGGCGAGCGCTTCCGGCGTTGGCCCTCCCGCCGGCTCGGCGGCGAGCCGTGATGCCCTGGCCCTGGCGATGTCCGCTTCGTAGTCGGCGATTCGGCCCTTCCCGTTCCCCACGCCGGGCACGTTGAGCGCATACAGGATCGAAAACACGATGGTGGCCCAGAAGGTGATGACCCACCAGCGCGGCATGGGGTTGTCGTACTCCTCGATGCCGTCATAGCTGTGATCGAGCAGCCGGTCATTGTCCTGGTCGGCCATGATGGATTACCCGGTGTGGGATCGTGGTGGTGTGCCTTGATCGTCGTCCAGCGGAAGCCTGGCCTGTCGCTCGAGCCACGCCCGGCGCCCGGGCCGGTAGATCCGCCAGACGATCACGACGAACGCGAAGAAAAAGAGGAGCAGGGCGATCTCCGCATAACGCGAGAGGCCGGCGTTGGACATGATTTCGGTTAGGCTCATCGGGCACTCCCTGCGGTCGCGACTCCGCCCGTGCCGGCCGAATCGGGTCGGTGCCTTTCTGCGTTTGCGCCGAGAACGCCCTGCCGCGTATCACGGCCGAGCCGTTGCATGTAGGCGATCATGGCGACGATCTCGCGCGTCTCGAGTCCTGAGTCGCCGCCTCCCGCCGCGATCGAGTTGGCGATCGTGAGCGCCTGGGCGCGCGCCATGGACGGGGCGTTGCTCACGGCCTCGCCGTACGGAACGCCGAGCATCGCCATGGCGTCCACGCGCGACTGGATACCCTCGAAATCCAGCTCAGCCGTCATCAGGTGCCCGTATGCCGGCATGATGGACTTTGGCGAAATCGCGCGCGGATTCTGGAAGTGCCGTACGTGCCACAAGTCGGGGTATTTGCCGCCTTCGCGCGCCAGGTCCGGACCGATACGGCGGGACCCCCATAAGAAGGGGTGCTCGTACACGGATTCACCCGGCTTGGAATAGTCGCCGTAGCGCTCCGTCTCGTAGCGGAATGGACGAATCATCTGCGAATGGCAATTGAAGCAGCCCTCGCGGATGTAGAGGTCGCGCCCGGCGAGTTCGAGCGGCGTGAACGGCTTCACCGCGGCGATCGTCGGAACGTTGGACTTGATGAGGAACGTGGGGATGATCTCGAACAGTGACGCGACGATGACAGCCACGGTCGTCAGGACCGTGAACGTGATCGGCAGCCCCTCCCACTTGCGATGCCAGCCGAGGGAGGTGAATCGCGCCCACGCGCCCGCAGGCACCGGAGCCGGCGCTGGAGCCGCAACGACCTTCTTCGGGAGAGGCGCTGCCTGGATGACCGGCACCGCGTACGCCGCGGGCCGCGCCCGCCACGTGCGGAAGATGTTGTACGCGAAGAGAATCGCCCCGGTGATGTAGAGCGATCCGCCGGCCACGCGCACCCAGTACATCGGAACAAGCCGAGCGACCGTTTCGACGAAGTCGGGATACGCGAGCCTGCCGGTTTCGTCGAACGCTCGCCACATCAGGCCCTGCGTGACGCCCGCGCTGTAGATCGCCACGACGTACAGGATGATCCCGAAGGACGCGACCCAGAAATGCGCCTCGGCCAGCTTCTTCGAGAAGAGCGGTGTCTGGAAGAGGCGCGGCGCCAACCAGTAGATCATGCCGAACGTGAGGAAGCCGTTCCAGCTCAGCGCCCCGGTGTGGACGTGGGCGACGATCCAGTCGGTGTAGTGCGCCAGCGCGTTCACGCTCTTCACCGACAGCATTGGCCCTTCGAACGTGGCCATGCCGTAGCCGGTGATGGCGACGACCATGAACTTCAGCACCGGGTCGTCGACCACCTTGTGCCAGGCGCCACGCAACGTGAGCAGACCGTTGATCATGCCGCCCCACGACGGGGCCCACAGCATGACCGAGAAGAGCATGCCTAACGTCGATGCCCACTCGGGCAGGGCCGTGTAGTGCAGGTGGTGCGGGCCGGCCCAGATGTACATGAACACCAGGGTCCAGAAGTGCACGATCGAGAGGCGGTAGCTGAACACCGGCCCTTCGGCGGCCTTGGGCATGAAGTAGTACATCAGACCCAGGAACGGCGTGGTGAGGAAGAAGGCCACCGCGTTATGGCCGTACCACCACTGCATGAACGCGTCCTGCACGCCGGCGTAGATCGAATAGCTCTTCAGCGGCCCGGCGGGGATGGAAAGGTTGTTGAAGATGTGGAGGATCGCGACCGTGACGATGCTGGCGAGGAAGAACCAGATGGCGACGTAGATGTGGCGCTCACGGCGCCTGACCAGCGTGCCGATCACGTTCACCGCGAAGATCACCCACACGATCGCGATCGCGATGTCGATCGGCCATTCGAGTTCGGCGTACTCCTTGGCCTGCGTGAAACCGAAGGGCAGCGTGAGCGCGGCCGAGACGATAATCGCCTGCCATCCCCAGAAATGCAGCGTGCTCAGCGTGTCGGAGAACATCCGCGCCTTCAGCAGCCGCTGCGTGGAGTAGTAAACGCCCGTGAAGATGGCGTTGCCGGCGAACGCGAAGATCACGGCGTTCGTGTGGAGCGGGCGCAGCCGGCCGAACGCGAACCAGGGCGCGAGATTGAACGAGGGCGCCGCCATCTGGATGGCGACGATCAGGCCCATCAGGAATCCGACGATTCCCCAGATGACGGTGGCCCAGAGGAATTTCCGTACAATGGCATCGTCGTAACTGAACGAATCGAGTCGTACGCCGGAGGCGGCGGCGCCGGGACTCCCGTAATCGGACATTGATCTCCCCTGGTGGCAGTTCCGAGCCAGTGCGCCGGTTCGAGGCACGCTTTACAACACCGGCGACGTGAGTCAGTCCCGAATCACTGCGCCGGAGCGTGGGGAACACTCGGCCCGACAGGCGATTACCTGCGTCGGGGAGGCGACGATTCGGTGAAGGGGAAACCCTTACGCCGGGGCCTCGAGCTTGAAGTCTGGCGGCCTGTTGACTGATGCCCCGGGTTTTGTCAGCCTCGCCAGAGCAGGATTACTCCGCAGGCCGATGTCGGGCCCGCATACCGCCGCGGGACTGAACCAGCAGTCACGTAGACTTCAATCGCTCCGATGTCGCCGATGGACACGCGTGAGTCTGTGTCGCCGGTCTCCACCGGGAAAGGCTGACCGTCCACGTACAGCATCATGTCGCATGCGTTGCCGACGTCACCACCAGGTGACGGGAATCTCCGGAAGTGCGTGCTCGTGTATGTGTATCCGCCTGATCGGGCGATCACTCGCAAACCGGGGACACCGCGCAGAAGGTCGGTGAGTGTGCGCGGGTTTCGTCGCGTGATCTCCGCGCGGTCGAGGTAGAAGCCGCCGCCTGTCCGCCGGCGCTGATTGAACTCGGCCAGCCGCGTGTCCGACATCGCCGGCCGCCGTTGCACCACGACGAGCGGCGCCGGCTGGAGCGTGGCCAGAAGCAATTGTGATTCGCCGGCCAGCACGCGGATGGTGAGCTGCGCGGATATGTGACCCGTTGCTCGAAGCGTGACCCTTCTAGTGCCTTCGGCGACTCCCATCACGTGAAACGAACCATCTGCCGCCGTGGTGTCACGAACCACGTCGTCGACCAGCACTTGCGACGCAGTCGGCGCTTCGTCCGAAAGAAGCACCCACCCGTCGATTCGGGGCACCTGGCCTGCCGCCAACGTGCGTCCGAGAATCGTGGCCGCGGCCGCGGGAATCGGTGTGGAATCGCGGATGGCACTGTTCGCTCCGGCGGGCAGCCGCAGCGGGACGATCGCGACCGCCGCGGCCGTGTCACCGGCAACGTACCGCGGGGCGCTCCACTCACTGCCGGAGCGCACGACCAACCAGGCCTGCGACGCCGGCGCCACGCCACAGAATGCATAACGCCCCGCGTCGTTGCTCGTATCGACATGCCGCACGAGCGTAAGGGAGTTGTCGCTTCCAGTGCGACGCTCCAGCAACACCACTTCAGTAGCGGACACCCGCGCCGAGTCATCGAATGAGCGCACGAAACCGGTGATGACGCGTGGAACGAGGCGGGCACACCGCATCCGCGCCACTGCCGCCACACCGGGCAGGGAGAATTGTGCCGCACTCTCAGCACCACGGCGGAGGCGCACGGTAGTCGTCGGGATGCCGATCTCGAGGGAGTCGAGTCGCGCGTGCCACACGCGGACGCGAACCTCACCATCATCGGCGAGCGAGTCGAATGAGAACCGGCCCGCGCTGTCGGTGCTCGCGGTGCGGCCAAGACCCTCGACGGTAACCGTCGCCCCGGGCAATGGGGTGCCAAGCGTGGAATCGAAGACGAAACCGCTGAGGCGTGTGCCTGACGATGAGCCCGCGGTAGCGGAGGTGAGAACCTCGCCGCCTTCTTCCCTGAGCGCGGTCACGACCGTGTCGACGAAGGCGCCAAGTGCCCCATCGGGGCGGCGCCGGTATTCGAAGACCTGCAACACGGGGAGGCGGATTGCCCAGCGGTGCACTCCCCACAGGCCAGACGGATATCGACCGAAGGCGACGAACCCGCCACCCACTGCCGGGCGTCCCACGGCGGGCACGTACCGGTATTCCATCGAGCGCAGCTCCGCGGTCGCCGAGTCGAGCCACAGCACGCCGTCAATGTCGATCCGACGGTTCGTCTGGAGCGGACGGAAGGACAGCCCCACGGTGCCCGCGGGACCACCGCGTCGGGTGCCGAAGCAATGTCCGGCGACGAACGCGTCGGAGAGCAGGACCGTGGCGTCGGGCGCGTAGTAGTAGAGAACCGTGTCACGCCGAACGCTGAATCCATCGCGGCTGACGGTTTCGGGTGAGAGGCTCTCGAAGGGATTCTGGCTCACCGCGCGTTGCGTCCACGTACGCGATGCGCGGAGTATCGAGTCGGGCAGCGAGATGGTTCGCTCGTACCGCCGTAGTGCGACACTGAACCGCAGTTCCTGCACGGCCAGCCGGGTCGCATCGAGGGTCTTGCGCGCCTCCGCCCAGAGCCGCGGCGCGTCGCCGGCATCGCCGGTGAGTTGAGAGCATCGCGATGCTGCCGTCACCGCAATCGTCGGCAAGGCCGTGCGCTCGAATTGGAACACGACGTCGCGAGTGACCGTGGTCGCCGAGTCGACCGCGAATGACGAAACGATCAGGCTGCGGTATCCAACGACGTCGACGCGAAGCGTGAAGATTCCCGCAGACGGGGCGCGAAGCCGGAATCGGCCGGCATCATCGGTGAGGGTTCCGGTGATCCTCGCCCCGTTCGTCGACGCCAGGATGACGATGGCTCCCGGAAGCGGAGCGCCTCCCGCTGCATTGCGAACAGTGCCCGACACCACCTGCGCCCGCGCGACGGACGCCACGAGCGCGAGGCTGAGAGCGACACCGGTGCGGCCGACAACGGTCACGGAGAGTCCTTGAGGCCCCGTGAGAAGCTAGGAGCAGCAGGTCGCCACGTGCAACGGCGCACTGGCCACGGTCATCGGGTGGAAGGGGCGATCTGTCGCTTCTGCGCCCCCTCCCGGTTCAGTGCTACGGTACGGCTCGCTCCGGCAGCAGGACAAACCTCGCATAACGTGACAGATCCAGATACCGCCTCGCGGCATCGCGGATCTGTTCGCTGGTCAGCTTCTCGATGTAGTCCCTGGTGTACGTCGCCAGGCCTTTGGGATCCTCGCCGTTCTCGAGACGCGCGGCGATGTTGCCGACCCAGTAGGAGTTCTCCTTGAGTGAGACCTCCTGGGTGCGAAGCTGCTGCTCGCGCACCTTCTGCAGCTCCGCCGCGCTGGCGCCGTCGCGTTTGACCGTGTCGATGACCGCCTGGACGGTTTGCCAGAGCAGGTCGGCCTTGTCGGGCGACGAGCCGAAACTCACGGTGAACTGATACTCCGGCCTGGGATACTTCGAGAGCTGTCCGCCGGCCTGCACGGAGTACGTGCCGCCCAGCGCTTCACGCAGGTTGTCGAGCAGCTTCATTTCCAGCAACTCGCCCAGCGACCGCATTGCATAACGCGAAGCGGGATCGAAGGTTGTCTCGCCGGAGAAGAACACGACCGTCTGTGCCTTGGGCTCCACGCCCTTCCGCACCGTCTTCTCGATGATGCCTGTTGGTGGCTTGAAGCCGACATCCTTCCAGGTCTCCTTGCGACCAATCGACGGGAGTGCGCCAATCCACTGCTCGACGAGCGGCTTGAGTGAATCCACGTTCACCGCGCCGACGATGACGAAGGTGAAATCCGAGGCGTCGGCGAACCGGTCCCGGAAGATTTCGAACGCCTTGTCGTAACGCGCCGCCTGCAGCATGGCCGCGGTCAGGGGCTGCGCGCGAGGATGGTTCTGCTGCATGGTCAGGACAACCGTGTCCTGGAACACCTGGTTCGGGTCCTTGTCGCGATTGGCCAGCAACGGAACGAACTGCGCGCGCAGCGCATTGAAGGCCGCCTCGTCGCGACGGGGTGCCGTCGCCTTGAGATAGATCAGCTGCATGATCGTCTCGAGATCCTTCGGCGAGCCGCTCGCATTGATCGTCTCGTTCAGCGATCCAATGTCGAGGCCCACACCGGCGCGCTTTCCGGCAAGCTTCTTTCCGAGTTCAATGGCGTCGAAGTTGGCCACGCCGCCGCGTGACACCGCGAGCGACGCCAGCGACGCGTCGACGTAATCCGCATCAGGGACGAGACTCGTTCCGCCCGGACTCCAGCCTCGGATGAGCACTTCGTCCGCCTTGAAATCCGTCGGCTTCACGACAACGCGAATACCGTTCGAGAGCTTCCAGTCCGTGACATTGAGGTCCGCGTCCTTCGTTTCCTCGACCACGCGACCGCGAGGCGGGGCGTTGGCCACGAGCGGCGCCTCGGACACGGTTTCTGTCCATGCCGTCACCGTCTCTCCGTCAACGCGGCGGAACGTGTTCAACAGTTCACCGGCGGCGGGCACTCCAGCGGTCGGGCCCGTCGGCGCCGAAACGGCCACGACGCGATTGGCCTCGGTGATCCATTGACGACCGAGCGAGTTCACGTCTTCCAGGGTAACCGTTGGCAGTACGCGCTTCGCCGTCTCGAATTCCCACGCGATTCCCGGCGTGGGCTCCGCCGTGAGAAAGTGATTGATGTACTCGGCGGCGAAGTTTCCGGATTCCTCCTTGTCGCGTTCCTGAAATGCACTTTCCAGGGAGCGGAGCTGCGACGCCTTGGCGCGATCGAGTTCAGCGGGAAGGAATCCGTGCTGGTCCACGCGCCGCGCCTCACGGAGGATCGCCTCGAGGCCCCGCTGAATGCCGCCATCCTTCACCGTGGCGGACAGGAAGTAGACGTCGGTGGACCGTACGAACGCCCCATACGACGAGCTGGCGAACGCAAACGGCGCATCGGGCTGGCGGGTGATCTCCGTGAGGCGCGAGTTCAGCATCTGATTGTACAGGCGGCGCGCCAGGAGCATCCGGTAGTCAGACTGCCTGGCGAGTGGAGCCGGCGGATGCTTGTAGATCAGCTGGATCGACGAGACCTGTTCCTCGGGATCCTGCACGATCGTGATCAGCGTCGAGTCGTGTCCGGGGACCGCGACCAGTGTGCGCTGGCGCCGGGTGGCGGGATTCGTCAGACGGCCAAAGCGCTCACGGATGAGGGCTTCCAGCTTTGCCGGGTCGTAGTCACCGACCGCGACGACGGCCATGAGGTCAGGGCGATACCAGTCGCGATAGAAGCGCTTCAGCGGAGCGGGATTCGCGGTCTTGAGGATCGTCGTGTCGCCGATCGGCAGGCGGACTGCATAACGAGAGCCGCTGAACAGCACCGGGAACTGCTTGTCGCGGATGCGCGCGCCGGCACCCAGTCCCGATCGCCATTCCTCGAGCACCACGCCGCGCTCCTTCACGACTTCGGTCGAGTCGAAGAGCGCGCCGCCGGCCCAGTCTTCGAGCACGTCGAAGCTCCGTTCCACCAGGCCTTCCTTGTCGGTCGGCACGGGGAGGATGTATACGGTCTCGTCGAAACCCGTATAGGCATTGAGGTCGGCGCCAAACCTGACCCCGATGGACTCCAGGTAGGAGACGATGTCGTTCTTGGCGAAGCGGCGCGTGCCGTTGAACAGCATGTGTTCGACGAAGTGCGCCAGTCCCTTCTGGTCGTCGTCCTCGAGCACGGAGCCGGCATTGATCACGAGCCGCAGCTCGAGTCGCTTTTCGGGGCGGGTGTTCTTCCGGATGTAGTAGCGGAGCCCGTTCGGCAGCGTGCCCGTGCGCACGGCCGAATCCAGCGGGATCAAGTCGCTCTGTGCCCCGGCGGCGTCGGGCCGCATGGCGGCAGCCAGCGGCAGAAGTGCCGTAGCCAGGATGGCCCGTCGGCGGGATGACAGAAGCGAACAAAAACGGCGCATGTCGAACCTCGGTGGATGCTGGAGCAGTCCTAAACTTAGAGCCGGACGCTCACTCCGCCGAGGGTGTGGGGGGATGGGACGTACGGGAGAGGGTTCGGGCTGCAGGCAGCAGACTTCAGTAAAACACCTCTGAAGCCTGAAGCCTGAAGCCTGAAGCCTGCCCTGATGCCTGATGCCTAGTGCCGTTCCAACTTGTTTCGCCAAAGGCTCAGAGACGCGAGCCGGCTTGGAACCAACTTGGCGCGGTTAGTTGGAACGGCACTAGTGGATACTCGCCTGGATCACGGGCTTGAACAGCAGTCCGTTCTGGAGGATGGTGTTCCCGCGAAGGACGAAACTCTCCTCGGCGTCGAAGTCGAGAAGCACGTTCGTAGTTTCGCCTTCGTCGACGAGTATCGGCGTGTCGAAGTGGACCTTGATGCCGCTCTTCCCGGCCGAGGGGAACATGATGGGAGGCGAGGACGTTCCGGTGAGTATCATGCCGTCCTTCAGCGTCACGCTCGACAGGTTCGTGTCGAGGATGAGCCTCAGGCTCCTGTACGAGCCGGCGGTCACGGCGGCGTCGCCGAGGCTCACGCTCACGCCGTTCTGGAGGTCCATCAGGTCGAAGGACGCGTTAGGTGTGGCGAGGACAATCCAGCCGCCGGCCGAGGACTCACTCCCTTCGACCGACATGGCCGCGTCGGCCTCTGTCGTCTCCTCGGCTTTCGCTTCCACCCGCACCACAAACACGTCGATCGACTGAACCTGGTCGAGCGGGAATGGTGCGTCAGTGAGACGAAGTGCGATGCGACCCTGTCCGGGAGCCAATGATTCGCTGTCGGAACAGCCGAGCAGGACGCCCAGTGTCGCCATGAATGCGACCATGTGTCGGACTCTCATGCGTAATCCTCCCGATATCGTGTTCACAGTCAATTCGAACGGCTGACGCCGCCGACCGGGGCCCGGTCGCCCGCGCCACCTCTCAGGCAGTACCGCGGCCGAGGTCGAACGATTCACCCGGGGCCATGATGACACGGCGATGTTCGTCACCAAAACCGCGCTCGTGGCCCATTCCAATCATGCGAGCGCCCGGTAATTGTTGTGGTCGTCATGCGCGTGCGTTGGATTCATTCGATAGCGATGTTCCTGGCTCTCATTCCGGTCACGCTCCTCGTGCCCGGGCTGGACGAGCTCGTGGTCGTGCGTCATGGCGGATCCGACGCTGCGGCGCACGGCTTCATGACGGTGAACATGCTGGCCGGGATGATCGCGGTCCCGCTGCTCATGCGGCGCCTGCGCCGCCTCGGCGACCTGCGATCGTGGCTTGCGGCACTCCTGCTCATCGATGCGGTCGCGTTCGTCGGAATGGGGCAAGCCTCCTCACTCGGCAAACTGTTCGCATTCCGCGCTCTCGACGGGGCCGTGCATCTTCCCGCGGTCACGCTGCTGATGGTCGCGGCCAACCGGGCAGCCGGAGATCGCCGCGGCGCTTCGCTGGGAGCACTCGCCTCGGCGCTCATGCTGGGCATCACCGTCGGATCGCCGCTGGGCGGTTGGCTCATACAGTCTGGGGAACGGGCAGTCTACGGGACCGGCGCCGTGGTCTTCGTCCTTGCGGCGCTGGTCTGTCTCGCTGCGCCGGCCAGCGATCCGTCCAGCGAAGCTCCACGGAACCGTTACCGCTGGCAATGGCGACGTCCCGAGTCGTGGGTCCCGTTAGGCTATGCCTTCATGGATCGATTCAGCATCGGGATCTTCGTGTCGACGTTCACGCTCTTCCTGGCGCGTGAACACCAGGTCAGCCCGGGCGGGCGCGGCTGGCTGATCGCGCTCTTCATGATTCCGTTCGCGGCCCTGTGCTTCCCGGTCGGCCGCCTGGCAGAGCGCGTGGGTTGGTTTCCGCTGCTGGTGGCGGGGAATGTGGCGTTTGGCCTCGTCTACGGCGCTTACGGCATAACGCCGCTGGGCCTCCTCCCGGCGTCGATGGTCCTGTCGGGACTCGCCAGCGCCTTCATCTTTGCGCCGAGTCTCCTGCTGGTGAGCGATCTCGTCAAGCGGGGACACGGCGAAGGGCTGTTCGGGATCTTTCAGATCGCGGGATCGCTGGGGTTCCTCGCCGGTCCGATGGTGGGCGGCGTTCTCGTGGCGCTCACCGGCGCCGATGGCCGTCCCGCCTACGAGCAGATCTTCGCGATGGTCGGCATCGCGGAGCTGGGCCTCGCACTGGGTTCCATCGTGGTGCTGCGCGGCTTTGCCGTGAGTGGGGAAGTGAGCGCTGAACCCTGAGCGCAAAGCGCAAAGCGCAGAGAGACTCACTGGATTCCTGGTCTCGGCGCCCTGTTCCACGGCCAGCCGGTCTTCCGCGTACGCGGGCAAACAAAGGGGCAGGAGGCTTTTCGATGCCTCCTGCCCTTTGCGCACTGCGCTTTGCGCTGTACGCCATTACCTCGGACGGCACGACGACGCGGTCCCCGCATCGCCCACCGACCAGATCTCCACGCGACGATTCGTGCGGTGCTCGGCCCGCGAACGCGCCGGGCTCGTGTGATCGTCATCGAGGATCAGGCACTGCTCGCCGAATCCTCTCTGCACGATCCGGCTCCCTGCCACGCCGCGGCCCGTCAGGTAGGCGACGACCGTCTGTGCGCGCCGCTCCGACAATTCCTGGTTGTACTCGTCGCGGCCATACGGATCCGTGTGTCCCTCGACCGCGATGCGCAGGTCGGTGCGCTGTTGCAGTGTGGTGACCACGCGATCAAGCGAGTCGCGTCCCGCCTGCGTCAGCGTCGAGCGATCGTACTCGAAGTAGACCCAGTTCAACCTGACCAGCAGTTCCTGCGACGTCACGACGATGCTCGCCGAGCCGGTGAGGCCAGGCCCATCGGTGCACGTCATCGTTATGGTGTGCGTGCCCGGCGACAGCGTGCGACTGAATGAAGCACCCGTGCCAATGTCGCCGTCGCGGCTCGAGCGCCAGCGCGCCGACTGCGTGACGTTGCCTTGTTCGGGATCCTGGCAGGTGCCGGCGAAGTTCACTGCACCGGTCATGGAAGCGCCGTTTGCCGGCGACGTGACCATCGCAACCGGCGGACTGTTAGCCGGCGGCGGCGGTGGTGTGGGTATCGGCGCTGGCAAGGGTGTCGGAGTCGGTGCCGGGATCGGCGTCGCCGGCGCCGGTGCGGCTGGTGGTGGCGGCGGGGGCGCGGCCGGTGCTCCCTCATAGCAGTTACCGCGGAACATGCGACTGATGCCGACCCGGAAGCCGACGTTGGTCGACTTTCCATCGAGGGTGATCAGGCTTCCGTTGAAGTTCGGCGACGGGTTGTAGTCGACCGGAACATCGCCGCGCAGGCTCCACTTCTCGTTCAGGCAGACCTTCAGGCCGACCAGCGCGGTAAGCGCGTCCTCGTACTCGTTGCCGGCCACGGCGCCGTTGAACGTCTGGAGGCGATTCTTGTAGACGTTCTGCTGGTAGCCGAGGCCAAGCATCAGGCGAAGCCGCTCGCCTAACGGGAGACCGGCGATGACGCGCAGCGCGAACGGCGT